>Ga0326597_10007830_pt1 | contig 14473 bp, 10 predicted proteins | sample RVTome_12_FD_203789 | JGI IMG/M metagenome (GOLD analysis project Ga0326597, IMG submission 203789) | Soil microbial communities from uranium-contaminated site in the Upper Colorado River Basin, Wyoming, United States - RVT100D185 | ecosystem: Environmental > Terrestrial > Soil > Contaminated >... | reverse complement strand
GATCGGGTCGGTGGCGACGATCGACTCGACGGCGGTGAGCGTTCGCACCGTAACGGTGAAGGCACCCGAGAAGGAGGGGTGGGAGCGGGGGCTGAGCCGGACCACCTGTGCCAGGTGAAATGGCAACAAGGGGGGTTCGATCTGGATGAGCTCGAACCATCCTTCCCGGGCGACGGAGCCGACGACCGCAGCGTGTTGGTTACTCCATATCGTCGCCAAGCGGGGTTTGGCCGCCCGGATCAGGTCATCGATCTCCGCGGTGACCACGAGGGCGGGGTCCGTGATCACCCCCACCAGCGTTCTCACAAGGGGATCGAGTTTCGTGGCAGTTATTACACCGCCCTGTCGAAGCTCGAGCAACGCAGTTTCCGCCGGCTCCCTCCCCGTGTACACCGCAAGCAGAGAGGGCATCAAGCGGCGGGGGATCGAGATCGATCTGCGACGACGGTCGACGATCGGCGGGCTCTCGCTCATCCGGCAGCCTGGTCGACGTCGGCGACGACCCACACGCCGTCGGCGAGAGCCATGGTCAACACGTATTCGAGGTGGTGTGTGATCCCGTTGTTCTTGATCGCGGTGGCCGACAGCCGGATCATGCCCATTGAGTTGGCGCCAAGCGGTGTAACTACTGCATCTCTGTACGGCGCGCTCTCAAATGTGGGCAGACCCGCCGGGACGGCCACATACCGGCTCAGGTTCTCACCACCGGTCAGATACTCCTTGACGAAGGTGACGGCGGTGGCCCCCTGGTCATCCGGCACCGGCTCTGAGAACAAGGCAGGCGACTGATCCTGAGAGCGTGCGAGCGGTACCCGCGCCGGCAGCCCGAGCGCGGTCGGCTCGCCGCCGATGGACGTGGTGAGGACCGTGAAATGCTGCAACTCGGCGGGAACGTATGTGCCCTCGACTAGCTCCAACGAGTCAACAGCAACGGTGACGAGCCAGGAGTGGTCGTCGACCTGCTCCCCGGATATGGCCGCGGACTGGTTGACCCAGATTGTGCCCGGACCGCCGGTGTCACTCCCATCGGTGTCACTCCCGGGCGTGGTTAGATGCTTGGTGACGTAGAGCTCGGCATATCCTGCAATCCCGGCGGGCATTGGGGTGAGGTCGCTGTCGGTTGGTGTGCGACCCGACAACAAGTGCCCCGAGCCGAACCAGCCGGCCGCCACACCCACCCCCAATGCTGCTGTCGCAGCGAGCACCATCGCCCATCGCCCGCGCCGTCCCGGCTCCGGTGCCGGGTCGAGGGCCTCGTAGTCGGGGACACGGCAAGCATGTTGGAGTGCCGGCTCCGGCCCGGTCGGGTCATCGACCGGGGCGCCGAGCATGTCCACGAGGCTCATGTGGAGCTCTCCGGCGCCGGGAGCGTCACGATCTCACCCGGGTAGATGAGATTCGGATCGCCGGAGCGCAGCGTGCCACGATTGGCGGCCACCACGGCTCGCCAGTAGTCGGCGATCTCGCGCTCCGACGGGATGCTCTCCGTTGAGGCACGGAGGTGGCCCGCCGCAATGGTCCACAGATTGTCGCCGGGAGACACCGCGAACGTTGTCTCGGGAAGCTCATCGGTGTCGCCCTCACTTGCCGTCGAGGTCGGGGCGGAAACCACCACCGGCGGAGCGACCGGTGACGGGGCCGTGGGCTCGGCCCCGTCGTTCGAGCCGGTGTGACCGTCGGTCTCATTCGCCGGCTGGTCTCCCACCGAGCGAGCTTCGTCGTTTGACGTCACCCCGTCGGCTGATCCAGTGCCGACCGGTGCGCCGACGTGGGGTACCGGGATGCCGTCGCCGTCCAGCTCGAAGACCACGGGGGGCGGCTCGGGGGACACACTCTCGCCGGCGTAGAGCGAACCCACCGGTGTGGCGGCGATGGTCAGGACGAGTGAGGTAGCAAGCGCCCTATCGACGAGCCGGCGAATCGGGGGCAGGGTCATCAGTGTCACCAGCCGGGGTCGGCGGCGATGCTGCCGCAGGCCCGAGACGTAGTACAGAGCCGTCGTGATCAGCACCCAGTACCCCAGGACGAGCCCGACGTAGCGGAGTGATGCGCCGATCGTGTCGGCAGGATCGGCCTGTTCGATCCATGTCAGTGGGTGGTGCCAATCGATCGCAAGACCGGGAGCGCCGCCGAGGGAATGGAGCCCGACGGTGCTCAGCACGGCGATGGCGATCAGCCCGGCGATGCTCGAATGTGAAGCTCTGTAGCTGTCCATGACACAACAATACTGCATCTAAATCGATACTGTCAATCTCCAAACACAGTTGACAGACGTTAGGTATCGCTATACGGTCCACTCATCAAGTCTGGATGAGCCAGACGGGGAAGAAAGGAATCGCAATGTCAGCAGGCATGTTTGGCGCAAACCTGGCGGATCTCGATCAGCTCCGATCGATGTTTGACAGCAAGGCCGGGGAGGTTCAAAGCCTCGAGTCCACGCTCACTTCAAAGGTCGCCCCAGGGGCAACCGCATGGCAGGGCCCAGGGGCCGACAAGTTCCGATCGGCCTGGGAGACCGAATTCTCTCCAGCGCTCAAGAACCTCCGTGAAGCCTTGTTGCAAGCCGGTGTGGCCGTTGCGAAGTACCGCGACAACATCGAGCTGGCGACCCGCTAGTGGGCGACAGTCGTCAGTTCCGGATCGCTCGGGTGTGGGACGGGCTGCCGGCGGGGCGAGCCGGCCGTCGGCATCCGCACCAGTGACATCCGCAGCAGTGACGTAGGGAGGATCAACGGTGACCCCTGATGAGCTTCGCCGCCTGGCGGGCCGGAAGAGGGCTGAGGCCGATGAGATGGCTGCCGATGCCGACCGGCTGCGTGTCCAGGCGGCGGCGCTTCAGGGTCTGCTTGACCCTCTGGTGTCGATCTCACAGCAAGTGTGGGTCGGGCCGGCGGCCGCGGATTTCGAGTTCGACGTCCGCGCCCACGGGAGCTCAGTCGACGCCCAGGCGGACCGTCTGCGGTCGATAGCCGGACAGCTGGACCAAAGGGCAGCGAGCGCCCGTCACACAGCGTCGGTTCTCGACGCAGAAGCGATAGCGGCAGAAGTCACAGCCTCGACGGTGGGTAGCGCAACCGCGGTGGGTGTGAGGTGAGGAATGGTCTGATCTAAATGAATATCGTCATTCGCTGGCAGGGTGCCGAGTACGAGGTGAATGTCGACATCGGCGACGACACATTGCCGGTCGGCCGGCTGCTCGGATCGTTGCTTGGTTCACAGCCGGCGGTCATCGCGGTCGATGGGCGGCACATCGATCCATCAACACCGGTCGCAGAGGTCGGGCTTGGTAATGGATCGCTGATCGAAGCGGCCGCCGATGGCGACCCGCGCCACGTGGGAGCCTTATTGGATGTGACCGGCTCGGTGTCGTTCCAGGTACAGCCGCTACAGGTCGGGACGCTAACCGTCGGGGCCGCCCCCTCCGACGTCACCGTGGAGACCACCGGCAGGGTGGTCCTACGGATCGATCCCGACGGCGGCGTTCACGTGCGAAACCTGGACAGCGCCGACGCATTCGTCGACGGTGACCCGGTGGATGGCTCCGAGGCAAGGATCCGCCCCGGCAGCAGGATGGCCGTCGGGAACCGGGTGTTTGAGATCGCTCCTGAGGTCGAGGCGCAGCGACGCCATGGTGTGTTCAACCGTCCGCCCCGGCAACCGATGAACCACAGACCCGCCCAGCTACAGCCACCCAGGCAACCCCAGCAACCGGCAAAGCCAATGCGGTTTGGTTGGGGTGCACTAATAGTCCCGATCATTCTCGGTGTCGGTATGGCCATCTTGGTTCATCCGCGAATGGCCGTGTTTGCCGTGTTCTCGCCTGCGATGCTGCTGGCCAACTGGATCGAGGACCGGCGCCGGGTCCGGCGGGAACGACGTGAGACGGGAGAGGCGTTTCGGGAAGCCCTTCAGAGATTCAAGCGCGAAGTCTCTCATGCCCACCAGATCGAGATGAGGCACCAACGCGAGACGGTGTCAAACCCTGCCGAGCTCGAGATGGTTGCTACGAGCGTCGATTCTCGCCTCTGGGAGCGGCGGCACGGGCACAACGACTTCATGTCATTGCCCGTAGGCAGCGGGTGTATCGAGTGGCGACCGCAATGGGTTGAACAGCCGGGGCCGGAAGCCGGTGCCGTGGCCACACTGTTTTCCGAGCTCCATGATGTGCCGGTCACCACCACGCTGGGGCCGGGTGATGTTGCCGGGGTCGCCGGCGATCGAACCGTTGCGCTCGGGTTGATGCGTCAGCTGGTTCTCCAGGCTGCCGTCTATCACGGCCCGGCGGATCTCTCCATCAGCATCTTCACCGAGAACGCGGGCGACTGGGATTGGGCGAAATGGCTGCCTCACGTCGAGGTCGGTGGTGGTCGACGGCTTGCGGCATCGATGGGCGAGATCGAGCAAGTGGTGGCGATGCTCCCCGACCCGGCAGACTCGGACACCAAGCAGTTGCGGCATCTGCTCGTGGTTGACCTACCCGACTTGCTGACCGGACCGCAGGCACTGATTCGCGAGGCACTCAAGGAGGGCAGAAAGCGCGGGGTTGCGGCAATAGCTATGGCCCGACGCACCCTCGACCTTCCCTCGCTTGCCACCACGATCGTGTCGCTGACGGGCGGACGCAGCCACGTGCGTTTCCCCGATGGTGGCGAGGCGCAGATAGCGCCGTGGGCCATAGGTGGGAGAACGGCGCGCCGGATCGCCCGTGCTCTGGCGAGGGTCGACGATCCCGAGGCGACCCATGCCGGTACCAACCTGCCGCCGATCGCTCATCTCGGTGGGCTGCTCGGGTTGGGTGGCCTGGGCCAAAGCAGCCGTCGGGAGCAGGAACCGTCGATTCGCAACGGTCACCCCGTCGACGACGCCGAGCTGGTAATCGCCGGTCGGTGGCGCTCCGGGTCGGGACGGCCGGCCGCACCCATCGGTGTCGGAGCCGACGGCCCTTTCGCCATCGATCTGGTTGCCGACGGTCCTCACGCATTGCTCGGAGGCACAACCGGATCCGGCAAATCCGAGTTGCTGCGCAGCCTTGTCGCGTCGCTCGCTGCTTCGGCCGGTCCGAGCGACCTCAACTTTGTGCTCGTCGACTACAAGGGTGGCAGCGCGTTCGACGCCTGCGCCTCGCTGCCACATACGGTCGGTCTTGTGACCGATCTCGACGACCATCTCGCAGGCCGTGCGCTCGTATGCCTCGAGGCCGAGCTGCGCTACCGGGAGGAGCGGTTGCGGGCGGCGGGGGTGTCCGATATCCGGGAGTTCATCGCCGGCCAGGACGACCCGCTGCCACGATTGTTTGTCGTCATCGACGAGTTCGCCGCTCTGGCCACCGAGCTTCCGGACTTCATGAATGCCCTCGTTGGGATTGCCCAGCGGGGACGCAGTCTCGGGGTGCATCTACTGCTGGCGACGCAGCGACCAAACGGCGTGATCGACGACAAGATCAAGGCCAACACCAACCTTCGCATGGCTCTGCGAGTCCAGGACGTAGCCGACTCGGTTGATGTCATCGGCTCACCCGACGCAGCCGCAATCGGGCGAAACCAACCGGGTCGGGCCCTTGCCCGACTCGGCCCCGGCGACACGGTGGCTTTCCAGACGGCTCTGGTCACCGGCCGCTCGCTGGCACAACAGAGCGCGGCCGTTACCGCCCACCCGTTCTTGTTTGCCGCCGAGCAGACCCGGCACAGCCAGGCCACCGGGGTCGACGACTGTGGTCCGACGGATCTCGAGGTCATCGTCGGGGCGGCGGGCCGGGCGGCTGAGCGCCTCCAGCTGCCTCCGGCGCGCCTGCCGTGGCCCGATCCTCTGCCCGAGATGATCACGCTCGCCGAGCTGCCTCTTGCCGGGTCGGGCGAGGCCGTGTTTGCCCTCGCCGACGAGCCACATCGTCAGCGGCAGGTTGCCACAGGGTGGTCGCCTGTCGCCGGCAACCTGCTGTTGTACGGGCTGCCGGGGAGTGGTACGACCTCGGCGATCGCCTCGATTGCAGTGGCGACCGCCGCCGCCAATGACCCGAGTCGCCTCCACATGTACGTTCTGGACTTCGACGACCAGTTGCTGCAACCGCTCCGTGAGCTTCCTCACGTTGGTGCCGTTGTGGCGGGTAGCGACCGGGAGCGGCAGCTGCGGCTGCTGCGTCGGCTGGGAGCGGAGCTTCAGCACCGGCGCCAGTCGATGGCCGATGGCCTCACGGATCCCGCGGCGCACCCGGCCATCGTCACCATCATCGACAACTACGGTGGGTTTGCCGACAACTACGGTGAGCCGGGCGACATGGCGGTTCACAACCTCCTGGCCCGGATCATCGCCGATGGGCCCGGAGTGGGCATGATGACGGTCATCACCGCGAAACACCCAGGCGACGTTCCCACCAGGATCGCCTCTACCATCGCCGGGCGCCTCGTGTTCCGGCTGGCCGATCGTTACGACTACAGCGGGCTCGGCGTTCCTCCCGTCGACCCCCCAAAGCAGCCAGGCAGGGCGTTCGAATCCGGCAGTGGCCGTGAAGTCCAGGTGGCGGTCGCTCATGCCGAAGGGTTGCCAGCCGCCGTCGCCGCCGTGTACGGGCCTGCGGCCGGCAACGCCCCGTGGCGTATTGATATCCTGCCGAGCGAGGTGTCGATCGCAGAGTTCATCTCACGTGGCCGGATCGCCTCCGATGAGTGGTACCTGCCGCTCGGGATCGGCGACTCCTCGCTGGTGCCGGTCGGACTGATCCTTCGCGACGGTGAGCATGCGCTGATCGCCGGGCCTGCGCGCTCGGGCAAGACCACGGCATTGACCACTGCTGCGACTGTGGCGAAGGCCGCCGACCCTGATCTGTACGTTGCAGCGATCACCCCGCGCCGATCCGATCTCGCCGGGTGCACGGCTGTCGACCGGGTGATTCGATCCGAAGACGTCGACGATCTACCCGACCGATCGGTGTTGCTGCTTGTCGATGATGCCGAGCTGGTCGATGCCGGTGATGCGCTCGGGAAGGTCATAGCACAGCGCGATTGTGCCATCCGCATCGTTGCAGCAGGCAACGCCGACGCTCTTCGGTCTCGATACGGCCACTGGACTCAGGAGCTACGACGGTCCCGGATCGGCTGTGCGCTGCGCCCCAACCCGCTGTCCGATGGTGACCTGTGGCAAACACAGCTTCCCCGCAACGACCAGCAAGCCTTCCCCGCGGGCCGTGGCTACCTGGTGGCAGACGGGCATGTCGAACTGGTCCAGCTGGGTCGGGGCTGACGTGCCGGGGTTCGAGGGGATCAATCCGCAGCGTCTGATCGGGCTTGCCGATACCGCCGATCAGTACCGTCACCGTATTGCGCTTGCCAGACACAACACGGTCGGCGTTCTGTTTCGGTACGGGTTCGGCGAGGCGACGGGCATCGATTGGCGGTTGACCGCTGTTGAAGGGGCGCTGTTGCGCCGAGCCGACGATCTGCGGTGGCGGGCGAGAGCAATCGAGAGCGCGCAACTAGGCGGCGTCAACCGGCTGGATCTGTCCGGTGCAATCGGGCTCGACGGATTTGCCGCCACAGCCGTCTTCAACATCGAGACCTGGAAGGAGGAATACCGGCACTGGCGTATCGAGCAGCTGATTCGCGCTCTCCAGTCGATGGATCCGGGGGAGCGGGCGAGGGCCTTTGCCGGTATGTCGGCTCCCGATGCAGCCGCGCTGGTGCTGAATCATCCCGAGGTGATGGGATCGATGGACGGTGCTCCCCCGACGCTCCGCTATACCGCCAACCGCATCCTCATCGGCATCGAGATCGACTACCTGGAAGGCTACAGGGACCGGCTCGCCGAGAACGGAGCCGGCACCGACCATTGGGTGCTGGCACCGCTGGGCGAGCGGATAGACGAGTACCGGCGCTGGCTGGCTGAAGGGAGACAGATCCTGCTCTTCGATCCGTCGGGTGACGGTCGTGTGGTAGAAGTGTTTGGTGATCTCGACGGGGCGGGCCGGATCGCAGTCGTGGTCCCGGGTATGGCCAACGACATCGGGAACTTCAGCGAGGCCGACGGTGGGTTCAGGGCCGATGCCCGGGATCTCTACGAGACGATCTCGAGCGCGGCGATGTCGAAAGACGACGTCGCGACGGTCGCATGGCTCGGGTACGACAGCCCTGACAACATCGGGGCGACAATGCGCAACGCAGCCGAAGCGGGCGCACCCGCGCTGCAACGCTTTCTCGAAGGCGTCGACCCGGGCAGGGAGCGAGCCGTCACCGTGATCGCCCACAGCTACGGGTCGGTGCTGGCGGGAGTCGCCGCCGGTTCCGGTCTCGACGCCAACGACCTGGTGTTCGTCGGCAGCCCGGGAACGACTCTCGAGTCCGCCGGTGATGCGGTCCTGCGAACCGACGGGCGAGTGTGGTCGGCGCTGGCTGAGAACGACCCGATCGCGCTCGGCATCAACCCGAGCGAGTATCCCTGGTGGGTGCCTCCGCCTTTCACACTGCCGTGGCTTGGCGCCGACGTTTGGAATGACGGCGCTGAGGAGCTGTGGCACGGCACCAACCCGGCCAACGACCAATTTGGCGCACGACGGATCACAACCGACGGCTCATCAGGTCATTCGAGCTACTTCGAGTCGGGGTCGCTCGAGAATCTGGCCAGGATTGTGGCGGGGCTGTACTCCGAAGTCGAGCTGGTAGATCCGCCTCCGGGCTCCGGAGCCTGGTAGTCAGATGAGGTCGCGATCTTGTGCCCAGCGGGTCAGCTCGCGGCGGTTCGACAGCTGGAGTTTGCGCAGCACAGCCGACATGTGGTTCTCGACCGTTTTGGCTGAGATGAAGAGCTGCTCGCCGACCTCGCGATATGTGTAACCGCGGGCGATGTGCTGGAGCACTTCGCGTTCCCTCTTGGTGAGCTTGTCGAGCTCGGGGTCGAGACCCTTGACCTCCATTGAGGCGAACGCATCGAGGACAAACCCGGCGAGCTTTGGTGAGAACACGGCGTCCCCAAGGATGACACGTCGTACTGCTTCGCCGAGGTCGGCGGGTGAGACGGTCTTGGTCACGTAGCCGCGCGCACCCGCCCGCACCGTGGCGACGACGTCCTGGGGTGCGTCCGAGGCCGAAATCGCCAGGAACAGAATGTCGGGATGGGTGGCATGAACTTGCTCTATAACTGCGCGACCACCCCCGTTTGGCATGTGAACGTCGACAAGCACCAGGTCGGGTTGCCGTTCCCGGATGAGTTCGATGGCGGCCTCGACGTTGGAGGCGTCACCGACGATCTCGAGGTCGTCGGGTAGCTCGGCCCGCACCCCCGCCCGGAACAGGTCGTGGTCGTCGACGATGAACACAGACGTCATCAGCGTCTGACCGGGAGTCGCAGCCGGACTTCGGTTCCCGTGCCGGGGGCCGAGATGATCTCTGCTTTGCCGCCGTGGCGTTCCATACGGCCAACGATAGATTCCCTGATCCCCTGGCGCGACCCGGCGACGGATGTCGGGTCGAACCCAACGCCGCGGTCCTTGACGAAAACGAGTATCTCTTCGGTGTTGGCCTCGCCGTAAACCGAGATCGTGTCGACACCGGCATGCTTCGAGGCGTTCAAAACGGCCTCCCGGGCAGCACGCACGATCGGGTCGACCGGGTCTGCGGTATCGCCGACCACGACAACCTCGACCTGCGACTCTCCCAGATCCTCGATCTCGGAGCACACCCCAACCAGGGTCTCTTTGAACCCGCCTCGGGCACCGGAGCCTCCTCCCTCAGGGAAGAGCCAGCCGCGCAGCTCTCGCTCCTGGTGGCGGGCCAATCCGCGAATGTCGGGAGTCGCCGCGGAGTCTCGCTGGATCAAGGCGAGTGTCTGGAGCACGGAGTCATGGAGGTGAGCGGCCATCTCCGAATGCTCTTCTGCACGGATACGATCGGCTCGTTCCTGCTCCAACGCAGCCTCCGCCTCCGCCCGGCGCCGGTCCGCGGAGCGGAGTGCAGCGGCAACCCCGGCAGTGGCCCCAACCGAGAACAGATATGCAATGGAGTTTGCGAAGTCCTGGGGCTCGAGTGACTGGCCGTCGAGTATCCGGCTCAACCCGGTGCCGGTCAGCACCGCCGCACCGAGCGCACCACCCGCCCAACCAAACACATAGATCGCAGAGAACGCGCCGACGAGGGGATAGCCGCCTGCGAACTGGATGGTTCCCGCCACATCACCGGCAACCACCGTCCAACAGGAGATGCCGAGGTCGACAGCGACGAACCACCATGCAAAGAGGAACCGGTGGCGGACGAGTTGTGCCAGCGTGGTCAGACCCGCCCAGACGAGCACCAGCGATATCGTTGCCAGCACAACGCTCGGTTGATCGACGACTTGGCTTTCGCTGGAGACGCTGAAGGCTCCGAGGGCGGTCAGCCAGATCGCAGCGAACAGCCGGTAGCCCGTGACGATCCAAAGAAGCGTATGTTCGAGAGCCTCCTGGCGCTGGTTCATGGGCGGAGCGTACCTCGCTCCGGTTCGGACCTGGGGCTCCAAATACGTATCATCCGGGTCATGACTCACCCAAGCGTTGCGATCCTCGGTGCCGGGTCGATGGGGGAGATCCTCGCTGAGGGGCTTCTCCGGGCCGGTTGGGAGACTGACAATCTGATCCTGCTTGTGCGCCGGGAAGAGCGTGGGCGCGAGGCCGAGCGGCGCACCGGCATCACGGCGACCCTCGACGTCGCCGAGGCCGTCGCCGATCGTGATGTGCTGGTCATTGCGGTAAAGCCCAAGGATGTCGACGGGCTGCTGGCACAGATCAAGGACATCGTCACGCCCCGTCAAGTCGTCGTCTCCCTGGCAGCGGGTGTGCCGGTGTCGGTGTTCGAGAACGCCCTCGACGCGGTTGCAGTGGTGCGGTCGATGCCGAACACCCCTGCCGCGGTTGACGAAGGAATAACCGCCTACTGTGGCGGGGCCCATGCTGGTGACGATGCGCTGGTTCTGGCCGACATGGTTCTCTCTGCGGTCGGCGAGACGATCCGGCTGTCCGAAGACCTGCTCGATGCGGTGACTGCTGTGTCGGGGACCGGCCCTGCATATGTCTTCTTGCTCGCCGAGGCGTTGACAGAGGCTGCGATTCGTGAGGGCCTGCCCCATCATGCCGCTGAGAAGCTGGTCGTCCAGACCTTGCGTGGTGCCGGGGCGCTCCTGTCGGTCTCGGAGAAGAGCGCATTCCGGCTCCGCGCCGAGGTCACCTCACCCGGTGGTACCACCGCAGCCGCGATGCATGAGCTAGAGGACGGCGGATTCCGAGCGTTGTTGGAACGTGCGGTGCAGGCAGCTGCCCAACGGTCCCGCGAGCTCGGGGAGCTGGCTCGCGACCAATCGGGCCCGTCGCAGTGAACCCCCTGGGGCGTGGTCTGCTCGCGGTGACAGAAAGGCGTTTCGTCCGGCGCATGATCACCGGCACGCGACCGGGAAGAGCGCTGTCCGCCCGGTTTGTCGCAGGCGAGACACTGGAAAACGCGATTGCGGCCGCCACCGAGCTGAACCGGAAGGGTGCAACGGTATCGCTCGATCACCTCGGTGAGCATGTCACGGATCGGGCGCAGGCCGAGCGTGCGCGTGACGACTATCTGGCGTGTCTCGATGCGATCGGCGCACATCACGTCGACGGCAACATCTCGGTGAAGCTCTCCCAGCTCGGGATGGGTTTCGACAATGAGCTGGCGGAGCGTTCGCTCGACGCTCTCGCCCGGCGCGCCGGTGAGGTCGGCACGACGGTCTCGGTGGACATGGAGGAAAGTGCAGTCACCGGGGTCACCATCGACATCTACTCGGTAGTGCAGCGAAGCCACGGCAACCTCGGGTTGGCTGTGCAGGCATATCTGCGACGTACTCCACGTGACCTCGACCGGATCATGCCACTCGGTGGGCACATCCGGCTGTGCAAGGGTGCGTATGCCGAGCCCGAGGACGTTGCCTACCAGGGGAGCGGGGAGGTTGACGCGGCGTTCGACCGGTTGACGCACATCCTGATGAGCGACGACTCGGTCGTGCCGGCAATCGCATCCCATGACACCGCACGGCTGGATGTCGCTGCAGGCCTCGCCGCGACCCGCACGGCGCCTTACGAGTACCAGATGCTCTACGGTGTTCGTCCTTCGCTCCAGGACAGGATGTTGTCGGCAGAGGACCCGCTCCGGATCTACGTCCCCTATGGGGTGGCGTGGTATCCCTACCTGACGAGGAGGATGGCGGAGCGGCCCGCGAACGTTGTGTTCTTCGTTCGGGCGCTGTTGTCCCGTGGCTGACCTGACGCTTGGATCCACGGGTTGGGGAGGAGGAATCGCTCGATTTCGCAATGCGCCCGGGGGATCTCGAGTTTTGGTTGTTCACCGAAACAGGGAAGCTGTGTTTGAGCGGAAAGCGTCAGTGGTGACGAGCCAATCGAGCGATCCGACAATCTGCAACCGTGGATTCAGGCAAAGGGGCGTCACAGCTACGATGGGCGGATGTACTGGATACGCCGCACAGGCTTCATTGCGCTCGTCACCACGCTGTCCCTCGTCGTAGTCGTGACGGGCGCTCTCGCCGCCACCGTCTCCGAGGTTGTCGATGACGCTGCCGACACCGGCTTTTACCTCGACCCGAACGTCTCGGTCAGCGACGGCGACGCCACCCAGATCGTCACCGCAGCCCGCAACAACGGCTCGCGCTTTTACTTGGTCGTCCTCGAAGAGACACCACTTGGTGGCAATACGGTCTTTGCCGAATCGGTGCTGGATGATCTGAATGTGGACTCTGGGACCGTGTTTGTGCTGTCTCCCGACGACGTTGGTTGGGTGAGCGACAACGAAGGGCTCACCGAGGAGGATCAGGAACTGGCGTTTCAGTACGCAGACGAGAGGGGTGGCAGCGACGCCGAGTACGCCGGCAACTTCGTCATCGGGTTGTTTGGAGAAGGCGTGGCTGCGCCCGACACAGACTCGGTCCCGGCAACGACGGCTGCGGCGGCCTCGTCGAGTTCGACATCAGGAGACGGGGGTGGATCGGGTCTCATCTGGTTCATCGTGATCATCGCCGGTTTGGGTCTCTTGCTGTTCTGGCTGATGCGTCGGGGCAACAAGCAGACCGTCAACGCCGCCGCCGAGCAGACGGCCAAAGCGCGCACGGCAATCCAAAAGCAGGTCGACGCTATCGCCAACGACATTCTCGACATGGAAGACGAGGTAAGGACCGCCGGCAATCCCGAGGTGGACGAGCTGTACCACCAGGCAAGCGACACCTACCGAACACTCGAAGAACGCTTACAGCAGGCGGACACGCCTCAAGAGCTCCTCGACATCTCGAACGAGCTCGATCTTGCCATCTGGCGTCTCGATTGTGCGGAGGCGGTGCTCGACGGCAAGTCGAAGCCGGCGCAACCCGAACCAAAGCGAATCGAACCGGCAACCACAGCCTCAGGTGACCGGGTCACGATTCCCGCACCTCGACCGGATTACCAGCGCCGCCCATCACGGCGGAGCTCCTACATGGGCTCGGGAATGATGGAGATCCTGATCGGTGTCGCGGGGCAGGTGCTGGCAGGTGGGGCACGGGGTCGCCGCAGCGGCGGTGGTCTTGGCGGTTTGTTGGGCACCCGGGCCGGTCAGCGTCGGGATACGACGCCAACCGCGCGTGGTGGCGGCGGAGTGGTACCTGGTCCCGGCTCGCCGATATCTCGAAGCACGAGGAGGTCCACCGGGAGGCCCGCTCGCAGGCGTAGCGGTGGCGGCAGGACCCGCGGCGGTGGCAAGCGGCGGGGACGGTAGAGGCAAAGTTCCACGGCCAACCACCATGGCAGACATCTACAATCCGGAACACGGAACTACGGAAGGAAACGCATGAGCTTTCTAAAGCGCCTGTGGGGTTACATCGCGACGCTGTTCAAGGGCGGCGCCGAGAAGATGATGCGGCCTGAGGTAGAGGTCGAGCAGGCAATCAACGAAGCCAAAAAGCGCGATCAGGAACTACGCAACCAGGCCGCCAAGGTTGTAGCGCATCGCACCCAGCTCGAGTCGAAGATGGAGAACGCTGCGGACGACGTTGGCGAGGCGAGAGAGATGGCCAAGCAAGCCATTCTCAAGGCCGAGGAAGCCAAGTCCTCCGGCGATGCCGAGGGTCAGGCCAAGTGGACAAAGGCCGCCCAGTCGATTGCCATGAAGCTGCAGGCATCCGAGAACAACCTGTCGACGCTCAAGGCCCAGTACGAGACTGCCACGACCCAGGCGGACAAGGCGAAGCAGGCCGTTCAGCAGAACGCGATGCGTGTTTCCGAGCTGGCCGCAAAGCGGATGGAGCTGCTCGGCTCGCTCGAGGCCGCCAAGATGCAAGAGTCCGTGAACCAGGCCGTCGACGCCATGTCGAATATGAGTGACTACGAGGCGCCTTCGCTCGACAGGATCGAAGAGAAGATCGAGAAGCGTAAGGCCGAGGCTATGGCCAAGGCCGAGCTTCGAGACGCCACTCCCGAGGGCTCCGAGATGGAGCTCAAGGAGGCCAT
>Ga0326597_10007828_pt1 | contig 14478 bp, 13 predicted proteins | sample RVTome_12_FD_203789 | JGI IMG/M metagenome (GOLD analysis project Ga0326597, IMG submission 203789) | Soil microbial communities from uranium-contaminated site in the Upper Colorado River Basin, Wyoming, United States - RVT100D185 | ecosystem: Environmental > Terrestrial > Soil > Contaminated >... | reverse complement strand
GCCTGCGCCAGATGGGGCTGACCGAGGCCGAGCGCGATTACCTGATAGCGCTCTATGATGCCGAGATCCGTTACCTGGATGATGCGATCGGCAATCTGATGGAGGCTCTGCGCCACGCCGGGCTCGAGCAGCGCACGCTGCTCGTGCTGACTTCCGACCACGGCCAGGAATTCTTCGATCACGGCGACATCGGTCACGGCACCCACCTGCATCCGGAGCTGATCCGCATACCGCTGATCTTGCGTTGGCCCGGGCGTTTGCCGGCTGGCCGAGTCGTCCGCACGCCGGTAACTCTGGTCGATGTCCTGCCGACATTGCTCGCTGCCGCGCGCGCCCCGATCCCCGGCAAACTCGATGGCCGCAGCCTATGGCCCTTGCTGCGCGGCGAGAGCCAGGCCCCCCGGGCCATCGCCGCGGAGACGACCTGGAAGGGCGGCTACGTGGCGGCGCGGGAAGGCCAGCGCAAGCTGATCTTCGAGTTGGATTCGGGCCAGTCTCAGTTCTACGACCTGGCGCGCGATCCGATGGAGCGCCGGCCGCTGGATCCGGCGGCGGGGCCGGTCGATCTCGAGCTGCGCCGGGCAGTGCGAAACTACGTTCAGCAGCTTAGGAGTCGAAAGGCGCAGGGTGGGCCCCAAGCGCCGCTCCAGCTCTCGCCCGCGGAGCGGGCCAAGCTGCGGGCCCTGGGCTATCTCGATTAAGTGAAGTTGTGGCGCGGGGCGGGGTGTTCCGCTAATCTGGAATGCAGGGCGGGATTGGGGACGGTTCCAGCCAGGGGAAGGTCGGTCGAGGTATGCGTCCACACTTCCAAGGGAGGTTCGACATGAACAAATACATGGTGGCTGTTCTGGGTTTGGTGATCTGCGGCGGTCTCGCTACGACTCTTGCGGCGGAGCCGGCAGGTCCATTCTGCTTTTCGCTCGATCCGCTGTCGGAAGTGTTCGAATGGTTCTTCGAGTCCAGTGGCGGGAATAGCTTCACCATAACCGGACGGGATCTGCCCAACCGGCCGCAGACGGCCGCGGGCTATCTCGACGACGATAAGTTCTACCTTGGGTTCACGACTTATCCGGTAGGAAGTGGTGTCCCGGTTATCGGCACTGCCACCATCGACCTGAACACTTTGACTGGATCGGGCCGCTGTTTTGCGCCTGACCTTGAATCCTGCGGCGAGTTCACCATAGCCCTGGTGACTTGCATCGGCACGCCGTAGGGCAGCGCAGCCAACTCCCCGATCAGCTCGAGGATCTTCGCGGCCGGCTGGATCCGTGTTCGTTTGGATCCATGCTGCGCTATGACTTGAGCTCGGTAGTTGAAAGTCGGCCGGTCTGGGAGTAAGAGTCTTAAGGACCCAGCCGGGACGGGATCAAGGAAATAGGCGTCCAAGATAGAGCTGGGGGATGCCGGCAGGCCGCAGCAGGAGGTAAGCGATGAAGGAATCCATCCACTTTCGACTAAACGGCAAGCCAATGACTCTGAAGACCGACGGAGATCGGACGCTGCTCTGGGTCTTGCGCACCGACCTCGAGCTGACCGGCACCAAGTACGGCTGCGGCGCCGGCATCTGCGGAGCTTGCACCGTGGTGGTCGATGGCCAAGCGGTCCGCTCCTGCCAGGCCGCGCTGAAATCGGTCCAAGACAAGGAAGTGATTACGATCGAGGGGCTGGCCCAAGGCGGCCGGCTCCACCCGCTGCAGCAGGCTTTCGTGGACCACGGTGGGTTCCAGTGCGGCTACTGCACCCCGGGGATGATCATGGCCGCCTACGGGCTGCTGCAGGGACAGCCGCGCCTCTCGCGCGAGGCGATCATCAATGGGATGGAATCCAACCTGTGCCGCTGCGGGGCGCACAAACGGATCCTCGAAGCGATCGAGGGCAGCCTCCGCTCGGTTGGGAGGCAGCCATGAGTGAGATCCTGAGCATGGACCGCCGCGAGTTCGTCAAGCTTTTGGGCGGCGGGATCGTGATGTTCGTCAGCTTGGGCCCCTCCGCGCTGCTGGAAGGGCAGGAGCGCCGCCCCGGCTATCCTGAAGACTTCAACGCCTATCTGCGGATTGCCGAAGACGGACGGGTGACGCTTTTTTCGGGCAAGATCGAGATGGGGCAGGGGGTCATGACATCGCTCTCGCAGATGGCCGCCGAGGAGCTGGGTGTGGCGCTGAACGCGATCGACATCGTGATGGGGGACACCGCCTACTGTCCTTGGGACATGGGCACTTTTGGCTCGCTGAGCACTCGGATGTTCGGTCCGGCGGTGCGCGCTGCTGCGGCCCAGGCCCGGCTGGTCCTCACCCAGATGGCGGCTGAAAAGCTGGGTGTTCCCAAAGAGTCCCTGACGGTCGAGAACGGGGAGGTGTTCGTTATCAATGACAAGAGTCGGCAGGTCTCCTACGGCCAGTTGGCCAAGGGACAGCAAATCGCCGGCACGGTAGATGAGAAGGCGGTGCTCCGGTCGCTCAAGGAGTTCACCGTCATGGGACGTTCCCCCAAGCGGCTGGATGGTCCGGAGAAGGTGACGGGCCAGGCGAAGTACGCCGGGGACATCCGCCGTCCGGGCATGCTTTATGCGCGCATCCTGCGGCCACCCGCGCATGGCGCCGCTCTCAAAGGAGTGGACACCTCCGCGGCGGCGGCGCTGCCGGGCGTTACCATCGTCAATCAAGAGGGACTGGTTGCGGTGCTGCACGCCGATCCCGAAACCGCCGCAAAGGCTCTCGATCTGGTGAAGGCCGATTACGATATGCCCAAGGCGGTGGTGGACAGCGAAAGCATCTTCGACCATCTAGTGAAATCCGCCCCTGCGCCTAAGGAGCCCGAACAACGGGGCGATTTGGCCGCCGGCCGCAGCTTGGCGGCCAAGACCTTCGAAGCGACCTACCTGAACGGCTACGTCTCGCACGCGCCAATGGAACCGCACACCGCCGTTGCCGAGGTAAGCAATGGAAAGGCGACCGTTTGGTCCTCGACCCAGGCGCCTTTCATGCAGCGGGAGCAGATCGCCCGCGCCATCGAGTTTCGGCCGGAGGACGTGCGGGTCATCACTCCCTATGTCGGCGGTGGGTTCGGTGGCAAAACCCCGGGGCCGCAGGCTATTGAAGCCGCCCGCCTGGCCAAGATCACCGGCAAGCCGGTGCAAGTTGCTTGGAGCCGAGCCGAGGAGTTCTTCTACGATACATTCAGGCCGGCAGCGGTGGTGAAGGTGGCTTCGGGGGTCGACGGCAGCGGCAAGATCAGTTTGTGGGACTACCAGGTCTATTTCGCGGGCGCGCGGGGCTCCGAGCTGTTCTACGATGTTCCGAACGCCAGCGTCCGGGTCTATGGCGAGTGGCGGGGAGACCACGGCGGGGCCCATCCGTTCGCGGTCGGCCCCTGGCGCGCGCCCGCCGCCAACACCAACCGCTTCGCGGCTGAGTCGCAGATCGACACCATGGCCTGGGCGGCCGGGATCGATCCGCTGAAGTTCCGGCTCAAGAACACGTCCGACCAGCGCATGCTGCGGGTGCTGAAAGCGGCCGCCGATGCCTACGGCTGGAAACCGCGGACCGAGCCGAGCCGCAGCGGCCGCGGGCGCGGCTTGGCTTGCGGGCTCGACGTTGGGACCTACGTGGCTCTGATTGCCGATGTCTCGGTGGACTTGAGCCAGGGCGCGGTCCGGGTCGAGCGAGTGGTTTGCGCCCAGGACATGGGCATGGTGGTCAGTCCCGACGGCGCGCGGATGCAGATGGAGGGATGCATCATGATGGGCCTGGGATATACGTTCACCGAAGAGATCCGCTTCCGCGGCGGGGAGATCCTGGACAACAACTTCGACACCTACGAGTTGCCCAGGTTCTCGTGGCTCCCCAAGATCGAAACGGTGATCGTGCCCAACGAGGATCTAGCTCCTCAGGGCGGTGGAGAGCCTGCCATCATCGGGATGGGCGCCGTGGTCGCCAACGCGATCTTCGACGCCACCGGGGCGCGTCTCTATAGGTTGCCGATGACCCCGACCCGCATCCTGCAAGCGCTCAAGAAGCTCTGAAAAACAATTCGCGGGTTACCCGCCAAACCGTTGCGACATACAACGCCGCGAGGGTAGGGTGTCGCCCTTCCACAATGCGATATAATGACGAAAACAGTGGATCGTACTGGTACTCGGCAAAGGATGTCGGCGCCGCCGGCGGATGCCAGTTGACTCGGACGGAGTCGGGGTGAGGGTGCCCGCGGCAAGGCCTTCCGTCATGAATGTGGCTATGAAGTTCGAGGATGACATCTTCATCAGCTACGCCCACCTGGACAACGTACCACCATTTGAGGATCAGCCCGGCTGGGTATCGAGGTTCCATCGCTCAGTGGAGATCCGGGTCGCTCAGCTCCTGGGCAAGAAGCCGAAGATCTGGCGGGACCAGAAGCTCCAGGGCAACGACATCTTCGCTCAAGAGCTGGTCGACAGGCTGGCCAAGGTCGCCACGCTGGTTTGTGTCCTGTCGGAGAGTTACGTTCAGTCGAGCTGGTGCAATCGGGAGCTCGACGAGTTCTGGAAGAACGCCACCGGTGACCTAAGTGCCGCCCAGGCCAACCGGGTTCGAGTCTTCAAGGTGGTCAAAATGCCGGTCCCCCCGGAGCGCCATCCGCCGCCAGTCAAGCCGCTCCTGGGCTACGACTTCTACAAACTCGACCCGGAGACCGGCACCGCCATGGAGCTCGATCCGTCCGTCGATCCGGCGTTGGGCAAAGACTATTGGGTCCAGGTCAACACGCTATCGGACCAGATTGCCAAGCTGCTTAGGTCCCTGAGTGAGGGACCTGGGCCGGAGCCGTCACCCGGCGACCGCAGCACGGTCTATCTGGCCCACACCAGTTTCGACCTCAAGGACGAGCACGATGCCATCCGCCGCGACCTGCAGCGCCACGGCCACCGGGTGCTGCCCGACGTCGCACTCCCACTCAATGCCGAGGAGCTTAAGGTCTTGGTCGGGAAACAACTCACCTCCTGCCAGCTCGCGGTCCACTTAATCGGCCGCAACTTCGGCGTCGTTCCTGAGGGGTCCAACGAGTCCGTGGTTTCATTACAGAACTCTATCGCCGCTGAGTACTGTGGAGTGGGGAAACTCCGGCGACTGATCTGGATGCCGCCCGGGCTGGAGGCCAAGGACGAGCGGCAGCGGGAGCTCATCGCCGCTCTGAAGATCGACGAGCGCACGTATCGTCAGGGCGACCTCCTAGAAACTAGCTTGGAGGACCTCAAGACAGTCATCCACCAGCAGCTTGAAACGCTCCGCAGCGCCGACGCCGCGCCGCCTCGCAAGCCGCCGGGCGAGGTGATCCGGCTCTACCTGATCTGTGATCAGCGGGACCTCGAGCAGACCCGACCCTTGGAAGACTATCTTTTCAACCAGGGGCTGGAGGTCATTCTCCCGGTCTTCGAGGAAGACGAGAAGCGTGTGCGCCTGTACCATGAGCAGAACCTGAGTTCCTGCGAGGCTTTCCTGTTCTACTTCGGCGCCGGCGACGAGTCCTGGCTGCGGAGCAATCTCCGAGACCTGGACAAAAGCTCCGGCTACGGCCGCGAGCGACCGCTCTTGGGCAGTGCAGTCTACGTTGCCCCACCTTCCGCGCCCCGGAAGGAGCATCTGCACACTCACCTGGCGACCGTGATTCGCCCGCAAGGCGACTTCGACCCTGCCGACCTGCAGCCGTTCCTAAGTGAGATCCGGAATGCCCGAGCCCGGCATACTGACTAAAGAGAACGGGACCTTCTCGCTGTTCAATCCGTTTCCAGGGTTGCGCAGCTTCGAACCCAACGAGGATTATCTTTACTTCGGCCGCGAGCGGCAGATCGACGAGTTGCTGCGGCGCCTGCGCTACACCCATTTCCTTTCGGTGGTGGGCACTTCGGGAAGCGGCAAGTCGTCGCTGGTGCGGGCCGGCCTGGTGCCGTCGCTGCACCGCGGTTTCATGACCCAGGCCGGCTCGACCTGGCGGGTGGCAATCCTGCGTCCCGGCGGGAACCCCACCGGCAACTTGGCCGCCGCGCTCAGCGAGCCGGATATTCTGGGCGAGGCGGGCGAGCTGGCCGAAGTCAACCGGTCGATTATCGAGGCGGCGCTCTACGGCAGCTCCTTGGGACTGGCCGAGTGTTGCCACGATGCCCGCATCTCAAAGGACGACAACCTCCTGTTGGTGGTGGACCAGTTCGAGGAGCTGTTCCGCTTCAAAGGGAGCAGCAGGAGCGAGGCCTCGCGGGACGAGGCGGTGGCCTTCGTCAAGCTGCTGCTTAACGCGGCGGCAGAAAAAGGGCGCATCTACGTGGTGTTAACCATGCGGACCGATTTTATCGGGGATTGCATGGAGTTGCCGGGGCTGCCGGAGGCGATCAACCAGGGCCAGTACCTGGTCCCCCGGATGACCCGCGACGAATTGCGCTTGGCGATCACCGGACCGGTGGGAGTGCGCGGAGCGACGATCAGCCCCCGCCTGGTGTCGCGGCTGCTCAACGATGTCGGCGACGACCAAGATCAACTACCTATCCTCCAGCACGCCCTGATGCGGGTTTGGAGCCACTGGGAGAACTCCGGCAGTAAAGGGGCCATCGATGTGCCGGAGTACGAAGCGATTGGCACCATGAGGGCGGCCCTCTCCCTTCACGCTGAAAAGGCCTTCCAGGAGCTGGAAAAACGGGGCCAGGAAGTCGCCGAGCGCATATTCAAGGCGCTGACCGACACCGACCGGGACGGCCGGGAGACACGGCGAGCGGCGCGAGTCAAAGAAATTTCCGCTATCGCCGAGGCGGAAGCATCGGAGGTAACGGATGTGATCGATCAGTTCCGCCTGCCGGGACGGTCCTTCCTGATGCCGCCGATTTCGGTGCCCCTCGATGGAGATACAGTTATTGACCTCTCCCACGAGAGTTTCATGCGCAATTGGGAACGATTGGTCCGCTGGGCCGATCAAGAGACCGAGTCGGCGCAGTTCTATCGCCGGCTGTGTGAGGCGGCCCGGCTGCATGAGGCAGGCGAAGCGGATTTGTGGCGCCGGCCGCAGTTGGATCTCGGTCTACAGTGGCGGGAGCGCCATCGGCCCACCGCAGCTTGGGCCCAACGCTACGACCCAGCTTTCGAGCGGGCGATCGCTTTCCTGGCCGAGAGTCAGAAGTCGCGAGAAGAGGAGCTTGCCATACGCGAGGAGGAACGGCGCCAGCGCGAAGCTGCCAGGCGCAGGCAGCTGCGGTTAGCGAATCTACTAGCGGTTTCGATGGCGATCATAGTAGCGCTGGCCTCCGTGTTTTTCGCTTACTTCTGGACCCAGGGGCGCAGAGCAGAGCAGCAGGCTCGCCTCCAGGCGGTTCTCTCGGCAAGAGATCCCCTGGTTCGGGCGCTATTGCTCGGCGAGTTGGAGGACACGGCGGGCCTGGATTGGGGGCTCGAGATCGCGCAACAAGTCGCCACCGCGGCGATACCAATTGCGGTGCTCGACGGGCGCGACGGGACTTTGATCGGCGCTGCCTTCAGCCCGGACGGCACCCGAGTCGCCACGGTTTCGGCGCAGAATACGTTGTCCTGGTGGCGCAGCGACGGCCACGGCCCGACCCGGCAGGTTCAGATCCGGCCGCCCGCTCACCTAAGCGGCCCTAGTCAGGTCGGCCGGGATGGAACGGCGGTATTGAGAGCAGTGTCCTTTAGCCGGGATGCGCAGTGGATTGCGGCAGGTTTCGACGATGGTACGCTGCAGATTCGTTCGAGCAACCCGGCCGACCGATCCAAGCCGGTAGAGATCCGGGCTCCGGAGCGGGGCTCGGTCCGATCGCTGGCGTTCAGCTTCGACGGCGGGCGGGTCGCGGCCGGTTACGACGACTACAGCGTAGCGATCTGGAATCGCGACGGCACCAAGAGTCCACAACTGGAGGCTTCTGACACTCTACCGCATCGGGGATCGGTCTCCGGTGTGGCATTCGATGCGGCCGGCGGGAGGGTGGTGACTGCTTCCTGGGACGAAACGGGGCGAATCTGGCATTTGCGCGATCGTGAAGGCCCGCGGATCCTTGACAATAACGACCATCGGGCCCTGCAGAGTGCGGAGTTCAGTCCGGACGGTCGGTGGGTGATCTGTGCTCAAAGCGATGGTTCGGCCCTAATCTGGAGTAGCGAAGGGACCGCTGAGCCCATCGTGCTCAAAGGGCATGGTGGGTCGGTTACGCGGGCCTCCTTCAGCCCCGACGGCCTGAAAGTTGTCACCGCATCTGAAGACCGCACTGCCCAGATCTGGACCCTGCGACTGGATCCAGGCAAGCTGGTCCCCATTGGAGCGCCAACCATCCTGAGTGGGCATGGCGGTCCAGTTACTGCGGCAGCGTTCAGCCGCGATGGAAGCAAGATCGTCACCGGCTCCCAAGACGGCACCGCCAGGATCTGGCGGAGTGAGCCCAACGAGCCCCGGATCCTGGGTCGCCACCAGGGAAAGGTTCTTAGTGTCGCGTTCAGCCCCGACGGCCGGCGGGTGGTTTCTGCCGCGGCGGACAATCTCGCTCAGGTTTTCGAGATCGCTCACCCCGGGAAGCCGGCGAACGTGCTTAAGGGTCATCGGGACTGGATTCGGAAAGCTGTCTTTGACCCCGGGGGCAGGAGAATAATCACAGCTTCCGAGGATGGCACCTATCGCCTTTGGGATCTCCTTCGCGGTGCCAAGAGCGTCTTTCCGGAGCGGGCCCGCCTCCTGAGCGTCGGGTTCGACGCCGCCGGCGTTAGGATCGTGACCGGGGCGGTTGACAACTGTGCCCGGGTATGGCGGCTCGATAGCTCGAGCGATCCGATCTCGCTAGTCGGCCATACCGATTGGGTGTGGAGTGCCGCCTTCAGTCCCAAGCGCAACCAAGTGGTAACCGCCTCACGGGATCGAACTGCCCGGATCTGGGGCCTGGATCGAACTGACAGGTCGGCCAGCGGGCCAAGAGCGATTCTGCTCAGCACACTCAAAGGCCACACCGACCAAGTCCTGAGTGTCGCCTACAGCCCTGATGGCACTCGAATCGTCACCGCTTCGGCGGACGGTACGGCCAGGATCTGGAAGGAGGACGGCTCCGCCACGCAAATCGTCTTGCGACACGAGGACACAGTTTACGACGCCGAGTTCAGCCCGGACAGCAAGTGGGTGGTCACCGCTTCGAAGGATGGTAGCTCGCGGATCTGGAATGTGGAAAACGGCCGTGAACGCCTTGTCCTCCGCCACGGCATTGCGGTTAGATCAGCGTGCTTCAGTCCGGCTACGACTCAGGCCCACGATGGCGAGCCCGCTTACGTGGTATCCGGCTCCGAGGACGGCAGCGTGCGGCTCTGGCGGGTCAGCCTCGCCGCTCTGGTCGAATACGCGAGGACTGTCAGTACCGGCTGTCTCACCCAGGAGCAGCGCGTCCGGTTTTTAGCCGAGCCTGAAGACCGGGCCCGCACCCACTACCTGGCCTGCGAGCGCCGCTACAATCGAAAGCCGCAGTAAACGGGAGCTGCCACTCGCGGGTGGCATTCTGCTCTACCAGCTGACCACCAACGTGGAGGGACTCAGGCCATATTGGTCGATAGCGACCTCGAACGTCTGGCTTTGATCGCCCAGTTTGACAGTGACCTCATACTTTCCATGTTGGGGGTCTTCGAGGAAGAAGGCACCTTCTGAGTTGGTCCAAACGCTGTAGTCCGCCGGGCCCAAGAACCTGACCTGACATGCGGGTTGCGCCGCGCCGTCCCGGTTCACGACGCTGCCCCGGACTTGCTCTGCATAGGCAATGCTTCCTACCAACAGGAGCACGATGCAGAGCGACAAGATCCTCATGGTTATCGGTCGCATCTTTTCTCCCTCTCAAACGAGTCTGCTCAAAGGCATCCGATTTGGAACCTCGCCCCCGCCTGACGATTTGGCGGTCGAGGGACCACCGAGTTCACCAGTCCTGGGCCGAGGACTGCGATGAAGAACGCCATCGATCCTCCTCGCACGATTCCGCCTCAAGCCTCAAAGAGTTTAGCTCAATAGGCCATGCAAAGACCATCTGCCCGTGAGACGGATTTCCGGCAGCGTTCATCCAAGAGCCGAGGTTGACCGGTAAGAAGCAAGTCCCGGAGAACTGGAATCGAGTCATGCAGATAGTCGGACAGCGTTGGGCGTTGGTGCTGGCAGCCGGTGAAGGAACCCGGCTTCGGGCGCTCACCACCGGTTGGCGGGGCATCGCGGTTCCCAAGCAGTTTTGCTCGCTGCAGGGTGGTCCCTCGCTGCTGGAGGAGACGCTGCGGCGAGCTGCCGGGGTCGTGGCGCGGGAAGGCATCGTGCCGGTGTCGCCGCGAGCCACAGCGACTGGTGGCAGGCGGAGCTGGTGATGCTTCCAGAAGCCAACATCGTGGTTCAGCCCCAAAATCGCGGCACCGCCGCGGGGATTCTGCTACCGCTGCTATCGATTCTGGCTCGCGATCCGGAGGCCAAGCTGATCGTGCTTCCGTCCGATCACTTCGTGGCCGATGAGGAGCTGCTCGGCGACGCGATCCTCCAGGCCTTCGAGGCGATTGAACGGCAGCCCGGAAACGAGGCTGCGTCCCTGGGATTTCGCGTGATCCAGTGCACCGACCAGGGCGCAGGTCTGGCTTTGCTGTTGGAGCGCACCCCGGAGTCGGGACCGGCCCTCAAGTACCAGCTTCTGTCCACCTCGAAAGTCGTGACGATGAAGAAGGAGTTGCAGGAGTACAGCCGCCAGGGCTACCGCCTTCTGCCGCGTTCGATCATCGGGATCCAACGGCCCCTCATCTTGGGCGGGCCGTTTTGAACTATCGGGAATAAACCGGGCCGACGCCGCGGAGCATCACCAGATCAGGCGGACCCCGAAGACCCGCAGCGCATCGTCGCGGCTCACCAGCGGCACGTCTTCGAGCGCGCTTTGAGCCGCCAGCATGCGATCGAACGGGTCTCGGTGTTGCTGGGGCCAGGTCCCAGCCCGTTGGGCGTGCGGCAGGCCAATCGGCAGCTCGGTGAAGCCGGCGCGGCGAACCCACCCCGCCACGTCGCGCACGAGTTGCTCGGCAGCCGGTAGTCGGCCGAGTCGGTGCTTGGTGCAGATCTCCCACGCACTCGCGCTCGACACCAGGATCTGGTTGCCGGGATCCGCCACCACCTCGCGGACGGTCGCGGAAAGCTGCGGATCGTCGAAGAGCCACCAGAGGAGGGCATGCGTATCCAGGAGGAATCTCATCGCTCCCAGGCTTCGAGCTCCTCCTCGGGCAGCGGCGCGAAGAACGATTCGCCTACGTTTCCTGCGAGCAGACCAGGCTTGCGACGCTCGGGTAGAGCCAGGGGGCACAGCCGCGCATAAGGCTTGCCATTCTTAGCGATGACGATCTCCTCGCCGGCCCGAGCTCGCTCGAGGAGCCGAGAGAGCTGGGTTTTCGCCTCATGGACGTTGACGGTCTTCACATGGTTAGCTTAGTCCGCCCGGCGGACTAGATCAAGAGGCCGCTCTCATACCGCAATGCCTATCGGGTCGCCAGATTACCAGCGGTGGTAGGCGGGATGACCCTCTTTGACCGCCACGAAGGTGCCGCGGCAGGTGGCGGTCACCTTGCCGCTGGCTTCGATTGAGGCCTCGACCACCGCGCGGTCGTCGCTCGCCTCCACGACGTGAGCGCGCAGCCGGAGGGTCGTGTCCATCGGGGTCGGTCGTTTGAGTTGGACCGAGAACTCTGCCGTGACCGTGCAGGGCGGAGCGCTGAGCCCGCCGCGCTGCATCAGATGATAGGCCGCGGCCCAGTTGCCGTGGCAGTCGAGCAACGTTCCACAAATGCCGCCGTTGAGGACTCCGTCGAACGCCAAATGATGCGGCTGAGGCCGCCAATCGGCCACCACTTCCTCGCCTTCGACCCGGCTCTTGATCTGCAAGCCTTTAGGATTGGCCGGCCCGCAGCCGAAGCAGCGGTTGTTGGGGGCATAGCGGTCTTGCAAGTTTTCCACGGGCTCAAGCTCTCGCTAGCAGATAATTCTAACCGCCTTCGTTTGGCTTCAACGTGGGAGACGAACCACAGCTCGCTACGGCCGCTGCCAGCTTCGAGTTAGAGTCGCTCCAAGGCGGCAAGGATCAGCCCCTCCTCGTCCGGAAAGACGGTGCGCAAATCCAGCACCACGCGGTCGGCTTCGATCCGCGCAATGACCGGCGGATCGGAGGCCCGCAGCGCCTCTTCGAGCTTAGCGGCGCTCAGCCCTTCTACTTCGAGCTGCACTAAGACGGTCGGCAGCCCTTCGACCGGCGCGGCTCCGCCGCCGACCATCGAAATGCCACTCTTTAGCTCGGCGCGGATCCGCGGATGCTTTTCCAGCGCCGCGGCCAGTCGCTTGGCCCGCAATTCGAGCTGCTCCAAGCTGGTCTGAATCATCGCTAGCGTCGGGAGCTGGTCGCCGCGCCCCTCGAGATGAATCCGCAGAGTCGTCTCTAGCGCCAGGATCCCGATGCGGTCGAGCCGCAAAGCACGGCGCAGCGGGTTGCCGCGCAGCTTCTGGGCCAGCTCGGGCCGGGCCAGAATCAGGCCGGCTTGCGGCCCACCCAGCAGCTTGTCGCCGCTGAAGGTCACTGCATCGGGCCCGAAAGCGAGCCGCTCCTGCACCGTGGGCTCGCCGGCAATGCCGGCAGCCTTGAGCGCAATCAGGCTGCCGCTGCCGAGATCTTCGGCCACTGGAATCCCGGCCTCGCGCCCAAGTTGCACCAGCTCCTCTAGGCCGGTTTCCTCGGTAAACCCGACGACGCGGTAATTGCTCGGATGCACCTTGAGCAATAGGCCGGTGCGGGGAGAGATCATCTTCTTATAGTCGGCCAGGCGTGTCCGATTAGTCGTCCCGACCTCGCGGAGTGCCGCGCCGCTCTTGGCCAGGATTTCCGGCATCCGGAACGAGCCGCCGATCTCGACCAGCTCGCCACGCGAGACCAAGACCTCTTTTCCTTCGGCCACGGTGTTGAGCAGCAAGACCACCGCGGCGGCGTTGTTGTTGACCGCCACCAGCTCGTAGTCGGGGAAGAGGTCCGCAGCCAGACGCTCGAGCGCGTCATCACGCCGCCCGCGACCGCCGCGCGCGAGGTCGTACTCCAGGTTGAGATAACGTCCAGCTAGGGCCGCGATCCGTTGCAAGACCTCGCCGGGCAGGGGCGAGCGGCCCAGGTTGGTGTGAACGACCACGCCGGTGGCGTTGATCACGCGCCTCAAGGAGGGGGCGTGGCGCCCCGCCCGCACGGCTTCCAAATGCCGCGGCAGCTGTTCCAACCGGCTTTCGAGCTCGACCTCGCCCAAACTCCCGTCCCGAACCTGGTCGCGCCACTCCTGAAACAGCATCTGGATCAGGCGCACGACATAGCCGCGCGAAGTGGCCCCGATCAAGGGGGCGAGGTCCCCCCTCTGCAGGCAGCGTTCCACCTGGGGCAGTTTCTGCAGAATCTGACTGGCTGCCGTCATTCCGGTTTCGGAGCCCCGTTTCTGTCCCCGGTCAGGCCAGCTCGCCAGGCAGCGGGGCCAGAGGACCGGTAGGATGCTAGCGCATCGGCTGGCAGGCGGTCCACGGCGGTGCTGTCGCGGCAAACATATCTGGTCTAGAATTCACCCCAGCGCGTCTCATGTAACACGGAGAGTTCCCTTTGGAGACCTTACGCATAACCCTCGGGTTCGGACCCTTTGGCGGGCCGTGCTACTCTGAGCTGACGCGCCAGGCGCAGGCGCTGCCCGGTTATCGGCGCGGCAGCGACCTGGAACCCTTCGAGCAAGCGGTCGAGGGCACTGCCGGGAGTGCCGGCGAAATGCTAAGCTTGTACCGATCGGCTCGCGTCCTGGGTCCGGTTACCGTGCTCGTGAACGGTCACCAGCTGCCCTACGGAGAGGAGCTATGGCTCCCGCTGCTTTGGTTTTTTCTCAGCGAATACCACGGGCCGATCTCGTTCGAGGAGGCGCGGGTGTCATGATTCCCCTGTTCGTGCTGCTGCTGGGCTTGATGGCCGCGGCCCCACAAGCGGATGACAACCCAAACGCGGAGCCGACCGTGATCCAAACCGAGCCGGCGGCGGATACCAAGGCCTCCGCCGAGGACCCCGAGGAGGCCGAGGACGAAGCCGCTCCAAAGCAAGACGAGGTCGCTCCAAAGCAAGAGGAGAAGGCGGCCGACCAGCCGGAGGAGCAGGAGACTCCGGAGGCGCTCCGAGCTCGCCGCCTGCAGGAAATGCTCAAACTGCGGCAGGCTCGCGGTACCCAGATTCAGCCGCGTCAACCGATCCGCCGCCCGACCCGCCGGCAGCTCGAATCCAGCCCGTCACAGATCCCATCGGTGACCCAGCGCCCTCAGCCCGGAAGCGTCCCGCCGGACTTTTTGCAGCCTCCCGAGGACTATCAAACGGCGCAGCCGGCGCAGCCGGCTCCCGAACCGGAGGAGACCCCGGAACAGCAATCGGAGTCTGCCGCGGCCTTCTACCCCCCGCTAGACCCGGTGCAGCGCTCCCTGATG
>Ga0326597_10007827_pt1 | contig 14480 bp, 14 predicted proteins | sample RVTome_12_FD_203789 | JGI IMG/M metagenome (GOLD analysis project Ga0326597, IMG submission 203789) | Soil microbial communities from uranium-contaminated site in the Upper Colorado River Basin, Wyoming, United States - RVT100D185 | ecosystem: Environmental > Terrestrial > Soil > Contaminated >... | reverse complement strand
CCTTTTCGACGTTCGCCACTACGCCGGCTACGCGCCTGTCGAGGTCGGTCCCGTCCACCACATGCTGCTCCCGGGGCTCATGTGCCCACGTCCATGTTATGGGTCGCGCTCCGTTCTCTCGCTCGTACGCACGGGGCGCGCCCGTGGATCGGATCAGCGAGCCAGCGCCGCCCGCAGCACCGCCGCGCCCACCGGAGCGGCGTCCTCGCCGCCGCGCGGGCTGTTCTCGATGAGCACCGCGACGACCGCGAGCGGCGCCTCGGCCGGTGCGAAGCCCACGAACCAGCCATGGGGCGCGCCCGAGGGCGTCTCGGCCGTGCCGGTCTTCCCAGCCACGTGCACGCCGGGGATGCGCGCGCCCGCGGCGAACGCGCCGGGCGCCTCGACCGCGGCGACCCTGGCCGCGGCGATGGTGGCCGCGGTCTCGGGGCGCACCGCCTGCCCGGCGGCGCCCGGCTCGACCAGGCGCAGGACGTCGCCGCGCGCGTCGAGCACCGCCGTGGCGTAGTGCGGCGTCGGCAGCGATCCGCCGCGCGCGACCGTCGCGGCGACGAGGGCCATCTGGAGCGGCGAGACCAGCAGCTCGCCCTGGCCGAACGAGGTGTCCGCGACGAGGATCGGCCGGTCGAGCTGGCCCGTCGCGATCTGCCCGCGCGAGGCCTCGAGCTCGCAGCGCGGCGCGGCGCCGATGCCCAAGCGCGCGGCGTACTCGGCCAGGCGCGCGCCGCCGACCTGCAGGCCGATCTTGGCGAAGTAGATGTTCTCCGAGCGCTGGAAGGCCAGCGCCATGTCGAAGTCGCCGTGGGCCTGCGACGGTGAGCGCACGGCGTACTGGCCCCACGAGGGGTCGGCGCGGTATGGGTCGTCCACACGGAGCTTCGCCTTCGGATCGATGCCGCTCTCCAGGGCCGCGGCCGCGGTCACCAGCTTGAAGGCCGAGCCGGGCGGGTAGAGGCCCAGGCGCGCGCGGTCGATGAGCGGCCGGCCCTCGTTCGCGTTGACCTGCTCCCAGGCCACGGCTTCACTGGCCGGGTCGGCGATGAGGTCGGCCTGGTAGTCGGGCTGGCTCACCGAGGCCAGCACGGCGCCCGTGCGCGGATCGAGCACGATGACCGCGCCGCGGCGTCCGCCCAGCGCGGCGGCCGCCGCGCGCTGCACCGCGGGGACGATCGCCGTGCGCACCGCGGCCGGCTCGGGGTGCTCGCCGAGATAGCGCGCGCGCCACTGCGAGAGCGGGTCGGCCGCGTCGCGCCCGATGAGCGACTCGCCGTAGGCCGCCTCGAGACCCGCGGTGCCGAAGGTGGCCGAGGCGTAGCCCACGACCTGGGCCAGCGAGCGCTCGGCGTAGTGGCGCCGGTAGCCGTCGCCGGTGCGCACGCTGGTCGCGAGGGGGGTCCCGTCCGCGGCGAGGATCGCGCCGCGGGGCCGGTCGCGCAGGGTGGCCAGCAGCCGCGGGTTGAAGGGATCGCGCGACAGCTCGGCGCCCTCGACGAGGCTCCAGTAGCCGACGCCCAGCGAGGTGACCATGAAGGCGAGCGCGATGAGCAGCGTGAGGGCGCGGATGTTCTCCGCGACGGGCCGGATCATCCGCCTCTGACACGTCGCGTTATATCGCTCACCCGGAGCAGCAGGGCGACGATCACGAAGTTCGTGACCAGCGAGCTGCCGCCGTACGAGAGGAAGGGCAGCGTGACGCCGGTGAGCGGGATCAGGCGGGCGTTGCCCGCGACTATCACGAGCGTCTGGAACGCGAGCGTGAACGACAGGCCAGCCGCGAGCAGCTGCAGGAATGGCGTGGGCGCCCGCAGCGCGATGCTCATCCCGCGGAAGACGAGCACGAGGTAGAGCGCGAGCAGCGCCAGCGCGCCGGCGAATCCGGTCTCCTCGGTGAACGCGGCGAACACGAAGTCGCTCCAGACGATGGGGATGCGCTCGGGCATCCCGCCGCCAAGCCCGGCGCCGAGCAGCCCCGCGTTGCCGAGCGCGAACAGCGCCTGGACGATCTGGTAGGCGGGCCCGAAGCGCAGCTCCTCGGCGAAGGGATGCAGCCAGATGTCGACCCGCGCCTCCACGTGGGCGAAGAGCCGCGCCATCACGAAGGCGCCCGCGAGGAAGAAGACCAGCCCGAGCGCCGGATACGTGGCGCGCCCGGTGGCCAGGTAGAGCATCGCGAGGAAGATCCCGAAGAAGATGAGCGTCGCGCCGAGATCCTTCTGCAGGACCATCACGCCCATGGCCAGCGCCCACATCAGGACGATCGGGACCAGATAGACGAGCGGCGGGATCGCGAATGGCCCCAGTCGCTGCGGCGGGCGCGCCAGCAGCTCGCGGTTCTCCTCGAGGTAGCTCGCGAAGAAGATGACCAGCAGGATCTTGACGCCCTCGGCCGGCTGGAAGTTGAGGATGTCGCCGAGGCCGATCCAGATGCGCGCGCCGTTGATCTCGCGCCCGATCACCGGCAGCAGCGGCGAGAGCAGCAGGACGATCCCCGCGATGGCCCAGGTGTACTTGTAGCGCGCGAACGCGGTGAGGTCGCGCGGGATGAGCATCGCCGCGGCGAACGCGCCCGCGCCGACGATGGTCCAGGTCAGCTGCTGGACCAGCAGCGCCGCGGGCGCGAGGCGCTCCACGAGCACCAGCCCGACTCCGGTGAGGCCGAGCGCGAGGGGCAGCAGCAGCTGGTCGCCGCGGAAGCCGCGCGCGACCAGGAACAGGTGGAGCGCCAGCGCGACGCTCAGGTAGGCCAGCGGGACGGCCAGCGACGCGGCGTCGAGCTTCTCGGTCTCCGCGCCGACCACGGCGGCGAAGCCCAGGGCCACCAGCAGCGCGACCCACACGAGAAGGCCCAGCTCGGTGCCGCGGAAGGCAGGCCGCAGCCTCAACGCGCCGCCTCGAAGCGCATGCCCACGCGGCCGATCTCGACCAGGTCGCCGTCGCGCAGGCGCTCGCGCCGCGCGATGCGCGCGCCGTTGAGCAGCGTCCCGTTCGTGCTGCCCTGATCGGCGACCCACCACGCCCCGTCGGAGTGCTCGATGAGCGCGTGCCTGGCCGAGGCCGCCTCGTCGTTGATGACGACGTCGTTGCCCGCGTCGCGCCCGATCGCGCTGACGACGCGCAGGGGCAGGCGCTCGCTCACCCGCGGGCCCTGCGGGTAGCTCGTCTGGACCACGAGGTACGCCGCGGCCGGCCGCGCCGCGAGCTCGCCCTCGGCCCGCAGCGCCCGCCACAGCGCGCCGAAGGCGCGGATGAGGAACAGGTAAAGGACGAGTAGGAAGGCCAGGCGCACGCCCCACAGCGCGATCTGGAAGGGGATCTCCATGCGCTAGGCGCTGCCCTCCTGCTGCACCACCAGCTCGGTACCGCCGATCTGGATGCGGTCGCCCGGCTGGAGGACCACCTCGGCGATGCGGCGCCCGTTCACGTACGTGCCGTTGGTGCTGTCGAGGTCGTACAGCGTGAAGCGGCCGAGGCGCAGGCGGATCTCGGCGTGCCGGCGCGAGATACGGCGGTCGTCGAGGACCAGGTCGTTGTCGGGGTCGCGGCCGATGGCCAGCGGGCTCGCGCCGAGGGCGAAGCGCCGCCGCTCGGCGGGCACCTCGATGAAGGCCTTGGGCACCCGCGGCCGCTCGCGCAGCAGCGCGTCGCGGTCCAGCACCATGGTGTGGCCGGCGGCCACGCGCCCGAGCTCGGGCGAGCCGGGCGGCACCTCGTCGCCCGAGGCGTCCACGAGCGCGCACGAGACGCGCACGTCGCCGCGCGCCACGTCGTCGTCACGCTCGAGCTCCACCGTCGGGAAGGCCAGCAGCGTGAAGCTCCGCTCGCGCGCCGCCCCCAGGACGGCCTCCGCGAGGTCGCGCTCGAGGCTGCGGCGGAACGGCTCGAACTGCTCGAAGTCGGCGGGCGAGAGCGAGACCACGTAGGAGTTGGGCACGAAGGTCTTGGCCAGGGAGATGGTCTGGTGCGACTCCATGGCGCGGATCAGCCGCTTCGCCAGCTGCACGGGCTGCAGCCGCGCACCGAGGACGCGCGCGGTCCAGCCTTCCAGGACCTGGCTCGCGATGCGCTCGATCCGATCCATCTGGCTCCTTCGGGAGCGGAACGGCTAGGAAGCCGCTTCGCCGGGCGCGGCCTTGTCGCTCTTGGTCGTGCTCTCCGACCTCGGCGCGGCGTCGGGCTTGCTCTCGGGCTTCCCGCCCTCGCCGTCCTTGCCGCCGGACGACGACGGGCCGCGGCTGTCGGTCTTGTACCAGCCCGGGCCCTTGAAGACGATCGCCGGAGTGGTGATGAGCCGCCGCGGCCGCTTACCGCAGCGGGGGCACTCCGCCAGCGCCTCGTCCTTGAAGGACTGCACGGCGCTGAAGACGTGGCCGCAGTGGTCGCAGCGGTAGTCGTAGATGGGCACGTGCAGATCGTATCCGGCCCGCCGCGGCGCCTAGCCGAGCCGGGCCAGCTCCTCTTCCAGCAGACGGACCTGGGCCCGGCGCTCGTCGAGCCGCGCGCGCTCCTTCGCGACGACCTCCGCGGGCGCCCTTTCGGCGAACGCCGGACGCGCGAGCAGCTCCTCGGAGCGCCGCAGCGCGTCGCCCGCGCCCGCAAGCTCGCCCTCGAGGCGGGCGCGCTCGGCCGCGGCGTCGACCACTTTGTAACGCGCCTTAGCGTCCGCGTGACGGCTGGCTTGCACGCGCACTTCGATCGCGCGAACGGCCTTGGCTGGCCCGCCGCCGGCCCCCTCCGTCACGTCGGCCGACGCCAGCGTGCCGATCTCATCGAGCAGTCCGGCGACAGCCGCGGTCTCCCCCGCGAGCGTCGCGGCCACGCGCTCGCCCGGGGCGAGGCCGGCCTCCTGGCGCAGGTCGCGGATGGCGCGGACGACGTCGCGCGCGACCGCGAAGCGCTCCTCGAGCACGGCGTCGCGCGATCCCGGCGCGGGCCAGCGCGCCGTGACCAGGCTCGCCTCGCCGCGCGAGGTGCGGCGACCGTCCCAGAGCTGGAGCGCCAGCGTCTCGGTGATGAAGGGCATGATGGGGTGGAGCAGCCGCAGCACGCGGTCGAACACGAACGCGAGCGTGCGCAGCGTGCCGGCGCGACGGCGCTCGTCGCGCAGGCCGGCCTTGGCCAGCTCGACGTACGCGTCGGCGACCTCGCCCCACACGAAGTGCTGCATGTGCTGCGCGTACTCGCCGAAGAGATAGCCCTCGAGCAGGCGCGTCGCCTCGGGCGTGGCCCAGTGCGTGCGCGAGAGGATCCAGCGCTCCGCCTGGCCCAGGTCGCCCGCCGGCTCCTCATCGACGGCCTGCCCGTCGATCGCCTCGGGGTGCGCCTCGATCGCGCGCAGCACGAAGCGGCCGATGTTCCAGAGCTTGTTGCCGAAGTTGCGCGCGTTGGTCAGCTTGGCCTCGGACAGCTCGGTGTCCATGCCCGCCGCCGTGTCCACCACCAGGCCGAAGCGCAGCGCGTCGGCGCCCCACTCCTCGACGAGGCCGACCGGGCTCTCCACGTTGCCCTTGGACTTGCTCATCTTCTCGCCGCCAGTGCGTACGAGGCCGTGCAGGTAGACGGTGTGGAAGGGGACGTCGCCCATCTCGAAGATGCCCATCACGATCATCCGGGCGACCCAGAAGAAGATGATGTCGTAGCCCGTCTCGAGGACGCTGCCCGGGTAGAAGCGCGCCAGGTCCCGCGTGCGATCGGGCCAGCCCAGCGTGGTGAACGGCCACAGCGCGCTCGAGAACCACGTGTCGAGCACGTCGGGGTCCTTGCGCAGGTCGTCGGAGCGGCACTTGGTGCAGCGCGTGGGGTCGGGCCCGTCCTCTTCGGGGACGACGATCTCGTCGCAATCGCGGCAGAACCAGGCTGGGATCTCGTGACCCCACCAGATCTGGCGCGAGACGGCCCAGTCGCGGACGTTCTCCATCCAGTTGAAGTAGATGCGCTCCTGGAACTCCGGAATGATCCGGATGCGCCCCTCGCGCACGGCCGCGATGGCCGGCTCGGCGAGCGGCTTCATGCGCACCCACCACTGCGGGAGCACGAGCGGCTCTTCCACGGTGTCGCAGCGATCGTGCACGCCGACCGAGTGCGTGATCGGCTCCTCCTTCACGACCAAGCCCGCCTTCCGTAGCCGCTCGACCATGTCGGTGCGGGCGCGGTCGCGGTCGAGCCCGGCGAGCGGGCCGGCGCCGGGGAGCATGAGCCCGTCCTTGCCGATGACCATCAGCACGGGGAGGTGGTGGCGCTGGCCGATGTCGAAGTCTGTCTGGTCGTGGCCGGGTGTGATCTTGAGCGCGCCGGTGCCGAAGGCCGGATCCACGGCCTCGTCGCCGACGATCCTGACCCGGCGCTCGACCACGGGCACCAGCACCTCCTGGCCGATGAGCGGCTCCCAGCGCGGGTCCTCGGGATGCACCGCGACGGCCACGTCGGCCAGGATCGTCTCGGGGCGCGTTGTCGCGACGACGACGTCGGGCGTGCCCGGCCGCACCGACTCGGCCCATGGGTAGCGCACGTACCAGAGCGTGTCGGTGCGCTCCACGTGCTTCACCTCGAGGTCCGAGTACACGGTCTGGCAGGTGAGGCACCAGTGCACGATCCGTCCCTCGCGGTACAGCAGCCCCGCCTTGTACAGGCGGATGAAGTGACTGCGGACCGCGCGCTGCTTGCTCGGCTCCATCGGGAAGTTGGGCCGGCTCCAGTCGAGGGAACAGCCGAGCATCCGGAGCTGCTGATCGATGCGCGGGCGGTAGAAGTCCATCCACTTCCACATCTCGCGCATGAACTCGTCGCGCGTGAGCCCGCGCGCGCGGGTCACGCCCTCCTTGGCCAGCTCCTTCTCCACCACGATCTGCGCGATGATCCCGGCGTGGTCGGTGCCCGGCATGTACAGCGTCGGGTCGCCGAGCATGCGGTGCCAGCGCGCCATGAGGTCCTCGTAGCCGCCGAACCCGAGCGCGTGCCCCAGGTGCAGGTCGCCCGTCACGTTCGGGAGCGGCAGCATCATCACGAACGGCCGCCGCCCACCGTCGTCCGGCGCTTTGAAGAAGCCCGAGCGCTCCCACCAGTCGTAGAGGTCGCGCTCGACGACCGGCGGACGGAAGTTCTTCTCCTTGTGACCCAGCGCGGACGCGGGCGCGGGGATCTCGGTCCGGGTCGCCATGGCGCGCACCTCCTTTCGGGCAACAAAAAAGCCGCCCGTCCCGGGACGAGCGACTCCGTCGTGGTACCACCCGAGTTCACGCGCTCACGCGCGCCTCATTGCCGCTATAACGGGCTGCCCGGTCCGGCTCGCGGGCGACGTTCTCAGCTCGCTTCTCGCCGTGAGCTCTCAGCCGCGGCTCACGTTCTCTGGTAGCGGCGAAGCTGATACTCCTCCCGGTCTGTGCCAGCGTGCCGTTCATCGTACCGGAAGCGTCACGCGCTCCGCTAGAACGTTCAGCCCCGCTCGCCGTGGAAGCCGACCACGACGCTCCCGTCCTTTACGAAGACGGGCACGTTCCGCTGGAGCGTGAGGCGCACGACCTCCTGCTGGAGGTCGGGGTGCCCGTCGAGGACGCGCTCCTCGTACTCGACGCCCTGCTCATCCATCTCCTTGCGCGCGCGCGCACACGTCGGGCACGTCGCCAGCGAGTACATGATCAGCCTGCTCATCGCTCGACGGCCGCCACCTCGAGGACCTGGGCGTCGTGCTCGAGCACGCGCGTGCCGTGGGCCGCGCCGGCCGGTATGGAGAACGAGTCGCCCTCGGTCAGGATGCGCTGCTCGCCCGCGATGACCATGGCCACGCTGCCGCGCGTCACGACGCCCAACCGCGGGCCCTCGTGCCTGTGCGTCTCGATGACCGTGCGCGCCGCGAGGTCGAAGGTGCGCAGCACGACGCCGTCGCCGTGGATGGCCCGCTCGGTCACGCCCGGCTGGGGCCGGCTCGTGGGTAGGTCGCGCGGACCCGCGAAGTAGATCTTCGGCACGCGAGCGCCCTAGGCGCTCGAGGCCTGCTCGCCTTCGATGACCAGCTGCTCGTTCTTGCTCAGGAGGAGCGGCTTCATCTTCCGGTCGATGCTCTCCTCGGTCACGACCACCTTGCGCACGTCCGTGCGCGAGGGGATCTCGTACATGACCTCGAGCAGCACCTCCTCGATGATCGTGCGCAGCCCGCGCGCGCCGGTCTTGCGCTTCACGGCGCCGCGCGCGGCCGCGCTGAGCGCGTCGGGCGTGAGCTGCAGCTCGACCTTGTCGAGCGAGAGGAACTTCTGGTACTGCTTGATGATCGCGTTCTTGGGCTCGGTGAGGATGCGCAACAGGTCGCCCTCGTCGAGCGCGTGGAGCGGGACGATGACCGGCAGGCGGCCGATGAACTCGGGGATGAGGCCGTACTTGAGGAGGTCGTCGGGCATGACCTGCTCGAGCACCGCCGTGGTCTCCTTGGTGTTGTCGCGCAGCGTGGCGCCGAAGCCCATGGTCTTCTTGCCAATGCGGGCCTCGACGATCTTGTCGAGCCCCTCGAAGGCTCCGCCGCAGATGAAGAGGATGTTCGTGGTGTCGATCTGGATGAAGTCCTGGTGCGGGTGCTTGCGCCCACCCTGCGGCGGGACGTTGGCGATGGTGCCCTCGAGGATCTTGAGCAGGGCCTGCTGAACGCCCTCGCCCGACACGTCGCGCGTGATCGAGGGGTTGTCGCCCTTGCGCGCGATCTTGTCGATCTCGTCTATGTAGATGATCCCGCGCTGCGCGCGGTTGAGATCGAAGTCGGCGGCCTGGATGAGGCGCAGCAGGATGTTCTCGACGTCCTCGCCGACGTAGCCGGCCTCGGTAAGGCTGGTCGCGTCGGCGATGGAGAACGGCACGTCGAGTATCCGCGCGAGCGTCTGGGCGAGCAGCGTCTTGCCGCAGCCCGTCGGGCCGATCAGCAGGATGTTCGACTTGCCGAGCTCGACGTCGTCCACGCGGTGGCCCGCGCCCACGCGCTTGTAGTGGTTGTAGACGGCGACCGAGAGGACCTTCTTGGCCTTGTCCTGGCCGATGACGTACTGGTCGAGGATCTCGTTGATGCGCCGCGGGTTGGGGATCTTCGCGCCGGTGGCGCGCGCCTTGGGCGCCTCCATGAACTCTTCGTCGACGATCTCGCGACAGAGCGTTATGCACTCGTCACAGATGTAGACGCCCTGCCCGGCGATGAGCTTGCGTACCTGGTCCTGGCTCTTGCCGCAGAACGAGCAGCGGTACGGCTTGCCGCCCTTGGCGGGGGTCGTCACGGGACGCTCACCGGCTCCTGCTCGCGCGACGGCTCCCGCTCGCGCTCGTGCTGGGCGGCCGAGATGAGCGACTCGCGGCCGACGAACACCTCGTCGACGATGCCGTAGGCCTTGGCCTCGTCCGCGCCCATGAAGCGGTCGCGGTCCCAGTCGCGCCGCAGGCGCTCGAGGGGCTGGCCGGTGTGGTGAGACAGGATGCGGCCCAGGCGGTCGACGAGCGTCTCGAGCTCCTTGACCTGGATGAGCACGTCGGGCGTGTTCCCGCGGAACCCGCCCGAGCCCTGGTGGATCATGATCCGCGAGTTCGGCAGGGCGTAGCGCTTGCCCTTGGTGCCCGCGGCGAGCAGCACCGCGGCCATCGAGGCGGCCTGGCCGACGCAGATCGTGCTGACCGGCGCCTTGATGTACTGCATGGTGTCGTAGATGGCCAGCCCGCTGGTGACGACCCCGCCCGGCGAGTTGATGTAGAGGTAGATGTCGCGCTCGGGGTCTTCGGACTCGAGGAACAGCAGCTGGGCGATGACGAGGTTGGCCATGGTGTCCTCGATCGGATCGCCGATGAAGATGATCCGCTCCTTGAGCAGGCGCGAGAAGATGTCGTAGGCCCGCTCGCCCCGGCCGGACTGCTCGATGACCATGGGGACGTAGTTCATCGCTGACGTGCGCCCTCCTCGGTGGACATGGCTCTCCAGCGAGGGTATCAGACGCCCTCTCGCCTCACTCCTTCTTTTCGAGCAGGCCGCGGATGGCTTCGCGGCCCTCGGCCGTGGCCGACGAGCGCTGCGGGACGATGATCCGGCCCGCCGGCGCGGCGGCCTCGGCGGCCTCTTCCGCCTCGGTCGCGGCCCGCTCGGCGGGCTCAGCGTGCGGGTCGAGATCGCTACCGAGCTGACGCAGCAGCTCGCGCTCGGCGTCCGCCGTCTCGAGGCCGATGAGCTTGTCGACGGTCTTGCGGTTGCGCATGGAGCGGGCGAACGCCGCCAGCACCGCCGGGGAACGGAGGGCCTGGGCGTCCTGCTGGGCCAGCGGGCTGAGCGCGACCTCCTGGGCCAGCTCGGTGCTGGAGACGGTCACGCCTTCCTTCTGCGCGATCGCGTCGAGCACCAGCAGCGAGCGCGCCCGCCGCTCCGCCGCGGGGCGCCACTCCTCGCGCAGCTCGCCCTCGCTGCGCTTGGCCTGGAGCAGGAAGCGCTCCCAGGTCAGCCCGCGCTCGCGCACGCGCTCCTTGAGCTCGGCCACCATGTGGTCGAGCTCGTCCTGGATCAGCAGCTCGGGCACCTCGACCTCGCTCGTGGCCAGCGTGTACGCGATGGCCGTGTCGGCAGCCGCGTCGCGGGCCTCGTGGAACGCGCCGTGGGCGAGCTCGTCGCGCACCGCCCGGCGCAGCGCGGCCAGGTCGGCGACGCCCACGGTGCGCGCCAGCTCGTCGTCGAGCGCGGGCAGCACCTTGTCGGCCACGCTCGAGACCCTGACCGTGAAGCTGCCCTTCCTGCTGCGCAGGTCCTCGTCCGCATCCTCGGGGAAGGCGAGCTCGAGGACGCGCTCCTCCCCCGCCTTCACGCCGACCAGCCCCTGCGCCAGCCCGGGAACGGCGTAGTCGCGCCCGAGCTCGAGGTGCCCGTTGCGCGCCATGGTGATCTTGCGGCCGTCGATGTCCACGTCGATGTCCACGGTGATGACGTCGTTCTCGCGCGCCTCTCGCTCCACGGGCTTCAGCTCCGCGTGGTGCTCGCGCATCCCGGCGATCACGCGCTCGACGTCCTCGTCCGTCGGCGGGACGGGCTCCACCTTCGCGCCGTGCGCGGCGTAATCGCCGAGCGTGACCTCGGGACGCACCGCGACCGTCGCCTTCCAGCGCAGGTCCTTGCCCGGCTCGAGCTGGGCGATCTCGAGGCGCGGCTGCTCGAGCGGCTCGATACGCTCGAGCTGCGTGATCTCGCGGTAGGTCTCGTCGATGACGTCCTCGCCGCCCTCCGTCCAGAGGTGCTGCGCGCCGTAGGTGCGCTCGTACATTCCGCGCGGCGCCTTGCCCGGCCGGAATCCGCGGATGTTCGCCTGGCGGTTGCGCTTCTCGAATACGCGGTCGGCCGCGGCCTCGAGGCGCGACGCGTCGACCTCGACCTCGATCGTGACGATCGCGCCCTTGAGCCGCGCGACGGAGTAGCGGAAGGAGCCGTCGGGCGAGACGGTGTGAGGCGTTGCGGTAGTGGGATCGGTGGTCATGGGAGAGGTCTAGTGTATGGGTGGGTGCGGCCGATGTACTTCTACGAGATCCACGAAGGTGACAACGAGCTGGGCACCGCGGTGCTCCTCGCGCACGACCAGGCACTCTCGCCCGACGAGTTCTTCGCGATGGTGAAGAAGGCCAAGACGCTGCTCGCCGACGCCTACGAGGAGGACACCCTGTCCGAGGCCATCGCCAACGAGCTCGAGCGCTCGAGCGGATTCCTGCACGTCACCGATGACAGGCTGCTGGCCTCGGTGAACGTGGGCGAGACGGACGCCGACACCTTCCTCGTCACGTCCGATGACGTCACGCGCAGCGTGTACGTCCACGGCGACGAGAAGGACAACTAGGCCGCTTGGAGCGGCTCGGCGTCGTCGGGCTCGGGATCATGGGCCTGCCCATGGCCCGCAACCTGCTCAAGGCGGGGTTCCCCGTCGCGGTCACGAATCGCACGCTGTCGCGCGCCGACGAGCTCAAGGAGGCCGGCGCCACGGTGTGCCGGACGCCGCGCGAGGTCGCCGAGCGCAGCGACGTGGTCATCACCATGGTCACCGACTCGCCCGACGTCGAGGCCGTCACCTTCGGGCAGGACGGCGTCGCGGACGGCGCCCACGACGGGCTGCTGGCCGTCGACATGAGCACGATCTCGCCCGACGTCGCGCGCGACGTCGCCCGCCGCGCGGCCGAGCGGGCCTTCCGCGTGCTCGACGCGCCCGTCTCGGGCGGGCAGATCGGCGCGGTCGAGGCGCGCCTGACGATCATGGTCGGCGGGGACGAGGCCGACGTGCGGCGCGCGATGCCCGTGTTCCAGGCGCTGGGCAAGACCATCGTGCACATGGGTCCGCACGGCGCGGGACAGGCAACGAAAGCGGCCAACCAGATCGCCGTGGTGCTCAACAACCTGGGGGTGTCCGAGGCGCTGGTGTTCGCCGCCGCGCAGGGCCTCGACCTGGTCAAGGTGCGCGAGGTCATCGCCAGCGGGGCCGGCGGCTCGTGGGCGATGCAGAACTACGCCCCCAAGATCCTGGCCGGCGACTTCTCGCCCGGCTTCATGGTCGACCTGCAGCAGAAGGACCTGCGCATCGCGCTCGACGCCGCGTACCGCAAACGCGCCTCGCTGCCAGGGACGGCCCTGGTCCACGCGCTCTACACGGCGCTGCAGCAGGCCGGCGAAGGCCGCGACGGCAACCACGCGCTGATCAAGGTCATCGAGCGCATGTCCGGCGTGGAGGCTCGCGCGAACGCGAAGAAGGACTGATCGCTACGGGGCCGGGTGCTTGACGACGTAGAGCTCCGCAGGCCCGGTGAAGGCGTGACCGCGCACCCAGGGCTTGGCCAGGTGAACGCGCGAGCGGGGGGAGCGTCGACGGCGATCCGGCGCGAGCGACATCCGACCGCTGGTCACGCGCGCCGGGGAAGGTCGAGCAGGATCCTGGGGGTGGAGGCCCTGATCCCTAGGCCTGCGGAAGTGCGGCGTCTCAGCGGAGCGCTACGGCTCGGTGCCCGACACAACGGCGAACCTGCCGCGGCGGGATCTGGCCGGTAGCGAGGGACTCCCGGTCGACATGGCAGGGAAAGAAAGATGTCAGAGGCAGTGGTCTGATCGCGGTGCCCGAGGTGGGACTCGAACCCACACGGGGTTTCCCCCATCGGCTCCTAGGGCCGACGCGTAAAGCCAATTCCGCCACTCGGGCTTGCACCACAGAGGTTAACGTTGGTGCGGTCGTGCGCCTAGGCACCACGCGTGGAGGGGAAGGATCACGGGAGCCGTCGCGGTACTAGCTGGCCTGTCTTTCGGAGCGGCCATGGGCCTGCTCGTCACTTTCTTCATGACCGGGAACGCGCGCGCGGACCGGCTGTCCAACGTGTTCTTCCTCGCCTTCTACGCGCTCGCGGCGGCCGCGGCCTGGGGCATCCACCTGCGGTACGTGGAAAGCAGCGCGCTCGTCTGGGTGGCGACCGCCGCCGTCCTCGTCGTGCTCGCCGCGCTGTTCGTGAGCCAGGCGCTGGTACTGGCCGGCCGCATCGAGTTCCGGCGCGTCGCCGTCCTCCAGACCGTGGCGTTCAGCGTGTACATCCTGTGGATCCTCGCATCGTCGCTCCTCGCTCTCGCCTACGGGGTGCCGCCGGCATGGCTCGGCTGGCTGGGCGTGGCGGCCGTCGTCGCGGGGCTCGCGGTGCTGGCCTGGTTCGCGCGCGATCCCGCGCTCATCAAGGGCGACCGCAACCCGGACCGGCTGGAGAGCGCGCTCGCGACCATACCCTTCGTCGCGATCGCGGCCTGGCTGATCGCGCTGGGTCTCGTCTCCTAGAGCGCCAGCTCCATACCCTCGTAGGCGACGAGCACCTCGGTGGCCGCGCCCTGCGAGCGCGCGAGACGCTGCGCGTCGGCGCCGATCTTGTCGAGCGCGTCGTCGGTGCGCTCGGGGTCGTGGTGGTACAGCACCAGCCGCTTCGCGCCGGCGCGCACGGCCACATCGACCGCTGTCGCGATGGTGGAGTGGCCCCAGCCCTTCTTGTAGTCGGCGTCGACGTACTGCGCGTCATGGATCAGGCAGTCGGCGTCGCGAGCGAGCGCGACCACGGGGTTCTCCTGCCCCGAGAAAGGGTCCTCGGTGTCCGTGGCGTAGACCAGCGCGCGCCCGTCGGCCTCGAGGCGGTACGCGAGCGCGGGCGCCGGGTGGTGGAGGCGCGCGGTGCGGACCGTGAAGCCGGTCGCCGTGCGGTCGTCCCCGCTGGGGATCTCGTCCACTTCCAGCTTCGCCGGCACGGCGTCGAGGTCGACCGGGAAGAACGGGTCGTCCATCCCGAGGCCGAGCAGGTCCTTCAGCGGGCGCTGGTGCTTCGGCGCGTGCACGCGGATCCTGGTGCGCGGATCGTAAGCGGGCCTGAAGAACGGGATCCCCTGGATGTGGTCCCAGTGCAGGTGCGAGATGAACAGGTCGAGGTCCACCGGCCCGCTGCCGTTCTGCGCCAGCGCCGAGCCGAGCTCGCGCAGGCCCGTGCCC
>Ga0326597_10007826_pt1 | contig 14480 bp, 15 predicted proteins | sample RVTome_12_FD_203789 | JGI IMG/M metagenome (GOLD analysis project Ga0326597, IMG submission 203789) | Soil microbial communities from uranium-contaminated site in the Upper Colorado River Basin, Wyoming, United States - RVT100D185 | ecosystem: Environmental > Terrestrial > Soil > Contaminated >... | reverse complement strand
CCGCTGCGCAGCGTGTTCGTGCCCGTGGTGGCCCTGCAGGCGCCGCTGCTGTTTCTGGCCGGCTCGATGGAGAACACTGCAATGCTGCTGGTCGCGCTGGCGATGATGTTTTTCGTATTTGGCCAGATCCCGATCAACGATGCGATGGTGGCGGCCTATACCGATGAGAAATGGCGCTCGCGCGCCTTTGCGGTGCGTTACGTGATGTCGTTCGGCGCCAGCGCGTGCAGCGTGCCGCTCGTGGCGTACGTGTACGCCATAACCGGTGATTTCAAGTACTTGTTCTACGTGCTGGCTGCGGTGTCGTGCACGATGCTGGTGGCGGCAATATGCATGCCGCCGCAGGTGCAAAAGCGCGCTGCTGCCTGAAACGCGAATTTGGCCATCTTTTTGAATTCTGAATCCGGCCTCATGTCCGACGATCATTTCATGCGCGAGGCGTTGGTGCTGGCGCAGCAGGCCGCGGCGCTCGGCGAAGTGCCGGTCGGCGCGGTTATCGTCAAGGAGGGTGTCATCATCGGCCGCGGCTGCAATCAGCCGATAGCAATGCACGACCCTACCGCCCACGCCGAGGTTGTTGCAATGCGGGATGCTGCGGCCTGGAGCGGAAATTATCGGCTGGTCGGGTGTGAACTTTACGTGACGCTGGAGCCCTGCATCATGTGCGCCGGCGCTATCATGCACGCCCGGGTGGCGCGAGTGGTTTATGGCGCAGCAGATCCTAAATCCGGGGCCTGCGGTAGCGTGGTGGACTTGTTCGCAGACGCCAGACTCAACCATCATGCGACCGTTGTGCCAGGCGTGCTCGCCGTGGAGTGTAGCGCTAGGCTCAGGACGTTCTTCAACCAGCGCCGTCCGAGTCAGGACTAAAATCAATAAACAACATTAATATTATTTAATACAACTCTGATTTATTTAACTATAATTACATATAATAAAGTGGGATAAGACTCTTATCCCCTGGCAGTTTGTTGAAATCGCCACAGTAATCCTGATTCCGTTATGCCGGCGAAAGCCGGCATCCAGTAAGTATTGATTCGCTTGATTTGCGTTCTCTGGACCCTTGCTTTCGCCGGGGCGACGGGTCAATTTTCGACAAACTGCTGGACTGACCTAGACTTTGATTCAACTGGCCGATTTCCGCACCGCATGACAAATCTATTGCGAAGTCATTGTGCGGTGCACTAGAATTGCTTGGATTGTGCGCCGCAACGACAGCACTAAGCTCTTAATTACTTAGGGATGGCGATCAATGAAACTCCACGACAAAGTAGCGATTGTTACCGGCGCTGGACGCGGCATCGGGCAGGCGACTGCCGTCAAATTTGCCACCGAAGGCGCCAAGGTAGTGGTCTGCGACTTGAGCCTGGAGCGGATCAAGGAAACCGTCGAAATGTGCAAGGAAACCCGCGGTGACGCTATGGGATACGCCGCCGACGTGCGTGACATCAAATCGCTCGAAGGAATGGTGGGGGCAACCGTGGCCGCGTGGGGCCGCGTCGATTGCCTCGTCAACAACGCCGGCATCGTGGCGGACGCCCAGATCAAGAACATGAGCGAAGATCAATTCGACAGCGTAATCGAAATCAATCTGAAGGGCGTTTTCAACTGCACCAAGGCAGTCGTCGACATCATGCTCGCACAGCAATCGGGGGTGATCCTCAACGCGTCGTCTATCGTCGGCCTGCACGGCAACTTCGGCCAGACCAATTACGCCGCCAGCAAATTCGGCGTGATCGGCATGGTCAAGACCTGGGCGCGCGAACTCGGCCGCAAAGGCATCCGTTCCAATGCGGTGTGCCCCGGCTTCATTACGACCGGCATCCTCGGCACGATTCCGGAGCGCGTGTTGCGCGCGCTCGAAGAAAAAGTACCGCTCGGCCGCCTCGGCAGGCCCGAGGAAGTTGCCAACACCTTCGCGTGGCTTGCTTCGGACGAGGCAAGCTACATCAACGGCGCGGTGATCGAAGTCAGCGGCGGCCTGACGATCTAGCTAGCCTGCGCTTAGCAGCTTGCGGATCTTGCCGGCATCGGGCGCCATTACGACCCCCTTCTCCGTAATCAGTCCGGTAATCAATTCTGCCGGCGTCACGTCGAATACGGGATTGCGCACCGCCACCTGCGCCGGCGCCCAGCGCAGCGTGTCGTAACCCCTGACTTCGTCCGCACTGCGCTCCTCGATCGGAATAGCGGCCCCGCAGGCGACACCGGCGTCGATGGTCGACAGCGGCGCTGCAACGTAGAACGGAATGCGGTGCCTTTGCGCGAGCACCGCCACTGAATAAGTGCCGATCTTGTTGGCGACGTCCCCGTTGGCCGCGATGCGGTCGGCGCCGACCACCACGCAATCGATCTCACCTCGGCTCATCAGGAATCCTGCCGCATTATCGGCAATCAACGTCACTGGAATATCGTCCTGCGCAAGCTCCCACGCGGTAAGCCGTGCCCCCTGCAGGAATGGCCGTGTCTCGTCCGCAAACACGCTCACTTTCTTGCCCGTCCCGATAGCCGAGCGGATCACGCCCAGTGCCGTGCCGTAGCCGGCCGTGGCGAGCGCGCCGGCATTGCAGTGCGTGAGCACGCGCGCGCCATCCTTGACCAGTGCCGCGCCATGCTGCCCCATGCGGCGGTTGGTTTCGATGTCCTCGGCGCAGATCGTGTGCGCTTCGGCGAGCAGCATGGATGCGATTTGTGTCGGTGTGGCGCCGCTGCAACTCTGCCAGGCCTTGCGCATGCGAGCGAGCGCCCAGAACAGATTGACTGCGGTGGGACGACTTGCCGCCAGCACCTCAAATCCGGCTTCGAGTTCCGCGCTGAATTCAGACGCTCCCGCATGCTGCAAACGCAGCGCGTCGAGCGCAACGCCGTAGGCCGCGGCGCACCCGATCGCGGGAGCGCCGCGCACCACCATGCTGCGGATGCCTTCAGCAACTCCGGCAGCGGAATCGAACGGCAGGTAGCGCAGCTCGGACGGCAGCATGCGCTGGTCGATCATCTCCAGCCGGCCCTCGCGCCAGCGCAGCGTCTCGACCTTGCTTTTCAGCTGCGCGGACATCAGATCACACGCTCATTGCCGCCGTCGACCGGCAATTGAACGCCGGTGGTTTTGGCAAACAGCGGGCCGCACATTTCTGCTGCAAGTTCAGCGACATCGCGGCTGGTGATCGCAGTTTTGAGCACGTTGTTCTTCTTGTATTCGTCGACGCTCAGCCCGTAATGGGCCGCGCGCCCAGCCAGTACGTCGTCGCTCCAGATACCGGTGTCGAATACGGCATGCGGGTGCAGAACGTTGATGCGGATATTATCAGCGCCCCATTCGAGCGCAGCGACGCGCGCGAGCTGAGTCAGCGCCGCCTTCGAGGCGGAGTAGGCTGCAGCACCAGGCCCGGGCGCCGGCACATTTTTCGAGCCGATCACGACCACGCGGCCGCCGCAAGGTGCGAGCTTGAGCAGTGGATGGCATTCGCGCAGCAGCATCAGGTTCGCGTCGAGATTGACATTCATCACTTTGCGCCACGCGGCGCTGTCGAGCCCGGCAATAGCCGTGCCGCCGGGGAAAACGCCCGCACTCAGTATCAGCATGTCCAGCCCGCCATAGGCGCGCGTTGCGCTTTCCAGCGCGGCGATGATCTCGGCTTGCTCAGTAACGTCGCAACGCCGGCCGAGGAAATCCGGGCGCCGGTGCAAAGCATCGATGCCACCGTCGATATCCAGTCCGATCACCGCGGCGCCGCGCGCCAGCAGCGCTTCGACGCACGCGCGGCCGATGCCGGATGCAGCCCCCGTAACAAGCGCGACTTCACCTGAAAATGGCGGCGGTTTGCCGGCCTTGCGCAGCTTGGCCTGTTCGAGGTCCCAGTATTCGACATTGAACAGGTCGCGCGCCGGCAGCGCGTGGTAGCCGCCAAGTTGTGTTGCGCGCTCGATTACATCCATGGTGTGGCGATAGATATCCGAGACGATCACCGCATCCTGCGCCGAGCGCCCGGCTGCGCACATCCCGAGGCTGGCGTCGAGCACCACGCGCGGCGCCGGGTCGAGCATGCTCTTGGCTTCCTTCGCGTGCGGCGCGTATTGCCCGAAATAGGCGCGGTATGACTGCGCGTAGGCTTCAATATCGCGTCCCAGCATCGGCACGCGCTTGGTGCGGATCACATGATCGGGCGTCGCCGGTCCCTGTTGCGACATGGTCGCCATGTCGGTGCGCTGCACGAACGATGCCGTACGTGCGTCGTGATGCGTAGTCATCACCAGCGGATTGCCGGCGCAGCTCGAAATCCCTAGGCGCAGCGCGGCAATTTCGGCGCGTTGCGGGGATTCGCCGGCGCTCCTCGCCGCATGCTTGAAGTTCCACGCATTGTGCTGCGCAAGATAACGCTCGGCGCGGTCGACCAGCTGGATCATGCGCTCGTAGGATTCCCGGGCGGTCGCGCCGAACGAGAAGATGCCGTGCTTCAGCAGCACCATGCCGATAGTGTTTTCTCCGGCGTGCTGCGGGAACAGCTCGGCGCACGAACGCGCGAGATCGAAGCCCGGCATGGCGTAGGGAATGACGACGACCTCATCGCCGTAGATTTCGGCGATACGCTTGCCGCCGTCGACGGTGTTGGTCACCGCGAGCACGGCGCCGGAGTGGGTGTGATCGACGTATTTATGCGGCAGCAGCGCGTGCAGAATGGTTTCGACCGACGGCGCCGGCGCCGCGGCGCGCGTCAAGTGCGTCAGCAGCTCGTTCGCCAGCTGCGGATCGCTCAGCGTCTTGAGCTGCGCGAGCCTGAGCAGATGCGCCAGCCGCACCGGCGCGAAGCCGGATTCCTCGATGAATTCGAGGTCCCAGCCGCTGCCTTTGACGTAGAGTATCTCTTCCTCGTCGCCGACGAGATTGCGCTCGCGGAGCCTGACCGAGGTGTTGCCGCCGCCGTGCAGCACCAGCGACTTGTCGCGGCCGAGCAGGCGCGAGGTATAAACGCGCTGCGCCAGATCGCCTTTATAGCCGGCAGCTTCCTGATCGTTCCACAGGCTTTGCATCGAGTCTTACCCGCACCGCAGCGTTCGCCGAGGGCGCCATTATAATTCATGGCTGCGGGCAGGCCTCACCGCTCCATGCGGCTCGCGCGGATCAGGCCGAAGCGGGAGTAGGCGCCGTTTCCAGCGCAAAACGGCCGGTAACCGACTTGCCGGGCTTGCCGCGCTCGCCAAAGCTGCGCTCGACGAAAATCACCTGCCCGTGATTATCGACCAGCACCACGCTTGACGAGCGGGTACCGTAGGCTGGCGAAATGATGAAGGCGGGAGACAGCACGCGTTCCCTGGGCACTCCGACGCCGGTGTCGGGCAGCGCGTCGTCGGGCGCAATCGCGCGGTCAGTGAGTACTGCAAACAATCCGTCGATCAATTCCTGCGCCTCATGCCGTACCAAGCCAGCGAGGATTTTCTTGCCGCGTTCGACTTTGGGCCACGGCGTATTGAGCAGGTGATTGCTCAGGCCGTGTACGCCCGGTGCAATTGCGGCGACGTGGCTGCCGCGGTTTGAGGCGTAATACAGTTCATCGAGATCGCCCGCAATCAGGTTAAAGCCGTTGTAGGCATGGGCGTCACGGCAGGCCCGGCGGACGTAATCCGCTGCCTGCTGGCTGCCGCGCAGGAAGTTGCTGACCAGCTCGCCGCGCGAGCGCGTGCCGTTCTTCGCCGCATAGCCGTCCCGGAAATTGGTGACCGCCGCGATCCTGCCCTCGCGCGTGATCCCAAGCCAGGTGCCGCCTTTTTCCAGGTCGCGCCCGCCGTAGATCTGCGGGTAGTCGTCCCAGAACGCCGCGGGAGCGGTGGGGCGGCTGTAGGCCTCATCGCGGTTCGCCGCCAGCACCAGCGGATAGCTCGGATGCACCTTGTGCGCAATCAGGATCAGGCACATAAACAAAATCTCCCCCGCCCCCTTTGGGGAGAAAGGGCCACGATGAGGGGGCTAGGTTTCAAAGCATTCAATATGACGCCCGGTACCGGCCTGCAAAAACCCGCTGACTTTGCACTGGTTCGCGGCTGTCGCAAGTTCCCATTCAAATTTTGCCTCGTCGGCAACACCTTCATAGACTTCCATCCAGAGATTAGGTTCACCGCGTTTTGTCATGAGCCGGCCGGCGGTCCCGGTCGCCTTTTCGACCGCAGCCAGCAGCTGTTTGATCCGCGGTTCAGCCGCTTCCGCCTGCGCCGGATCGACGCGGTAATAAATGTAGTATGAATATGACATCTATCCCAATGGATTTCAGCTTTTCACGCCGTCGAGTTTGTACGGCAGTTCGAGGAACCTGAGCCGCGGTCCGTGCAGCGACTTCCAATGTAAATCGTCACCTTTGACGCTCTCGATCTGGATTGTCGCCAGCACATCAGAGCCGCCATCAGGGGAGGGCGCTGCGCTTACGATCATCCCGCTCGCCTGCTCACCCATATCAGCGCTGTATAACTTGTCACCCGGCTGCGGCGACTCGGCCGCTTCAATATTGGCCAGGTACATGCGTTGCTTGAGCCGGCCCAGGTAATGCATGCGTGCGACGATCTCCTGGCCGGGATAGCATCCCTTGCTGAAGCTCACGCCGCCGATCAGGTCGAGATTCGCCATCTGCGGCACCAGTTGCTCCTGAGTCGCCGGCGCGATGAAAGGAATGCCGGCCCTGATATCGAACCAATCCCACACCGCAGGCCCGACCAACACGGCGTCCCTGCCGATGGCATCGCGCAGCGCCGGCGCGCGTTCGGGCGCGGCGATGATCTGGTAGCGGTCGGCGGAAAGCCGCAGCAGGCTTGCGCCCTCGGCGCTCGTGAGCGCCAGCGGTTCGGCGGGCAGTTCGGCGAACAGGGGCTTGAGGATGGTGCCGGCATCTTTGCCCGCCACTCCGATCAGAACGTGCGCGCCGCTCGCATCCTCTGCTTTGACTTTGGAGCGCAGGATGTACATCGAAAGCCGTTTCAGTGTTGCCTCGCGCACGCTCGCCGGCAACTGCATGAAAAAACCTGCAGCCTCGCGCCATAACAGGACCGTCGCGAGCATTCTGCCTTTCGCCGTACTGTAGCTGCCGTAGCGGGCGTGCAGCGGTTCGAGGCTGTTAACGTCGCAACTCAACTGGCTGTTGAGAAACTGCTGCGCATGCTCCCCGGTGAACCGGATCAGGGCGAAATGGGACAGCCCGGCGAATACCGTTCCCGACTTGGCCGCAGCGGGTCCGGCCAGGCTGTCGTTGATCATGGGGTCACGGTGCACGAATGGATTCGCCGCTGATGGCCTACTTCCCGGCTTTCGCTTGTTCGCTCTTGAGCGCGAGATAGCAGTCGTAGGCTTGCTTGGGCTTCATAAGTTCGTGCACGACCTTGGCCACCGCCTGGATCATGGCCGCCGGCGCATCTGACTGGAAGATGTTGCGGCCCATGTCGACGCCCGCCGCGCCTTGGTTGACGGCGTTGTACGCCATCGTCAGCGCTTCGAGCTCTGGCAACTTCGTGCCGCCGGCCATGACGATCGGCACCGGGCAGCCTGCCGTCACCGTCTCGAAGCCGTCGGCGCAGTAGTAGGTCTTGACCACCTGCGCGCCAAGCTCCGCACAGATACGCGTGGCCAACCCGAGGTAGCGCGCGTCGCGCGCGAGGTTCTTGCCCACGGCCGTCACAGCCAGCGTGGGAACGCCGCAGCGCAGGCCCATATCGACGAGCTGGGTCATGTTGTGCACCGACTGCGTTTCGAACTCGCCGCCGATGAACACCTGCACCGCCATGGCCGATACGTTCATCCGCACCGCGTCCTCGATGTCCACGGCAATGCGCTCGTTCGACAGCTCTTTGAGCGTGCTCGGGCCGCCGCTCGAGCGCATGACGATGCCGTTGCCGAATGAAGCCGGAATCGTCGAGCGCAGGATGCCGCGCGTGCACATCAGGGCGTCGGCGTGCTGCAGCAGCGGCAGGATCGTCTGGTCAACGCGCTCCAGCCCCGACGTGGGCCCAAGAAAGTAGCCGTGGTCGATCGCCAGCATGACCGTGCGTCCGCTGGCGGGTCGGAAAATGCGGGCGAGGCGGTTGCGCATTCCCCAGTCGAGCTGGTGCGCGCCTTTGAGGTAGAAACCCTCATGGCGCGCGGGCACGTCGAGAAAGTAGTTCTTGGTATCTCTGATATCTTCGGTATCGGCCATCGAATGGCTCCTGATCGTGCCTTCACGGATACATGACAAACATCATTATAATGGCAACGCGCCGGGACAAGAACGATAATGGCGGGAATCTTGGCCGGGATTGCGGTAGCTGGTTTGTGATCGTCCCAAGGAGCGTTTTGATATGAGCTTGGCAAATCAGCAACACGTGCTCGGTATCATTGGCGGCAGCGGCGTCTACGACATTGACGGTCTCGTCAACAAGCGCTGGCAGAAAGTGGACTCTCCTTTCGGCGAACCCTCAGATGAATTTCTCATGGGAGAACTGGCTGGTCAGGAAATGGTGTTTCTGCCGCGCCATGGCCGCGGCCACCGCGTGCCTCCGTCCGAAATCAATTTCCGCGCCAACATCGACGCGCGCATCGAGTCACGGGGCTTCATTATCGGCGCGGCGCTGGCGTTTCAGCTGGGCGTAGGATTGGTGCCGGTTCGCAAGAAGGGCAAGCTGCCCGCCAAGACGGTCGGGCACGACTACGAACTGGAATATGGTTCGGACCGCATCGAAATTCACGTCGACGCCATCTCGCCGGGCGACCGGATATTGCTCGTGGATGATTTGATCGCCACCGGCGGAACCGCCGAGGCCGCCGTAAAACTCATCGAGGAAATGAGCGGAGAGATTGTCGAATGCTGTTTTGTGATCGATCTTCCCGATCTGGGAGGGCGCAAGCGGCTGGAGAACTACGGGCAGAAAGTGTTCACCCTGTGCGAGTTCGGGGGCGATTGAACAAATCGACCGCAGAAGCAATATCCATGCGCATTGTGGGGTGGTTCACCGGGGTTGATCTGCAAGGTGTCGCTTGACGGCGGCGCGCGGTAGGTGGAAGCTTGCTCAGAAATTAGCCGAATCACAAAAAAAACGGTATACGGCGCGCCCGGCTGGCGACGTGAATCCATAATTATAAGGAGGCGGCATGTTCAAACACATACTGATGCCCACGGACGGTTCCGAACATTCCGAACGGGCCATTGCGCGCGGCATCGAGCTTGCGAAGCTTTGCGGCGCGAAGGTGACCGGGATACACGTCATGCCGGATTTTCGCCTGGCAATGGCGGAAGAAAGCTCATTTAACCCGTCCATGCAGGATCAGGCAGAAGAGGAAGCGCGCGCCCGTGCCGAAACGTTCCTGGCGTTCGTTCGGAAAACGGCGGATGCGGCCGGGGTGTCGTGTGACACCGTGGTTGCGACCAATGATCGGCCCTACGACGCCATCATCAATACCGCCAATGCGTGTGCCTGCGATCTGATTGTGATGACCGCTCGTTATCGTAAGGGATTGGCCGCACTGATACTGAGAAACGAATCGAGCCGCGTGCTACATCGGGCGTCCATTCCAGTACTGGTGTTCCGTGCGTTGATGAGCGTTGATCATCCGGACAAGACGGTGCCCAAGTCGAGTTGACCGGGATGGGGGCTCTGGTCCAAAATCCATTCGAAGCAATTATCTATCGTATTTTGGGGAGCAAGACAAATGAACAAGCTCATGAGTGCAATTTGTTGCGGATTATCGCTGGCGGCACTGTCGATCGCCGCTGACGTTAAAGCGGCGGACGACTACCCGGCGAGACGCATCGTCTTCATCGTGCCGACGGAAGCCGGGGGCGATGGCGATTTGCTTGCCCGCGCACTGCTGGAAGGCGTTTCGGCGCGAATCGGCCAACCCATCGTCATCGTCAACAAGTCAGGCGCGGCCGGAGCGCCCGGTTACCGCGAGCTTCACGACGCAAAGCCCGATGGCTACACCATCGGCCTCGCGTTTCCCACGCTGTTCATGAACAAGATGCGGAACCTGATGCCGTGAGATCACCGTGACTTTACGCTGATTGCGCAGCACGGATCATTCGTCCCGATCGTCGTTTCCTCCGCGAAATCGAATCGTCCGCTGAAAACGATCAAGGAAGTGATTTCGCAAGCCAACGCGCACCCCGGGGAATTGAAGTTCGCGTTGAGCGTCGTTGGAGGCAGCTGGTGGATGGCCGGCATGATCCTGCAGGGCAATACCAAAGCCAGCTTCAAGAACATCCCCCAGGAAGGCTCGGGGGCTGTCGTGATTGCGCAACTGGCGGGTGGGCATACCGACGTCGGGGTATCCGGCCTGGCGTCAGCCGCGAGCCAGATCGCAGCCGGCAATCTGAATTTTCTCGCCACCTTCGGTCATGCGCGTCTGCCTGGAAAATACAGCAACGTGCCGACGCTGATCGAGAGCGGCTACGACGTTTCGTGGGATTCGCCGAACTTCATTGTCGGACCGCCGCGCATGCCGGGAAACATCGTGGAAAAACTGGCGAAGGCGATTGAAATGGAGGTGAACAAACCGGAGTTCCAGAAGACCTCGCTCAACATCGGCTCAACCCCGACCTACCGATCGTCCGATCAACTTCTCAAATACCTTGATAACCAGCGCGACGTTTCGCGGGGGATGCTGCTGAAAAACGGGGTCATCAAGGAGAAGTAACCGTTCCGCAGCATTCGTATGAACCGGAAATGGGCCTTTGCTGGCGAGGTGCTGTTTAGCTGTCTGATACTGGCCTGCGGCATCGTAGCACTCACGGGTTCCGTTCAACTGGGCGTCGGCAGCCTCTCCCAGCCGGGCACGGGGCTGTTTCCATTTTTCGCCGGATTGATGATCATCATCGCGGCGTCCATGGCAATCGTGAATTCCATCACCGGCAAAGCAAGCGAGTCTGAATTTATCCTGAAAAAGAACGGCTTCGGGACGCTTGCCGGAATCATTGTGGTATTCGCCGGATGGATCCTGGCCATGCCCGCGCTGGGCTACGTTGTGGTGACCTTTACCGCGGTCCTGGCGCTGGCCAAGCTGCTCAGTCTCGAGGGATGGCTGAAGCCTCTGGGATTGTCCGCCGCTACCTCTCTCGCAACCTACATCCTGTTCGATCGCCTGCTCTACCTCGACTTGCCGCGCGGGCTGCTGGGCTAGCCCCGATGGACGCGACGGACCAGTTGCTGCAGGGTTTTCTCAACCTGCTGACCGTCAAGAACCTGCTCGCCTGCTTCATCGGCTCTTTAGTCGGCACCATCGTCGGCGTGCTGCCGGGGGTGGGGCCGGCGGCGACGATGACCTTTATGCTGCCGTTTACCGTCGGGATGGGACCGGAAACTGGGCTCATCATGTTGACCGGAGTGTGGTTTGGATCGCAGTACGGCGGCTCGACCACGTCGATCCTGGTTAACATTCCGGGCGAAGCCGCCAGCGTGATCAGTTGCATTGACGGCTATCAGATGACCAAGAAGGGCAGGGGAGGCGCGGCCCTCGCGATGGCGGCCATCGGCTCCTTTGTGGCGGGAACCATTGGCATCGTCGGCCTGCAATTCTGCGCGCCGTTCCTCGGCGCCGCTGCGCTGAGTTTTGGTCCCGCCGAGTATCTCACCTTCATGCTGCTCGCCTTTATCCTGCTGCTGGGCATGGCGGGCGAATCTCCGGTCAAGGGCATGGTCATGTTCGGACTGGGTTTCTGGATCAGCGCGATCGGGCTGTCCCCGATGGACGGGGTTGCGCGGTTCAGTCTGGGCTCCGAGGGTTTGATATCCGGCATCGAATTCGTGCCGCTCGCGGTGGGGCTGTTCGGCGTCACCGAGATTCTCGTGGTCAGCATTCAGACCTACGTGCCGCCGATCATGGCGAAGGTTCGTTTGCGCGATCTGTATCCGAATCGCGACGAGGCGCGGCGCTCGGTAGCACCGGCGCTGCGCGGTTCTGTCACCGGTTTTTTCATGGGACTGCTGCCGGGCCCGTGCACGATTCTTTCCACGTTCCTGTCGTACAGCCTCGAAAAGAAAATCTCGAAAACACCCGAGCGGTTCGGCACGGGCATGATCGAAGGGGTAGTCGGCCCGGAGTCCGCCAATAATAGCGCGGTCATGGGGTCCATGATCCCGCTGCTCGCGCTCGGGATTCCTTTTGCGGCTCCCTCTGCCATCATGCTGGCCGGGTTGCGCATGCACAATGTCTTGCCGGGGCCGCTGCTGTTCACCGATTCGCCGCAAGTGTTCTGGACGTTCATTGCGGCCATGTATCTCGCCAATCTTATCCTGCTGCTTCTCAATCTGCCGTTCGTGGGGCTGTTCGCCCGCATCGCCATGACGCGGCCCGCGGTTCTGATGCCGTTCGTCAGCGTCGTCTGTCTGGTCGGAACTTACAGCATGAGGAACTCGTTTTTCGATGTCTGGGTGATGATCGTATCCGGTGTCGTCGGCCTGCTGTTCCGCCGATGGGAATTCCCCGTGGCGCCGCTCATCATCGCCGTCGTGCTCGGGCCAATGCTCGAAGTCAATTTAAGCAAGACTCTCGTCATGTTCGACGGCAGCCTGCTGCCGGTATTCGGTCGCCCTCTCGCCGCAGTTTTTCTGGCCGCGTCCGTGATGGTGGTGGGCGCCATGGCCTGGCGCGCTGCGCGCGCCCGGGCAAAGCGTCGATCGGCATGAGAGCATGCGGCTGGCAGCCTGCCGGGGCCGAGTCCGCCAAACTCCTGGGTTCTGGCGCAACTACGGCAGTTTCCAACCGATCCATTCGCACAGGCCGCGACCCATGATCGACTCCTTATCCTCAACTGTTAACCACGGGATCTCTTCGGTAAACATGGTGACAGCCTGGCGGTAGGAGCACGCGAGATGCGTGATATCCGAACCCCAGAACACGCGCTGCGGGCCAAATGCGTCGTAAACGCGGCGAAGGTGCGCGTGAAGACGGCGGTAGGGATAGCCGTCGTTTGTGAAATTGGGCAACGAGGTTGCTTTCACCGCGACGTTCGGCCGCCTAGCGAGCGCCAGCAGTTTGTCCAGATCGGCGAAAGCTGCTTCATCTTTTGCGCCGGTCGTAAGACAGAGGTGGTCGATCGCGAGTTTCAAACCAGGATGGCGTTCCGCAACCTGGTCTATGAAACGCGTCTGCGCCGAGTCGATCAACACCATGACCGGCACGCCCGCTTCTTCCGCCTCTTCCCACAGCCAGTCGGCGCGTCCTTCAGCGAGCATCGTTCGGAACGGCGGCCTCTTGAAAACAAGCCGCAATCCCAGCATGCCGTGCCGGCGCCACGTCGCCATCAGGCCGTGTGACGCGGGTGCCATCATGTCGATTCGGCCCATGACAGCGAATCGTTCCGGATGCAATCGCGCCGCTTCCAGGGCGAGGTCATTGCGGTCGCCCTCCCACATCGGCGGCACGATCACCGCGCAGTTTACGCCGGCCGCGTTCATTTCGCGCAGCAGATCGGCCTTTGAAAACGGCACCGGCCTGTGCGGTTCAACCTGCGTCGGCGGCCACGGGCGTTCAGGCGTGTTGGCGCCCCAGATGTGGACCTGTGCATCAACGATACGCACGGTGCCTCCCCGTTAAAATTCTCCGGCGGGCCGTTATTGACGGCCCGGTGTGGAGTATGGAAAAAACCGTTATGATGACCGATATGGATGCGATCTGCCAAACTGAAGTGTCTCACAGCCTTATGACCGATACCGCTGCCGGCGCGCAGTAACCCGGAAAAATATTGTCGCGAGTGGAGGAGCGAAAATGGAAGTGAAAGCTACGTTAAGAGTGATCAACGAAAGCTCAGTGAAAGCGCAGACCGGTGTGACGGACGGGCAGACGTTGAAACGGCTGGTCGGACACGCGGAAGTGCCGACCGACCGGGTTCGCGTCGCGCTCGCGACTTATGAAGCCGGGACACTGGAGCCGCTCCACTGGCACCCGATCGAGGCTTTCTATTACGTGATTTCGGGGCACGCCACAGTACGGGACTTCGAGGGTAAGGAATACGACGCCGGCCCCGGCACCGCAATCTACGCACCACCCGGGATAGCGGGCGCCCACGAATGGGAAGTCAAGGAGAGCCTGCAATTATTGTCCGTGCGCGCCTCCACGGAATCGGTAAGAAAGATGCAGTTCACGGTCGACAAGAATACCAAGCGTTCTTACATCGAGCTCGACGAATTGGCCGCGCGGGGCGGGTTGAGCTTCAAGTCGCACTATTGAGCCGATGGCTGCACGCTGCCGGCCACATCGGCGGCGTTTGCGATCAATCCCGACCTCGGCGTTTTCGTCCGGCGCCGAGGGTCAGTTAACTGGCTCGTGAGCAATCCAGATGGGAAGTGTGCTCGGATACCCTGACCGGCACGCTGCATTACGCAGGCCAGTTGGTTGCCATGGGCACCATGGCCTACAAGCATCAGGTTGCGCCCGGCGGCGTTGAAGCACAGGCCAAGGGCATGACCAGAACGTCATGCAATCTCAAGATCATTCCCGACGTCGACGGCAGCCAAAAGATATGTCAACTGGT
>Ga0326597_10007825_pt1 | contig 14482 bp, 3 predicted proteins | sample RVTome_12_FD_203789 | JGI IMG/M metagenome (GOLD analysis project Ga0326597, IMG submission 203789) | Soil microbial communities from uranium-contaminated site in the Upper Colorado River Basin, Wyoming, United States - RVT100D185 | ecosystem: Environmental > Terrestrial > Soil > Contaminated >... | reverse complement strand
TGGTCTACACGACTGGCCACGGTGTGCATGGCTTCACGCTCGATCCATCCATCGGAGCCTACGTACTCAGTCATGAAAACATCCGCAACCCGGAACAAGGTATCTACTACTCATCGAACGATGCATATTGGGACACTTTCCCGAGGGCCTATCGCGACTACCTGAGTCACCTCCGCAGCGGTGGGATGGGGCGGCGATATGCCCTGCGATATATCGGCTCGCTGGTCGCGGACTTCCATCGAACCTTGCTGCGTGGCGGAGTCTTTCTCTATCCGCCAACCGACAAGAATCCGGAAGGCAAGCTGCGGCTGTTATACGAGGCGAACCCGGTCGCCTTTATCGCGGAGCAGGCAGGTGGCTTCGCGACTGCCGGGGTGCAACGCATCCTGGAGATCGAGCCGACGGAAATCCACCAACGGACGCCGCTCATCGTCGGCGGCAAGTCGGAAATGGAAGCGTTTGAACATTTCGTCCAACCGGATCAGGTTGTGGCTTCCTTAGCGGGTTAGTCGTGACTTTCGTCATGCATTTGTGAAGAAGGTTGGACATGAGAAATCACTGAGGCGACGAACGATTAACCCCAGATCCGCGACGTCGTCTCGATTCCCGAACACGTGTTCCACTGACCAGCATCGTGGTAGTAAACTGCTGTTAGGCATTCGGAACACCATCTGGATCATTTGACCTCGTCGACGTCCGAGTTCGTCTGGCAGAACGCACATTCGGTTTCTGATTCGACGAATCCGCGCTCGCGCAACATTTTGTTGACAGTCCCCGCGGCAAACGGTCGGGTCCAAAACGGCAGTCCCTTGATCGTTTCCGTTCGCATCTTCTGCCAATGCTCCGCGCAGACTGGGTGACGGACCTGTTGATTCTGCAGTTCGGCCATCTTGCAGTTCCTTGATTTTCCATTCTGGAAGGCGTCACTTGGTATCCGATTTTTCAGCAGCAACATGTGAGCCGACGGCGCGGGCCTTCGGACTTCACCGGGGCCCGCGGCTAGCGCCGTCGGCTCACACATCGGACACGCTATGTCAGGTTCTCTGGGCGCGCTGGGGCCGCGTTCTCACTTTTCCAGTCCAAGCTCGGTAAGCTGTTGAATGAACAGATCGAGTGCGACGAGCAGTGTGTTGTCGGTCGTGGCGGTGCGCGCTTTCTCCACTGCCGCAGCCAAGCCGTCGAGGCGGTTGTCGTGCCGCGCATGACGCAGCACCGCCGGCAACAGTTGTGTATGCGAAGCAATTGGCGATCGGGCATGCTCGGGAATCCGATCGACTTCCGTCTCGCTCCAAGCAGGTGTGGCGGTGGCCAGAAATACCTCCAGCCGGGGCTCCTTCTTCTTCAATTCCCGTTCGAGTTCGTCGAGCGTATTGCCCAGATGATCGGTCATCGCTTCCAGCAACGCACTTCTCAGCAGTTTGCGTTGCGCGTCCATGCGCCGATCAAGCTGGCGTTGTTGAGCTATCTCGGATCCCGCCAGCGCAAGGTTCTCGCGCAACAAACGAGCCGCATCCACCGGCCGTCCGGCCGCGGTGAGCTTCGGAGCCAAGAACTCCCGCCGCTGGAACTCGATATACGGCAGGTAACTTGGCGAGTAGCCCGGCATCGGTGCGTCCAGCGCTTCGAGCAGCAGTTCGCCCGCCTCTGCTTGGCGTCCCAATTTCGACAGCAGGTCGGCGTACGCGGCGTAGGAGCGGTAATCGTTGCTGCTCCCGCGTTGTTCCGAACGGAGGCGATCGATCTCTGTCTGCCACAATTCGGCGCCCAGCTCCAACACCTTGGTGGACTCGCATCGCGCCAGCTCCGTCCGTAAGGTGGGAGCCGACGCGCGCAACGGTTTCGCGTACTCGTCATCCGCGCGGAACCGTTCGACCAGCCGTACAAATAGATCTTCGCGCTTGTCCTTTTGATAACTCGCCATCGCCCGCAACAAATCGCTGCCTCCCTGCCAACTAGCGTCCGTTTCGGCGGCCTCTTGGCAGATGCGGTCCAGCTCGTCGAGCTTGTTGAGGTCTTTACTTAGATCGACAAAGGCCACGCAGGTCGTCGCGACGCGGGTCGATGGACCTGTTGGCGGAATGACCGAGCGGCGATACACCTGCCAAGCCTGCTCTTTGCGGTCGTTGCGGGCCAGAAATCCGGCGAGGCTACTGAAGGCGTAATCCCGCATTCCCTCCTGGCTGAACACCGTGGCGGCTTCAAACAACTTGATCGCTTCCTCGACGTACTCTTTCTTTTGACCGAGTTGGTTCGCAACATTTACGAGTTGGTTTCCGTAGCGGCCTTTCAGATTCTGATCCTCGATGGCAACGATCGCCAACGCCAGTTTGTCGGTGGCCTTCGCTGTCACGTACATGTCTGCGATCTCCGAGAGGCCCTTCAGCAGTTCTTCGGGCTGTCGCTCCCAAACCGGCTGCAACGCTTTCACGGCGTCATCCGCCTTTTGCTCGTCAAACAGCAGGCGGGCGAGTTGCAATCGGGCCTGCGGCGTCGGCGAGTCTCCCAAAATCAGCCGCCGCATGCGCTCGGCGACCTCATCGGCGTTGCCTGCCGAAGACAAAGCACGCGCCAGAGCCGCGGCAGCGGCTTGCTGTCGGCCGCTGTCGCCGGACTTGTCCGCTCGTCGCACGACTGCCTCGGCCAGCGTCAATCCTTGCACGCGAGTTGCCTGCTCGGCCAACGCCGCACGGGCGACCAACCAGACCGCATCATCGACTTGGGCCGGAGTCTCTTTGACGAGCTGTTGCAGCTGCTCTAACCGTGCGGCTGCTTGATCCGCCTGGCCGGCGTACAAAACGAGCAAACAGTCGAGCGCCAGCAGCTTCGAGTTCTCAGGCAAACGTTCTCGTGCCGCACGCAGTTTTTCCCGCAGACCGTCGAGGCGGTCGTTATCCTTCGCATGCGCGAGCAGCCCCAGCAGCATCGAGTCGGGCGTTACTGTTTCCTTCGTCGTCGAGTCGGCGTCGAAGACCGCAAGGAAATAACTCAGCTCTCGCTCGACGCGATCTGAATCTTGTTCGCCGAGCAGCTGTTCCAAGTCACCGAGGCTTTCGGCTGCTTCGTTGTTGACCACCTGATCGATCAACTCACGGCCGGCTTTTCGGCATGCGTCCAGCAGCGACTTTACCGACGAATCGCTCCCCGCGGCCGAGGCGTCGATGGCCGATGCTTGGGCGTACGCCATCAAGGCCTCTCGACCGAACTTCAGGTTGGACAGCTCTTGCGCCAGTCCTTGTTGGCGGCGGATCTTCATCTGCAAGACGTATTCGGGACTGGTCTCGTAGTTGATAGTGAAGGGTCGGGCCAGCGCCTCCAGCAGCGTGCGGCGCGCGGCTTCGCGATCGCCGAGCTTGTCGTGCAGCTTGGCGACTTGGCGCGTTGCCTGATTGGCTTCGCCTTGCTCGTTGGATGCGGATTGACGCCACATATTGAGAGCCAGTTCAGTGGCCAGGCGGTCTTCGGTATGCACCAGCTCGTTTTGCAATAGACCGATCTCCGCCTGTAACGCGGAGGCATAGCCGGAATCTTCCTTATACTTCCGTGCCACGTCGATCAGCGGTTTCAATTCGCCGGCGCGGCGGGCCAGCATCGCCATCAGCAACTCGCCCTTGGGTTGCCAGGTGGGATCGTCCTTCACGGCTTGCCGGCTTAACTGATCGACTTCCTTGGTGCGATTCAACGCTTGCGTCAATTCGACGAACTCGTTGGCAAACCGCGCCAACTCGCCAGGATGCTGCTTGGTGGGAAAGACAACCCGGCAGTAACAGTCCCACGTGACCGCGTCCTTGGGAAGACGGCGCAGATACTGCATCAGATACGAAGCGAAGTAACTGTTGTTCCCCTGCGATGCGAATTTGGTCGCCGCAAAATACAGGTCCAAGCCTTGGCTTGCGGACTTTGGGTCGACCGGCAGTCGTTGGAAGACGTTCGCGATTTCATATTGGTAGCGGCTTTGCAGGTTGCGATCCGTGACCGAAGCGAGCCCTTCGGCCAGCAGATCGATCTTTTTGGCTTTGATGTAATGCTCGGCCAACTGCCGCAACTGCGGAACGACTAACTCGGGAGCCCGCTCCCAAACCACACGCAACGCTTCGGCGCCTTCCGCGTACTGCTTGTTTTGGAAGTGGACTTGGGCGACTTGAAAATAGACGCGTGGATCGCCCTTGCGCGAGGCCAGCATTTCGGCAATCAGCTTGTCAGCGTCTCCACCCGAAGCACGCAGCGCCGCGATCGCCGCCTGTTGCCGGCCGGCGTTGTCTCGTGACGCGGCGGATTTGGCCACCGCGACCGTCAACTGCCGCCCAACATCTCGCGTCGCTTCGTTGTCGAGAGCGGCGAGCGCCAACAGCCAGGTTTCCGACTCGCCCGCCAGGCTGGGCTTCTCGTTGATTCGATCAAGCCACTGTTGCAACGCTTGCCGATCGTCTTCGGCCACCTCGCCATCGCTCAACGCGGCGACGAGGTGCAAACATACGAGCCGATCGCGCTGTTTCGGCGGGGCATCTTCGACAAGCTGCTTCGACCGCGCGTCGACCAGCCCGGCGAGTTCTTCGAGTCGGTCCTGGCGCTCGGCGTAGGCGAGCAACGCGGTCAGGAGCTGTCTCTTCGGATCACTGAACTGTTCGGGCGGTATGGAATTCCGCAACTGCGACGGCACGTACCGCGGGTCGTCCACGATCGGCGGATCGGCGACGACGAAGAACGGAGACAGGTCCGGCTGCTCGACTTTCAATTCCGACATCAACGCGTCGAGTGCCTCGCCGGGCTGCTCGCTCAGCAGCTTCGTCAAACTTGCTTGGAAGTCACCGTAAGCCCGGGGCCCTTCGCTGCGACGGACGTAGCTTTTGGTGTCTAATTCCGGCACGCGCCGCAGCGCCTGGTCATAAACTCGCAAGGCGTCCAACAGGAAGTTGTTGGTCCGCAGCGCACCGGCGATGCTCAACTCATGACGGATGATTTGTTCGGCGGCACTGTGGCTGGAGAATACCTGCGGCTGATCTTCAGTTAACGCTTCGAGCAGCAGTGTACGCGCTTTGTCGCGGTCCTTCAATTTGATCCACAGCGCGGCGATGCGGGTCTTGTCGCTGGAGCCTGTGTAACGAACAACACCGGGTGCAGTCGGATAGCCGCCTTCCCAAACTTGCACGGCGATCCGTAGCGACGATTCCGCCTCGCATTGGCTCAGCTCTTCGCGCAGCGTCGTGAACTGTTGCGCGATACTTTGGGCGTAGGTCTTGTCGTCTAGTAAGCGTTGGCCCATCGCTGCGAGTGGCTCCTCGTCGCCACCGCGCCGCTTCAGCATTGCTAACAGCAACTCGCCTTGATGCTTCCATTTCGGATGTGCGGTGACAGCTTCGTCGATCTGGGCGGAAAGCTCGTCGACCTTTTTCAACTGCTGAGCCAGGTTGGCGAGTTGAATCTCTGAATTCATCAGCGCTCCATTCACGTACGTCACGCTGGTTTGGGGTGCCGAGGGAGCCAGTTCCTTGTCCGCGGCGGCGGGAAGCGTGTACTTCTTGTACAGCTCGTAGGCGTCGGCGACGCGCTGTTTCGAGACGAGATAGTCGGCCATTTCGCGGACGACGTTGCCTCGCTGCTCCGACGGCATGATCTCCAGAGCGACGTTGTACAGTTTGACGACTTGGTCAACAGTCGCCGTCGAGTTACGCAGGTTTTGAATCATGTTTGTGATCTGGTAACTATCTTGCAGGAGGACAGCGTTGTCCTTCAGTTTGGCCAGCTGGTGGGCCAGGTCGTCTAGTTTGCCGGCCTTGGCGTACATTTGGCCTAAGCTGTATCCCTGTTGAAGCACCAACCGCGGGTCGTTGTCCCACACGACTTGCATCCGTTTGAGGCCCTCCTCCAATTTGTTTCGCTGCAGCAGCGAGTTCGCGACGCGATAGTGCAACGCCGCATCTTTCGGCCGCACGGCGAGAATCTTGTCGATCATCTCGGTCGCTTTGTCTTCCTGGTTCGCCGCCGTGTACAGCTCGACCAGATCGTCCATCAGCTTGACCGACTTCGGAGCCTCCGCGTATTGTTGTTGGACCTTTTCGATCATTGGTTTCAACTCGTCCACTCGATCGAGCACTCGCAGGGCCTCGGTGCGATAGGTGTTGCCGGCGTTGTTGGCTTGATCGCTACGGCGCACGCTGCGGAGGATCGTCCTCGCGATTTCGGCGGCGCGCGGCAAATCGGTTGCCGAGTTTTGTTGCAGCAGTTGATACAGCTGTTGCGGATTGTTGCTGGCAGTGCGGACGGCCCGATTCATCAGCTGTTCGCTGCGCGCGGCCAACCCGAACCGTCGCATCGCTTTGGCCAATTCAGCTTGCTCGTCCGCGCCGAGCCGCATGCCAAACAGCCGCAGCGCCGCGCGGCGTCCCATTTCTTCATCGTCCGCGCGCGTGGCGAGTTCCATGCGAAGTTGCTCCAACGTCTTGGCAGCATTTCCAAACGGCAGATGAATGTCGCCCAACGCGGCCAGGGCTTCCGCGGCGTCTCCCGTTTCGGCGGTCGCGCGAGCCAACAGCATGCGGCTTTCGATGTTGCCAGGCGTCTGGTCGACGAACTTTTGAAGCTGCGTCAACGCTTCGACACGTTCGTTTTGACGCCACAGCCAGACGACCTTGGTCAACCGCCAGCACTGTTGCGGAATCCCCTCGGTTTCCGTGAGGCGGGTGTCGATAAGTCTACCGAGTTGGTCCTCCTGTCCCGCCGAGCGCAAGGCGTTATGTACCGTCTCGAACATTCCCAGGCGGGATGCATCCAGCCAAGCCGATGGTGAGGGAAAGTGGCCGATCGGATCGTTGTTGCCGCGAGACGAGGAACTATACGGGCTGACCATGCGCGACGCTGTTTTTGACGTCGTCATCGAGCCTGGTCGGATCGACTTCGGATGCGAGGCCGCCATGAAGCGATTGAACGAGTCGAGCAGCTTTTCCCAGTCTTTTTCACGTGCGGCCAATTGGGCATAACTCTGCAAGATGTGGCCGGTGTAGGGACTCGACGAGCCGCTCCCTCCGCTGAGTTCCTCGATCCGCGCGAGCATCGTCGTCAATAACTCGGCGTCGCGCATTTGCATCACGAAGTAGCTCATCTGAGACAGCTCGGAAATGTTGCGTGCGTCTGCAACCACCTGACGCAGCAGCTTCGCGGCTTCGTCCTGCTTCCCAAGTTGCAGCAATAACTGGGCGTACGACCTAGTCATGATCCGGCCCAGCTCGGGCCGATTCGCGACCAGCCACTCGTAGTGCGGTTTCATCTTCGCCAACATCTCAGCGGGCGCCGCGGTTGGGACCCCACGGTTGTAGAAGGGGACCAGCATCGAAGCCAAACGCGCTTCGACGTCCTCCGGGCTCTCGGCCAACCAGTGTTCCAGTAACGGCTCGGCCTCCTGCATCTTTTGCTCGGAGAACAAAACCCACACGAGCTGCCGCAGGACGGTCAAGTCGCTTTCCGCTCGCTCGCGGAGTTCGGCTAGCATTTTTTCGTGTTCGCCGCTCGCGCGTGCCGCCTCCGAAGTCACGAAGAACGCGAACATCTGAGCGTCCTCCAGTTCGCGAGGTGCGATTGCAGAGAAATTCGTTCTCGAACTGCTCAGCATCGACCGAATCTGCATCGGCATGCTCATCCGCATCAAGACGGCTGGGTACTGCTGATAATAGCTCGCCCTCGCCGAGCCTTGGTTCTGGGACGGCGGCTCCTCGTACTTGCCGCTGGGAAGCAACTGGATCGTCGCCTTGGCCACTTCGCAAGCCTGTTCGTGTTCCTTGGAGTACCACTTGGCAAGCATCAAGCGGTGTGCGAACCGCCAATCGTCCGGGCTGGCCGTCCATTGCGGCTCGGCCAGGGCAATGACCTGATCGTAATCCCGCGCCGTCATCGCGCGATCGATCACCGACAGCAGCCGCTTTTCATCATGTCCATCGTTTAACAAGCGAACCCAGATCTCGCGCGCCTCGTCGTTGCGCCCGGCGTCGCTATATAGGCCGGCAAGTCTTTGCTGCTGAGCGGCTTGCGGAGCCAGCTCGACAATTCGCTCTTGATGTTGCACGGCTCCGTCCACGTCGCCCAATCGCTCGGCCAACGCGACTAACTGGGCCAGGGCCTGCACGTCGTCCGGCCGCCCTGCGAGCAGTCCGTTCAGCTCGCGACGTGCGTTGGAGAAATCTTCCGCTTCAGCATACGCTCGCACGAGAAACAACGTAGGTCCCAGTTCGTCTTGCTGACTGCGCCGTAGCCCTTCCAGCGCTTCAACAAGCTGCGTCATGCCACCGGAGATGACGTACTGTTCGGCGAGTTCGCCGACGATCGTCAGCTTGCCGTCCAGGTCATCTGTCAGCTGGAAAGCCCGCCACAGGTGCTCGATGCCTTCGTCGATTTGTTGCCGCTGGATCAACTGCCTGGCGAGCTGCATGCGAATGTCGGCGTTGCGCGATTCGACCCGCACCGCGCGGCGGAAGGCTTCCAAGCCTTGTTCGTCTTGGCCCGAGCGGAAGTGAACGTCGGCCAGCAACTGGACCGCTGCCGCGTTGCCCGGCGCTAGTCGGATGCGCTCCTCGGCGGTTTCGCGGGCCGCGGCGAATTGTCCGAGTTCGAGGTCGATCTTGACGACTTCTTCGAGATGGGCCAGCCGGTTCTTCGGTTCGATCTTGGCAAGCAAACGATATTGTTCAGCCGCCCCCGCAAGATCGCCGCCGCGCTCATGCACCTCCGCCTTGAATCGCAGCAAGCGTGTGTCATCGGGCAGGCGCTGGAGCGCCGTCTCAAGATACCGCAAAGCCGCTCCCGGCCGCTGCCTCGCGGCTTCGATTAGCGCGGCCAGCCAATAGTCGCGGCCGCTCGCTGTGTCTTCGTGGAGCTTGGAAATCAGCTCTTGTAGCCGCTCGTCCAGCATGTTGGCGGCCGAGTAGGTCTGGACGCGCCGGACGAGTGCTTGCTCTTCCAGGTAAGGAGTGTCGGCGATCTGCTCCAGCGCGGCAATGTGATTCAAAGCTGCGTCGTAATCCTCGCGCTTCGCCTGCAAGTCGACGGCCAGGCCGTGCAAGTCATACCGTTGGTAGTCCTTGGCGAGAGCCGAATCGAGCACTTCCAGCGCTTCGTCGAGATTGTCGGCCGAGTCCAATACTTGTGCCAGCCGTTTGAGGTTCTCGACGTTGTCGTGCGGCGGTTCGGCGAGCTTGCGCCAAGCGGCGAGGGCTTCGTCCTTCCGGCCAATGGCGTGGAGAAACTCGCCGTGATACTCGTGAAAATGCGGCTGGGTGGGCGCACGACGAACGGCTTCAGCGTAAAAGTCGAGCGCCGCTTGGCCAAGTGTCGTCAAATTCTCGGGCGCGTCTGTTTCGGTCGCGGAAGTTTTGAGTTGCGACTTGATGCCGGCCGCGTTGCGGCAGATCTCGGCGAGCTGCAGCGCCGATTGCGCATCGCTGGGTTCCAACTCGGCGATCTTTCTCCAAACGGCGAGCGCCCGCTCCTCCCCGGCAGGTTTGTCATCGCCAGCCGCTTTGAGATGCAGCTCGCCCAGTTGCCGTAGATACTTGACGTCGCGCGGATGTTGCTCAACGAGCGTCTTGGCCTGCTCGATCGCAGCGTCGTAATCGTCGTGTTTGATCAGTTCGTCAATGACCAGCTCGCGGATATCATCGCGGCTTGGCGCCACTTCCAACGTTGTGCGGTACTGTTCGAGCGCCTCGTCGCCGCGGCCAAGCTTCGCCAGCGCGCCGGCATAGCGGGTCATCGTGGTAAGGTCCTTTGGATGCTGTTTCAGCCGCTCTTCATAATAGGCCGCCAGCCCGGAGAGATCGTTCGATCGCAAAAAGACCTCTTCGATCCGCCGCCAGATGTCCTTGGCCAGCCAGCTATCGGGGCGAACTTCTTGCAGCGACTGCTCGAAGGTCTCGACCGCCGTCTCGAGCTTCCCCTGCCGCACTTGCAACTGCCCGATCTCGACGCTTGCAGTCAGCTTCCGGTATGGATCTTTGGCCAACGTCGCCAATTGCCGATACCGCTCAATCGCCGGTTCGAATTGCTCTTCCTCGGCCAGCAACTCGGCCAGCTCTTCGAGGGCGAAGCGATCGTCGGGGAACTTGTCCGCGAGTTCGGACCATGTGGCAAGTGCCTTTTCCGTTTCACCTTGAGCGGCCTGCAACCGCCCAAGACGCTTGTAGATGTCGACAAGTTGGGGGCGTTGCGGGTTCTTGCTTAACGCCTGCTCGAACGTCGCGATCGCTTCGTCGTAGCGGTGCTGGCGAGCCAGCAATATCGCAGACTCGTAATCAGGATAGTAATCATTGCCAGCGAGTTCTCGCGCCCTGCTCCACGACTGCAACGCCTCGTCCAATCGCCCGCGTCGTTCATCGACGAGCGCAAGCAAGATGCGCGACGCGAGTTCTTCCGGATTGTCCGCGACTGCCGTCTCGTACCGCGTCGTCAGCTCGTCAAGCTTTCCCGCATCGAGATACAACTCGTACATCCGGTCAAACGCCGTGCCCTTCGTCGGGCGGCGGCTGAGCACAAGGTGATATCGGTTGGCAAGTTCCTCAAACTGTTTCTCACTCGTGGACGGCTGTTGTGCCAAAGCGGAAACGACAAAGAGTGACACCAAGGCAGAAGCAAACAGAAACGACCTCACCACGGCAACCTCCCTGAAAAGCGCGCCTGCACGACGGGAAGAGTGGAGAAACGAATTCGATCACTCTACCACTCGTTCTTGCGGATGGCAAACTTGGCAAGTCACGGCGAGTCTAAGGTAGTTATTGATATCTGGTTATGTCCCGTCACTCGGTCGCCGCGCCCCGCGACACACCTCAATCTTGCCTCAGCGTGATCACCAGTTGCGAAAGAATCGTTGACATTGGTACGGAGTCATGGCAGGCTTTGCAGAATTAGGCTTTGGTTCGGAGCCGGTTTTGATGAAAGTCGTCTGACGGAGCGATTCGGATCCAGTACGGTGTAAACAACGAACAAGAAGAAAGGGCCGGCCATGCGCTGCTGCACAGTTTGGGGATGGTTGTTGGTGAGCCTAATCATGCCGCTATCGGAATCGGCGGCGGATGTGATCACGTGGAAGGCCACGGGAAAGGGAGGTGCCGTCGCGGCCGGCCAGATGAACTCGGTCGCCGCCGGCATACAAATCCTCGAGGAGGGAGGCAACGCGGCGGATGCTGCCGTAGCGACGCTGCTCGCGTTGTCCGTTACCGATTACGGGTCCTTCGCCATCGGCGGCGAGGTTCCCCTGATCATTTATGACGCCAAGAAGCAAGAGGTCAAAGTTTTGTGCGGTCTCGGCGGGGCTCCGCTCGACCCAGCCGCAATCGATTGGTTCTATGAAAATGGCATTCCCGCGAAGGGCAGCATGAAATCGGCGCCCGTACCCGGCGCAGTTGACCTGTGTGTCACCGCGCTGAAGCGGTACGGAACCAAGTCCTTCGAACAGGTCGTCCAGCCAACTTTGACACTGCTCGACGCGGGACAAGAGTCGTGGCACGGCGACCTGCTCGAAACGATGCGGAAGCTGGTCCAGAGCGAAAGAGAAACGAACGGTTCTCGCGACGAGAAGCTGACCGCGGTTCGCGACCGATTCTACAAAGGCGACATCGCGGATGAATTGGAAGCCTGGTACATCGACAGCGGCGCGCTATTGCGTAAGCGCGATCTGGCCGCTCATGTGACTCGCGTCGAAGACCCTGTCTCCGTTACGTATCGCGGCTATACGGTCTATTTTCACCTGACCGGCTTGCCGCCTTCGATCGAGGAACAACGACGATTCTTGGTGGACGATTCCACCGATGCGTACTGCCGGCTCGTCGAACGGCTGCTCGCCTCGCCCCACTTCGGCGAACGGTGGGCACAGCACTGGCTCGACGTGGTTCGTTTTGCGGAAACGGAAGGCTTCAAAGCGGACAACCTGCGGCCGAACGCCTACAAGTATCGCGACTATGTCATCCGATCGTTCAACGCCGACCGACCTTACGACCAATTCGTTTGTCAACAATTGGCTGGCGACGAAATGGCCCCCGACGATCCCGAGGCTTTGATCGCTACGGGCCTGAATCGTCTCTACCCGGACGAGGACAATGCGGCCAACTTGTTCCAGCGCCGCGACGAAATTCTGAACGACATTACGAAGACCAACGGTCTGGCATTTATGTCGCTCACGATGGGCTGTGCTCAATGCCACGACCACAAGTTCGACGAGATTCCTCAAGTCGACTACTACCGTATGCAGGCGTTTTTTGCCCCGATGGTCGAGCGAGATGATGTATTTGCGGCGACTCCGCAGGAGAAGCAGCAATACGAATCACGCTTGGCCGCGTGGGAACAGGCGACGGCCGACATTCGCCAAGCGATGGATCAACTGTTGGCTGAAGAGCAGCGAAAATCGGACGAGTACCACTTGGAAAAGTTCCGTCTGGAAATCCAAGAGTGCGTGCGAACGCCTTCGTCGCAGCGGACGCCACTTCAAGAGCAGATCGCACGCATGGCGCTGAAACAACTTGCCTGGCGTTTGGAGAAGGACGCAGCCGTCAAAAAGCTGCCGCAAGGGGACCGACAAGAGTACGAACAGTTCGAGCAGCAGTTGGCCGCATTCGAGCATCTCAAACCGGAGCCATTGCCGACGGCGATGGCGATCGCGGATGTCGGCCGGGACGCGCCGCCTTCTTACCTGCTGGCTAATGGCAACTGGCAGAAACCGGGACCTCGGGTCGAACCGGGATTTCCTTCCCTGCTGGGTGCTGTCGCGGCCGAGAGCTTCGCAGAACTCCCCGCCTCAACTGGCCGCCGCACCGCGCTGGCCCGCTGGCTTGTCGAACCGAATCATCCCCTCACCGCTCGCGTCATCGCGAATCGCATTTGGCAGCATTATTTCGGGCGGGGAATTGTTTCCAGCGTGAATGACTTTGGTGTCATGGGGGACGCCCCCACGCATCCCGAACTACTCGATTGGCTGGCGGTGGAACTGGTCGAACATGATTGGCGCTTGAAGCACATTCATCGATTGATCGTTACGTCTTCGACGTATTGCCAGTCGTCGCGGATCGACCCGGAACAAAACCCGCAACATGCAAAAGGACTTCAGATCGACGGAAACAACCAGCTGCTGTGGCGGCAGCGCCGGCACCGCCTGGAGGCGGAAGCCATCCGCGACGCGATGCTGGCCGTATCCGGACAACTGAATCCGCGGCTCTTGGGGCCCAGCGTGCGGCCTCCGCTCCCAGGGGGAATCAGCAAGAGGTACGCATGGGAGGCCGATGAGAATGCCGCGAACCACAGCCGTCGTTCGATCTACGTATTTGTCAAACGTAACATGCGCTATCCCTGGTTCGACGCCTTTGACTGGCCTGATTTGCACAACAGTTGCGGTCAACGCAGCTCGACGACGACCGCGCCTCAGGCGTTGTTAATGCTAAACGGCGAGGCAACGCTGCAGTTAGCTCAGGCTTGGGCCGAGCAACTTGTCGAATGTTCCGCCGAGGATCGAAACGCCTTGGTAACGAATGCTTATTCGCACGCATTTGGCCGTCAACCCGCCGAGGATGAACTTCAGGCGGCGCTGACGTTTCTAGACCAGCGAGCGGACGACAAGCGAGTTGTCCAAAGCGGTGCCGTGGGCGACGCGCGGGATGCCTTGCTCGAAGCAACTACCGATTTTTGCCACGCGCTGTTCAACGCGAACGAGTTCGTCGTGGTCGATTAGCAACCGCCGCGCCGACAAAGACCGCCGTGAGGTTTATGTACTCAGATGAACGCGACTATCCATGAGTAATTTCTTACCAACGCGAATCGAATTGCAGCATCATGTCTCGCTGCCGCGGCGTGAATTCTTGAGGCGTGCCGGAGGCGGATTTGGGGCGATTGCGCTTGCCTCGCTAATGGCCTCGGAGTCTCGGGCGGACAGTCGCAAGCCAAACGCAGATAACCTCTTGGCAGCCAGACCTCCTCATTTCCAACCCGCTGCAAAATCTGTCATTTGGTGCTTTCTGGACGGAGGCCCCAGCCACATCGACCTGTTCGATCCCAAGCCGACGCTTAACCGGTTGGCGGGCCAGCCGTTGCCGTCGAGCTTCAAACGCCCCGTGACGGCCATGGGTCGTACCGCGTACACACCGCTGTTGGAATGTAAGCGCCTCTTCAAACAGCACGGTTCGGCGGGCACCTGGGTCAGCGACTGGTATCCCGAGATCGCGACGTGCGTCGATGACATCACGATCATTCGCAGTTGCAAGGCGGACGGCTTGAATCACGTCGGCAGTGTCTCTCAGATGAATACCGGCAGCATCCTCGGCGGTCGTCCCAGCTTGGGGGCCTGGACGGCTTATGGATTGGGGTCGGAAAGCGAAGAGCTGCCAGCGTTCGTGGTGTTGCTGGATTATCCCGAAGAGCCACCCGGCGGGACTCGCAATTGGGGAACAGGATTCATCCCGTCGGCTTACCAAGGGACAAAATTTCGCGAGGGCAAGAATCCGATTCTTCATCTGCGGCC
>Ga0326597_10007824_pt1 | contig 14482 bp, 20 predicted proteins | sample RVTome_12_FD_203789 | JGI IMG/M metagenome (GOLD analysis project Ga0326597, IMG submission 203789) | Soil microbial communities from uranium-contaminated site in the Upper Colorado River Basin, Wyoming, United States - RVT100D185 | ecosystem: Environmental > Terrestrial > Soil > Contaminated >... | reverse complement strand
GCAGTCGCCTACGCGTGGTTTGTCGGCACCGCCGGCGCCGAAAAGCTCGAAGCGATCACCACGATCAACAGCGCCAGCTTTGCGGCGGCGCTCGCCGGCACCGGCCAGGCCGCGACCGCGATCACCGCCGACAACTCGGCCAATTCGAGCTACGCTTATGACGGGTTGTTGACCAGTGCGCTGAAGGCGGGCTCGAACGCCTATGTCAGCATCCTGCCGACCGGCACCGCCGGCACCGGCACGCCGCTGACCGCCTCGGGGCGCGGCTCGGTCGTTGAGATCGACACGATGTTCGAAGAGATGTGGGACCTCCACCAGTTGTCGCCGACCGTGCTCTACGTCAATGTCCAGGAATTGAAGAACATCACCACCAAGGTGCTGTCCAACGCCTCGGGGCCGCTGTTGCACTACGAGGTCAGCGGCGCCGGCAATGCCTATGATCTGGCGGCGGCGGGCGCGGTGTCGTTCTACTTCAACCCCTACACGCTGAACGGCGGGCTGAAGATCCCGGTCCGCATCCACCCGCGCGTCCCGCCCGGCACGATCATCGGCTGGACCGAGAACCTGCCGATCCAGTACCAGTCGAACGACGTGCCCAACGTCGCCGAGGTCAAGATTCGGCAGGATTACTACCAGATCAACTGGCCGGTGGTGACCCGCCAGCGCCAGGTCGGCGTCTACGCAGAAGAGGTTCTGGCTGTCTACGCCCCGTTCGCGATGGGGGTGATCACCAATATCGGCAACGGCTGATCGCTCTGGCACGCAGCGACGGCAGCGCGGCGGTGGGATAATCCTCTTCTCATCGTCTCGCCGCCTCTGTGGCGACAATTTTAAGGAGGGGAGCGATGGCGTTTGGCGACCTGGCCACGCTGGCCGATGTCAAAAGCTGGCTGCACACCGGACAGAGCGCGTTTCCGTCGACCGATGACGGGCTGCTGACTCGCCTGATCACCGCGGCAAGCCGGTTCATCCAAAGCTGGCTCAATCGGCAGCTTGCATCCGGTGATTGGCAGGAGGTCCGCGATGGCACCGGCGGACAGCGCCTCGCTTTCGCCAATTTTCCGGTCAGTGCGGTGTTGGCACTCTCGATCGACGGGCTGGAAATACCGCCGGCTTCGAGCGATGGCGGCTATGGCGCGGGGTTTGTGTTCACCCCAACGGAACTCGCCTTGCGCGGCTATGTTTTCACCCGTCGGGCGCAGAATGTGATCGTTACTTATACCGCCGGCTTTACGACGATCCCACCCGATATCGCACAGGCCTGCATCGAGCTGGTGTGCCTACGGTATCGCGAACGCACCCGCATCGGCGAGGTATCGCGATCCCTGAGCGGCAGTGAGACCGTCACGTTTTCGCAGCAGGACATGAGCGACGACGTGAAGCTGCTGCTGTTGCAATATCGTGCGGTGGCGCCGGTATCGGGCTTTGCTCGCCGCATGGCTGGGACTGCCGCCGATCCGGCTCTCGTGGTGGCGGCCTTATGATCACGCGCGAGCCGATCTACGCCGCGTTGTTCGCGCGGGTCGCCGGTGCGGCGGAGTTTGTCACGGCAGCGCGACGGTTGCGCCACTGGAGCGAATTGACCCCACCCGAGCAGCCGGCGCTGTTCATGCGACAAAAGGCCGAGGTTGCAGCGGTGACGGCGCTCGGTGCGCCAACGGTGTGGAAGCTGGTTGTCGACCTCTATCTTTACGCGCATGCCAGCGACCCTTATGGGGCGCCGGCGACGGTCCTCAACCCGCTGATCGACGCCGTTGAGGCGGCGCTCGCGCCGCTGCCGGCCACCGGGCTGCAAGATTTCGGCCTGCCCGCGATGGTCCAGCATGCCTATATCGCCGGCAAAATTGACATCGAAGAAGGGGTGCTGCGCGATCAGGCGGTCGCGATCATCCCCGTCGAAATCCTCTGCCTCTAAGCAGGAGTTGACCCATGGAAGACACCGCCGCCCCCGGCGTTGCGGCGCCGCAAACCGGCGTTCCGGATGTGCCGGGCTCGCCCGCCGAAATCGTCGAGCGCTGGTGGGCCGATAATTTTCCCGGCTCGCCAGTGGCCCAGATGACGCAGGCCTGGAACCACGCTTTTGCCGCCAAGGAAGAGCTGAAGCGGCATCTCGTCAACTTCTTTGGGAGAGCCTGACATGCAGCTCGCATTCGGTGCCGGGGCGTTGTGGGGCAACCGCACGGACGCCACCGGCTCGGGCATTGGCCCCGACCAGTTCGGCATCCTGCAGGACGTACAGATCGACTGGGACTGGCAGACACGCGAATTGTGGGGCCAGTACCAGTTCCCGGTCGATATCGCGCGCGGCCAGGGCAAGATCATCGGCAAGGCTAAATTTGCCCGCATCTTCGGCGCGATCTACGGGGATCTGTTCTTCGGCCAGGCACCGGCGACCGGCCAACTGACCGTATCGGAGAACGAGGCGGCGACGGTTCCGGCGACCAGTCCCTACACGGTGACGGTCGCCAATGCCGCCGATTACAGCGACGATCTCGGCGTCTTTTACGCCACCGGCGCCAGCGCCGGAAATCGTTTCAGCCGGGTCACGACACCGTCGGCGGCCGGCCAGTACTCGGTCAACCTCGCGACCGGGATCTATACCTTCTCGGCGGCCGATGCGAGCGCGTCGCTGTTGATCAGCTATCTCTACACGGTCAGCAGTGCCGGCAAGAAGCTGGTGCTGACCAACCAGCTGATGGGCTTCACGCCGACCTTCAAGGCGACCTTTTACACCACCAAGACGACCCAAGGCACGCCGGCCGGGTTGGCACTGGTGCTGAACGCCTGCACCGCGACGAAACTGTCACTGCCGACCAAAATCGACGACTACGAGATCCAGGAATTCGACTTCAGCGCCTTCGCCGATCCGACCGGCGCGGTCGGCACGCTGAGCGTCAGCGAGTAGCCGCGATGAGCGAGACCATCACCCTTGGCGGAAGGCATTTCGACGTCCGCCCGTTGAAGCTCGGCCAGTTGCGCCATCTGCTTGACGCGCTCGACGGCATGACCGGCAAATCGGGCGGCGCGTTGATCGAGGCGGCGGCCGAAATCGTCATGGCCGGGCTCGGGCCCACCCATCCCGACCTCACGACGGGTGCCGTCCTCGACATCGAGGCGCCGCTCGACGAACTCAATGCGGCAGTGGCGGCGATCCTGCGAGTCGCCGGGCTTCGCTCGGCGGGGGAAGCGCAGCCGGTGGCGGGCCCGGGAGACATCCCGGGGAACAGCTCAGCGCCGTTTACGGCGCTCTCGTCACCGGCTGCGGCTGTTCCTATCGGATGATCGACGAGATGACCCTCGTCGAGGCCGGCGAGATTTTTGCCTATTGGGAACAGAGCCCACCGGCGCATCTGATGCTGCAGACGATCGCGCGGATGCTCGGCTGGACGCCCAGCCCGGCGCCCGCCGGTGTGCCGCCGGTTGAGGAGATCGTCGCCAGCGCGCCGCCCGGGCTCGCGGTGGCGCGCGGCGGCGATCTCGGGATGCCGGCGCCGCTCGAACTCGACGCGCTGCGCTCCCGCAACCGGGCGCGCGGAGGCGAAGCTGCCGGAAATGAGGGGTGGCTGACTCCATTGTCGAGCCGCGCCCGATCCGCATAGTCTCGCCTCAGAAGACGGCGCGGAGGGACGCGATGCGGTGGCTCCGGCTTTGTTGCTTCCTCTTGGGGCTGGTGGCTGGCGCCCCCGCGACGTCGGCGATTGCCGCCGTTCCCGCTGACGGGCCAGGGTGCGTCGGCGTCTCGGCCGAGGAATGTGTGCGCTGGCTCAGGGCGACGATGGTGCTCGACGAGCGTTTCGTTGCCGACGCGATGGCGCGCCGCCACCAGACGGACGTCAACGGCCGGCCGCTCGGTGGCGGACTGGTCACGGTCTACGGCAGGCTGCCGCAGCGCATGGAGCAGTTCGTGATCCTCCTGCACCTGCGGCCGGACGATACTGTCAGAAGCGTCGAGTCGAACTTGCTGCTCAATCTGATCGAGGTGCGCACCGAAGAGGTTTACGACCAGAGCGCCCTCTACGACATTGTCTGGCGTTTGCTCGGCCGGCGTTGTCCGGGGATCGGTAAGATTCAGCTTTACCGGTTTTTCGAGAATTCGGTGAAACCGCGGATCACCCATCGACAGGAAGATTTGTCGAGCGGCCTCAGCGGGCTGCATCGGATCGTCTCGCATGCCGCCGGCGTGCCGTATTGCGGCGGCGTCACCCTCAGTTACACCAATCTCCTCCAGTGGCGAGGGGGCAAGAACCCCGCAGCGGTGGCGAAACAGAAGCAGTTTTCGTCGATCGAACTGCAATAGCTCTACCGGATATTTCGGCTTTGATCGGGGCGTTTGGCGCCCGCTTTCATTTGAGGTGACCAGTGGCTGACGAGGTGCAGATCAGGTTCGCGGCCGATATTGCCGGTGCACTATCGGGGCTCACCGCGCTGAAGCAGGCGATCACTGCCGCGACCGCTCCGGTGATGCAGTTCAAAAGCGCGTTCACCGGCGCCAGCGCCGCGATCCAGCAGCAGAGTGCCGCGACCCGCACTGCATTCCAGGCCGACCTGCGGAGCATGGTTGCAGCGCACGCGATCTCGCTGGATGAGGCGCTCGGATTCGACATCGAATACACCGCCCGGCGCAGTGCCGAGGAGCGCGCCCGGCTCGCCGGGATCCTCGCCAGCGACGCCGCCACCCTCGCCGATAAGGCCGCGAGCTACGGCGAACTGGTCGAGATGAGTGCGCGCTACTCGGCGCAACTCGCACAGGACCGGGCGCGGGTCGCCGAAACCGCCCGCAGGGAGGCGTCCACAATTGCCCGGCCCTACCGGCGAGCCTTCGACGAGATCGGTGCGGGCTGGCGATCGGCGGTGGTCGGGCTGGTCGAAGGCACCCTGGACTTTCGCACGGCCGCCCTTCGCGTCGCCCGATCGGTCGAGCGCGGGTTCATCGCCATGGCGCAGACCACACTGTCGCGGGCCGCTGCGGGGCCCGTCGCCTCGCTTCTCGGGCTGGCGGCACCCGCTGCCGGCCAGGGGGTCGGCGACGTGCTCGGCAACGCCGCCGGCAGCTGGGTCGGAGGGCTCGTCGGCCAGAGCGCGACCGGAGCCCCGCAACTCGGCGCGACGACGGCGCTGACGACGGTTATGGCCCCGCTGCCGCCGGCGATCCTCGCCAACACGTCGGCCTTACTCGGCCTCACGGCCGCCGTCGCCGCGGGCGCCGCAGCAAGCACGACCAGCGCCGCGACGACGGCCGGCAGCGCGCTCGCGAGCGCCGGCGGCATTGTCAGCGCCGGTGCCAACGCGGGCGGTTTCTTGAGCGGAATCGGCAGCTTTTTTGGCGGGATCGTTTCCTTCCTCGGGTTCGCCCGGGGCGGGGTCGTGCCGTCGGCGGCAGGCGGATGGGCACTGCCGAACTTTCCCGGCATGCAGCCGGCGGTACTCCACGCGCGCGAGATGGTGCTGCCGGCGCATATCAGCGAGGGGTTGCAAAACATGATCTCACAAGGTGGCGCAAGTGGAGCCGGCAGCGGCGCGCATTTTCATTTCCACGGCCCGGCCGACGCGCCATCGATCGAGCGATGGTTCAAGGGAATGATGGGCCGCAACCCCGGGGTCGTGCGCGACATGCTGCGCTTGAACGCGCTGACCCCGCGCTCGATCTGACGAGGCATCGTGACCGCGATTTTTCCGGCCCTCCCCGGGCTCGGCTGGTCGGTGACGAAGGCGCCGCGCTTTGCCAGCCGGGTTCAGAGGGCGGTCTCGGGGCGCGAATTGCGCGTCCTCGACCAGGGTTATCCGATCTGGACCTGGACGCTGACCTATTCGCTGCTCCGCGACAAATGGGATACCCGCGGGCCGGGTGGGCTCGGCGCCGGATATGACGAATTGCGCACCATCGCCGGCTTCTTTCTGCAACGGCAAGGTGCGTTCCAGCCGTTCCTGTTCGACGATCCGACCGACAATACCGTCACCGGGCAGCCGATCGGCATCGGCGATGCGGGAACGACGGCATTCCAATTGGTGAGGAGTTTTGGCGGCTTTGCCGAGCGGGTCACCGCGCCCAACGTGGTCAGCGCCATCTATTTCAATGGCGTGCTGCAATCGGCTGGCAGCTACAGCGTCGATGCGACGAGCGGCCTGGTGATTTTCGTAGCGCCGCCGCCCGCCGGAGCGGCGATCACTGCCGACTTCACTTATTTCTTCCGGGTCCATTTCCCCGACGACACCGCAGAATTCGAGAACTTCATGTTCCAACTCTGGTCGTTGAAGCAGGTCAAGCTCGAGTCGGTGCTGCCATGAGACCGTGCTCCGCTGCGCTGACCAGCTTCTTGAACGACGCCGCCAATCGCGAAGTGGTCCAGGTCGACCTTTACACCTTCGCGCTGACTTCGGGCGAGGTGTTGCGCTATTCGGGGGGCGACACGGCGTTGACCGTTCCGGCCGCCGGGTTTCCCGCCGGGTCGATCAATGCCGGGGCGAGGCAAAACTTCGCACTTGGGCCGCGCTTTGGCCGCTCAAAGACGATGGTCAAGATCGGGGTCGAGCCGTCCGAACTCGATATCGAGATCCTCGCCGGCGCCGACGATCTGATCGGCACCTTTGCGTTTGCCGAGGCGGTGCGGATCGGCATCTTCGACGGCGCAACGGTCGAACTCGACCGCCTGTTCGCGCCGCCTCCGGCAGCGGGATCGGGCGCGCTCGACACCTCGCTCGGCACGCTTCTGTGGTTCCACGGCCGGGTCGCCGACTGCGATGTCGGCCGCAGCCGGGTGACGCTCAACGTCAAGTCGCTGATGAACCTGCTGGCGATCCAGCAGATGCCGCGACGGCTGTACGGCGCCAGCTGCACCCATGTCTTCGGGGATGCGATGTGCGGCTATGACCGCGTCGCCGGCAAGAACGCCGTCGGGGCCTCGACCGGCAATGGCGCCGCCACGGTCACTGCCGCTGCCGGAACGACCCAGGGGCTGATTACCTGCACCGGCGCGGTCGCGTCGATCTACAACCAGGGCACAGTCACCGGAACCACCGGCGCCAATACCGGCTACAGCCGCACCATCGCCAATCTCGGTACCGGATCGCAGATCGGCCTGTTCAAGGCGTTCCTCTACCAGATCGCGATCGGCGACACTTTCACCGTGCAGCCCGGCTGCGACCACACCGTGGCGGCCTGCAATGGCTCGTTCAACAACCTGGCGCGCTATGGCGGCTTCCCCTACATCCCGCCACCGGAGCTGGCGCTGTGAAGGCCGGGGCGATAGCTCTGCCGGAGGGCGAGGACGACACTGGGCTTGACACCGCCCTTGCAAGTCGCCGGGCGGTTGTCGAGGAAGCCCGGACGTGGATTGGCACGCCATTCCACCACGCGGCTCGCGTCAAGGGCGCCGGGGTCGATTGCCTGATGTTGCTGGCCGAGGTGTATGAGCGCGCCGGCGTCGCCAGTCATGTCGAGCCGCCCTTCTATGTGCCGGACTGGCATTTGCACCGTGACGCCGAGCGTTACAGGGAGGGGCTGTTGCAATATGCGCGGCCGACCGATGGGCCGCCGCAAGCCGGTGACATCGCGCTGTTCCGCTTCGGGCGAACCTTTTCGCACGGCGCGATCGTCGTCGATTGGCCGCGGCTGATCCACGCCTATTGGGCGATCGGCGTCGTGTGGGGCGACGCGACCTTGTACCCGCTCAGGGATCGCGAGGTGCGCTTCTTCACCCCATTTTTTGCAAGGGGCGAGCAATGATCGAGGCAGCCGGTAAGGGAGGTGGCCCGACGCCATTCTCGAATGCGTTCAAGGGGCCGTCGATCAATTCGCTGCGCTACAATACCAGCCAGGCCGGCAGCCCGGTTCCGCTGTGCTACGGGACCCAGAGGGTGCCGGTGAACCTTTTGGAGAGCTTCGGCTTTTCGGGCTCGAAAGGCGGCGGCAAGGGCGGCAAAGGGCTCGGCAGCGCGGGCGGCAAGAAGGGTTCGAACCAGAATTACACGGTCAACGTCGCTTTCGGGCTGTGTCAGGGACCGGGGTCGTTTTCCGGCGCCCCGCTCGGCTTTTCCGGCCACAACCGGGTGTGGTCGAATGGCGGCACCGCAGGCTTTGATCGGGTCGGGCTCAACGGCTATGCCGGCAGCGACGGGCAGACCCCAGACCCGGTCTTCGTCAGTTCGGACCCCGACACGCCGGTCGTGGGCTATTCCGGCACCTGCTATGTGACGGGCACACCGATGCAGCTGGGCTCGACCCCGGCGCTACCCAACATTTCGTTCGAGATCGGCGGCTTCGAAGTCGGGACGGTCGGGCCAGACTACCCGGGTGACGCCAACCCGGCGGCGATTGTCACCGATTTATTGACCAACTCGCGCTATGGCGCGGGCTTCCCCTCGGCCAATCTCGATCAGTCCGGCAGCCTCGCCGACTGGGGCACTTACTGCCAGGCGGCGCAGCTCGCGATGTCGCTGTTGCTCGACCGCCAGCAGCCTTGTGCGCGCTGGCTTGAAGAGATCGCCCAGCTCACCGTCTCGGCCGTCTTTTGGTCGGGCAGTGTACTCAAGATCATCCCCTATGGCGATACGGCGCTCAGCGCCAATGGTGCCTCCTGGACGCCGAATCTCACCTGGCAGTACAGCCTTGACGATGCCGATTTCCTCGATTTCGGTGGGGGCAGCGACCCGGTGGATCTGGTGCGCAGCGATCCGGCGCACGCAGCCAACTGGCTCAGCATCGAATACATGGATGCCGCCAACAGTTACAACCCGCACATCATCCCGGTGTTCGACCAGGGCCTGATTGACCAGTACGGGCTGCGCAGCGAGCCATCGCTCCAAGCCCACGAATTCACCAACCCGACAAGCGCCACGGTCTCGGCCCAACTTCTTTTGCAGCGCAAGAGTTATGTCCGCAACATCTGCAAGTGGAAGCTCGGCTGGCGCTATTCGCTGTTGGAACCTATGGACATCGTGCTGTTGACCGACGCCACGCTCGGGCTTTCCGCCGCGGCGGCGCGCATCATTCAGATCGACGAGGACGACAACGGCGAATTGACCGTCACCGCTGAGGAAATCCCAGGGGTAACACCCTGAGTGGACCTGTGTCGCACTCCCGGCAGGCTTGAAGCGTCAGTTTATGGCGCTGTTCCCGGAGACAGACCGGTGGAGAAATGAAACCATGACACTCCAGTTTGCGACCTCTACCCGCGATGCTCGTCTCGATGCGATCGAAATTGACGCGGGCGTATCAGCGAAGCTCATGATCTATACCGGGTCGGTGCCGGCAAACTGCGCCGCGGCGACCACTGGCACCAAACTCGCCGAGTTCGATCTTGCCTCCGACTGGGCGGGCAACGCGAGCGGCGGCGCGAAGGCGCTCAACAATCTGCCGCTATCGACGACCGGAACAGCGACCGGCACGGCCGGCTATTTCCGGCTGTTCAAGACCGACGGCACGACTTGCCAGATCCAGGGCACCGTCACCGCGACCGGTGGCGGCGGCGACATGATGCTCGACAACACCTCGATCGCCAGCGGACAGACGGTCAATGTGACGTCGTTCACGATCACCGACGGCAATGCGTAACGGAGGCGATTAAATGGCAATCACCAAATCGCGCACCTCGATATGGTCGGGGCAGACCCTGACCGCAGGCGCCGGCAGCACCACCTCGTCGGTCGTCGATCTGTCTGCCGGGTATGGCTCGCTCGTCAATATCAAGCTGACCAACGGCGCCAGCGGCCCGACCGTCGCCGCTCAGGTGCAGGTTGTCGTCGCGAACGATTATAATGCGGGGTCACCGACGCTATTGACCAATTTCGGCGGCGCGTTCGTTGGCGGTGTGGCAAACAACGGCGTCTATTACTGCGCGATCGAGATCCCGATCGGCGTCGAGGCCATCGAGCTGGTCGCCGGCTCCAATACCGGCCAGAACGTGACCGTTGACGCGGATATTTCGACCGTCACGGCGGTTTGAAATGTCGATCTTCAAACCGACAATACCACGGCTTCAGCGCGGTCATCCGCTGGCGCGCGGGCTGGTGGGTGCCTGGGAGTTTACGGAGGGCTCGGGGCCTACCGCTTACGATAGCTCAGGCTATGGCAATCATGGAACGTTGGCCGGCCCCCCGACCTGGGTGGGCGGGCGGGCGGGGTCGGCATTATCCTTCAACGGAACAACAAATTACGTGAGCGTAAAGAGGAACATTTCTGACGATTTTACGCTTTCGTGTTGGTTTAAAACGCAATCATCGGCGGGCAGTGGCGGGCACTGGTGGCTCGGGAAATCCCTGATCGATGGTGAGATGCCCGGAAGCGTCAACGATTTTGGAACAGCAATAAATCAAGGTAAAATCTATTTCGGCTGTGGAAACCCTGATACGAATATTGTCACTTCCGGAACTTTCAACGATGATTACTGGCATTTTTTGGCAGCAACGAGGGTTAGAGCATCGGGAGCCATGGCACTCTATGTCGATGGCGTCTTGACAGGGACAGCGACTTCCAATACAAATAGCCTGACTGCACCGACAAGTATTGAATTTGGCCGGCCGCCATCTAATTATGGTCCAGCGTATTACCCAGGAATGCTCGACAGCGTTCACATTTATAACCGCGCGCTTGCAGCGGCGGAAGTATCTTTTCTGTATGCTCTTTCCGGGCGATAATCTATGGCGGGTTTATTCAAAGCACCGGCGCTCCTGCCGATCATCGGCGGGGCGCAGGCGAGCGTTAATGCCACGGTGGCACAGACTCTTACCGCCGCGACGCTGTCGGCAGCGAGCACAGTCGTCGCCTCGGCGTCGCTGAACCAAACCCTCGCAGCAGCGGCGCTTTCGGCCGGCTCGGGGTTGCCCTACACGATCAACCCGATCGGCGTCGGAACCGCGACGCTCTATCCGCGACAGTCGAGCGCCGGCAATGGTATCGACACACTGATCGATCCCGGCGACAGCAATCCGCCGATCATCTTCGAGCCGCCGGCGGCGTTGTCGGGCGGTGACATCGAGATCTGGCTGATCGCCTCGGGCGGTGCGAATTGGGGTGGCTGCCAAGCCTGGGTATCGAGCGACGGCAGCACCTATGCAATGGCTGGAACGCTCTATCGCGGCGGCCGCCAGGGGGTTTTGAGCGCGGCACTGGCAAGCCACGCCGACCCCGATAGCGCCAATACGCTGTCGGTAGACCTTTCCGAGAGCCAGGGTCAGATGCTGTCGGGTACGGCCGCCGACGCCGACAATTTTGTGACCTTGTGCTATTGCGACGGCGAGCTGGTCAGCTATCAGACGGCGACCCTCACGGCTTCCTACCAATACGACCTGACCTATCTGCGCCGCGGGGTCTATGGCACGCCGATCGGCGCGCATTCCTCGGGCGCCGATTTTGCGCGCTTCGGCCCAAACGACCCCTCGCTGTTCCGCTACCGCTATCCCGCAAGCTTCGCCGGCCAGACGATCTCGGTGAAATTGCCGGCGTTCAACATCTTCGGCCAGGCGTTGCAGGAGCTCTCCGGGCTCACTCCGACCAGCTACGCCTTGACCGGCGCCGGTGCGGTGCCGGGGGCGGCCTATGTTTCCGGCTCGTGGGCAGGCAGTCCCGGCGCCAGCCAGGTGATCGGGCGCTTCATCTTCGCCACGCCGGCAACCTTCCCGGCCGGGCTCGCCGGAAGCTACGGAACGGCCGGTAGCGCCGCCACCGCCGCCACGAGCTTTGCCATCAAGAAGAACGGAACAGAGGTCGGCACGATGGATTTCGACACCGGCGCGACGAGCGCGATTTTTGCGATGACCACGGCGACCAGTTTCGCCGGCGGCGATGTGTTGACCATTGTCGCGCCCGCCGCGCCCGACACGACCCTCGCCAACCTCGCCTGGACCCTGACGGGCACGCTGTGACAAAGACGATGGAACAGCAACGGCCACCGGATTCTGGCCGCGAATCATCTTGGCTGAGTGCGATCCACCCGCATCTCATCCCCGACATCAACCTCGGCCATCTGGTGCAAGCGGTCGTTATCGTCGCTACGGTCGGCGGCAGCATTCTCGCGGGCTACCTGAGCCTGCGCGACGATCTCGACCGGCAGCGCGCCGAGTTTCGCGTCGCGCTGGCCGGTCATGAGGCGCGCCTCATCGGCACCGAGCGTCTGCTTGAAACGAGCCGCACCGACGACCGCCAGTTCCAGGCGGAAATACGCGCGGCGCTGGAGCGCGTCATGCAGGCGATCGGCGATCTGCGCACCGAACTCGTCCAGAAAGAGAACCGGAAATAGCCATGATCAGCTACGGATTGCCCGCGATCGTCTGCGACGGCGTTATCGACGTGTCGCACCACAACGGCGCGATCGACTGGCCGGCGGTGGCGGCCGCCGGGATTCTGCTCGCGTTCATCAAGGCGACCCAGGGCGTGGGTTTTCTCGATCCGGCCTTCGCGCGCAACCGCGGCGGCGCTCTCAATGCCGGCGTGCTCGTCGTTCCCTACCACTTTCTCGACACGGCGGACGCCGACCGGCAGGCCGGGCATTTCCTTGCTGCGACCGCCCTCGCGGACGGGCAACCGGCGATGATTGATTGGGAAAGCGCAGCGACGGTCTCGACCGTTGTCGGGTTTGGCCGCGCGGTCGCCGAGCGCACGCGGCGCAACCCCGTCGCCTATTACGGGTTCGCCCAGCTGACGCAGGCGAACCCGACCCTCGGGTGTTGGCCGCTGATGCTGCCGGCATACCCGCGCGGCAGCGCGCCCGGGCGCTATTCCGCCCTGGTCAAGCGCCCGCCGCGTCTGCCGCCGGGCCGGCCGGCCGAGTGGGGCGGCGCGCAACGGCCCTATGATTTTCACCAATACACACCGGCGGGGCGGGTCGCCGGCATCGCGACCGCGGTCGACCGATCGGTCTGGGTCGGCAATTCGGCCGAACTGAAAGCGTGGTACGCCACCGGCGCGCTGCCGGTGGTCCCGGCCCCCGGACAACCGGCCTTTGCGGGCCGTCCCGGGGGTGATCCGGGGAATGCCCCGGCCGTCCCAGCCGCCTGACGCCCTCCTCCTCGCTTCCTGTCCAAGCCGCCCGCGGGCGGCTTTTTTCGTGTTTCGAAAGGAGTTGCCATGCGAATCCTGGCCTATTTGCTCGCCCGTTTCAGCGAGCCGTCGAGCTATGCCGGGCTGGGCGCCGCGCTGGCGCTGCTCGGCTGGAACTTTTCCGATACGACCACCGGGCAACTCGTCCAGCTGCTCGCTGCGGGCTGCGGCCTGATCGCGCTCTGTCTCAAGGAGCGCGGCTTGATCCGCGCGATCGTGCTGGTTCTTGCCGTCGCTCCGGCGCTCTCGGGCTGCGCCGGCGTGCCGGCCACGGGGCTCGGCGGCCTCGGTGCGGCCGGCTCGGTCTACACCGCGGTCGACAAGATCACCGAGGCAACCGATCCCCATATCGCGATCGCCTGCGCCGAATATCAGAAACGCAAGGCGCCGCCGGTGTGGTGCCCGGCGCGATCGCGGCCAAGGTGACCTTGATCAAAACCTTCGGCGACGCCGCCTGCGCCAACCTACCCTCGGGCAGCCCGCTGGCTCGAAACGCTCGCCAGGCAGATCACGACGCTCACCGCACTGAGTTAGCGGCTGCCCGGCGGCGCCCTATGCCTTCCCGGTTTCCTCGCGGTATTCGCGGAAGACGCGCGAGGCCACCATCATCGATTCGCGGATGATCGGGACGCCGATATAGCCTGAGAGGTGCAGCAGCACCTCGGTCAGCTCGTCCTCGGTCCAGCCCTGGCGCAGGGCGAAGCGGATGTGCAGCGCGAGTTCCGGCTCGCGGCCCATGCAGGTGTCGGAGACGACGCAGATCAAGGCCCGGATCTTGTCGTCGAGACCGGGCCGGGTCCACAGCGCGCCGAACACGGTCTCGGTGGCGACGTCGATGAATTTCTTCATCACCGGGTCGCTGTAGATCTCGCGCGCCGACTTCTCGACCGCGGCGTCGCCCATCAGCTGGCGCCGTTTCGCCGCACCCTTCCGATAAAGCTCGCTCTCTGGCATCGCATCCTCGCTGGTTGAAACGCGTGGGCGTCATCTTGCCCGGCGGCGTCGGGCGTGAACACCCGTCTGCGCGTCAACCCTGCGATGCTGGCCTTGGCCGCTCGATGATGGTATCCCGCCCGCCGGACGGCTTGCGGCAGGCGATGGACGATATTCTTCGGCGACTGGAGGAGAAACGCGAGGCGGCCCGCGCCGGCGGGGGGCTGCGCCGGATCAAGGCGCAGCATGCCAAGGGCAAGCTGACCGCGCGCGAGCGCCTCGAGGTGCTGCTCGACCCCGATTCCTTCGAGGAATGGGACATGTTCGTCGAGCACCGCAGCCATGATTTCGACATGGCGGGACAGAAGATCCCGGGCGACGGCGTCGTGACCGGCTACGGCACGGTCAACGGCAAGCTCGTCTTCGTGTTCAGCCAGGATTTCACGGTGTTCGGCGGGTCGCTCAGCGAGGCGCACGCCGAAAAAATCTGCAAGATCATGGACCAGGCCCTGAATG
>Ga0326597_10007823_pt1 | contig 14485 bp, 15 predicted proteins | sample RVTome_12_FD_203789 | JGI IMG/M metagenome (GOLD analysis project Ga0326597, IMG submission 203789) | Soil microbial communities from uranium-contaminated site in the Upper Colorado River Basin, Wyoming, United States - RVT100D185 | ecosystem: Environmental > Terrestrial > Soil > Contaminated >... | reverse complement strand
CATCGATGACGACATGCGAGGCGAGCCGCACCCCGGCGCCGAGCGCGACATCGTCGCCGACCACGCAATAGGGGCCGATCACAACGTCATCGGCCACCCTGGCGCTGGGCGCCACGATCGCGGTCGGGTGAATTTGCGGCATGCCGGTCCTAGTCGTTCATGATCATCGCGGCGAATACCGCTTCGGCCATCAGCTGGCCGCGCACCTCGGCGCGGCCCTCGAACTTCCAGACGTTGGCGCGATGGCGCTGCTTGATGACGCGGACGTGCAGAACGTCGCCCGGAAACACCGGCCGGCGGAACCGCGCGTTGTCGACGCTCATGAAATACACCAGCTTGCCTTCCGCTGCCGGCCCCAGCGTATGGACGACGAGGACCGCGGCGGTCTGCGCCATCGCCTCGATGATCAAGACGCCGGGCATCACCGGGCGGGCCGGGAAGTGGCCCTGAAAATAATGCTCGTTGATCGAGACGTTCTTGATGCCGGTGGCCCGGACGTTGGCCACCACGTCGATGACCTTATCGATCATCAGAAACGGGTGGCGGTGCGGGATCAGCTCCATGATCCGCTGAATGTCGATCTGGGTCGACTGCTCGTCGGTACAGGCCGGATCGATCATCGTCCGTCCTTCTTTGTCGCAAGGCCCGGCTTTTTCGCAAGGCGCTGCAGGATCGCCACCTGTTTCATGAACAACCCTATCGGCACCGCCGGGGCACCGCAAACGGTCTCGCCGGCCCCGACATCGCGCATCACGCCCGACTGCGCCGCGATCCGCGCGCCGCTGCCTATCGTCAGATGGCCGGCGAGACCGGCCTGTCCTCCCGCCATGACAAAATCGCCGAGCCTGGTGCTGCCGGAAATCCCGACCTGGCCGGCCAGAACGCAGCCCCGGCCGAGAACGACATTGTGCCCGATCTGCACCAGATTATCGATCATCGTGCCCGGACCAATCACCGTATCGTGTCCCGAGCCGCGGTCGATCGCCGTGTTCGCGCCGATATCGACATCGTCGCCGATGATCACCCGGCCGAGCTGCGGGACCTTGACGGGGCCCTCGGGGTCCGGCGCAAAGCCGAAGCCGGGCTGGCCGATGCGCACGCCGGGATGGAGCACGACGCGTGCGCCGATGATGCAATGACTGAGGGTCACATTGGCGCCGACCCGGCAATCCTCGCCCAGCTCGGCCCCGGCGGCGATTACCGTATTGGCGCCGATCCGGCAGCGCGCGCCGAGCCGGACGCCGGCCTCGATCACCACATGGTCGGCGATATCGCAATCGGGCGGAACGCTAGCCCCGGGGTCGATGATGGCCGACGGCGCCCGCCGCGGGGGCAGCTGTACCTCCGGATAGAAGGCCTGCGCGGCCCGCGCGAACGCCTTGTAGGGATCGCCGGTGACCAGCAGCGCCATTCCGGCCGGGGCGTGCCCGATCGCCCGTTCGTCGACAAACGCGGCGCCGGCGCGGGAGCCGGCGAAGGCGTCGATATATTTGCGGTTGTCGAAAAAGGTCACCTCGTCGGGACCGGCGGTCTCGAGCGGGCCGACATCGGTGACGAGACGCCCGCCGGCGCTCGGATCGTGCAGCGTTGCCCCGCTCAATGCCGCCAGCGCGTCAAGCGAATAGGGCCCGGCTCGCCCGGCCTGAGCGAAGAAGCGCGGGTCCGCCATCGCCGCACGCTCGGGCCGAGGCAGCCTCTCCCCTATTATTTCTTCTTCTTTGCCGCCGGCGCCGGCGCGGCCGCTGGTGCTGGTGGGGGGGCGGCCGGCGCGGCAAAGTTTACCGTCAAGGTCGGCAGCGCCTCGTCAAGTTTTCGCAGCACCTCGTCGGTCACGTCGAAGGCCTGGTCGAACAGCACCAGTTCGCTGCGCTGGAACACCAGATTGGATTTCCGTTCTTTGGAAATGTCCGTGATGATCTTTAACATTGCTTCCTGGATTTTTTCGAGCGCTTCGGCATTGGACTTCTCCAGCGCCTGGCGCTTGCCCTGGACGCTGCGGTCGAGCTCGTTGACCTTCTGTTGAAATGCTTTCCCCTTCTGGTTGAGCGCTTCCGCCGACAGCGAGGCCTGCTGGCGTTGCAGGGTGTCGCGTTCCTTCCGCAGCACCCCTTCCTGGGTCGAAATCTCCTTGGCGTATTCGGCGCGTTTTTGCTCGATCTGCTGGCGCACCATCTTTGCCGATTTCGAGTTCTGCAACAGCGATTGCACGTCTACCACCAGGATGTTCAAACCGGACGAGGCGGTTGGGCCTGGGGCCGCCGGCGCCGCGGGCGGTTGTTGCGCCTGCGCGTCGGCGAGCATCGCACCCAGCGCGAGAAAGAAAACCAGCGGGGCGAACCCCGCGCGTGTCAGCGACATCAGAACCTCGTACCGAAACTCACATGGAAGAACTGGGTTTTGTCGAACGCTTCCTTCTTGAGCGGATACGCCAGATCGAGGCGGATCGGACCGACCGGGGATTTCCACGCGACGCCAAACCCGGCGCTGGCGCGGATCGCGGTCGAGTCGAGGATGATCGGCTGCACCCCGCCCGTGGACACGAGCTGGGCCGGCGTCAGGACGAGGTTCTGCTGATCGTTCCCCCAAAGACTGCCGAAATCGGTAAAAAATCGCCCGGTGATGCCAAGTTCCTTCGGCAAGCCAAGCGGCACGCCGAGCGCTACCGATCCGACATAGTATTTGTTGCCGCCGAGCGCATCGCCCGAGACCGTATCGCGCGGCCCGATCCCGGCCGGCTCGAAGCCGCGCAGATTATCGCCGCCGACAAAGAAGCGGTCCTGCAACAGCACCTGCTGTCCGCCCCAACCGAAGATATCGCCAGCCTCGCCGTTGAAGCTGAGCACCCACTCGGGTGCTACCGAATAATAGTAACCAAAATTTACCTTGTTGCGCAGGTATTGGACCCCAAAACCAAACCCGGCAAGATCATTTCCAATGGAGGCATAGTACCCATCGGTCGGATCCAGCCGGTTGTCTCGACGATCATAGAGTAGAACCTGACCGATCGCCGAGGTCACATGCGTTCCTTCCTGCAATTGGATAAATAGAGAGGCAAAGTTCTGCACGTTGGTAATTTCATCCGACCGTGCCGTGTATTTCCAGGTCTGCCGCAGATTTTCTGAGACCTGGTAACCGGCACGCAGCGCCCCGCCATAAGAAAATTGCTGGTATACCGGGTCGATGCCGGAGAAGAAACTCGATGTCGGACTGGTCTTTACCGTGAATATATCGACACCGGCGGCGAGGTTCTTGTCGAGGAAATACGGTTCGGTGAAGCTGAGGTCCACCTGTTGCGCGCGCAGGGACACCACCGTGCCGATCCGCAGATCCTGGCCGCGGCCGAGGAAGTTGCGCTCGCGGACGCTGACGTCGGCGAGCGGGCCGTCCGATGTTGAAAAGCCGAGGCCCAGCGACAGCTCGCCGGTCGACTGCTCTTCGACCTCGACGGTGATCAGGGTTCGATCGGGCGCCGTGCCGGGCGTGTTGGTGGCCTCGACTTTCTTGAAAAACCCGAGATTTTTTATGCGCTCCTTCGAGCGTGTCATCCTGTTGGTGTTGAACGCGTCGCCTTCGACAAGGCGGAATTCGCGGCGGATCACCTTGTCGAGCGTGCGCACATTGCCGCTGATGTCGATCCGGTCGACATAGACCTGCGGACCCTCGAGCACATTGAAGACAAGGTCGATCGTGCGCTCGTCGCGATTGCGGGTGATGTCGGGTTTGACCTCGACAAAGGCATAGCCGCGATTGCCGAGCGCGTCGGTCAAGACCGCGATCGAATGCTCGACCGCCTCGGAATTGTACCAGTCGCCGGGCTGGACGGTCATCAGCGGCAGCACGTTCTCGCGGGGCAGGTCCTTCAATTTGATATCGACATCGACCTTGCCGAAATGATAGCGCTCGCCCTCCTCGATCGTGAACGTGACGACGAAGCCATCGCGGCTGGGGGTCAGCTCGGCCACCGCCGACACCACCCGGAAATCCGCGTAGCCCTCGGAGAGATAGAATCTTCGCAAGAGTTCGCGATCGTAGGTCAGCCGATCGGGGTCATAGGTGTCCGAGGTCGACAGAAAGCGATACCAGCGGCTTTCCTTGGTTTCGATCGTGCCGCGCAGCGTGCCGTCGCCGAACACGCGGTTGCCGACGAAATTGATGCTGCGGATGCCGGTCGAGGGACCCTCGGCGATCTCGAAAACCAGATCGACCCGGTTCTCCGACAATTGGATGACCTTGGGTTCGACGGTTGCCGCAAAGCGGCCGCGCCGGCGATAGAGTTCGAGGATGCGCCGGACATCATTCTGCACGCGGGTGCGGGTGTAGACGACCCGGGGGCGCGATTGGATCTCGCCGTTGAGGTCCTTGTCAGCGAGCTTTGAATTCCCCTCGAAGGCGATGCGGTTGATGATCGGGTTTTCGACCACCTTGACGATCAGCGTGCTGCCGTCCCGGGAAAGTTTCACGTCGGCGAAGAGCCCGGTCGCGAACAGCGCCTTCAGCGAGCGGTCGACGCGTTCGACATCCCACTGATCGCCCTTCTGCAGCAGCAGGTAGGAGCGCACGGTCTCCGGCTCGATGCGCTGGATGCCCTCGATCCGGATGTCGCTGATCGTGCCGGCCCCCGCGGCACCGGCCGCCGGGTGCCGCTGAGCCGCCGGCTGCCGCTGAGCCAATGACGACGGCAGCCATGCGCCCGCCGCCACCAACCCGGCAACCAGCATCGCCAGCCAGCGAAGAATGACGCGCTTTCGACCCAAAACCCCCACCCCGACGCTCGCGTTACCCTAATCGCAGCCCGAACCGCAGATCGTGTCAGGTCACAAAGCGCTTCACAATATCGACGATCCCCGTGTGAACGAGGTCGTTCCAGGTCGCAAATACCATCAGCGTCAGCACCAGCGCCAACCCCAGGCGGAAACCGTATTCCTGCGCGCGCTGGCCCAACGGCTTACCCCTGACCGCTTCAGCCGCATAGAACAGGAGATGTCCGCCGTCAAGCACCGGGACCGGAAACAGATTGATCAGCCCGAGATTGACCGACAGCACCGCCATGAACCACAGAAGCGGAACGATGCCGCCCTGGGCGACCTCGCCCGACAGCTGGGCAATGCGCAAGGGACCGCCCAATTCGTCGGTGGTGCGCGTGCCGACGATCATCTGGCCCATCGCCGCGAGCGTCGTGACCGACAGGTTCCAGGTCTCGCCGACCGCGCGAACGACCGCGCTCGCCGGATCGCGCTGGATGTATTTGGTGCCGCCGCCGCGGATGCCGAGCTGGCCGATCTGCCGGCGACCCAGCCGGTCGCTCTCCTCGACAAGCCCCGGCGTGACACGCAGGGTGGTCAGCTCGCCGCCGCGTCTGACGACCATCGTCATCGTCACGTTCGGATTGAACCGCACGACCTGCTGGACGTCCTCGAAGCGATCGATCGAACGCCCATCGATGCTGACGATCGCGTCGCCGGGGAGGATGCCACCGGCTTCGGCCGCGCTGCCCGGCAGCACCTGGCCGATTTCCGCCGGGGTGTACGGCTGCCCATAGGTCATGAACAGCACCGCGAGCACGACGATGGCAAACACGAAATTCGCGACCGGACCGCCGGCGACGATGGCGGCGCGCTGGCCGAGCCGCTTGCAATGGAACGAGACCTCGCGTTCGGCCGCGGTGAGCTGGCCGAGCCCCGCGATCGGCAGGCCGGAACTCGCGTCGCTGTCGCCGAACATCTTGACGTAACCGCCGAGCGGGATCGTGCTGAACTTCCAGCGGGTGCCGGCGCTATCCCACCAGCCGAAGAGTTCGGGGCCGAAGCCGATTGAGAATACCTCGACCCTGACGCCATTGCGCCGGGCGATCAAATAGTGGCCGAGCTCGTGCACGAACACGAGAATGGTCAGCACCACCAGGAACACCACGACGTAAAAAAAGCCGCCGTGCAGAAACGAGGCTAAATAGTTCATCGCTTACCCGTCATTCCGCGACGCGCGAGTGCCCGCGCGGAGCGATCAGTGTTGCCGCGATCTCGCGGGCGGTCCTATCGAGATTGTACACGTCTTCGAGCGAATCAAGATTGCCGCCGGGCATCCGCTCGAGGGTGTCTTCGACGGTCGCGGCGATATCGAGAAATCCGATCTGTCCTGTCAGAAACGCCTGGACCGCGGTTTCGTTCGCGGCGTTGAGCACGGTCGGGCCGGCGCCGCCGCGCGCCAGCGCCTCGCGCGCCAGGCGCAACGCCGGGAAGCGCTGGTCGTCCGGAGCCTCGAAGGTGAGCCGCCCGACGGCGGCGAGGTCGAGCCGGGGGGTCGGCGCCGCGGTGCGCCCCGGCCAGCCGAGCGCATAGGCGATCGGCGTGCGCATGTCGGGGGAGCCGAGATGGGCGAGCACCGAGCCGTCGCGATAGGTCACCAGGCCATGGATGATCGATTGCGGGTGGACCACGATGTCGATGCGCTCGGATGCCAGCTGAAAGAGATAGTGCGCCTCGATCACCTCGAGGCCCTTGTTCATCAGGGTCGCCGAATCGACGGAGATCTTCGCCCCCATGCGCCAGGTCGGGTGCGCCACCGCCTGGGCCGGGGTCACGTCGCGCATCGCGGCGAGGCTGTGCTCGCGAAACGGCCCCCCGCTGCAGGTCAGGGTGATCTTCTCGATCCCCTCGACCCGGGTAAAATCAAAACATTGCCAGATCGCGTTGTGCTCGCTGTCGACCGGCAGGAGGGTGGCGCCGTGCGCCGCCACCTCGCGCATGAAGAGGCTGCCGGCCGAGACCAGCACCTCCTTGTTGGCGAAGGCGACGATGCGGCCCTGGCGAACCGCCGCCAGCGTCGGCTCGAGCCCGGCGGCGCCGACGATCCCCGCCATGACCCAGTCGGCCGGCCGCTCCGCCGCCTCGACCAGCGCCGCCCGGCCGCACGCCACCTCGATCCCGCAGCCGGAGAGGGCCTCCTTCAGCGCCGGATAATCGGCCGGGTCGGCCACGGCGGCAAAGCGCGCATCGAGCGCCTTTGCCTGCTCGGCCAACAGCGCCGTATTGTGGTGGGCGGTCAACGCCTCGACGGTGAACGCGTCGCGGTTGCGCAACAATAGGTCGACCGTGCTCTGCCCGATCGACCCAGTCGAGCCGAGGATCGTGACCCGGCGCGGCCGGCCGGGGGTTTGGCCGGAGATTTGGCCGGGGATTTGGCCGGGGATTTGGCCGGGGATTTGGCCGGGGATTTGACCGCGGGTCTCACCGCTGCCGGCGGGAGGCTGGTCGGCCCGGGTCGACCCGGTTATCGCCATGTCAGCACGCTGCCGCCGCCAATAAGGGTCAGGAGGGCTACCGCCGGCACCACGGCGAGAAGGCCGTCGAGCCGGTCAAGCAGGCCGCCATGCCCGGGAATGAGGCCGCTCGAGTCCTTCACACCGAACCTTCGCTTGGCCACGGACTCAGCAAGATCGCCGAACTGCTCGACAATCGCAAGCCCCGCGCTCACCAGCACCAGCGGCAGCACCGGGGAGATGCCCCTGGGGTCGATATAGATGAGGACGCGCGCGGTTCCCCACCCGGCGAGCGCGGCGCAGCCCACCCCGCCGATCACTCCGGCCCAGGTCTTGCGCGGGCTCCAGCGCGGCGCGAGCAGCGGTCCGCCGAACCGGCGGCCGGTTGCATAGGCGCCGATGTCGGTGGCCCAGACGATGGCGAAGATCCACAGCACGGTAAGCCGCCCGGTTCCGTCGATCCGCCCGGCGCCGTCGATCCGGGCGAGCCACAACAGCAGCACGCAGGGCAGCGCGATCCACAGCGCCCCGAGGGCCAGCCAGGATGGCTCGCTGCCCGGTTCCCGGCGCGCTGTGGCGAAGACGATCGCCGCGCCCGCGAGGCTCACTCCGATCCCCGGCGCGATCCCGAAGGCCGCTTCCGCCGCGATGGCGGCAAGGACCGCGAGAATCAGCACCGCCCCGCTCGCCTCGACTCCGTTGGCCCCGACTTCGTTCGCCCGGGCCGGCTCGGCGCGGCACAGACCAGCCCATTCCCACGCCATCCCGGCGCCGGCTATCGCGGTGACGATCGCCAGCCAGGGCCAGCCGAACCACGCGGCGGCAATGGCGATCGGCGCCAGGACGAGCGCGGAGAGAACGCGCAGCCCGAGGGTGCCCGGGGAGCTTGGGGTACCCTGAGAACCTTGCGAACCTTGGGGCCCCCGCTCAGCCTGAGCCAACCGAGGCACCGTAGCGGCGCTCGCGACAGCAATAGTCGGCGATCGCCTGTTCGAGATCGCCGCGCCCGAAATCCGGCCACAGCGTCTTGGTAAAGACCAGCTCGGCGTAGGCGCACTGCCACAGGAGGAAATTGCTGAGGCGCTGCTCGCCGCTGGTGCGGATCAACAGATCGGGGTCGGGCAGATCGGCGGTGAACAGATGGCCGGCGATCAGGGCCTCATCGACCGCTGCGACAGAGAGCCGACCCGCGGCCACCTCGGCGGCGATGGCGCGCGCCGCGGCGACGATCTCGGCGCGCCCGCCGTAGGACAGCGCGATCGTCAGATTGGCCCCGCTGTTGCCGCGGGTCAGCGCCTCGGCATTGTCGATCAGCGTGACGATGTCCGGGGACAGCCGGCGGATCTCGCCGATCACCCGGAGGCGCACGCCGTTCTTGTGCAATTCGGCAATCTCGCCGCGCAGGTAGTGGCGCAACAGCCCCATCAGATCGTCGACTTCGTCGAGCGGCCGCTTCCAGTTTTCCGAGGAGAAGCCGAACAGGGTCAAGTAGGGAATGCCCAGTTCGCTCGCCGCCGTCAGGGTGCGGCGGACCGCCTCGGCCCCGCGCCGGTGGCCGGCGATGCGCGGCAGGCCGCGAGCCTGCGCCCAGCGGCCGTTGCCGTCCATGATGATCGCAATGTGTCGCGGCAGCGGACGCGGCAGGGGGGCGGCGGGGCTCATCAGACCTGCAGGATTTCCTTGTCTTTTTGCGCCAGCGTCTCGTCGATGCGCTTGATGTGGTCATCGGTCAGCAGCTGGACGTCCTTTTCCACCTTGCGGTGCTCATCTTGCGAGATCTCGCCGTCCTTTTCGAGGCGGCGCAGCACCTCGATCCCGTCGCGCCGGACATGGCGCACCGCGATGCGGGCGTCCTCGGCGTACTTGGCGGCGACCCGGGTCAATTCGCGGCGCCGCTCCGCGTTGAGCTCTGGGATCGGCACCCGGAGGGTCTGCCCCTCGGTCTGCGGATTGAGCCCGAGCCCGGCTTCGCGGATCGCCTTGTCGACCGCCTTGACGACGCCGCGGTCCCACACCTGGACCGTGATCATGCGCGGCTCCGGCACATTGATGCTGGCGACCTGGTTGAGCGGAACCGTGTTGCCGTAGGCGCTGACCTGGACCGGCTCCAACAGGCTGGTCGAAGCCCGGCCGGTGCGCAGCCCGCCAAACTCCTTGCGCAGCGCCTCGATCGCGCCATCCATCCGGCGCCCGAGATCCTTCAGCAATTCATCCTGTGCCATGGCGTCCCTCGCGCTTCTTGCGTCTCTCCCTCACTCCGCCATCCCCGACAAGCAGGGAGGGCCGGACGGAGTGGGTTATGACAGGTCCTCGATGATCGTGTACCGCCCCTTGCCCTGGACGACCTGCGCGAACCCGCCATTCTCGAAAATCGAGAAGACCAGGATCGGGATCCGGTTTTCCCGCGCCAGCGAGATCGCCGAGGCATCCATCACCTGGAGGTCGCGCGCCAGCACCTCGCGATAATCGAGCCGTTCGAACCGCTGCGCCCCCGGTACGAGATGCGGGTCGGCATCGTAGACGCCGTCGACCTTGGTCGCCTTCAACAGTGCGTCGCAGCCCATTTCCGAGGCGCGCAGGGCGGCCGCCGTGTCGGTGGTGAAATACGGGTTGCCGGTCCCGGCGCCGAAGATGACGACCCGGCCTTTTTCCAGATGGCGAATCGCCCGGCGCCGGATATAGGGCTCGCAAACCGATTGCATCGAAATCGCCGACTGCACCCTCGTGGTGACACCGCGGCGCTCGAGCTCGTTCTGCATCGCCAGCGAGTTAATCACGGTCGCCAGCATGCCCATGTAGTCGGCCGAGGCGCGCTCCATGCCAACCGCCGCGCCCGACAGCCCGCGGAAGATATTGCCGCCGCCGATGACGAGGCACAGCTCGACCCCCAGATCGTGGACCGCTTCAACTTCGCCGGCGATGCGCTCGACCATCGCCGGGTCGAGGCCGTATTCGCGCTCGCCCATCAGCGCCTCGCCGGACACCTTGAGGAGGACGCGCCGGTATTTGAGATCGGATCTGGGATCGGCTGGCATGCCTGCGGCGCTCATCCGGCTGAGATGCAAGTCCTGCGGATGCCCAAAGATTACACCAAACCGCACGCGGCGGGGCTAGCGGATTTGTAGAATCCGTCGTCCCGGTGAAGGCCCGGTGGAGGTGGGGACCCGCTTTCCAACCAACTCGATGGTGGCCGCGTGGGTCCCGGCCTGCCCCACGGAACAAGTCCGTGGGCTAAAGGCCCACGGGACGACAACATTGAGTGCTCAGTGCTTGAGCTGGGCGCCGACCTCGGCGGCAAAATCGGAGGGCGGCTTCTCGACCCCCTCGCCAAGGACAAAGCGGACGAACCCGGCGACCCGGATCGGCGCGCCGGCTTCCTTGGCGGCGGCCTCGACGACCTTGCCGACCCGGCTTTCGCCATCGATCACGAAGACCTGCTCGAGCAGCACCGCTTCCTCGTAGAACTTGCGCAGCCTGCCCTCGACCATGCGCTCGACGATCGCCTCGGTCTTGCCGCTCTCTTTCGCCTGCTCGCGCAAGACGGCGCGCTCGCGCTCGAGCGCCGCCGCCGGCACCGCGGCGATGTCGAGGTAGAGCGGGGTGGCGGCGGCGACATGCATCGCCAGCTGACGCCCGAGCGCGGCGAGCGCGGCCTCCGCGCCAGCCGATTCGAGCGCGACCAAAACGCCGATCTTGCCGAGGCCCGGCGCCAGCGAATTGTGCACGTAGGACGCGACGACCCCGGTCGAGACCGCGAGGCGGTGCGAGCGGCGCAGCACCAGGTTTTCGCCGATCCGCGCGACCAGCTCGGTCAGTTCGCCCGCCACCGTGCGGCCGGTGCCCGGGTAGGGGGCTTCCTTCAGCGCCTCGACACCGCCGCTCGCGCCGACCGCGAGCCCGCTGACGGTACGCACAAAGGCCTGGAACAGTTCGTTGCGCGCGACGAAATCGGTCTCGGAATTAACTTCGACCACGGCGCCGGCGATGCCGCGCGTCGCCACCCCGACCAGCCCCTCCGCGGCGACCCGCCCGGATTTTTTCGCCGCGGCGGCGAGCCCCTTGGTGCGCAGCCAGTCGACCGCGGCCTCGATGTCGCCGCCGGTGTCGCCGAGCGCGCGCTTGCAGTCCATCATCCCGGCGCCGGTCTTGTCGCGCAATTCCTTGACCAGCGCCGCACTTACGTCGGCCATCGTGTGATCCTCTCAAATACCCATCGCACGCCGATCAGTGTACCGCCGGCGGCGCCTCGGCGCCGGCCGCCTCGGTCGGGCTCGCTTCGCCCACCACCTCGTCCGCGCTCTCGATCTCGCCCGGGAGCTCCTCCGGCAGTTCGGCCGGGAGCTCGGCGCGGGCGCCGATATCGATCCCGGAGGCGCTCAGCTCGGCCTGCAGCCCATCGAGCACCGCGCTCGCGACCAGGTCGGAATACATGTGCACCGCGCGCATCGCATCGTCGTTCCCCGGGATCGGATAGGCGATCCCGTCCGGCGACGAGTTCGAATCGAGGATCGCGACGACCGGGATGCGCAGCGTATTCGCCTCGGCGACGGCGATCGCCTCCTTGTTGGTGTCGATTACGAAGAGGATGTCCGGGAGGCCGCCCATCTCCTTGATCCCGCCGAGGGCGCGTTCGAGCTTGTCGCGGTCGCGCGTCAGCTCGAGGAGCTCGCGCTTGGTCAACCCGCTCTCTTCGGTGGTGATGCGCTCGTCGAGCTCGCGCAGCCGCTTGATCGACTGCGAGATCGTCTTGAAGTTGGTCAGCATGCCGCCGAGCCAGCGGTAATTCACATAATACTGGCCGCAGCGCTTGGCGGATTCGGCGACCGCGTCCTGCGCCTGGCGCTTGGTGCCGACGATCAGCACCCGCCCGCCGCCGGCGACAACCTCGCGGATCGCCTCGATCCCCTGGCGCAACAGCGGCACGGTCTGTTCGAGATCGATGATGTGGATGCCGTTGCGGACGCCAAAGATGTAGGGCGACATCTTGGGGTTCCAGCGCCGCGTGTGGTGGCCGAAATGGACGCCCGCTTCCAAGAGCTGGCGCATCGTGAATTCAGGCAATGCCATGTCTCGTTCCTTTCCGGTTATGCCGCCGCAGGAGAAGATCGGCTTGCGCCGACACCGGAGCGGTCGCCCATGATGAGGCGCCGCAGCCCTGCGTGAGGGTTACGCATGGAGTTAGGTAAGGCCAACCGGGGCATTTGGCAAGCGCGGCGGCGACAGAGGATCTTTAGACAACGGCTCCAACCAATGGCACCTGCTCCGCCTGCGCCGCCCTGGCGAGAGCGGCATCCAGGGTGGCGAGAGGCAGGCCTTGCCGGACAGCCACTTCGAGATAGGCGGCATCATACACTGTCAGCCCATGGCGACGGGTAAGGGTCAGAAGAGTAATTTCGTCAGGTGCCCTGTCGGGTGATACTGCCAGCAGCGAGAGCTCATGCAGAAAGCGCGCAGTACCGGGCTCTGTCAGCCGCCCGCGCCGCTCGTTCTGCACCAGCGCGTTTCGCACCTCAAACCACCAGAGACTCGGCACTAACGCGCCGTCACGCCGCAGTCGTTCGCGAGCCTCCCGTGCTCTGTCATCGTCTTCTCCGAGTGCCCATGCCACAACAACCGAGGCGTCGATAACGAAAGGCATTAATACTTGTGCCCTTCGTGAATGGAAGAGAGAATTTCCTCTATTGTGATGTCAGGGTTCCGTCTTCGAACCTCGTTTCCAAGCTCGATGATATTGTCGATGGCTTGGTTAATCTGGTGCTGCCGAGACTGCGTCTCCGGTACAATTCGGGCGATCGGGCGGCCCCGGCGGGTGATGATGATCGTCTCGCCGTGCTCGACCTCGTCGAGTAGCTGGGGAAGGTGCGTCTTCGCCACGGAGGCTTGAACTTCCCGAGTCATTTTGAAGAGCCTTCCGATTGGTCGATTCAATTGGTCGATTTAGGGGCTCCGGCAAAAAACATCAACCACCATCGTAGCGGCCCGCAGGGTTGAGCGCGCCTGCCGGCGGGCGCATGATGCCTGGAATCGAGGAGAGGCGATGGCCGGCGCGATCGATACCAGTTCCCGGACCGGTTCCTGGCGCGGGATGGCGGAACGGATCGCCGGTTTGGCGGAGGCGGTCGGCGGCGACCCCGTGCATCGCGGCGAGGTCGCGGCCGGCGCGGTATCGGGCCTCGTCGCGCCGCAAGCCCCGGCGGCCGAGCGCTGGGAGACGCTGTGGCACTACATGCAGAGCGGGCCGGGGGTGTTCAAGGGCGACCTCTATTTCTACGGCATCGACGGCGACGTGCGCAGTGAATTGGGCCGCATCGATATCGCGCAGTGCCCGCTCTACCTGTTGACCGGCGAATACGATTATTCCTGCACCCCGGAAGACACGCTGGCAGTGGCGCGAGCGGTCCCCGGCGCGCAGGTCACGATCATGAAAGAACTCGGCCATTTCCCGATGAGCGAGAACCCGGCGCTTTTTCTGTCGTACCTTGAACCGGTCCTCGCCGAGATCGCCGAGCGGAAATAATCGGATGTCATTGCGAGCGGAGCAAAGCAATCTCGTGCCCGTGGCACTCATCTCATCGAGATTGCTTCGTCGCGGAGCCTGTCCTCGGGCGGCGCGGAGCGCCGACCCGGGGGCGCCTCGCAATGGCACCCTTGCCCAATGGGAGCTACCGCTATGAAAATCACCAAGATCGAAGATCTGCACTGCGACGCCGGCTGGCGGGTCAATTCGTTTCTGAAGATCACCACCGACGAGGGGCTGGTCGGCTGGTCGGAATACATGGAGGGCTATGGCGCGCAGGGTCTCAGCGGCGTCATCCAGAAGATGGCCGAGCGCCTGATCGGCCAGGACCCGCGCCCGGTCGAGCGCATCTCGGCGCTGCTCTACGCGGCGACAAGGCAAGCCGCGGGCGGCCTCAACCAGATGGCGATCGCGGCGATCGAGAACGCGCTCGTCGACCTCAAGGCAAAGGCGCTGGGGATCCCGGTCTATGAGCTGCTCGGCGGGCCGATCCGCGACCGGCTCCTGCTCTACTGGTCGCATTGCGGCACCTACCGGGCGCGCCATGGCGAGCGCATCCGCGAGTGGGCCGGGGTCGACCCGGTGCGCTCATTGGACGACATCGTCCGGCTCGGCGCCGAAGTCAGGCAGAAGGGCTTCAAGGGCCTCAAGACCAACATCATCCGCTTCGACGGGCCAAAGCCCTATATCCACGGCCCCGGCACCAACGCCGC
>Ga0326597_10007822_pt1 | contig 14485 bp, 19 predicted proteins | sample RVTome_12_FD_203789 | JGI IMG/M metagenome (GOLD analysis project Ga0326597, IMG submission 203789) | Soil microbial communities from uranium-contaminated site in the Upper Colorado River Basin, Wyoming, United States - RVT100D185 | ecosystem: Environmental > Terrestrial > Soil > Contaminated >... | reverse complement strand
CTCGCCGGTGAAGGTGCCATGGTGGAACGGCTTAACCCTACGAATGCTCGCCTGACATGTCACGCCGATTTGTCGCTCGATGCAACAAATCCTTAGGGGAATTACCCTCCGTGGAAATCCAGGCTAGGTATTTTCTTGTCCTGAAATCAAGTATTCACCCGATTCCAGGGGTCGTTCCATTCGGGTATTTCCCCCAGGAGACGTTTCGTCTTTTCTATGAACGAGCGTCTCTTGACAAATATAGACCCAAGGTGAAGAAATCGCCCAGGTAAATGATAATAAGGAGGATTTCCATGACAGACACTCAAGCAGCAACCCGGCCCCAGGCAGTCCCAATGCAGCCTCTTTCCGAATCATCTATCGCACTACTGCGCGAGTTGGTCGCCCATCTAAGGCAAAGTCGCACGCAACTCCGAGAGGAGTGGGCGCGTCGCATTACCGAGGCTCAGCTGCTCACGGCCATGAGCAAAGACGAAATCTTCGCGGAGGCGACCGCAGTCTACGACAACTACGTCGACGTTTTGGAAACCGGGGCCGTGGAGGCATTGCAGGCTTACGCGCGCAATCTTTCCGAGCGCATCATTCCTCGCGGAGTGGAAACCCACGAGGTCGTCGGCATCGTCCTGCTGCTGCGCGACGTGCTTGCCCGCTCACTATTCGCCAAATACCAGGCGGACTTTACCAAGCTGAACCGCGTTCTGGACGCCTACGAGCCCGCCGCCAACAGAATCGCCAACACCGTGGCGGTGAGCTTCGTTCAGGAACGCGAGCGCGTCATTCGCGAACAACAGGAGGCCATCCGTGAGCTATCGACTCCCGTCCTTCCCGTCCGCGAACGGTTACTGATCCTACCTGTTATCGGCACCGTCGATCCGCTGCGTGCGCGCCAACTGACGGAGCAACTACTGCGCGGTATCCGAACGAACCGCGCACGGGTCGTCGTGATGGATATTACCGGTGTGCCAGCGATGGACGCTACCGTTGCGAACCACTTGGTGCTCACCGTGGAAGCCTCGCGACTGCTGGGTGCCACCGTGATCGTCACGGGCCTGTCGCCCGAACTCGCTCAAACTTTGGTGAATATCGGGGTGGATCTGAGCAAGATGAACACCGTGGGCGACTTGCAAGGGGGCATTGAAGAGGCCGAACGGCTGCTGGGTTACAAGGTTGCGCCCTTGGAAGAGTCGGCGCAAAAATCCTAGGGGGACTAAACCATGCAAGTACCCATCCTGAAACAGAGTGACTATTTGATCGCCAGCATTCAGGCCGCTCTGACGGACGCTGACCTGCTGCAGCTGCGTGACGCATTGGTAACACAGGTGGGCACCTTTCGTTCGCGCGGGGTCATCGTCGATGTCACCGCGCTCGACGTAATGGACTCCTTTGCGGTGCGCACGCTCCGCGATCTTGCGCATATGATCAGGCTGCGGGGGGCCGAGACCGTCATCGTCGGTATCCAGCCCGAGGTCGCTTTTGCGATGGTTCAGCTTGGGCTGACCCTCGAGGGTGTTTCAACGGCGCTGGACTTGGAAGAGGGCCTGGCATATTTGGATAAGAAGATAAAAGCCATCAGCAGTAGCACCAAAGAGGGGCGCTCGTGAACAGTCACGAAGTCCGAATTCACATCGATTCGAACAGTGATATCGTAACCGCCCGTCAAAAAGGTCGGGAGATCGCCAGTCAGCTGGGCTTTACTTCCACCGATTTGACCCTGATCGCCACCGCAATTTCGGAGTTGGCGCGCAATATCGTGCTCTACGCTCAGGAGGGGGAAATCATTTTGACCGTCGCTGAAGAGGGCGCTCGGCGCGGCATCGGCGTGGTCGCCCGGGACGACGGGCCCGGCATCATCGATGTCGAACGGGCGCTGCAGGAGGGTTTCAGCACCTCGCGAAGTTTTGGGATGGGCTTGTCGGGAGTCAGGCGATTGGTAGACGATTTTAAAATCATTTCGGAAGTCGGTTCTGGGACAACCGTGAGCGTGAAAAAATGGAAATGATGACGAGTGGATTCGATGCCGAATGCTCTCATTGATTGGGATGTCGCCGCGGCCGCGCTGACGGGGCAACAAAAATCCGGCGACCGTTATCTGGTCAAAGCGTTCGAAAAGAGCGTCTTGGTGGCGGTGGTGGACGGGCTCGGCCATGGTAGCGAAGCCGCCGACTCCGCCAAGATCGCCATTGACATACTGGACGCCAACCCCGGCGATAACGTCATCTCGCTTTTCAAATGCAGCCACGAAGCCCTACGGAAAAGCCGCGGGGCGGTAATGAGCCTGGCGCTGCTAAACAGTCTGGACGCGACCCTGACCTGGATGGGCGTGGGTAACGTCGACGGGTTGCTGGTGCGGGCGAATCCCGACATCAAACCGCGAAAGGAATCCCTTCTGATCCGCGCCGGCGTGCTCGGCGGGTCATTGCCGGAGCTGCATGCTTCCATCATTCCGATCATGGCCGGCGACACGCTGGTCTTCACCACCGACGGCATCCGCAGCGGCTTTGACCATAAGGTCAACGGCCATGACCCACCCAGCGAAATAGCCGCGCATATTCTTTCCACGTACTCCAAAGGCAGCGACGATGCGTTGGTGCTAGTGGCGCGGTATCAATGGCAACGACAATGAAATCTTCCGAGACCGACTTCGAGGCCCAATACCGGTCGGCATTGCAGGACTATCTAGCCGAGCCCGGGGAAGCGGTCCTACACCGCGCCTACGAGCTAGGACGCAAGGCGCTCGATGACGGGCTCGGGGTTTTAGATATGGCCCTGTTGTATCACAGGGCGCTCGTGACGCTGTCAGCGGCGCGGGGCCACCCGCAGAAAGACGCGGGTTTCATCAAATCGGCCGAAAGTTTTTTTGTCGAGAGCCTCGCCCCTTTCGAAATGACCCATCGCGCGGTCCGGGAGGCCAATTCGGCGTTGCATCGTCTCAACGAAAGATTCGAGGTAGAAGCGAAGCGAATCGCTCATGCGCTGCACGACGAGGCGGGGCAATTTCTGACTTGCGTCCACATCACGCTGGACGAAATCAGCCGTGACTTTTCATTTCCTCCCGACCCGCGTCTTAAAACGGTCAAGACGCTGCTCGGCCAAATCGAGGAGCAATTGCGCCGTTTCTCACACGAGCTTCGGCCGACCATCCTCGATGATCTCGGGTTGCTGCCGGCGTTGGAATTTTTGGCCGGCGGGGTTTCCCAGCGCGCGGGGATTCCGGTGACGGTGGACGGTCCGCGGAATAACCGACTGCCATTTGCCATCGAAACGGTCCTCTACCGGGTTGTTCAGGAATCCCTGACCAATGTGAGCAAGCACGCTCGTGCCCATCAAGCTGCAGTTCGGCTGTGGCGCGAGCCGCACACGATCCGGTGTTCCGTCAGCGATGACGGGGTCGGTTTTGATATGTCCGCGGTCATGGCCAAAAGCGGCGAACGGGGCCTAGGTCTCATCGGAATCCGCGAGCGGCTGGAAGCGCTGGGGGGGACGGTGCGGATCAACACGGAACCGGGGCATGGAACGCAAGTACTAATCACGGTCCCTGTGGAGACATAAGATGCGAATTCGGGTTCTGTTGGCGGACGACCACCTGATGATTCGGCAGGGCTTGAAAACCATCCTCGAGCGGGAAAATTTCGACGTCGTCGGGGAGGCTGCCAACGGTCAAGAGGCGATCAAGCTCGCCCAAGCGCTGCGTCCAGACGTAGCGGTGCTCGATCTCGCCATGCCGCTATTGAACGGCCTGGATGCATCCTGCGAAATCACCAAAACGTCTGCGAAAACGAAAACGATCCTCCTGACCATGTATACCGAGGATCAATACGTGATGGAGGCGTTACGCGCCGGGATCAAAGGATTCGTATTGAAGCCTCAGAACTCCTTTAACGGAAAGCTGCGGCTCTTCAACTCGTTAAAAAGACGCAAGATGGTTTCACGAATGATTTACATTATTTAGTTTAATATATCTTTGCATTATGCTATCCTCTGGTCATGGATAACCTAACATTGGCTAGCATTGAAGCATCGTTCAATGTACCCCCATCTCTCGATGTCATGCGTCTGGGCGACTACGAAATCGTCCATATCGGATGCACGCCTATAGCGCACTACTCCGTTTCCGATGTCACCAGCCGTCGCCACGTCATGGTGCAGCTCGGCGAAGCCGGAAGGATCAAAGGGCTCGACATCGCCCGCTGTTTCGGTGTCACTCCGATCTACGTCAGCCAACTGCGGGGGAGATACCGACAACAAGGTTCGGCGGCACTGCAAGCCGCTCGGCGTGGACCGAAAGGTCCGATGAAGGTGACTGCTCGACTCGAAGCTCGGGTGCGAAAGCTGCGCGCCCGGGGAATGTCCTACGAAGAGATTGCCCAGTCGGTATCCGCAGAGAAAGAGATTTCCTATCAGACGGTGCGCCGCATTGTGCTGAAGGGGGAGGTTCACGATTCGTGCCTTGCGGGGGTCGAGTCGGCAGAACAAAGCGTCGGGATATCGCCCGAGGTGATTGCGGCTACAGAGGAACAAGCTCGGCGAGAGGAAGCGGTTACGGTGGACTCGGCGGAGGATGCCATCGTCTGCTCTCCCGAGATGCAGGCCGTGGCAAGTTCGCAGGATTTCCAGCCGGGAGAAAGCCGCTACGCTGGCGCCATGCTTCTGCACGTCGCGCTGGGGCAGCTTGGCCTGTGGTCGGTGTTCGAAAGCCTTGGAGCGCAAGTGGGGCGGAGCCGGCTCGCTGTCAAGCAGGTGGTGGGCATCATCGCTTTGGGCTTTGCGCTGCGCTTGAGATCGATCGAAGGATTCAAGACGGCCTTGAAACGCGACTTTGGAATGCTGCTGGGCTTGCCTACTGTTCCCGCAGTGCAGACGCTGAGAACGCAGGTTCGGGCTCTGGCCGAGAGCGTTGAGCCGGAGCTGGTGATGCGCAAGCTCCTGGAGGCATTCGTGCAACTGGAGCCGGTATGGGAGGGTGCCTACTATGTGGATGGTCACTTCTGCCCCTATAGCGGCAGCCGGCCGTTGACCAAGGGGTGGAATGCAAAGCGGGGTGTGGCGGAACCGGGACAGACCGATGTCTATGTGCACGATGCCACGGGAAGAGCCCTGTTTTTCATCAATCGTCCTTTGAACGATCACCTTTCGCGCGTCCTGCCCAAAGTCCTCGAAGAAATCCGGTCCGTGGCCAAGGATCAGAAGATTCTGCTTATCTTCGACCGGGGCGGTTACAGTGGGACCTTGTTCAGGGAGTTGAACAACCAGGGGGTGGGTTTCATCACGTACTTGAAGGGACGCAAGGCCAAGCGGCGATTTCCCTCGGGCCACTTTGACAGGCGATGGTGGGAAGTCACGGACCCGGCGGGAATTCAAAAAGCCAGGCGTTATGTCTACAACATTTACGAGAAGGGGACGCGAGTTCGGGGGGCGGGAGTATTGAGGACTGTGGTGGTCCAAGACGAGGATAGTCAGATCCCCGTGTTGACCAATAGCGCCGATCTGGCCTCGGCGAAGGTGGTCCATCTCTTGAAGATGCGCTGGCGCCAGGAGAACAGCTTCAAATATTTGTCGGAGCACTATGGAGTCGAGCAACTGATCCAGTACGGCGCCACCTACAGCGAAGACGAGCGTTTGGTGGAAAATCCCGCCAGGGCGAAGCTGAGGAAAAAAATCGACGAGTTGCGGGCCGAGATTGTGTTCAAGGAAGCCGAACTGGGACAGGCCCTGGAATTCAACGATGAGAAGGTGCGAAGAACCGCCAGGGGTGTCAAGCTGGCCCACAGTGCTTTGCGCCGCGAGATCAACGGGCTTTACCAGAGAGTCCAGCGCCTGGAACATCGCCTGGCGATGACTCCGACCAAGGTTGCGTTGAGTGAACTGACGGGGAAGCAACTCCGCGCCACGATGAAGACCGACCGGCGCAACCTGGTCAACGCCATCAAGATCGCCACGTACAATGCCGAGAGGCTTCTGGCGCGATGCTTTTTCCGCCACTATGCAGACCCCCGTGATTGGCTGAGGATGTTTCGCGCGATTCTTCATCTGCCTGGCCGTATTGGGTGTGTGGATGGCACCATTCGTATCGATCTCAGACCGCCCGATCAGCCGAGGGTTCGCCAAGCGCTGGCGGCTACGTTCGAGGCAATAAACCAGCTGAACGGGCGTGCCTTTGGCGATGGGGAAAAGCTGGTTTTCGCCCTGAGAGATTAAACTGACAGCACCTCTTTTTCACGACCGGTTAAAGGAGTTCTGAGACTCAGGCAACCTCCGACCTCGTGCAGGCGATCTCGGAAGTCTACAAGGGCATGACCTACTTGAGCCCCGGGGTCTCCAATGCCCTGGTCGAGGCGTACCTGGCGAAGTCCGAACTGCCGCCTGACCCATTGACCCGGCGCGAGCGTCAAGTTCTGCAGCTGGTTGCCGAGGGAAAAACGTCGAAGCAAATTGCCGTGCTCTTAGGGGTCAGCGTTAAAACGGCGGAATCTCATCGGACCAGACTCATGGAGAAACTCGATATTCACGAAGTCGCCAGCCTGGTGCGCTACGCCATTCGAACGCATCTAATTCAGCCCTGAAACCTGGTTTCTCGCCCGTTTGCCTCGCTTTTTTATAAAGGATCTTCCTAGCACTCATTCAGGGATTTTTTCCCGTCAATTAGGGAAATCGCCCTATAGGTGTCTCTCGCCGGGCGGATTATCTTCGCGCCGTATCGATCACATTTGAACGATTTCTTGGCGGCGATTTCTCGAGGCCGTCACAGTAATAGGAGAGCGCATGGCGAGCAGAATCGAAGCAACAGCGCTTCAAGAGCAGTCCCTGCGGGTGATGGAGCGAGTCAGCGCGAGGGAAGAAGAAACGAAGAGCAAAACATGGGAAGAGTTTCACAGAGTGTTGGCGCGCCATCGGGGCGAGCGGCACCTGGTAGTCCTGATGGGCTACCCCGACCCGGATTCTATCGCCTCGGGCCTGGCGCACCGGTTCCTAGCGACAAAGTTCGACATCCACACTACGCTGCTTTGCTTTCACGAGGTCAGCCATCAGGAAAACCGCGCCATGGTGAAACTACTGGCGATCGATCTGCAACTTTACGACGAAAGATTCGACCTAGAACCCTACAGCGCATGCGCGTACGTCGACACGCAGAAGATTTGCAGCCCGATTTCAGACAAGCTTACCGGCATAGCGTTGCTCTCATTGGTGGATCACCATAAGCGCCTTGGCGAGGTTCCTGCCGAGTTTATCGACATTCGCGAAGGGGCGGCCTCCACATCCGCCATTTATACCGAATACCTGCGGGCGCTGTTTCCCAAGGGTCTCCACCCTAGGAAGACCGAGCAAGTGAGTTTGGCCACGGCGCTCATGCACGGCATGCGTTCCGACACCAGGGCATGGCTCGATGCGAGCCAGCTGGAATTCGACGCAGCCTCCTACCTTTGGCCCTGCGTTGACCCGTCCGTGCTCAAGAAAATTTCCGCCCAGTCTCTCAAGCCGGCCGTGATGGACATGATCCAAAAAGCTCTAGAGAACAAACAAGTGTTCGACAATTTCATCCTCACCGACGTGGGCTTTGTACGCCGCGAGCACCGGGACGGCATCCCCCAGGCCGCGGAGTTTCTCCTACGGCGTGAGGGAATTGATTCGGTTCTGGTGTTCGGAGTGGTTGACGGCAAATGCATTGACGGTTCCATGCGCACCCAGAGCGACAGCATCAACCCCGACGCGTTTCTGAAAAATGCTTTCGGCCTCGACGAGGAAAAGCAAACATATTACGGCGGTGGAACCATCAAGAACAAAGGAGGGTTTCAAATTCCATTGGGGTTCGTATCTCAGTCCCGGGACCGCGAGTGCCTTTACCGAATGGCTCGCGGGCTCGTGCAGGAGAAGTTTCTAGAAGCGATCGGCGGCAAGCAATGAACGGTGCAACGACACTGCTGACAAATGACCTGGAAGGAGATCGGTTATTATGGAGGGGAAGATCGACCGAAAACTAATAACCATTCTGGTCGTTGAGGACCATCCGCTGCTTCTGCAGTTTATGGGACTGGCGCTCACCATCTTGGGTTGGAACGTGATCACTTCGAGTAGCGGGCAGGAGGCCGTGGATAAACTCAAGCACAACAGACCCAACCTGATCATCCTGGATATGCGAATGCCCGATATGGATGGGTTCGAATTGACTCAAATCTTGAAACGGGATCCCTCTTATCGAGACATCCCCATACTTGCCGTCACCGGGCTCGACTCCGGGGATATTCGGAACTTTTGCTTGCACGCTGGCTGTGACGATTTATTATCAAAACCCTTCTCGCTTCCGGAATTACAAGGTCGCATGATGCGTATCCTGCTCGCGAAAGGTCTCGGAGAGCGGGAAACCTTTGTTGAATAAGGTTCAATGTCGAACGGGTAGCGAGAGAGATAGGGCTACATCATTTCGTTGCGTCGGATACCACAGGATCAAATATCAAAAAAGGAGGATTTCCACAATGAAAAAATACATGGCGGTCGTGATTCTTCTGAGTCTCGGCCAATGGGGTTGCGAGTTCATGGGAGGCGCAGCGGTAGGAGCTCTGGCGACAGGGGCAGGTTATGAAATCCAAGCCAAGCGGCAAATCGACAAGCTTGACGAAGATTTTAGGACCGAAAGAATATCCCGTAGAGAGTATGAGAGCCGGAAAAAACAGATAGAGGCAGGCTCCATCATCTACTAACTCCTCGGGCGTGGCCTGCGGGGAGCAAATCTCGAAGGCCATGGGGAAAGGAACACCCGATGAAAGGATGAATATTTATGGGTAGCGAACCGACGGCCAATAGCACCCTGCGAGATCTTATCCTGGCACTCACCGATGAAACTGCGCGTTTCGTCCGTGACGAGGACGAGATCGTTAAAGTGGTCGCCTACATTGTCTCGGATCTTTTGTACAATGCCAGGCGCTTTTCTGGAAGTTGGCACTAGAGGGTGAAGACTATGAATACAGAGATGTTCTGGAATCGATGGAAAGATTACGGAGCCGCGTGCGGCTTACTGGCAATGTTTTTTCTCTTGAACCCCTATCCCTTGCGAGCGGAGGTCGTGACCGATCAGATCCGCGAAACGGTGGAAAAGATCGTGGCCATCTTGCAGGATTCAAGCCTCAAGCCAGAGACTAGAAAAGCAGAACGGCGAGCCCAATTACGGCAGATCATCAACGCCAGGTTCGACATTGCCGAGATGGCCAAGCGCTCCCTCGGGTCTCACTGGCAGGGCCGCACGCCGGACCAACAAAGTGAGTTCGTCAAACTTTACTCCGCTCTCTTAGAAGATTCTTATCTAGACAAGATTGAGTCCTATTCAGGGGACAAATTCTTTTATCTACGCGAGAGTCAGGACGGAGAGTTTTCCGAGGTAAGTACCAAGATCGTTGCCAAAAAGGGAGACGAATTCGTTATCAATTATAAACTCCACGCCGCCAACAAGGAATGGAAGATCTACGATGTCGTGATCGAAAATATCAGCCTGGTGAACAATTATCGCTCCCAATTCAACCGGATTCTCGCGACCGCCTCCTTTGAGGAACTGCTAAAAAAATTGCGCGAGAAGAAAGACAAGGAATTCGGCGCGGAAAGGTCGCGACTGAGTATCGTTGGCTCCTATGCGATTCTGTATGCGGGATCCCTCGCTCGGCCGCGCTGAAATGTAACCATTGGAAAGAAAAAGAAACCTTGCAGCCCCGGAGTCGGTAATTAAAGGCCCGGACTGCACGCAACGATCGGGAGAAAACGATGAAGAAACAAATCGCACCGGAAGGATCGGCGCACAAAAAAAAGGACGCGCTTCTCGTATTTGCCCTGGAATTCGCAATCCCGGTCATCGCGGTAATAACGGTGAGCCTAGTTCTCTGGTAGCGGAAGCCTGGGGAGAGGAGTCGGCTTTGCCGATTCTGCGGTATGTTTGCAGCTGACGGCGGACAGTAAAAAGTCTATTCCTTGGGTTTTAACTGCGCGGCAGTTTTGAGGTTGCGGCGCCCTATGGCGCGGAGCTCGCGCCGCGGAAAACCTCGTTTGCCCTTTGGTTGTCGCTGAGTTAACGACCGACGCAGACGCCGCGCCGCGACAATCTGATAAACGCCAGCAACGTCGCGACTTCCGGGCTCGATATTCCCGCCGCTTCGAGTTCCTGGAGCGCCAAGGCGAGATTTCTCCCTTTCCGAAACAGAATACGGAAAGCTTCTCTGATCTCGCGAATGCGCCGGTCATCGAAGCCGGCCCGCTTCAAACCGACGACGTTGACGCCGCGCACCGTGTGCTGCCAGTCCACAATGGCAAACGGCGGCACGTCCCTGCTCGTGCCGCTCAGTCCACGCATCAACGCGAAGTCGCCGATGCGGACAAACTGATGGACGACGCAATTGCCGGAAATAAAGACATTGTTTCCCACTTCCACATGGCCGCCCAAGAGCGCGCCGTTGGCGATGACGATTTGATTGCCGAGTTTGCAGTTGTGTCCTACATGGGAATTGGCCATCAGGAAATTATCGTCGCCGACGACGGTCGCTGATCCCGCCACGGTACCGCGATGCACCTGCACGTGTTCGCGAAAGATGTTTCGATCGCAGATTTTAAGATAGGTCTCGGCGCCCTTGTAAGCTTTGTCTTGCGGTGCGTCGCCCAACACGGCGCCGGGGTGGATCTCGTTGTCCGCGCCGATCTCGGTCCAGCCGGTTAGATAAGCGTGCGCCATCACGCGCGTGCCTCGTTTGATCTTAACCGGACCCTCAATGACGACATACGCACCGATATCGACTTCGCCGTCGATCTCCGCCTTGGGATCGATAACGGCCGTGGGATGAATTGTCACGGGAGCGCAGCCGATCTAATACAAACGACTTTGTCGATGTTACATTTGGATCCTGGCGAGGGGAAGGAAGACTGAGGAACCGGGAGCATAGGAACGTGAAGATCATCCCAGGCCCAGACCGCCGGAATAAACAGCCTAAGGGGTTGGCGCGGGCGGCCTTCGAGGTAGAGGCCCATTGCTCCCGGTCCAAAGGCTTTCTTCCCCGAGCATGTAACGTTACTGAATACGTTTGTATTAATTGTAATGGGTCTGATCATCACCGTCATCGTTATCGGCATCAACGTCCTGCTTTTTCGGGGGTATTTTATACTTTTCCGTCGCCCATGCGCCAAGATCGATCAAGCGACAGCGCTCGGAACAGAAGGGTCGATGAGAATTATTTTCCCACGGGACTTCGGTTTTACAGGTTGGACATTTGACGCGCATCGGTATCTCGGCGCATCTCAAGCTTTCAGCCGAGCGGCGCGAAAAGGTCCTCCACTTCCAGCTTTTTATCCATCAGACCTTGATCGAGGGAGTAGCCGATAAACCGTTCGAGGTTGGCGCGATTTTTCTCGATGCCATGGGGCCAGGGATCGGCGCCGAAGGCCTGCCGCTCCTCTTCGAATAGATGCCTGCCCCAGACAAAACGCGACCAGTTGGGGTCGTCGTAATATTCCATGCAAATCTCTTTGGCTTTGTCGAAAGCCGCCAGGACGCTCCGGCCCAGCCAGGGGTTTTTCGCCAGCACTTGGTCCTTGAAAGCGACCACGTGCATGATCGGATAATATCCGTTCTTTCGGAAATACTTCGTCTCTTCAGCTTTGGGATCGGTAAACAATCGGCGGATATTGCCGCCGCCGCGCAGCGCCTCTTTGGGCGGATGTGGCACCATCAGCGCGTCGATCTCCCCTTTCTCCAGCATGGCGCCGATTTTTTGACCGGGTTTCAATATCTGCATTCTCACACCATCGATTGGCTTGATCGGCACGGCCTCGTCTTTCGACATATACCAATCGAGCTTGCGCCAAGGGACGCCGTATTCCGCCTGCAAGTCGCCCTTCGCCAGCACGGACAGCGTCGTCTGAAACGTGCTGAGACCGACTTTCTTGCCAATGAGATCCTCTGGTGATTTTATGCCCGCGTTCTCGTTGACCCACATCTGCGACAAGCTAAACAGGCGGCGCGGGAAAACCGGAATCGCCGTGAACGGCATGCCGCGGCTCTTGGCGATTAAATAAGACGACAGCGACAGCTCGCAGATGTCGAACTCGCTCCTCTGCAGCATGCGCTCGTGACGGTCCTGGCCATGCTTTAGCGGATTTGACTGCCCGACTTCCAAAACCTGAAGGTCAACTCCTTCAGCATGCACCGAACCGTCAAAAAACGGAATATGCCGGTCGTAGTGCGACAGCGCCAACGTCAATCGTAGATTCGCCATGAACTTTCCCCCTCGAGCAAATGAAGCCTCCGGTCAACTCAATGCTTGTCCCGGGGCGTGAGTTTCATCTGCCGCATTCATCGTCAAATACCATGACAAATGACGACTGAGGCGTCAACGCTTAACCCTGACACCCTCTGATTGCTGCTGTAGTAGAGGCCTCTTCCGCGTCAAACTCTCGATCCGCCGCTTTCTTCCCCTTTGTGAAGATTTCCTGGTATAAAAGGCATCACTATGGCGAAGGCCAAGATCGTTTTCTCCTGTCAGAGCTGCGGCTACCAGTCGCCCAAGTGGCTCGGCAAATGCCCCGACTGCAATCAGTGGAATACCTTCGCCGAGGAGCGGTTCGAGAAAGCCACGACGCCGCGCGGCGAGTTGAGCCTCGGCACCAAAGAAGATCCCGCGCCGATTCACGAAATCAACACCGCCGAGGAAGGCCGGGTGCTCTCGGGCATCGGCGAGTTCGACCGCGTGCTCGGCGGCGGCCTGGTGCAGGGATCGGTGATATTGATCGGCGGCGATCCGGGGATCGGCAAATCGACGCTGCTCTTGCAAGCGTTCGCCGCGGTGAGCCGCAAAGGGCTCGCCTGTCTGTACGTTTCTGGGGAGGAGTCGCCGCGGCAAATTAAGATGCGCGCCGAGCGGCTCGGCATCGACGCGCCGAATTTGCTCGTGCTCAGCGAGACTGCGCTCGAAAGAATCATCGAACAGGTAAAGAAGATCAAACCCGGCCTGCTCGTCATCGACTCGATTCAGACCATCTTCAGCACGGCGATTCCGTCGGCGCCCGGTAGCATCGCCCAGGTAAGAGAAAGCGCCGGCTCCATTATCGTCTTGGCGAAGAAGACCGGTTTGACGACCTTCTTAATCGGCCATGTCACCAAGGACGGCGCCATCGCCGGCCCACGGCTGCTTGAACATATGGTCGACACGGTGCTTTACTTCGAAGGCGAGCGAGGCCACAGCTTTCGCATTTTGCGCGCGGTGAAAAACCGATTCGGCTCGACCAACGAGATCGGCGTCTTCGAGATGAAAGAGGCGGGGCTCAAAGAAGTGAGCAATCCCTCGGAAATCTTTCTCATGGAGCGCCCGCTCGCGGTGCCCGGCTCCGCCGTCGTTTGCAGCATGGAGGGCACGCGGCCGATACTCGTTGAACTGCAAGCGCTGGTAAGCCGGTCTTTCTTAGCCGTACCACGGCGCACCACCATCGGCGTTGATCACAACCGGGTCGCTTTGCTGGTCGCGGTGTTGGAAAAAAAGATGGGCGCCAAGCTCTTCGACCAAGATATCTTCGTCAACGTCGCCGGCGGCGTCCAGATCGACGAGCCCGCCGTGGATCTCGGCATCGTCGCAGCGGTCGCCTCGAGCCAGAAAGAAGAAGTGCTCGACCCCAAGACGGTGTTTTTCGGCGAAGTGGGATTGGCCGGCGAGATTCGCGGCATCTCCCAAGCCGAAGCGCGCGTGAAAGAAGCCGGCAAGTTAGGCTTCGAGCGCTGTATCCTGCCGTCGAGCAACAGTGTTCAACTCAAGCATATCAAGCATCCCGAGCTCATCGGCGTCGCTTCCCTCAGGGACTGCTGGAAACTGCTTTTCGGAAAGGACTGAGTTCTCTCGGGACTGAGAACTGACGAAAAGTTTTTCGGCGCCCGTAACCCTCCAAGACGGGAATTTACTCTCGCCAAGACGCCAAGTAAGACCTATGGTCATTTCGACCCCTTCGACAAAGCTCAGGACGGGCCCCGGGAGAAAACTTTCTTACATCCTTCGCGTTCGCTCGGGATGACGGGCTTCGGCCCGTCACCTTCACGCCTTTGCGTCTTTGCGCGACATATTCCGAGTTTCGGTTGCGGTCCTGCGGCGCTGGGTGCTTCGTGGTGATAGGTTAAGGGTGCGCGGCACACCCTGCGCTGCTAGGAGCCGCGTAGTTTGAGTAGCAGCATGGAGAGCAATCGAGATGTGCTAAGTTTGATTCTTTCTGTCGCCGTCCATCACACTGCAAGAACTGAGGCGAGGAACATACCGTAAGGCGAAAGCCGAGAGGCAGATAGCGCGAAGAGTGGCGTACGGTCGGTATGAGAGTAGACCACAAACTTCGTAGGGGAGAAAACATCATTCGCCGCCCCATAACTCCGCTCTAAGGTTCCGCTCCGACAGTCAACGGCACACGCTGGGACGCGGACGCTCGGTGACAGTGTGTGGTGGGTATAATCGAGCCGGCGACCCCGGCGGTTGGTCACTGCCGCTGT
>Ga0326597_10007821_pt1 | contig 14487 bp, 14 predicted proteins | sample RVTome_12_FD_203789 | JGI IMG/M metagenome (GOLD analysis project Ga0326597, IMG submission 203789) | Soil microbial communities from uranium-contaminated site in the Upper Colorado River Basin, Wyoming, United States - RVT100D185 | ecosystem: Environmental > Terrestrial > Soil > Contaminated >... | reverse complement strand
GGAGACCGGGTATGGCGACGGGACTGAGGCGTGGCCCGAAAGGAGCACGACACATCCACCCGTTACCTGTAGCCACGGCGCCAGACGCCTACTCTACAGGGTCTGCCTCACCCGGGGCGTTGATCGCCCCCGATGGCATCTTGCGCCCGATTTTGAAACACGCTGACAACAGGGATTGCCGATAGGCGGACATGCTTTTGCAGCAACCACCGTCAACCGATACGCCGGAAGCAATGATTCCTAGGTTCTAAAGACGCACGTGCATGCGGACCATGTGTCGCGGGCCCGTGCACTCTGTGAAATCACAGGTGCCGTGCTGTACATGGCGGCCAATGGGCGTGTCGTCCATCCGTACAGCCCGGTGTCCGACGGCGACCGGTTGTCCGTGGGGGGCCTTGGTGTCGCCGTGCTGTCCACGCCGGGCCACACGCATGAAAGTGTGTGCTATCTGGTAGAGGACCTTTACCTGCTGAGCGGGGATACGCTCTTCATCGAGGGCATTGGACGACCCGACCTGGAGCGCGGTCAGACCGGCATGGACGAAAGCGCGGCGCAATTGCACGACAGTCTGTACGAGCGGCTTTTTCGGTTGCCCCCTTCGCTTCGCGTGTTCCCGGGGCGCACGGGACCGGAAATCGGCTTCGATGGTGTGGTCGTTGAAGCGTCGCTGGGCACCCTGAGGGATCGGGTCGAATTACTGGGGGCCGATCGCGTGGAATTCACTGCGCGTATCAAGGAGCGCCTGGCCGCGCCTCCGCCCAATTACCGGCACATTATCATGGTGAACGAGGGAAAGCTGGACCTTGATCTACTAAGCGCCATCGAACTCGAGGCGGGTTCTAATCGCTGTGCCATCGCCTGAGTAATAATCGACGCGTTCCCGGGGACACCGGGAACGATGACAGCTGGCAGGCAGCGGCGCCGCCTTAGGGTCCGTGATCGGCTACGACTTGTCCAGTTTCGTGCGGCAGGCCGGGCAGAGGCCGAAAATCTGCAGTTGAAACCTCTCTACCTGGTAGCCCATCCGCGACAGGGACGGAATGTCGAATTCCGTAGTCGACGCTTCATCGACGTCGATGATCCGATCGCACTTGCGACAGACAAAGTGATGGTGAGGCGAGGCGTTGCCATCGTAGCGCGCCGTGTGTCCCCGCTGGATCTCGGAAATCAGTCCGAGCTCCTCCAGTGTCTTCAGATTACGATAGATCGTCCCGAATGAAACATGGGGTATGCGGCGCCGGACCAGTTGGTAGATCTGGTCAGCCCGCGGATGCGTATCGACCTTCGCCAGCTCTTCGAGCACGACCTGCCTCTGGCGTGTCATACGGTAGCCCCGATCTCGAATCCGGCCTTCCAAAAGCGATGCATTCGTCTTCACTAGACTCCTCCTTCAAGGCACTACACCGAAATATGAATCGCTAGCATTATCGTAGGCTTCAGGTCGGAAGTCAATGACGTGCGTCAAGTTAGAACTTGATTATCGTCAAGAAGTGTTGTTTTGTCGAAATTCAAGAGGTTCGCCGGCGAGTTCCTGTCTCCGAAGCCGTGCGCCGGAAATCCGCCTGGTCGGAGGGGGCAGCTCTCAGGCAATTCTCGTCCTCGCATAGTGCCGACGGGACTTGGCGCGGTTGCCGCAGATGTCCATGGTGCACCAGCGCCGGCTGCGATTCTTGCTTTTGTCAAGAAAAAGCCAGGTACAGTTGTGACCATCACACTGGCGCAGGCGTTTCAGTTCGGGAGAAGTAAGTAAGAGGGCGGCCGACCTCACAATAGGCCAGAGAAGCCGATCCGGCTCCGCGCCGGAGGAATCCCAAGCCCACTGGAATTGCGCGCCGGATCGCAAGATCCTCGCGTGCCCCGCAGCCTCAGCCTGCAAGGCATTGAGCACTTCTAGGGCGGCCTGCGAGGGCTCGTCCCCACCAGCTAAAGCAGAGAATATGGCGTACATGGTCCCCCGGAGCGACTTTGCCCGATCCAGACACGCGGCGCCACTGGCGGGTTGACGTTTGGCCGAGTGCTTCTGGGCTTCCGCTTCCGTGCGGGTCAAGGCATCGCTACGTTGACAGAAGTCCACCAGCGCGTCGAAGTCGGGAAGGAAGTCGTAGGGCTCCGGGCGTCGATAGTTGTCGACCGTGTTGGCGAACTCGAGGCACAGCCAGCCGCTTACGAGTTCAGTCACTGTGGGTCCCGGTAGTATGCTTCACCACGCCACATTCTCCGTTACGAATAACCTGCAAAAATTATATTGACAGTTATACAACTCACGGCTATCATGTAACTATCAAACGCATTATAGGAGGATATCGTGCTCAAGTCAAGGTCCATTGTGCATTCCGTAACCATTTGTTATGCATGAGATTGTCATCTCACGTCTGATCCGGCGACCCTTGCTCGGGGAGCAGACGCAACCCCCGCATCGCCCAAAACGCTCCCCGCACCCATCAGGAGGTGGCTTATGAAAACTACTGCAACGGCAGCCATGCTGCTTTTCGCGCTCTATGCGTCTTCCGCTGGGCTCCGAGCAAGCCAGATCCATGTCCCCGCTGATTTCAGCACCATTCAAGGTGCCGTCGATGCAGCCGGTGCGTTCGACACGGTCGTCGTCGCACCCGGCACCTACACCGAGAACGTGATCATTCAGGGGAAGGCCACACGCCTGGCCAGCCACTTCCTTCTTGACGGGAACCTGGAGCATCTTCGAGAGACCATCATCGACGGTTCGAATCCCGTGCACGCGGACTCGGCAAGCGTGATTCGCCTCATCAATGCGGGGGATGCGCTGGTTTTGGGATTTACTCTCACGGGCGGCGCCGGCACGCTCTTTCGCGATGTTTCCGACGGGCTCCTGTACCGGGAGGGGGGGGCGATTCTCACGGAGGGAGGCACCCCACGCATTTACGACAATCTGATCATTGCCAATTCGGCAGCCGACCGCACCGGGGCCAAGAGCGCAGGGGGAGGCGGCATTCGCTGCGGCTACGGAAGCGCCGACATACGCCACAATGTGATCGCTTACAACACCGGGCGCTACGGCGGGGGTATCGTTCTGTTCCACAATGACGGCGTATTGAAAAACAACATTTTCTACCGCAATGCAGGTGGTGAGGATTTCGGCGGAGGGGGCATCTGGGCCACGTCGGCCGGTGGGACGCATACGTTCGAAAACAACACGATCGTCGAGAACCGTTCGGTCCTGGACGGTGGAGGAATACTGCTGTGGGCGAACGCCGCGACCATGGCGAACAACATCATCTGGGGAAACACGGCGGGCATCGATCCGCAGGTGAGGTTGCGGTCCGGTGCGGCCGCGAGCACCGTGTCCTATTCGGATGTGGAGGGAGGATTCGGCGGAACCGCCAACATCGCCCTGCCTCCCTTGTTTTTCTCGTCGAATCTTTATCTCGACCTGCTTTCCCCGTGCGTGGACGCCGGGAGTCCTGCCGTGGGCAATTACGACCCCGCGGATCCGGTAGACGGCAGTCTGGCCCTCGCGCCCGCGCGGGGAACGCGCCACAATGACATGGGCGCATACGGCGGGCCGGGGATGCGCGATTTCCCGCTTTTCAATGCACCCGGGATCGCGACCGACGTCTCCTCTGCCGAGCTGGGAACGGTACCCGTAGCGCAATCGGGGACCCTCTGGCTGCGGGTATCCAAAACCGCCTATGGACTCGCCCGCATCGATAGTGTTCTTTGGGGCGGAGACCCTCTCGGCGCGCTCGACGTAGAGACGGCTTTACCGGTCTCCATGGGCCCGTCGCCGGCCGACTCGCTGGATTCCTTGAAGATCATATGGACGCCGAACACGTATGGAGACTTACAGGATACGCTCTTCATTTACCACTCCGACGGGACCGTGACGAGTCCCATCGTGATCGCGCTCTCGGGAACGGCCCCGGGGACCACCGGCGATGTGAACTTTGACGGTGTGATGACCTCGGGGGACATCATTTACCTGGTGAACTACACTTTCAAGGGGGGGCCGCCGCCGCAGCCGGTGCCGGCGGCAGGCGATGTCAACTGCGACGGCAACGTGACGTCCGCCGACATCATCTTCATGGTCAATTTCGTGTTCAAGAGCGGGCCGGGCCCCTGCTCCTGACCGACGCCGAACGGGTGCGGGGGTTCTCATGCGGGGAGACTCCCGCGCTTGATCTGGCCGTCCCGCGTATGCGCGGACTCAGGAACGGGGGGCTTCTACCTTCAACTTCGGTTCGGCCGTACGGAGCGACTTGCGCAGGAGCGGGTTCGGCACCATCATTGGCTTCCGGGTGGGGAAAAGCGGGGCTACTCATCAGGAAAGGAACCTGGCGATGGGGATGATGAAAGAGTTCAAAGACTTTGCCGTGAAGGGCAATGTCGTGGACATGGCCGTGGGCATTATCATCGGTGCGGCCTTTGGCACGATCGTGAAGTCGCTGGTCTCCGACATTATCATGCCTCCGATCGGGATGCTGCTCGGCAACGTCGATTTCTCCAATCTATTCCTGGTGCTCAAGGGCGGCGGTCCCTTTGCTACTCTGCCCGATGCTCAGGCTGCTGGTGCGGTCACGCTGAACTATGGCCTGTTCATCAACACGGTAATCAGCTTTCTCATCGTGGCCTTCGCGATCTTTATCGTCATTCGCAATATCAATCGGCTTAAGAAGGAAGAGGCCGCGGCCCCGCCTCCGCCTCCGTCAAGCCGCGAGTGCCCATTCTGTCTGTCCACCATTGCCTTAAAGGCGACGCGCTGCCCGCATTGCACGTCGGATGTAAAGGGCTAGTCCACCAGCCCGGGGGGCCGACGAACCGGGAAGGCCGACCCCGGGATTGCGTAATTGTCGCTCATGCTTCGAGGCCGCCGGCCAGGAGTGCTCTGTCGATTCTCTTTCGCATTGGTCGGGTGACCTCATCGTGGATGCGCTGATCGGCCACGGCCTTTGCGGGCCTCCAACAGGAGCCACCGCCGGTCTCATCGCCTGGGCGAATGCTGCGGGAGTGCCCATCGTCTCTCTTGACATCGCTTCGGGTCCGGACGCCGCGACGGATCAGGCGCGCCGCGGCGCCATCCTCCCCGCCCTAACCCGTTATTCCTCTTGACGGAAGGCGCTTTTTTACTATAATGAAAGGTCTCGAATTCACATCTCGGTCTCGCAGAATGAAAACGGGTCGTCCCTGGTAGGGCAGGCAGCACTGTACTCAGATCGGCGGGGGAGCCGGTCTTTGAAACCTGCCAACCTGTTGCGTAGTTTGCCTGTATGGGTGACGGATAACTTCAGGGGGCGGTAGCGATCCGATTGGATCACGAGTTGAACATGAATATCTGTGTGCGTCAGGAGGCGAACGCTCATGAATCGTAGCCTGTGGTCTGGTCTCTTGTTGGCTTCTTTGGTGCTGCTTACCGCGGTCCCCATTGCAGTAGCTGCTGTGCCGAGCCAACTGGCCTGGCAAGGTGTAGCCATTGACGAAGACGGCAACCCCCTGGCGGCCGGGTTGTACACGTTCCATTTCGCCATCTACTCCGATGACGTGGGTGGCGATTCTCTCTGGGGGGAGTCCCAGACTGTTCCAGTTGAAGACGGCGTCCTGAACGTCCTTCTGGGCAGCGGCGTGCCGATTCCGGACTCGGCCTTCGCTGGCGAGGCCCGGTACCTGCAGGTCCAGTTCGAAATCCAGGCGCCCTATGTGCCGCGCACCAAGATCGTGTCCGTGGGCTATGCCTTCCGGGCAAGTTCCGTCGATGGCGCCTCCGGTGGAACGATTACCAGCGCCATCCAAGTGGAAGAGTCTGTCACCTCGCCGATCTTGCAGATCAATCCAGCTGCTGGCGCCGGTGCTTCGGGGGCCGCGTCCAGTAACGGCGATGCCGTCGTGCTAAGCTCCGCGCCCAGTGGCGGAATGGCGGAGTTCCTTGACGAGTCCGGCAATCCCACCGTGGTTATCGCCCCCGATCCGGACGGTCAGGGCGGAGTGATCACCATCGCGGGCGACGCGGCGGCTCCCGATCAGGGGATTATCCTCGACGGTAATGGTCAGGGAACCCTCAATCCCGAGTTGTCGGTCATCGGCGAGAATTCCGCTGTCTCGTTCGACATGAATCTCAGCGGCGACGAATCCGTGAGCTTCCCGGTGAATTCCATAAGTGCACCCGAGCTTCTTGACGAGCCGGGTGTAGCCGCAGGCTCTGAGTCGGGTGCCGTCTTTAATATAAGTGATGCCTATCAGTCCCTGGCCTCCGCAACGGCTACATTCCCGGCGGACGGGTTCGCCCTGGTGTTGTTGCAGTCCACGTTCCGTGCCCACGAGGGTAACACGTGGGTGAGCGGTCGCCTGTTGGAAGATGGCGTGGCTATGGCCGAGTGGAACTGGGATCCGGGCGATCCGGACCAGTATTTCGACGAACGTCAGAGCTACTTTAGTGTCCTCCCGGTTACAGAAGGCACCCATACGTACGAACTGCGCGTTCGGCACAATAAGGGCACGGCAGACGCGGAGGCCGCGCGGGTTATCGTGGTTTATCTACCCACCAGCTACGGTACGGTCGGCACCGCGGTGAGCCCGGGACCCGAAGGTCCCGCGCCGGATGAGCAGACGGTGCCCGATGCATCCGAGCCCGTTAACCTCGCCGTGGAACGCGATGAATCCGTGGCCGTCAATCAACTCCGAATTGCGGAGGAGATTGCCGCTATGGAGGCCAAGTTGGTGGAACTGCAGACCGAATTGAAGCGGACGCGAGAACTACTTGAGCAGGAGCGCTAGGCGATGAAATACTGCCTCGGCATCGTGCTGTGGGTGTTTGCCCTGCTCGCCGTAGCGGATTGGGCCCAGGCCATCATCCGCCTCAACGGCAACCAGATGGTGGAAGGAGCCATAACCTACGGCACAGATCTGAAAGCCCGTGCCGCCGTCGGGGCGGCTACGAATGCCGCGGCACCGGCGCGGCTCGTAACCAGCCTCGGTCAAGGCTTGATGGCACGCGGTGAACTGCCGGATTCCGCCGTGGGTCAGCTCAACAATGTGGCCATCCTGATCGGCATGGGGCTTGGCTATGACATCGCCAACGTAGTCTACGAGGTATTCTGCCCGATCGGCTATACGGGCGACATCAACAACAACGGGGACCTGAACACGGAGGACATCATCATGCTGGTGAACTATGTGTTCAAGAGTGGTCAGTCCCCGCAGCCTTGTCCGCCGGCAGGCGACGTGAACTGCTCCAGTCAGGTCACCGCGAGCGACGTGGCGTATTTGGTATCCTACGTGTTTCTAGGGGGTGGGGCGCCTTGCGATGTGTGCAGCCTGCCCACCCAGCTGCGCCCCTGCCAGGCTGAACCCTAGAAGCCAGCCGCTGTCGCAAGCCTGAATCTAAGGGGGCGGGAGCACTCCCGGCCCCCTTTTCCGTAACGCGCGGGGCTCAGGCCGCGATGCGGAAAGCCCGTGAGCTCGGGATTCGATCGGGTTGATCAAGAGAGCCGGTCATAGCAGGTCGCATACGTTGCACGGGGAAGCGCCTCCCTTGAAAATGTAATTCACATGGAAGATGATGTCGGCCGAGTTCACAAGTCCGTCGCACGTGACATCCCCGGATTCGACCACCGGAAGGGGGAGTGGTCCGCTCTTGAACACAAACGCGACCAGGTAGATCACGTCGGCGGCCGTGATTACGCCGTCGACGTTGACGTCGCCCGTCACCAGAACGGGGCAGACCTCCACATGAAACGAATCCAACGACCAGTCACAGGTAGCGCAGGCATTGGTGCTGCGTACCCGCCAGAAGTATTGCGTAGAGTCGGCAAGACCGGTCACCGGCAACTCGAGCGCCGTTACTGTAGTGTCCACCAACGGGAATGCAAAGTTCATTGTCGTTGCCAGCTGAAGGTCGTAGCTCTGGGCGTCCGGCACGCCGCTCCAGGTCAAAAGAGCCGCTGCGAAGTCGAGCGTGTCGTCGCCCACTGGCGAAAGCAGTTGCGGTGGGGTGCCAGGCTGACACGAAGGCGTCAGCTGGAACACTTCCGAATATTCGGTGGAGTCACCTCCCAGACGGAAGCCCTTGACGCGCCAGTAGTAGATGCCGGAGGGGAAGGAGGTCGGAGGTGAAAATTCGTTGTCCTGCAATCCGCCAAAAGCCAGGTCGACTGTGCTGAAATTCGGGTCGAGGGAGAATTCCAGGCGGTAGCTGTCCTCTGTTTCGTGCCAGCAGGTCGACCACACGAAGTGGGGCATGCCGGATGGCGTCACGGTGCCGCTTTCCGGCTGGTAAAGGCAGGGGTGCACAAAGGGCATTTCGAACTGTGCGGCGAACACATCCTGGTTGAAGTTACGCGTATCCGTCCAGATGGCAACGACGTGGTCACCGTTGGCGTGCACGCCGATGTATTCGGCGATGGCCCCCGCCTGGGGATCCATGGGCTTTGCCGGATCGAGTCCGGCTGCTGATGAATTCACGCCGGTGACGCTTCGAGCAAGGGCAAGATATCCCGGATCGATGGAGATCTCCGAAAAGCGGAGGTTGTGAATGAACGTCTCTTTGCCGTCGAATGAGGCGCTGAAGAAACAGTCGAATCTGGTGTGGTTGAGGGGGTCCGTGCGCTGATCGTAGAACACCATGACGATCACTCCATCTTGGTTCACGGAAAGCCACGGGTGGAACTGGTCGAGCCCCAGGCCGGGGACGTCGTCGTTCACCACGAGGGGAGCGCTCCAGGATATGCCGTTGTCCGTGGAGCGGCGGAATTGGACGTCCGTTTCACCGAAAAAGCCGGCGACGTACTGGGTGTGCGCAATGTAGATTCGGCCGTCGTAGGGGCCGCCGGAAATATCCGCGTCCGCTATGGGGAATCCGTAGACGTCGACGCCGCCGTCCACCGTTTGGAAGTAGGCATTGGAGGGGAAGGCCACAGTGTCGAATCCGAATGTCGCCCCGCCGCTAAAAGAGCTGGCGCGTCGGATGGCGTAGGACTGGCTCAGAGGAATGGTGCACGAGCTGTCTACATCGTAACCCGACCAAAATACGTGAACGGAGCGATCCGAGTTCACCAGGGGGATGGATCCCTGGCCCTGCGACAGGGTACCGCAGTTGGAAAATACGACCGGCCCGACCGTAATGGGCGGTTTGAATGTCTGAGCGCCGTCGGTGGAGCGGACGAACATGATCACGGCCGGTCCCGAATTGGGAAATCTCGTCCAGGACACGTAATAATTTCCGTCGTAGAGACCTCCGGTACGATCCGCCGTCGTGAACTGCTTGTCCTCGAACCAGGGGCCGGGTGCCCCGGTAGCCACGGGGCCCATCCACGTCAGCCCCTTGTCCGTGGAGCGAAGCACAGAAATCTGACTTATCGGTCCGGCCGATTCATAGTCCAGCATGTTGAAGTAGAAGCGGCCCAGGCGATCGCCGGTAAGGCATGGATCGGACTGCCGATCCTGCAGGCCCACCGCCAGGGAATCTGTCCCCCAGGTCGCGCCTCCATCCGTGGACACGGCAAAGCCGATACGGCGGTATCCGAGGCGCCAGTCACGCCAGTTGGCCAGTACGTTTAGCGGATCCGCCCAGTTCATCCAGATCTGCTCCTCGTTTTGAAGGAAAGGCGTGCCGTCGGTGTTCAGCTGAACGTTGTGGGGAGGGAACTGAGCCTGTACGGGGGATGGCCAGGCCAGGGCGGCCCAATGCCCCAGGCAGGTCAGACATCCGGCGAATTTCATGATGGTTCGCCAGAACGACAGCGAGCCGGTTTAGCGGCGTAGCGAGCGGGGTGCCCTCTATGTATGCGGGTATCCGACCGTAGGATAGCGATCGGTCGGAAAAGGTCAAGCACAATGTCTAAGGCGACGAGCCGGGGGCGCTCCAGTCGGCCGGTCGCGTGAAGTTCCTTCGGGCTTGCGGCTCGGATTCGCTGCTCCTGTCGCCCTCAAGACCGGCCGGCCTCCGGCCGATAGTCACAGCAAAAGGGGCATGGCGTAATGTCCCGTAATGGAATTCAGCCGGTAGTTCACGAGAGGGCCGCGCCGATGGAGAACCGCCGTAAACACGATCGCACTCGCCCCATCCGCACGGTGTATGTCGAGGACGAAAAGGGGGAGCGGCGCCTCGGAACGGTCATTGATGCATCTCCCGACGGATTCATGCTGCAGGGGGAGGAGGCGCATCTGCCCGGCATGGAGTTCCGATGCACGTTCACGTTGCCCAGGACCGTCATGTTTACCCGGGATCTGGTTTTCGGAGCGCGGTGCATCTGGTGCCGTGTCGGCCGGCGGGCGAATACGTACCAGAGCGGCTTTCAGCTCGTCAATATCACGTCATCCGAACGGGAGATCATCGGGCTTCTTCTGCGAGAGACCGTCGAGATGCGCTGAGGGCAGACGGCGTCGGCACATCCTCAGAACACGAAGTCTTTAATCAGCTCCTCGAAGATCTCCATGTCTTCGTCCGAAACGCGCCGGTAGGCCAGGCCGCAGCCGGTCAGACCTGTATTGTTCACGGGTTGTACCCACATCACTTGCGCGTTGAACGCCACGGTCGATCGGCCATGGATCCCGCGCGGCAGTGCCATCTCGAGTTCCAGTATCTGATGAAGGCCGAGCTCTTCGTCGCAGAGAAGCAGGATACCGTCGCTTGAGATGTTGCCGACGCGTCCCAACTCCTTGTGGGTGGCGCGCTGGAATACGACGGGCGACTCGTCGGTTATGGCGCGATGGCGCATGCGCTGATCGAACATGGCGGGCTCCTTTACTGATACTATCGGTACGGAAGCCGACGTCTTGACGCCGTTGAGCGCCGGGCCGGGGTCAGGCGGCCACCCGCCCCCGGGAGCACGCACAGCGCACGGTTCATCCCATGAACGGATAGCGGTAGTCTTTGGGGGGTACGAGTGTCTCTTTGATCGATCGTGGCGAAGTCCAGCGCAGCAGGTTCTGGATGCCGCCGGCCTTGTCGTTGGTGCCCGACGCACGGCCACCCCCGAAGGGTTGCTGGCCGACGACCGCTCCGGTCGGCTTGTCGTTGATGTAAAAGTTTCCCGCAGCGAACCTGAGCGTCCGCTCGGCCTGCTCGATGGCGCCGCGGTCCTGCGCGAACACGGCGCCCGTGAGCGCATAGGGAGACGTCTGGTCGCACAGCTGAAGCGTCCGTGCGAACTCTTTGTCTTTGTAGACATAAATCGTCAGCACGGGGCCGAAGATCTCCTCCTCCATGAGTCGGAAGCGGGGAGTTCGCGCGCGGACCAGGGTGGGCTGGATGAAGTAGCCCTTGGTCTTGTCGTACCGCCCGCCGGCGAGAATCTCGGCATCACGCGATTTCCGCGCAAAATCGATGTACGCCTTGATCGTATCGAAGGCATTCTCGTCAATCACCGCATTGATGAAGTTGCGGTAGTCGCCGGGGTCGCCCATGCGCAGACCCTTCACCTGATCGATCAGCGGTTTCTCGATCTTCTTCCAAACCGACTCCGCAATGTAGCAGCGGGACGCCGCCGAACATTTCTGTCCCTGATATTCGAAGGCTCCGCGAATCATGGCGGTCAAAAGCGCGCGCGGATCCGCGGAGGAATGGGCCACGATGAAGTCCTTACCACCCGTCTCGCCCACGATGCGGGGATAGTTGCGGTAGGAAGCGATATGTTCTCCCACGACACGCCACATGTTTTGAAACGTCGCCGTGGATCCGGTGAAGTGGATCCCCGCCAGGTGGGGGTTTTTGAGCACGAGTTCGCCGATCTGGGCCCCGGGTGCGAGGATGAGGTTGATGACCCCTGCGGGAAGTCCTGCTTCCAGAAGAATCCGCGCCAGGAAGTGCGACGTGTATACCGCGGTGGACGCCGGTTTCCAGAGGCAGACGTTACCCATCAAAGCCGGTGCCGTCGGCAGATTGCCGTTGATGGAAACGAAGTTGAACGGAGTCACGGCAAAAACGAATCCCTCGAGCGGGCGATGGTCGGTGCGATTCCAGATTCCCCGCTGGTTTTGGGGCTGGATGTCGTAGATCTGCTGCATGAAGTGGGCGTTAAACCGCCAGAAATCCACAAGCTCGCAGACGGCGTCGATCTCGGCCTGAAAGATGTTCTTGGAATGGGCAAGCATGGTGGCGGCGTTGACATAGTGCCGGTAGGGGCCGGCCAGAAGCTCCGCGGCTTTCAGGAAGATGGCGGCGCGGTGCTCCCAGGGCACTTGAGCCCACGTTTTTTGCGCCTTCAGTGCGGCCGCGACCGCCGCCTTGATTTCGACCTGGCCCCCCTGGTGATAGCGGCCCAGCACCAGCTTGTGGTTGTGCGGCGAACGAATGGTGATGGTTCGGCCGGTGGTGACGGCCCTTCCGCCGATTAGCATCGGAATATCGATAGGATTCTGCGCCAGATCGGCCAGCGCGAGATCCAGTGCAGCCCGATCCGCCGAGCCCGGCGCGTAGTCGTGTACCGGCTCGTTTTGCGGTGTGGGAATTCTATAGTTACTCACAGGATGGCCTCCGTAAGTTCCGGCTCCAGTTTTCGTTGCGGCGGGTCACCGACCCTCGGAGCGGAGCATAACGTGCCCGACAGGCACGGGCAAGGGGGAGCTGGGTGGGGCCGGATGAGCCGCTAAGGTCCCGCGCGGTTCTACCGATCATACTCACGGGGCCTGCAAGGGAAGATTCGCCCGCCGGCCGCACGCGATTCGAGAGATCCTCGGATCACATACTCCATGGCTCGGGCAAAGAAGACGGTTGCAGACCGCCAGGGCAGAAATCCTCATGGGCCCGGGAGATTACGACGATGCAAGAGCGACGAGGGGAAGTGAGACAACCGCCCGATCGCGACCTTAAGATGCACGATCGGGTGACTGGCAGCTGCCTGGGTCAAGTGACCAACGTCTCGGCCGACGGGATAATGGTCATGGCGCTTGAGCCGCATCCACCGAACAGGGAGTTTCATTGTCGTATTCCTCTGCCCGGAAACATCATGCTTACCGAGGAGCTGCTGTTCGATGCGCGCAGTGTGTGGACGCGAAGAGTGGGTGAATCCGATCAGTACCAGACCGGTTTCGAGCTGATCCACATTACTCCCGATGAGCGCGAGAATATTGATCTGGTCATCAGGGAGCTCACGGTAGCCGGGTATTGGGGCTAGGCTTTAAAGCCATCGCACGACTCTAGCGCTGCTCGCTCCAGGCGGTGTAAGCGGAGTCGTACAGATCAAGGTGGACCGCCGTGCGCTCCGAGACCGATCCGGTCACGTTCCAGTTGCGGTAGTCAGACCAAAACGTCAGCGCTGCCGCCGTTTCCTCCTAGCGCAGCGCGCGGATGAGCAGCCCGCGGGGCGTCGTGCGCGCGTTTTTCAAATAGCGCATGGGGTGGCCCCAGTCGGCAGGAGCCTTGGCCAGACCATCCACGTAGACCGCGCCGGGCTGGCCGAGAGACAAAGCGTAAATGGCATTCTCGTAGGCCTGGTGCAGGGCCAGGGTATCGAACGTGTCGCCCGCCTCGAAACGCGCTGCGAGTGGCGCCAGACGGTTCAACGCGGGCTCGGCCAGCCGGAATCGCTCGGGCGCGACTCTTCGAATGTACTGCGGGTACCAGGATCGCGCGATCAAGCGGGTGTCGAGCCAGAGCACATCGGGTCTGAACTGTTCCACGTGGCGCAGGTAGAACCACGGCGAGTAGTGATCCCACGAACGTGTCAACACGACGTTCCCAGGTTCGACGGTTTCCAGGGCGTCGCGGATCCAGTCGGTGGCCACGTGAAAATCGCGCTGGTCCAGGCGTTCGAGGCGCGATGGCGAGTTGACTCCGATGGAGGCGAGAGCGCAGGCCACGGCGGCGTACCCGAGCATCCGGTGTCGCCGAGCAGGCCGGCCAGCCCGATGCCGATCCACAGGCCCAAAAGCAGTATGGCTAGGAGATAGTAAGGTTCGATATCGGCAATTGAATAGCCGGCACTGAGCAGCGCACAGGTGAGAAAATCCGCAAGGGCAGTCACGGCCATGCGCGGCGCCCGGCGCCAGCTGACCCATAAACCGTAGAGGCTCAGGGGAAAGAGAACCCAGGGGAAATTGTCCCAGAGGTGCCGGCCGAACAGCTCGAGCCTTTCGCCGAACCGATGCATGTCGCCCGCGCCCAGCCAGACCGAGAACTGCCAGCCCGTCACATGCCGGACGAAACCGCCCCAGTGTGCGGTCCCTCCCCAGTCCACAAGCGCGCCCGCGCTCGAGCGGATCGGGAAGTAGAGATACGGGCTGAGTCCAAGTAGCGAAAGACCGGCCGCGGCAATCCAGCCGCGGAGCCTGTGACGTTCTCGCCAAAGACTCTCGATCAAAAATGGGGCGAGGAAGATCGCCGTGCCGTGGTTGGTGAATGCGAGGCTTGCCAGGTAGAAAAGCATCGGCAACCGCGACGGCCCTTTCGCGGCGCTCCAGAAGTACATGAACAACACAAACAGCAGGAACTGCAAGCCGTGTACTTCGTTGATCGTAGCCTGTTCCCAGACCAGTGGCGCCGTCGCCAGCGCCGCGACGGCAGTCGCGCCGGACCAGCGCTGT
>Ga0326597_10007820_pt1 | contig 14488 bp, 15 predicted proteins | sample RVTome_12_FD_203789 | JGI IMG/M metagenome (GOLD analysis project Ga0326597, IMG submission 203789) | Soil microbial communities from uranium-contaminated site in the Upper Colorado River Basin, Wyoming, United States - RVT100D185 | ecosystem: Environmental > Terrestrial > Soil > Contaminated >... | reverse complement strand
CAATCTCGACCTCACCCACCTCATCCCCGGCGTCACCTGCGAGGCCTGTCACGGCCCGGGAGCGAAGCACGTGGCGGCGGTGGAAGAGGGCCGCCTCGAGGCGGCGACGCGCGCGATCGCCAATCCACGACGCTTCGACCCCACGGCCTCGGTGGACTTCTGCGGCGCCTGCCACTCCACGTGGTGGGACGTCACTCTCGCGGGTGAAAAGGGCATCGCCGCCCTTCGGTCCCAACCTTTCCGGCTCCAGAGCAGCCGCTGCTGGGGAGAAGGCGACGCCCGGCTCACCTGCACCGCCTGCCACGATCCGCACGAGCCGCTCGTCCGCGAGCCGCTCTCGTACGATGGGCGCTGCCAGGCCTGTCACGGTCCGGGCCCTGGGGGAGCCGCAGGCTCCCGCTCCCCCCGGCAGTGCAAGGTCGCGCAGGAGAACTGTGCGAGCTGCCACATGCCGAAGTACGAAGTGCCCGAGATGCACTTCCGCTTCACGGACCACCTCATCCGCGTCGTCCGCGAGAAGGACTGACTCGCGTGGCGTCACGGCCGGCGGGCGGGGGGGACCATTTGTCAGCAATGCACTGTACTAATGTAATGTACTGGTACATTAGACATAGGGATCGGTTCCTTCCCGGGGCATGGTGCCCGTCGGCGGTTGTTCGAGACAGCCGCGGTTATGACGAGCACCAACACTGCAAATCGTAGCTTCTACGCCCGCTCGCATGGCGCCAATGCGTCTGCCGGCGCGGGGCCTCTCCCGGCACGGACGTCGCGCCGCGAAATGTCTGCCTTCGGCCCGCTCTGGAGTGGGTTCGTCGAGAGCCCACGACCAGGGCGCTCCTGACCAGCCTTCTCCTCCTTTCTTCCGCGGCGCCCCTGCGCGCCCAGACCATCGAAGACGGCCTCATGATGCCCGGAACAACTTCTGCACGGGCTTTGTCTACATGCGCGACACCTGGGACGAGTACTGGGAGGGCTCGCTGAAGCGGGGCAACGGGAACATCGGCACCCTCACGACGCAGAGCCTGACCTGGATGGGCAACTACGGGATCACCAACCGGCTGAACCTCATCGCCATGGTGCCCTACGTCTGGACCGACGCCAGCCAAGGCGTGCTCAAGGGCCAGAGCGGCTTCCAGGACCTGACGGTCGCGGCCAAGTATGACCTGCTCGAGACCGGGTTCACGAAGCACGGCTCCTTGCGCACGATCGTGGTCGCCTCCGCGGGGACGCCCCTCGGTGACTACACTCCCGATCCTTCACCCAGCAGGCGACGCTGGGCGGGGGCGACATCCGCCGGCAGGACATGCCGTTCGTCTCGAACCGCATGAACGTGTCCCGGGTGGACGCCCTCGTCATGTACTACCTCCCGGCGCCGAAGAACCTGGCCGTCCGGGTCGCGGGCACGTACGCGGTGGGCGGTCGCAACGTCGGCCTGTCGACCACGCTCACCGCCGGCCTGCTCCACAACTTCAAGTTCTGATCGAGAGGACCCTCCATGAGACCCCGTCGCTCGCCGTCGCTCCCCCTCGCCGCTGCCGTCTGCGCCGCCGCCCTCCTGGAAGGACCACGGCCGGCGCATCGGGGCCCACACGGTGAGCTTTGCGCGGCAGGACGGCGCGGACTGAACGCCCACGACGCCGTGCTCCGAGCCTGGCCTAGGCCGCCAGGCCCGCGAGCAGCCCCTTGACGTAGCCCACGCTCTCGGCGAGGCCGGGGATGGGGTCGTTTTCGTCCTTCTCGTACTCGAAGCTCAGGAGGTGCGGGTAGCCGATGTCGAGGAGCGCCCGCAGGACGGACCGGAGGTCGAGGACCCCGCGCCCCGCCTCCACGGTGCCGCCGTCGGGAGCCGTGCTGTCGATGTCCTTGATGTGCAGATCGTAGAGTCGCTCTCGACACTTGCGGATGGCCTCGGCGGGGTCGACCTTCGCCCGCGCCGTGTGACCGACGTCGATGCAGAGGCCGACGCGCCGGTCGTACTTCTCCACCGCCTTCCACACGTCGTAGGGCGACGGGAAGCGCTTGTCCTCCGGGCCGTGGTTGTGGATGGCGAGGCGGATGTCGAACTCCTTCACCATGGCGTCGAGCAGAGGCATGGAGTCGGGGTGGGGGCTGCACACGATGGTGGGCAGGCCCGTGTCGCGCGCGTACTCGAAGGCCCGGCGCACGTCGGCCGCGTCGTTCTGCATCGTGATGTTCCCGCAGCTCAGGGGCGTGATGCCGGCCACCTTGAAGCGGGCCACCACCGCGCGGCGCTCGTCGGCCGTGCTCGTGAGGGCGAGATGGAAGTCCTTGATGGAGACGTAGCGCAGGCCGACCCGCTGGATCGCCTGGATGGCCGAGTCGAGGGGCAGCTTGCGCAGGGTGTAGGATGCGACCCCCGCCTTGAAGCCGCGCCAGGCATCGCCGGACGGGGCGGCCGGGGTCGATTGCGACTCCGCACGCGCGAGCGGCAGCGAGCCCACGAGCGCGGCCCCCTTGAGGATGTCTCTTCGGTTCATGGCGCGTCCTCCCGGGGAATCATATAGTGCGCCCATGCTCCTGGCCCTCCTCGCCGCCCTGCCCCTGGCCTGCGCCCCCGTAACGCAGAAGGTCCTCGTCTTCAACATCGAGTACGGCGGCGACCTCGTGGACTTCGCCAAGACCGTGGAGGTTGTCGCACGCACGGCACCCGACATCGTGCTGATCGAAGAAGCCTGGGGACAGATCCCCCGGCTGGCCCGCGCCCTCGACTGGCCCGAGTACGACGTACGGCACCAGGTTCTGGCGCGGCGGCCCCTGCTCGATCCGAGGGAGGCCGACGGGCGCTACCTCTACGCGGAGGTCAGCCCGGGCTGCGTGATCGCCCTCGCCAACGTGCACCTCCCTTCCGATCCCGACCCGCCGGACGTCATGCCCGATGCCGCCGCCGTGGCGGCGGGAATGGAGATCGAGCGGCGCGGCCGCCTCCGCGCCCTCGAGCCCACCCTGACCGCGCTTCGCCCGCTGCTCGCGGTTGGAACGCCCGCGCTGCTCGGCGGCGACTTCAACGCGCCCTCGCACCTCGACGATGGCCGCTACCCCTGGCCGGTCAGTCACGCCATCGCCGACGCTGGGCTCCGCGACGTCTGGCGCGAGGCCCACAGGGACCCGAAGACGCATCCTGGCTACACCTGGTGGGCGGCCCGTCCGCAGGTCAAGGGCTGGAACCCGTCGCTCCGCGCCCGGCAGGTGCGCATCGACCAGCTCCACGCGGGCGGCCAGGTCGAGGTGAAGGACGTGCGCATCGTGGGCGAGGCGGAACGGGAGGGCGTCGACATCGGCATAGCACCGTGGCCCTCCGACCACCGCGCCGTCCTGGCTAGCCTGGAGATCACTCCCGCTCCCGTGCCGCCGCTCGTCGCGGCCTGGCCGGCACGCGTGAAGCGGGGCGATGAGCTCCGCGTGCGCACACGCGGCGTCGAGCCCGGAGCACGGATCGTGATCGCACCCGCCGGCACGGACCCCGCCACGGTCTCCGCCGCCCGCGAGACGAACCCGACGGACATGGCGTACCCCACCAGAGACCTGGCGACGGGCGCCCACGAGGTCTCGCTCTTCGATCGTTCGGGCCGGCCCGTGAGCACCGCCGGGTTCTGGGTGGCGAGCGCCGAAGCCCGCCCCACGGTCGCCGTGGAGAACGATCGGGTCAAGGCGGGCGAGGCCATCGCCGTTCGTTGGACGGAAGCCCCGGGCTACCGATGGGACTGGGTGGGCGTGTACGCGGACGGGGCCGCCCTGGACTCCGAAGGCCAACCTCTTCTGTGGCGGCACACCCGGGCCACCGTGGTGGGCACGGCGCGCCTCGATGGGGAGGCGGAGGGCGAGGGCTGGCCGCTCCAACCCGGCACCTACCACGTGCACCTGTTCGAAGACGACGCCTACGAGCCGCTGGCCAGCGCACGCTTCCTCGTCGTACCCTGACGGCGGAGCCCCGTGCAGACTCCCCTGGTCGCGGCGATCGCCCTCCTCTCGACGGCCTCGCTGCTCCTCGCCCAAGGCGACGCGAGACGGCTCAAGGCGGGGACCTTCCTGTATGCGGCTCCCGACGTCCACTCGCCGGGCTTCACGCAATCGGTGGTCCTCCTCGTAGAGCACGGGCCGGAGGGATCCCTCGGCCTCATCGTGAACCGCCCGACCCGCACGCCCGTCCGCGAGGTGCTGAAGGAGCTGGGCCCGTTGGACCTGGCGCTCCACTTCGGGGGACCCGTCCAGACGGACGCCGTCCTCGGCCTCGTGCGTTCCGCGAGCCCGGTCCGCGGAGCATCCCGCGTCCTGCCCGACGTCTATTTCTCCACCGAGCTCGAGCCGCTGAAGGTGGCGGCGCGAGCGCCCGATGTGACGAGCCGGCTGCGCGTCTACGCCGGCTACGCCGGCTGGGGCCCCGGCCAGCTCGCGAATGAGCTTCGCCAGGCGGTCTGGGTCGTGGGCCCCGCCGACGCCCGCTCGGTGTTCAGCGCGGAGCCGGAAACGCTGTGGCCGCGAGTACACGACCTCCTGCGGCGAATCGAGGTCCGCGCACGGCTCTCGGAGGGCCTTGACACCGCCGGCCGGTGGGGAGACCCTCTGGATCGCCGAGCCGTGACGCGGCCCCCCAGAAGGAGCCAAAGGTGCCAGGGCCTTCTTCGCGACGGGATTTTCTCGAGCAGGCCGCCATGGGCGTGAGCGTCGCCACCCTCGCCGAGGACGTGCTCGCGGGCCAGCGCCCCGCCGGCTCCACCGGCTTGCCCACGCGGGTGCTGGGGCGCACGGCGGAGCGCGTCTCGATCCTCTGCCTCGGGGGCTGGGACATCGGCGCGATCAAGGACGACGCCCTGTCGATCCGCCTGATGCACGCCGCCCTCGACGAGGGCATCACCTTCTTCGACAACGCGTGGGACTACCACGACGGCCGCTCCGAGGAGCTGATGGGCCGGGCCCTGGCCATGGACAGTCGCCGCGAGAAGGCGTTTCTCATGACCAAGAACTGCGAGCGCGACTACGAAGGCTCGCTCCGGAACCTCCACGACAGCCTGAAGCGCCTGCGCACCGACCACCTCGACCTCTGGCAGTTCCACGAGATCAACTACGACAACGATCCCGACTGGGTCTTCGACAAGGGCGGGATGAAGGCGGCCCTGGAGGCGCGGCAGGCAGGGAAAGTCCGCTTCATCGGCTTCACCAGCCACAAGCACCCGGCCATCCACCTCTCGATGCTCGACCGGCCCTTCGAGTGGGACGCCTGCCAGATGCCCATCAACGTCATGGACGCTTCCTACCGGAGCTTCCAGAAGGAGGTCGTGCCGGTGTGCCTGCAGAAGAACGTGGGGATCATCGGCATGAAGGGCCTCGGGGGAAACGGCGCCTTGATCGTGACCGGGGGCGGGATCCCGGCCGTGGAGGCCTATCGCTACGCGCTCAGCCAGCCCGTGGCCACCCAGGTCGTGGGCATGCAAAGCCTCGAGCATCTGGCCCAGAACGTCGCGCTGGCACGGGGCTTCGTGCCCATGAACCCGGAGGAGCAGGCCGCTCTCGTGGGGCGCGCGAAAGATGGCGCTCGCGACGGGCGCTTCGAACCCTTCAAGTCCACGCAGGAGTTCGACGGCCCCCATCACAAGAAGCAGCACGGCTTCCCCGCATAGGGCCCTTCCCGGATCGCGGCGGAGCGGAGGCTCAGCGGATCGCGAGGATGGCGCGCATGAGCGCTTCGTCCGTGGGGAGCTGTTCGACGCCCGGAAGCCGCTGCACCAGCTCGCGCCAGCGCGGGTCCGCGGCGAAGGCACGGCGGAAGAGCGGGGTCGCCGGCTCGAGCCGACCGTTGGAGGCCAGGGCCACCGCGTACCAGAACGCCATCTCCGCATGGCCCGGTTGCAGCTCGAGGGCCCGGCCGTATTCGCGCTCCGCGCACGCCCAGTCCTTGATCGCCACGCAGTCGTCACCCTGCCCCATGTGGGTGTAGGCGCGTTGCAGGCCGACGAGGCGCCGGATCTCGCGAAGGGGCTCCGGGTGGTCCTCCACACGCAGGTCGAAGAGGCGATCCACCCAGGGACGGCCGGTGGAGACCGCCTTCACTACCACCAGGGCCGCGGACTGCCGGCCTCGGATGTCTCCTCCTTCAGCCTCCGCGGCGTCGAGGGCGGCAAGCATGCGTTCGGCCAGGTCCCCGCGAGCGGCCTCGAAGGCGCGGGCCATGGCGGGCCAGACCGTGGGCTTGTCCATCAGGTTCGCCTGGACCACGTACCCTTCGCCTTTCTGTCCCCCTGCCGCGGGGATGCAGAGATTCCCGGTGTGCGTTGCCGCACGGCCCTGCGCGTCCACCATCCCCACCTGTCGAACGTCTCGGCCTGAGTCGCCGGCGAGGAGGGCGGCCAGCGCCTCGGGAGCGTTGCGCCCCGTGCGCATGAGGGCGAGGCCGAGGGGCCCGTACGAGGGATCGACGAACGACTGGGTGGCCACGGCTCCGACTCCCGCCTCCGCGAAAGACACGACGCTTCCCACGGAGAACCAGTGGCTCTGCACGGCTACGCCGATCGTGCCGGTCGCGGGGTCGCGCGCGACGATCGAGTAGGTCGCCACCGGGCGGGGCGATGCGAAGAGCGAAGCGGCGACGACGGACGCGAGCATCCACACAGGGGCACCTCCTCCGTCCGCGGTCGCGCCTCAGCGCGACCGGAATGCGCGCACCGTACCACGTCCGCCCTCACCCGCGAGAGGTCGCCCGCGTGGGCAGGATGACCACGAGGTCCCCGAACTCGTGGCCGAGATACCCCGCGGCGGCCGCGTGGCGCAATGCCGAGTCCAGGACCCCTCGCGGCGCGAATGCCTGGAGCAGCTCGAAGTGGCTTTCACCGGGGGCATGGAGGCCGGTGAGCAGGCCGTCCACGACCCGCAACACGTGGCCCGGCCCGATGCGCAGGCGCGTAAGACTCTGGCCAAGACGGAGAGGACGCAGGGCCGCGCGTCCTTCGAGCGCCCGCACCACGGTGGTCCCCACCGCTACCAGCCTCCCCCGCGCCTTCTTCGTGCGCGCGACCGCTTCGACCGTTGCGCCCGGCACCTCCGTTTTCTCGGGCAGAGGGAGAAGCGCGTCGAGGTCGGCATCGCCCGTGGACGACAACCCCGCGGCGTGGCTCAGGCTCGCGACCTCGACCCCGCGTCGGCGCAGCTCCCGCAGGAGCGGCGGTCGCAGGGCCCGCCCCGCGGACGGCATCTCCACCGCCCAGGGACGCGAGGCGTACGGCGTCTGGACGTGCCACAGGTCGAGCGGGCCGCAGAGGTGGGAGTACTGCACGGGCCGCCCGAGCCGATAGAGGGTCGACCAGAGCTCGGCGCCCTCCCGGTCGAAGCGAAGATCCACGAGGCGCTCCGAGCGTTTCGACACGCTCACGACCCTGGCCGAAAGCCCTCCCCGCCCGAAGACGACGCGGTCGCCGCGATGGAGAGGCGGCGGCGCGGGGCGATCCTCCGTCCGCTGACGCCAGCTTCCCGCTCCGAAAAGAACCGCCGGCCACAGGCTACGCGGACCGGCATCCTCCTCCGGAGGCCCGGCCAGGCGGATCTCGACCGGTCCCCGGCGCGTCGTCCCCGCGAGGGACGCCGGCAGCGTGCCCACGTCGTTCACCACGAGCAGGTCGCCGGGGCGCAGGATCTCGGGCAGGTCGTTCGCGAGGCGGTCCCGGAGTCCCCCCGATCGGGGGTCGATCTGGAGGAGCCTCGTCGCGGCGGCGCTCGCGTGGGGCCACACCGCCGGAGGCAGGGCCGCGCTCACGCCGCACTGCCCAGGCGGGAAGCGGGGAGCCGGACTCCGCTCGCGAGCCGGTCGGACTCCATGAGGTCGGCGATGCGAACGGCCACTTCGGAGGCGCTGGCCAGGGCCGAGCGGTCGGCGTCGGGCATCGCTTCCGCGTGCATCGCCGTGTCCATCTCTCCCGGGTCGACGCTCAGGAAGAGCACGCCGGTGTCCCGGAGCTCCACCGACCACGTATGGAGCAGGTGGTCGAGGGCGGCCTTCGAGACGCCGTAGGCGCCCCATGCCGGATAGGCCTCGACCGCGGCGTTCGAGCTGATGCCCACCACGAGCCCGCGCCCACGCAGCACCATGGAGCCCACCACCGCCCGGGCTAAGCGGAAGGGCCCAAGCAGGTTGACCTCGAGCACGCGGGCGAGGTCTTCGCACTCGGTCTCCGACAGCTCGCGCAGGGGCGTGGGCCCCAGGCTGCTCGCGTTCAGCACCATGGCATCGAGGGGACCCACGAGGGCCGTGGCCGCGCCCACGACCGGGTAGACCGACGCCTTGTCCCCCTGGTCGGCCACGAGGCCGTGGGCGTCTCCCTCCGCTGCGCGGATTTCCGCCACCTTGCGCCGCAGCGCCTTTCCCCCGCGCGCCGTCAGCACTACCCGGGCCCCGCGCCGCGCCAGCTCGGCCCCCAGGGCGGCCCCCAGGCCGCGGCTTCCTCCCGTCACCAGCACCGACCGGTTGCGCATCTCCACGGGCGACGCCAGCTCCTCCCCGACGCGATCCCCGGGGTCCTCATCGACCGCATGGAGATCCCGGCGGGCGGGCGAATCCCCGGCGTGCCCCACATGCCGGGCACCCGCGAGTACTTCACCTGCGAGTCCGGCGAGGTCGTGCTCGCGGTGGGAGGCGACCAGTGGACCGTGGGCCCGGGCGACGTTCTGGTCTTCCGGGGTGACCAGCGCCACTCCTACCGTAACCGGAGTCGCTCCACCGCGGTCGGCTACTCGGTCGTGCTGCTGGCCCGCGCTTAGAGATCGAAGGCCTCGTCGGCCGTTGACTAGCCCCGTACGCCCACTGCCGCTTGAGGGGCCGGCGGCCGGGGAGCCTGGGTCGAAGCGAGGACCGCTCGGTTGCGACCTCCGCGCTTGGCTTCGTACAGGGCGGCATCGGCCACCGCCACCAGGGCATCGGCCGTGCCCAATTCGCCCACGAGCCGGCTCGCTACTCCGACGCTACAGGTCAGCCGAAGCACCGCCGCGCCGACGTCTACCGGACCGCGGCCCGTCTCTTCCACCAGGCGCAGGGCCGCCTCAAGGGCGCCCTCCTGCCCGGTCTGGGGCAGGATGGCCGCGAACTCCTCACCCCCGAAACGATAGACCGCGTCGGCCCGGCGGAAGACGCGCTCGGCGAGCGCCGCGAAGTGGCGCAGGGCCGCGTCCCCCGCGGCATGTCCCCACTTGTCGTTGACGGCCTTGAACCTATCGAGGTCGGCCACGAGCAGGGAGAACGGCTGGCGGAAGCGGTCGGCGCGATCGATTTCGTGCGCGAGGGCCGCGTCGAAGGCCCGGCGGTTCGGCAGTCCCGTCAGGGCATCCCGCAGGGCGAGCCTGCGCAGCTCGTCCGAGAGCCGCATGTTCTCGTCACGAAGGCTCTTCTTCTCGAGGGCGCGCTGGACACTCAACACGACTGCCTCCGAGCTGGCCGGCCCCTTCACGATGTAGTCGTGCGCGCCCAGGCGCAAGGCGCCGATGGCGCACTGGATGTCCTCGGCCCCCGCCCCGGTCAGGAGGACGACCTCGGCGCCGAAGCCTTCCTTGCGCATGCGCTCCAGCAACTCGAGGCCGCCCATGCCCGGCATCTGCAGGTCGGTGACGACGACGTCGAACGACTCGCGACGCAGCAGGGCGAGGGCCGTGGCGCCGTCCTCGGCCTCCGTGATCGCCAGGCCAGCGTTTCGGAGACCCGCGGCGACGATCTTTCGAACGATCGGGGAGTCGTCGACCACGAGGGCCCGGGGGGCACCGTCTTTGGGGGGTGGTACCGTTATCGCCATGGAAGCTCCTATGGGCTCGCGCTAGGACCGCGCCGCCACGCGGCCACGAGCCGGAAGATCGACCCTCAGTAGCCCGCCCTGCAGGGTCAGCACACCTCCGAGCCGCTGCGTTTCCCGCTCGGCCAGATACAGGCTGGGCCCGTCGCCATCGGTCTGGAAGACCCGGGGCTCGAAGCCCGCGTCGATCGAGCGCTCCGGGGAGACCACTTCGAGGCGGGCCGTCCCCGTCCGGGGGCAACTCGTCTCGAGCCGCAGCGAAGAGGGTCTCGTCCGACCCGCGACCTCGAGCGCCGGTCCGAGGAGGGCCACCACGAGGAGCCGCAGGTCTCGAGGCCGCGCGACCAGACCGGGAGTGTCCAGAGCGAGACGGGTCTCCAGGGCCACGCCCTTGACGAGCAGGGAATGGGCGAAGAGGGGTAGCGTCTCCTCTACGAGGGCATTGAGCGAGACCGGCGTGGGCTCCTCGGGCGCTTCCTTCGCGACCCGGACCAGGCTGCGGGCGAGTCCGGCGACGCGGCGCGCGGCACGCGAGATGCGCTCAGCGGCGGTGCGGTCACGGCCCAGGGCAAAGCGCTCCTGGAGAACCTCGGCCTGGCCGAGCACGGCCGCCAGGGGGTTGTTCAGGTCATGAAGAACACCACCCAGCAGGTCCGCGATCGCGAGCATCGCTTCGGCTCGCACCACGTCCCGGCCCTCGCCCTCGGCGCTCATCACCCGGCCCTGGGGATTCACGATCGGACCCCCGGGCTCGGACACGGTGAGGCAGGCGGTGCTAATGACGCCCGCCGCACGGAGTGGATCGGCCGCGCGCCGGGATGCTGCACGAAGTACCCCTGGAGAAGGTCGACCCCCAGATCACGGAGAGCGTTGCGCTCGCTCGCCGTCTCCACGCGGCCGGCCACGACCAGGCAACCGCGGGCTGACGCTCGAGAGACCACCTGCGTGACGCGCCGCCGGATCTCGGGCGAGTGCTCGAGGCCGCGCACCCCGCCGCGGCCCACCCGGACCAGTTCGGGGTCGACGAGGTCCAGGCTGCTCAGGGTGTCGGGACCCTGAGACGCCTCTTCGAGGGCGAAGCGATAGCCCACCTGCCGCAGCGCGGCCACGCGCTTCGAGAGACCGGCGACCCGACGGAGCTCCGGCCCGTCCGTGAGCTCCAGCACCACCCGCGAGGCATAGGACGAGAGCGCCGCGCTGCCTGCGTAGAGATGGGGGTCGAGCAGATCCGAGCCGGTCACGTTGACGAAGAACACCGCCTGGTCGTCCGCCACGCCGGTGTCCATGAAGTGGACCAGCCTGCGGCGTACGAGGCGTCCGACCTCGTGCCGAAGCCCTACCTGTGCCGCCGCCCGGACGATCTCTTCGGGACCGTCGAACCACCCCTCCTCGGCACGCAAGAGGGCCTCGTGACCGAAGATGCGTTCGGACCCGGTGCACACCACGGCCTGGAAGGCCAGGGAGGCAGATCGCAACGCAGCGGAGAGTCGCCGCTCGAGGCTCTCCAGATCGCCGACCTCGCCGAGGAGGGGGCCCCAAAACGAGGCACCCAGGTCGTTCTTGAGTTGAGTAGTGCTTTCCACGCCCGGGTATAAGGCAAGGCGCGTGCCTACCCACCCGGATAGGAGCTCGCGTCCAATGGCATACCGGTCAGCGACTTAGAGCGGGAGCCGCGAGTCCCCTGGAGGCACTTCTTTCCGCACCGCGCAGCAGCTTCCGAACGTCCCCCCTCACTGCTCCTCCTCCCGGTCGGGCCGAGAGCTGCCCAGCTTGTTGTAGAGCGTGCGTACGTCGATGCCGAGGACCTTCGCGGCCCGTCCGCGGTGTCCCCCCACCTTGCCGAGCACGCGCTTGATGTGCTGGCTCTCCACCTCGGCCAGCGTCATTCCGTCGAGGGATGCCAGGGGCTGCGCATCCGAGCGTCGCCGACCCTGGACCGCGGGCGGAAGGTCCTCCGGTTCGATCACGTCGTTGTGGGCCATGACCGCCGCCCCCAGCACGACCATCTGCAGCTCCCGGACATTCCCCGGCCAGGGGTAGGCCTGGATGAGCTCCGCCGCCCTCTCGGAGAGTGTCTTCTTGATGCGGGCGCCGTCCAGGAAGTGCTCGGCCAGGGGGAGGATGTCTCCCGGCCGATCGCGCAGGGGGGGGAGCTGCAGAGTCACGCCGTTGATCCGATAGTAGAGGTCGCTGCGGAAGGGGCCCTCGGCCGACAGTTTCTCGAGGTCACGATTCGTGGCGGATACCAGGCGGAGGTCCGTGCGCACCGGACGGGTACTCCCGAGGTGCAGGAATTCCTTGGTCTCGAGCGCGCGCAGCAGCTTCACCTGGACGGCCGGAGTCAAGTCACCCACCTCGTCGAGGAAGAGCACGCCTTTGTCGGCCACCTCGAGCAGCCCCAGCTTGCGGTTGATGGCCCCCGTGAACGCCCCCTTCTCGTAGCCGAAGAGCTCGCTCTCCAGCAGGTGGTCGGGCAGGGCGGCGCAGTTCAAGGCGATGAAGGGCCCCGCCGCGCGCGGACTGCGCTGATGGAGAGCCCGGGCGAAGAGCTCCTTGCCGGTGCCGCTCTCGCCGAGGATGAGAACGGGCAGCTCCGAGGCCGCCACCCGGGCGAGAGCGTCGATGAGCTTCTTCATGCCGGGGTCCGCGGTCACCACCCCCTTGAGACCCTCGTGCCGCTCGAGCCTCGTGCGAAGCGCGAGGTTCTCCCGGCGCAGACGCGCCTTGCGGGCCGCCTGCACCACGAGGGCGTCCAGCTCCTCCATCTGGATGGGCTTCAACAGGTAGTCGTAGGCTCCCTGCTTGATCGTGCGCACGGCCACCACGGGGTCGGGAGACCCCGTCAGGATGATCGCTTCGGTCAGGAGCTCCCCCTCCGCGATGTGCTTCACCACCTCCTCTCCCGTGCCGTCGGGCAGGTTCATGTCGAGCACGGCGACGTCGAACGAGGAGCGCCCCAGGGCCTCCCTCGCCCGTGCGACCGTCGTGGTGAGCGTGACCTCGTGGCCGCGCGAGCCGAGGGACTCGACCAGGGCTTCTCCCAAGTCCGGATCGTCCTCGAGCACGAGAACGTCGATGGCCTCAGGCATCGCGACTCCTCGCTTCGACCGCGGGAGCCAGGGGCGTCGCCCCCGTGGAGAGGCGAGCTCCAGCGGTTGCAGAGCGCTGGCGAAATGGCAAGATATTAGGGGCTAAGCGCCTTCCCCAGTCAAACGCCCGGACCCCGCGGGAAGCTCGAGAGCCAGAGGGCCAACCATGAACGTTCTTCTCGTCGAGGACGAGGACCTCCTGCGGGAGTTGGTTCTGGAGTGCCTGGAGACGGCGGGTCACGTGGTGCAGGCCTTTCCTTCGCCCGAGCTGGCCCTCCGCCGTTCGTCCGGGCAGAGTTTCGATCTCCTGATCACCGATCTCGTGATGCCCGGCCTCTCGGGTGCGGAGCTTGCCGATCGCGTTCGCCTCGCTCAGCCTCGATGCCGCGTGATCTTCATGTCCGGGTTCACCGACAAGCCTCCCCATGCGGGGAGCGGAGTCTTCCTGAGAAAGCCCTTTACGCCCCTCGAGCTGTCGCGGGCAGTCGACGAGGCACTGGGCGAGACGCCCACTCCGAGGCCGAGCGGATAGAGGCTCGTGCCCGGTCAGGATCGGACCACGCGCTCCGCGCCCACCACCCGGTTTCGCCCCGCCTCCTTGGCCCGATAGAGAGCGTCGTCGGCCGCCTGCTTCCAGCGCTCGACCCCCATGGAGCCCGGGTCCAGCATCGCCACCCCGGCGCTGAACGAGGCGTGGAACTTCGTTCCGTCCGGGGCCGTGTGCTGCAGCGAAGCGAACTCACCCAGCAGCCGCGAAACCAGCCGCACGACCTCGGCTTCGCTCAAGTCCTCGAAGAGAATGACGAACTCCTCGCCCCCGTAGCGGGCCACGGTGTCCGACTGGCGCAACCGCCGGCGCAGGAGGTTCGCGAGCGAGAGGAGGACCTTGTCGCCGGTGGGGTGTCCGTAGTTGTCGTTCACGGATTTGAAGTGGTCGAGGTCGATCATGACCCAGGCGGCGGAGCGCGCGGCGCTCCGCTTGCGCTGGGCCACCAGGGCCTTGGCGCGCTCCTGGCACGTGGTGTGGGTCAGGAGGCGCGTCAAGCCGTCGCGCTCGAGCAGGCTCTTGACGAACCGGGCCCGTTCCACGCGGGCGGTGACGGTAGAGAGCAGGAGCCCCGGGGCCACGGGCTTGAGGAGGTGATCATCCCCCCCCGCGCGGGCGGCCTCCATGTGCGCCCCGAGCGCATTCTCCGTGGTGAGGAAGAGGATGGGCAAGGTCGCGTAGCGCTCGTTCTGCCGCACGTAGCGCACGAGGTCGTAGCCCGTGAAACCGGGCAGGTTGACGTCCATGAGCACGAGGTCGGGCTTGAACGAGATGAGCGCGGCTTCGAAGGCCTGCGGCTCCGCGCAGACCTGGAGCTCGTACCCGCCGGACTCGAGCACGGCGCGCAGGAAGGAGGCCTCGGCCGGGTCGTCCTCGACGGACAGGATGCGCCCCGGTTCGCTGCGGTTGCGGTCCAGGACGTGGTGCAGGCGCCGGAGGAGCGCTTCCCAGTCGATCGGCTTCTCGAAGTAGCCGTCGGCCCCGCTGGTGACGCCCTGGACCCTTCCCTGAAAGTCGTTGCGCACGCTGATCATCAGGATCGCGGGGGCTTCCCCGTCGGGCCGTCGGCG
>Ga0326597_10007818_pt1 | contig 14493 bp, 11 predicted proteins | sample RVTome_12_FD_203789 | JGI IMG/M metagenome (GOLD analysis project Ga0326597, IMG submission 203789) | Soil microbial communities from uranium-contaminated site in the Upper Colorado River Basin, Wyoming, United States - RVT100D185 | ecosystem: Environmental > Terrestrial > Soil > Contaminated >... | reverse complement strand
CGGCACGCTTTGTTGATGGAAATCGGCGGGCATACCGGGTATTGTCGAGGCCGATAAATGCCGGGTCGTTCGCACGCTCGGCCGTATATGAAGCGAAGGGGTGGGAGGAGACCGGATGCCTGCCCTACCCGCGGGAGAGTGGTTGGCGCATTTGCTCCCGCGCGGATATAGTGAGCCGGTTGGCCGGCGACGATTGCGGCTCGCGCAGCGTGGTTTGCCTGCCAAGCCGGTGTGGACCAGCCAGCCACTGCGGGAAGATCGGTGCCCGGGGGTCTGGTTCTAAAGGGTCCGAGGCGCATGGAACCGTGCCGGGAATGCGGGCCTAAACCGGTGGTCCGCGGCGAACCGATAAACTTCGGCACGGGCGCTGGAAGTCTTTGTTTTGTAATGAGTTAAGAAGCGTCAGTGCGGTTCCCCGGTCAGTCAGGGGCTTGCCTGGCGGTAGCAACACGAGTGAGGTCGGAATGCGTCAAGCCATAGGTGCAGGGCGGGAAAGGGCCGTTCGTCTAGCGGGCGCGTGCTTGCTTCTCGTCCCCGCACTCACCGGCTGCAATTCGATCTTGAACGCCTGGCTTGATCCGACCGTCGTGGGCAGCTTCTCCCGCACAGCGACGTTGGAAATAAGGTCCTCGCTATCCTTGGAGGACACGCCGATGGGGATTCCCGGAGCATCGCTTCCCACGCAGGAGGATCACAAGCTCATAATCCGCGATTACTCCATTTCACCGGGGGATTCTCTCGTAATCGAGATCAACGAACTCCGGCAGCGACAAGTGCCCTTTCAGGCGCAGGTGCAGGTTTCCGGGACCGGTGAGGTGAATCTCCCGGTCGTCGGCTGGGTGAAGACCAGCGGGCGGACTATCCGGGAGTTCGAAGGGGCCTTGGCAACCGCTTTGCGCGATCGCGACGTTCTGCTGGAAGCGGAAGTGACCGTGAACGGCCTATTCTTACAGGAAGCCACGTATTCCATATTTGGAATCGGGGTGAGCGCCTCAAATGAGTCCCCGTTACGCGCCGGTACGTTTCCGATCAGAAGGCCCGACATGCGCATTCTGGAGGCGATTAACCTGGTGGGCGGTCTCAACGAGTTCGTCTCCGACGTATATGTCTTTCGCTACGATGAAACGGAGGGGCTGTATCGCCGTCTGTTGCACGAGGAAGAGCGGAATCTCCCGGCGGAATCACCAGTTTCTTATGAAGTGGATGAGAACGGGCGTCAATACGGCGATTTTCGCCAGCCGGAGCCCGACGATGTCGGCGCTGCTCCTCCGGGCGGTCCGCCGGAGCGGGAGTTGATCGAAGCGGTCGTCGGCGCGGAAGAACCGGGCGACGTGGGCACGCGGCCCGCGTTCGTGCCGGATGACCTGGAGCCCGCTCCCCCTCCGCCGTACCTTTGGGTCAATGGGGAGTTCGTTCCGAACCCCGAGTACGGCGCGGAGCCGGCGGAGGACGTCGGATCACGGCCCTTCCCACCCACCACGGATACCGCCATACCCACAATCAGTTGGGCAAGACTTGCGGGTGACACGACGTTTCGCGTCATTAGAATCCCGGCCGAGTCGCTCCGCACGGGCGACCCGGAAGCCAACGTATTTATTCGCGCCGGAGACGTAATCCGGGTGGTGAGCGGCGAGATAGGCGTGTACTACGTTATGGGTCAGGTGAACCGAGTCGGCGCGTTCGCGTTCAACGCGGAGCCGATCACGCTCAAGGCCGCCATAGCCACTGCCGGGGGATTGTCTCCTCTCGCCTGGCCGGACAGGTGCACCGTTTACAGGCGGCTGGGGCAGCGTGAACAGATGATACAAGTCGACCTCGACCGGATTTTTGCGGGAAAGGACCCGGACTTTTACATCAAACGCGGCGACATTATCAACGTCGGCACGCATCCGTTTGCGCCGTTCTTGCAGCGGATTCGTTCGGCTACGCTCCCGAATATTCTTTCGAACGTCGGCTACAGCTTCACGTATGCCCGGAACTTTGCGGACATAGACTCCTTCGCCGTGCGGAGCAACCCGCATAACGAGCCGGACAGGTTTCCCAACCTGTTCCCGTAGGAACTCTTAGTGAGCACCGCCGCTATGGATCACGTCGTCTCGCCCAAGTCATGGGGTGACTATTTGGAACCGGTGACTCGGGTTCGTATCCTGCTCGTGGCGGTGCTCGTGCTCGGCATCTACTGGGGCCCGTTACGACACGCGCTTGTCGCACGATGGATCAGCGACGCGGCTTGGTCTCACGGGTGGCTGATTCCCGTTTTCAGTATTTATCTGCTGAACAGCCGCCGCGAGGATCTCTTCGCGGCCGCCGCCAGACCGAACTACTTCGGCGGGTTGATAATGGCGCTCTCGCTGGCGCTGTTCTTCGTCAGCGCGTGGTGGTGGCGCATGACCTATCCTCAGGCGGTGTCGCTGATAGGCGTGGTTTACGGCGTGACCTTGCTGCTGGGGGGGTGGCCGGTCGTGCGCGTGGCCTGGTTTCCCATTCTTTTCCTGATGCTGGCGATCCCCCTTCCCCCACAGGTATACGCCGAATTGACGTTGCCGCTGCGCGCGTTCGCATCCTCGGCGGCCACGGTCATCATGCCCGTGTTCGCGCCGGGCCTGTATACCGAGGCTCAGGCGGTTATCATTGACTATGTGACTTCCGCCGGAGAACAAGGCCACCTCAACGTCGAGGAGGCGTGCAGCGGAATGAGAACGATGATGGCGTTCGTGACGTTGGGAGTTGCGATCGCATACGTCGGCGAGCGTCCGACGTGGCAGCGGCTCGTCATGGTGGCCGCGTGTGTTCCTATCGCACTGCTCTGCAACACGATTCGCGTGACGGTGACGGGCCTTTTTCACGTCTTCGGGCGCCCGGACTTGGCGATGGGGACTCCGCACCAATTGCTTGGAATAGCGCTTTTTGCGCTGGCGCTTGGACTGTTTGCCCTATTGGGATACGTTCTGGGCCATCTGTTCGTCGAGGGGCCCGAGGATTACGGCGCGGACGCGCCGACGGCCGCTTCATAGCCGTGCCGGGATTCGCCGGCACAGCGCCGTTTGAGCTCAAGCGATGACCACACTACCGTCAGTTTCTCAGGGACGTCTCAGCCAACCGGCCGCGGCCGGCGGCGGCGAGTTTGACGGAACGTCACTGACCCCGGCCGACGTGCTTTCAAAGCTGCGCCGCCGGACGGTGTTGATTATCGTGCTGTCCGTCCTTTTCTCGGCCTTGGCCGTGGGCGCGTACTTTGCATGGCTCAGGTTCTTTCCGGGTTATCGCAGCGAGTGCCTCATCGAGTGCGTTTCCAACATCCCCGACCCGGGCCTCACCGTCGAGCAAGAGCGGCTGCGTCAGGAAGAGCACGAGCGGTTCGTGTTGACTCAGGCCCTGTTGCTCAAGAGTCCCAACATTCTCAACTCGGCGCTGAAAGTCCAGGCGGTCCGCGAGACCCAGTGGTGGAAGCGGATCCAGGGATGGATATCGAAGGAAGAGAATCAACATTTGATCTAGCTGACCGATGACCTCAGCGCGGCTCCGGTTCGCGGGACCAACTTCCTCAAGGTCTCGATGGTGTGCCGGGCGCGGCGGGATCCGGCCATCGTCGTCAACGAGGTCGTCAAGCAGTGGTATGAGTCCGTAAAACAGCGTACCGCGGAGCAGTTTGCCTCAAAGTCACTCGAGACGGCGCGGGTCGAGTCCGACGAGCTCGACGCCAAGATTGAACAGAACCGCAGAGACTTGCGCGTTCTCGCGGGGCGTCTTCCGGCCGGGGCCCGCCAGAACCCGGCGAACAACATTACCGCTCAACAGGTCGCCCAGTATGGTGAACAGGTGGCGCAGTTGTCCCTAGAGCTTGCGCAGGTGGAGCAGTATAGAAGTATTTACAACGACCCGCAGGGAGTTGCGGTAACCGCCGAGGACCGCGCCTTCGTCGAAGTGGACCCACAGGTCGCGCAGTTGGCGCAGTTCGTTTTTCTGCTGGAGCAGCAGCGCGTGGCGGACGCGCGCGTGTTCGGCCACCACCACGCGGAGTGGAGGCAGCTTGACACGCAGTTGGAGGCGGGACGGGAGAAGCTGGTAAACCTGCGCATCGAGAGGCTGCGCGAACGCCGTGAGGATATCCGCGAGGCCGCCAACACCGCGTATCTCAACACGCAACACGCGCTTTTCCTGGCGCGCGAGAATCTGGCCAAGGCCGAGGCCGCGCTACAGGACCAGGAGCAACTGCTCTTCAACTACATGAGTCTGGAGGAGGAGCTCAAGCGCAACGAGGAATACCGCGTCGAGCTTGATACGTACGTCAAGAGCCTCGGCCGAATCGTAAGGCAGCAATCGGCCGTTCAGGTAAACATCGCTCAGCCGGCCATAGATCCCCTCGAACGCTATAGCCCCAGCGTGTACATGCTCCCGCTCGGTATTTTCGTTGCCCTGCTGCTCGCCGTCACAATTGCGCTGACCGTGGAGCTCATGGACACTTCCGTGCGAACGGTGCGCGACATTAGCCGCCATCTCGAAGTCACCGTGCTTGGCGCTATCCCCGACGTCGACGACGAAGAAGTCAGGATTGAGCACGTGGAACGCGCCGTGGCAGACGCTCCCCGGTCGATGATCGCCGAGGCTTTCCGCGGAGTCAGGACTAACCTCCAGCTCAACTTCCCGGCCGAGCGCCACAAGAGCGTGCTCATCACCAGCCCGCACCCGGAGGACGGCAAGACAACCGTGGCCTGCAATTTGGCGATCGCGATCGCCCATTCCGGCGAGCGCGTCCTCCTGATAGACGCGAACTTCCGCAGGCCGGGCCTGCACAAAGTCTTCCCCGAAGTGAAGAAACTGGGTCTTAGCAATGTCTTGAATGGCGAGATCGGGCTGGAATCTTGCGTCGAGAGCGCAAACACAGGTGCTCTTTATGTCCTGGGCGCGGGCCCGGTCCCGCCCAACCCCGCGGAACTGCTCGGCGGCGAAGGATGGCAGAAGCTTCTCGCGAAGGTATGTGCGAGCTACGATCAGGTCCTGGTTGACACCGCGCCGGTGCTACTCGCCAGCGATCCATTGACCCTGTCCACGTCCGTTGGCGGAGTGATCCTGGTCATTCGCGCACGGCGGAACGCGCGCGGTACGGCACGGCGAGCCCACGACGTGCTGACCGGTATTGGAGCGCATGTGTGCGGAGCCGTGCTTAACGCGGCCCAAGTGGCCCGGGGGGGTTACTTCCGCCAACAGTTGCGGTCCTTTTACGATTATCAGGCCGACGTGGAGATGCCGCCCCCGGCCGGCTCGACGTCGCTGCCCAAGCCTCCGTAGTCCGCCAGACCGCCGTGGGAGTGTATATTGCGGCTTAGGCGTCGTAGCGGTTGCATACGCCGTCCGACAACGCAGGTACGTGTAATGAAAAACATAGGAATGTTGGAATTACGAGGCGAGTCCGCCATCTACGCCGGCGAGATGCGCGTCGCCATCGACGACGTGCTGGAGAATCATGCGTACATCAACGGACCCCAGGTCGCCGAGTTGGAAATCGAAATAGCGCGGCGCGCAGGCACCACCTGCGCAATCGCCGTCAGCAGCGGCACGGACGCCCTTCTCTCGACGCTCATGGCTTTGGGGATAGGACCCGGCGACGAAGTGGTGCTGCCCGCGTTTAGCTTCTTTGCGACCGCCGGAGTGGTTGCGAGGCTCGGGGCCGTGCCGGTCTTTGCGGATATAGACCCGCAGACGTTTAACATCGATCCGCAGCGCGTCGAGGCCGCCGTGACGGGCAGGACGCGGGCCATAATCGCGGTCCACGTCTTCGGCCAGTGCGCAGAAATGGACGCGCTGCGCAGGATAGCCGACAAGTCCGGTGTCGCCCTTGTTGAGGACGCGGCCCAGGCGATCGATGCGACTTACAAAGGGCGCCGGGTCGGCGGCCTCGGGGACGCCGCCTGTCTGTCCTTCTATCCCACGAAGAACCTGGGCGGAATCGGCGAAGGGGGAATGGTCCTGACCAACGACGAGGGTTTTGCAGACCTGGTCCGGCGGCTCAGGAATCATGGGGAATCCGAAAGATACGTCCACGACCGCGTCGGCGGCAATTTCCGGCTCGACACGATCAAGGCCGCGGCACTCCTGGTCAAGCTTCGCTACCTAAACGAATTTACGGAGCACCGCCGGCGCAACGCGGCGCGATATGACGAATTGCTGGCCGGTTCCGCCGTTGCTACTCCTCATGTCGATGAACACAACAAGGCGGTTTACCACCAGTATTCGGTCCTTTGCGGCCGGCGGGACGAGCTCAGGTCGTTTCTGGCCGAGCGGGGCGTCGCGACGGGCGTGTACTATCCGATTGCACTGCACCTTCAGAAGTGCTTTGCTTCGTTGGGTTACAGGCCGGGCTCCTTGCCGTTGGCGGAACGAACCTGCTCCGAGATTCTGTCGCTGCCTTGCCATCCGATGTTGTCGGATGACGACCTTGCGTATGTCGCGTCGTGCGTCCAAGAGTTCGGCGACGCGGCGACATCCGCCGAACAGCGACGTGGCGGCGTGCCCAGCACTCGGCAGACTGTATAACCAATGGCTTGTCTCACGCCCGCGTTAGTCATGAAACTCGCGGATTGCGGGGGCAGGGGTGACGGCTCGCCCCCGTGGCATGTGGCTTTTCCGGGGAGTGCGGCCGTCCGGCGTGGACACGGAGAATCGTAATGCGCGTACTGGTAACCGGGGGGGCGGGCTTCTTGGGAAGTCACCTGTGCGACCACTTGCTCGAAGCCGGGCACGAAGTCATTGCGCTTGACAACCTCCTGACCGGTTCGAAGCGCAACATCGCCCACCTTCTCGGGCGGGCCGACTTCGATTTCATCAGGCACGACGTGGTAAACCCCATCTTGCTGGAAGTGGATTGGATTTTCAATCTGGCCTGCCCCGCGTCCCCCGTGCACTATCAGAACAACCCGGTCAAGACCGTAAAGACTTCGGTAATGGGTGCGCTCAACATGTTGGGTCTGGCCAAGCGCGTAAAGGCCCGCGTCCTCCAGGCCTCCACCAGCGAGGTCTACGGCGACCCCCAGGTCCACCCGCAGCCTGAGTCCTACTGGGGCAACGTGAATCCCATTGGTCCCAGAAGCTGCTACGACGAGGGCAAGCGCGTCGCGGAAACTCTCATGGCCGATTATCACCGCCAAAACGGCATAGACATCCGGATCATCCGGATCTTCAACACGTTCGGGCCGCGTATGGCCGTGGGCGACGGACGGGTGGTCTCGAACTTTATCGTTCAAGCTCTGCGCCACGAAAAGCTCACGGTCTACGGCGACGGGACGCAGACACGCTGTTTCTGCTACGCCGACGACATGATCGGCGCGCTCCATTCCTTGATGGAATATGAGGGCGACGACGCTTGTGACCCGGTTAACGTGGGCGGCTCGGAGGAAGTGTCCATGATCGATCTTGTCGCATCGCTCGGCGAAGTCCTCGGCCGCCGGCTGGAGGTAGTACACGCAGCGCTCCCGAAGAACGACCCGGTACGCCGGCGTCCTGACGTCACCCGGGCTCGGAAGATTCTGGGCTGGCGGTCGCAAGTGTCATTGAACGAAGGACTGCGCCGAACCGTCGATTATTTCCGTGACATCACCGGTTAGCGCTCTCGACCCGCGGCGCGCGGTGGTCGTAAATACAAGAGTGCAACGAGCCATCCAAGGCATATCCTTGTTGGCGCTCGCGGCGGTGGTTGTGTTGCGCCCACTCGTCGCGGAGAGCTATGACTCGGCCCAGACCACCCTGACGGCCGCGCTCGGCCAGGTCAGCGACCCGTCGCCGGTGCGCACTCTTGTTTTCGACCTGGTCATTCTCGCGGGCGCGTGCGGCTGGCTGTTGGCGCGTGCCGTGGGTCCGGCCGCACCCTTTCGCCGCACCGGGCTCGAATGGGGAACCGTGATTATAGCGATGGCGGCGGCGCTTTCCTGTGCCGTGGCCGGAAACAAACGAGTCGCGATCGGCGCTTCACTTGACTGGATCTGTCTTCCCGTGCTGGCGATAGTGCTGGTCCAGTTGATGGAGCGGCCGTGGCAACGCCGACTCTTCGTTGCAGGTGTGCTGGCGTCCGCAGCCGTTCAGGCGGTTCATTGTTTCGACCAGTTCTACGTTTCATTCGACGACACATGGGCACAATACCAAAGCGATAAGGCCGCTTTCTGGGCCAAACAAGGCGTCGAGCTGGACTCTTCCGCGGTGGAGCTGTTTGAACGGCGCGCTCTGGCGCGCGAGGCGTCGGGGTTCCTGGCACACAGCAACGTCACGGGCTCCTACCTGGTCCTTTGCGGCTTGACCGCGCTGGGACCGGCATTGGCCGGTTGGACGCGCGCCGGGGGCGCCGCCTCGGCTCTCGCCGCGTTGATTCTTACTTTCATTGCCGCCGTCATTCTCGGCGCGGTTCCGCTCACCAACAGTACCGGGGCGATGGTGTCCGCGGCGGCGGCCGCCGCCCTGTGGTCGGTCTTGCGGTTCTCGGGCGGCTGGATCGAAAGGCACCGGACCGCGGCGACGAAGCTGGGATGGGGCGCGGCGGCGTTCGGATTGTCGGCGTTTGTCGCCCACGGCGCGTATTTCGGCCACGTGGACATCGGTTCGCTGCCGTTCAGGTGGCAGGAATCGCTCGTGTTTCGCTGGCAATACTGGGCTACTTCGTGCGAACTGATCGCCGACCATCCGGTCACCGGAGTGGGGCGCGAGAATTTTGGCGCACATTACGTCGCTTACAAGGACATCGGTTCCCCGGAGGAGATCGCAAATCCTCACAATCTATTCGTCCAAGCCGCCGCTGACTGGGGGCTGCCGGGACTGCTTGGAATGGTCGTGCTTGTGATCGGGGCGGTACGCACCGCAACCGGATCCCGATTGTCCGAGCGCGGCGCGTTAGACGTGTCCGACGAGCAACCGGGGCTTGGGCGGACGGCCACCTGGGCCGCGTGCCTCGGCGCGGTCGTGACTATCGGGCGCCTGCCGCTGCTCGAAAGTGACGACCCCAACTTCCGCTACGCCGCAACCGTCACAACCGGGCTCATTTGGGTTCCGGTCTTTTTGGCCTTCCTGTGGGCCGCACCGGTAATCGGAGAGCGCGCGGCGCGCGGCCGCGGCGTGCGTGAACTTGCGACTAAGGGGACCATGTTCGGCTTGTGCGCATTCCTCCTTCACGACTTGTTGAACTTCGCGATGTTCGTGCCGGGATCGGCCGTAACGGCGTTTGCATTGGTGGGAGTCTGCATCAGCGAAAAAGCCGGCCCTAAGGGCCCCGCGCCGACGAGCACGAGGGCGAATAGATGGATTGCCTTCGGAGCGGCAACGGGCTTGGTCACCTGCATAGCTATGGCGATCGGGCCCCCGGTCGTTTGTGCCAACCGCTGCCTTGCCGAGGCGCGACGCGCGGAGCCACACGAGCGAGAGACTTCGGGCGCAGATGCGATGGGATTATACGCGCAGGCGGCCGCTTGCGATCCGCTGGATCCGACGGCTTACACGGAGCATGTGACGTATCTTCTACGCCGCGTAGCGCGCGAACCCCGGATGGCGCAGCAATGCCTGGAGGTTGCCGAGCGGTCTTTGGAGCAGGCGCTGGCGCGAGACCGTTGCAACGTCAAGCTCCGCCGCATGAAAACGAAGTTGTATCGCGTTGGGGCCGAGATCGGTGGCGAAGAATCTCATTTCGAACAGGCCGTCGATGCCGCAAAATCTGCGCTCGAGCTATACCCGCAAGACCCAGTGGGAATCGCGGTGCTGGGTGAGTGCCAGTTGGCGGCGGGTGCGGCCCTGGGACGGCGCCGATTGATTCAAGACGCGATTGAAAGCTATGAACGCGCACTGCGCCTCGACGACGCCAGACCCGAGTGGGAACGAATCCGCGGATTCCGGCGGTGGGAGAAGGACGCGCTGAACGCGCAGCTTCGGACCGCCCGGGACATGCTCGCAAACGCCCCGTAGCAGGCGTCAATCGTCGAGCTCGTCGCGGACTTCGCCGCAACTTCGTGGCGCTGCGAGCGTCTCCGTGACCACACCGCGGCCGGCGTGCTTAGGGCGCGCTCGACAATAACATGAACACTTGGAGAAGACATGATTTACAAGATGAACAGGATCGCGGCGCTCCAACACCTGTGACGACCGCAGGCCCTGGTTCCTGTTAATCACGTAAATCCTGTCTATTCCCTCAGAAATCGTTCAAGTTGTGTTTGAGCGCTGCCTCAGGGCTTGACGACGTGCCAGCCGTGCTTGTCGTTCACGAAATGAAGCACGTCAAACTCTCTGCGGGCCAGTTCGCTGTTGTTTCCGTCGATCCCGAGGATTACCAGGCGATCCCAGCGGATTGGGATGCGCCCCACGTCGATGGTAAAGCGTTCAACCGCGTGCGTGACAATCGTCAGCTTGTTCCGCTTTTGGTCAAACTCCCCGGTGGCCCAGGCACCGGCCGAGTCGCCCCGCACTTTCTCCACGGCCAGCCACGAATCGGAACCTCCCGCGGCGGGCCCAATATCGACGCGCAGCGGTATTTCTTCCCTCGCGGGTGTCGGCGTGGATTCGACGGTACGGCCGGAAGGTGTGCTCGACCCCTCCTCTGAAGTCGAGGGAGCCGGTTTATGACACCCCGGGGCGGGCAGCGCAAACCACGCGCAAAACACTACGCATAATCGGGCCGTCGCTCTTGTTCGGCTTGCGAACACCGCGGCCAAACGGCAAGACCGCGCGCACAGAATACGCCGCGAATGTCGAGAGTCTCGGGGCATATTAAAGTCTCCGGTGTTCAGCGTCCTTCGTTCGCAGGTTACATCGCTCTTTCCTTTATTGCAAAGGAAGCCCCATTCATGTAACGTCATTCCCGGGAGCAGGGTGCAGGGATCATGCCGAGACTAACTTCGCAAGGCGCCGCACGATCGACAACGATTGTCGCCGTTCGCCGCGGCGGGCTTGTGGCGGTGGGCGGCGACGGGCAGGTCTCGATCGGTGACGCCATAGTCAAGCAGGACGCGCGCAAGATTCGCAAACTGGCCGACGGCCGGGTGCTGTGCGGCTTTGCGGGCTCCGCGGCGGATGCATTTGCGCTCCTGGAGCGCTTCGAAACCAAGCTCGAAGGCTACAAGGGCAACCTCCGCCGGGCGGCGATTGAGCTCGCCCGCGAGTGGCGGACGGATCGTGCCCTGCGCCGCCTGGAGTCCGTAATCATTGCGGCTTCAAAAGACGTTACGCTGATGATCAGCGGGGCCGGCGACGTCATCGAGCCGAGCGACGGCGTGATTGGGACGGGTTCCGGCGGAAATTACGCGGTTGCCGCGGCGCGTGCGCTCGCCGCGCATTCCGAGCTTGCACCCGTGGAAATTGTGAGGCGGTCCCTGGAAATCGCCGCGGACATCTGCATTTACACGAACCGTGAAATAGTCATCGAAACACTCGATTGACCTATTAGCGCTCATCAGGGCGCCGGCCGACCACGCCGTTGTGCGACATGAGTCAACTGACACCGAGGAAAATCGTCGACGAGCTTGACCGATACATCATCGGGCAGGACGCGGCGAAGCGCGCCGCCGCCATCGCCATTCGCAACAGGTGGCGCCGCCAGCAGTTGCCCGACGAGCTGCGCGACGAAGTAGGGCCCAGCAACATCATCCTGATCGGTCCCACGGGCGTGGGCAAGACCGAGATCGCCCGCCGCCTCGCCCATCTCGTCAGCGCCCCATTCATAAAGGTCGAAGCGACCAAGTACACCGAAGTGGGCTACCACGGACGCGACGTGGAGAGCATGATTCGCGACCTGGTGGACTTGGCCGTGAACATGGTCCGCGACGAGCAGACCGAAGTGGTACGGACCGAGGCGGAGCGGCTCACGGAGGAGCACCTGCTGGATATTCTGATTCCACCGACTGATTTTGACCGTTCGGACAACGATGCGGCGAGCGATACGGCCCAGCGGCGCCAGCGAAATCGCGAGAAGCTGCGCGCACAGCTTCGCGCCGGCGAGCTCGACGAGCGCGTCGTTGAGCTGAGAATCGAGGCGAAGCAGATGCCGATCGGGGTTATGACCTCTTTCGGAATGGATCAACTCGAACCGGAGATGCAGAACATCCTTGAGCGGCTCATGCCCGCGCAGCCGAAAACGCGGCTGGTCCCGATCCGTGAGGCCAGAGAGATAATCCTCGATCAGCAATGCGAAAAGTTGATCGACCGTGAGAAAGTGACGGACATCGCCCTGCGCCGCACGGAAAACGCCGGCATTGTCTTCCTTGACGAGATCGACAAGCTCGCCGCGCCCTCGCAGACGCACGGGCCGGATATCTCTCGCGCCGGGGTTCAGCGCGATCTGCTGCCGATTATAGAGGGCTGTACGGTAAGTACCCGCCACGGCCCGCTGCGCACCGATCACATTCTCTTCATCGCGGCGGGCGCGTTCCACGGCAGCAAGCCCAGCGACCTGATGCCGGAACTTCAGGGCCGTCTGCCGATTCGGGTCGAGCTGACCGACCTGACCCGCGAAGATTTCACCCGCATTCTAACCGAGCCGCGCAACGCGCTCACCAGGCAGCAAACCGCTCTGATGGGAACCGAGGGAGTGTTGATTGAGTTCACACCCGACGCGGTCGTTGCCATCGCGGACATCGCGTTCCGCGTAAACGAATCTACGGAAAACATCGGGGCGCGGCGGCTGATGACCGTTATGGAGAGACTCATGGAAGAACTGAGCTTCGATGCGTCGGAACGCTCCGGCGAGACGATACGAATCGACCGCCAGTACGTTTCCGAGCGGCTTGCCGGTCTGACCGAGGACGCGGATCTTAGTCGGTTCATCCTCTAGCGCGCGGCGCCACCCAACCAGGCCCGTTGCCGGCCCGCTCTAATTGCTGCCGGACGTCGCCTCGGCACCAGGGTTGGAGCGCTCGGAATCCTGCGCGGCCGGGGCCGAGTTGTTCGGCTTATGAATGTTGTACTTCTTCATGCGATGCCGAACGTGATACCGCGTTATGCCGAGCGCTTCGGCCGCCCTGGACTGATTCCAGTTGTGCTCTTTCAGCGCGTTGATAATCAGCGTCCTTTCCTGGCCGAAGAGGGTTGACACCCCGTCAGATTCGGATTGGGGCACTGGCGCTACGGCCTCGATTTCCGCGGGCAGATGGCATGGGAGTAACGTGTCCCCTTCCGACATCAGGACGGACCGTTCTATCACGTTCTGAAGCTCCCGCACGTTGCCCGGCCAATCATATTTGGCTAAAACGTCCATAGTCGACGGCGCGACGCGCAGACCCGGGACGTTGCAGTCACGGGCCGCCCTGGCCGCAAAATGATCCACGAACAGGGGGATGTCCTCGCGTCGATCACACAAGGGTGGGAGGCTGATCGGGAAGACGGCCAGGCGGTAGTAAAGGTCCTCCCGAAAGAGTCCGTCGATCATCATGTTCTTCAAACTGCGGTTGGTGGCCGCGATCACGCGTACGTCGCAGTTGATGGGCTTGGTTCCGCCGACCCGCACTATCACCTTTTCCTGGAGAGCGCGCAGCAATTTCGCTTGCATCGGCCGTCCGACGTCACCGATCTCGTCCAGGAACAGCGTGCCGCCTTTGGCCACTTCAAACCAACCGCGGCGCTGTGAATGAGCCCCGGTGAAGGCGCCCTTTTCGTGACCGAACAGCTCGCTCTCCAACAGCGTCTCGGGCAACGATGCGCAGTTTACGGCGACGAACGCCTCGTCCATCCGCCGAGATCGGTTGTGAATGTAGCGCGCCGTGAGCTCTTTTCCCGTGCCCGTCTGACCCAAAAGGAGCACGGTGGCACTGCTTTGGGCGACGCGGTCGCTGAGGTCCAGCACCTCACGCCAGCGCTGTGATTTCCCGATAATGGTGGACCGCTTCAACATCGAATCGCGAAGACCGTTGAAGCGCGCCTTCAAGTCCTCGTGCGCCAGGGCGTTCTGGGCGGCCGTGGCGGCGAGCGTCGCAAATACCTGGAGCAACTGGCACTCCGTCTCGGAGAAGCTCGTTTCGCCGGCGCGATTGACCACCTCGATAACGCCGATGACCTCCGAGCGGTGGATCATGGGCACGGCGAGCAACGAATGCGTGCGCGTGCTGCTCAGTTCGTCGGTCTCCTTGCAGAACTTGGCCGAGGACTGAGCGTCCAACAGGACGACGGGTTCTCCGGTCTTGACTACGTGGCCCGGTACGCCCACCGTGGCGTTGAACTCACGATTGATCAACGCTTCGCGCCAGTGCCCCGTCGCGGCCACGACCACGAGCTTCCCGCGCCCCGCATCCAGGCAAAACACGGTGCTCGCCTCCGCGTGCGCCACCGAGCGGGCGAGGTCCGCGATCGTAGACAGCACGAGCTTGTAGTCGAGAGTGGAATTGAAAACCGCGGCGGCCTCGGTCAAGGCCGTGAGAGATGCCGGAGGCAATGTATGCGATGAGATTCTCATCGGTCGTAGGATCCTCAGCCCGCGAACGAACCCTAAGTTTCGCTGGTATCGCTCCGCCGGTCAAGGCCCGCTATAATGCGGCGGGC
>Ga0326597_10007817_pt1 | contig 14495 bp, 15 predicted proteins | sample RVTome_12_FD_203789 | JGI IMG/M metagenome (GOLD analysis project Ga0326597, IMG submission 203789) | Soil microbial communities from uranium-contaminated site in the Upper Colorado River Basin, Wyoming, United States - RVT100D185 | ecosystem: Environmental > Terrestrial > Soil > Contaminated >... | reverse complement strand
GATCGGCCACAGCAGCAGCGGGGTGAGCGCGCCGGCCACCAGACCCGACAGCGACGAATAGCGCGTGACCGCCGCCACCGCGGCCCAGACCGCGCCATAGACCAGCGCGACCGGCCACGACACCGCGATCAGCACGCCGATATAGGTGGCGACGCCCTTGCCGCCCTTAAACCGCAGCCACACCGGGAAGACGTGGCCCAGCACCGCGCCGAGGCCAGCCAGCAGCCCGGCATCGGCGCCGGCGAGGGCAGCCATGGCCAGCACGGCGACCGTGCCCTTGAGCATGTCGCCGAGCAAGGTGGCTGCGGCCAGGCCCTTGTGCCCGGTGCGCAGCACGTTGGTGGCGCCGATGTTGCCGGAGCCGATGGCGCGGATGTCGCCGGTGCCGGCAAGCCGCGTCACGATCAGGCCGAACGGGATCGAGCCGAACAGGTAGCCGACGGCCAGCGCGATGGCGACGTGAGCCAGGTCCACGATCGTTCCCCCAGAGGAGGAAAGTCTATCACACGAACTCGTAGACGGTGCGGCCGGCGACGATGGTGCGCACGGCGCGGCCCTGCATGCGCGCCTCGTCGAACGGCGTGTTGCGGCATTTGGATTTCAGCTCGGCGCGCTCGAGCACCCAGGGCACGTCGGGGTCGATCACCACGATATCGGCCGGCGCGCCCGGCCGCAGCGTCCCTCCGGGAAGGCCGAGCAGTTCGGCCGGCCGGGTGGACAGCGCCTTGAGCAGCGTCATCAGCGCGAGCTCGCCGCTGTGCACCAGGCGCAGCCCCGCGGGCAGCATGGTCTCGATGCCGACCGCGCCGGGTTCGGCTTCCGCGAACGGCAGCCGCTTGACTTCGACGTCCTGCGGATTGTGGTCGGACATGACGACGTCGATCAGCCCGGATTCCAATGCCGCCACCAGCGCCTTGCGGTCGTCCTCGGCCCGCAGCGGCGGCGACAGCTTGAAGAAGGTGCGGTACTGGCCGACGTCGATCTCGTTGAGCGCGATGTGATTGATCGAGGCCGACGCCGTGACCGAGAGGCCGGCGTCCTTGGCGCGGCGCAGCACTTCGAGCGATTCCGCGCAGGTCAGCGAGGCAGCGTGGTAGCGGCCCTCGGTTAGGCCGACCAGGCGGACGTCGCGCTCCAGCATGATGGTTTCGGCGGCCTTGGGCACGCCGATCAGGCCGAGCCGGGCGGCGAACTCGCCCTCGTTCATCACGCCTTCGCCGATGAGATCGGGGTCCTCGGTGTGATGCACGATCAGCACGTCGAAATCGCGGGCGTAGAGTAGCGCCCGACGCATCACCTGGGCGTTGGTGACACTCCTGACCCCGTCGGTGAACGCGATCGCGCCGGCTGCCTTGAGCAGGCCGATCTCGCTCATCTGCTTGCCTTCCAGGCCCTTGGTCAGCGCCGCCATCGGCACCACGTGGACGATGCCGGTGTCGCGCGCGCGCCGCTGCACGAAGTCGACCATGGTGGCGTCGTCGATCGGCGGCGTGGTGTCGGGCTGGCAGACGATGGTGGTGACGCCGCCGGCTGCGGCGGCCTGGCTTGCCGAGGCGATGGTCTCGCGATGCTCGGCGCCGGGCTCGCCGATGAACGCCCGCATGTCGACCAGGCCGGGGGCGACGATCTTGCCGCGGCAGTCGACCACCTCGGTGCCTTCCGGGACGCCTGCGGCGCCGATGCCGCGCTTGGCCTCGCGGACCACGCCTTCGGCGATCAGCAGATCGCCGGCGAAATCCAGTTCGCGCGACGGATCCATGATCCGCGCGTTGGCGAGCAGGATCGGGCGGCGCTCGCGGCGGTCAAGCAGCATGGCCGGTCACTCTGTCATTCCGGGGCGCTCGCGCAGCGAGCGAGCTCGGAATCCAGCGGCATGCAATGCGGTCGCATCTGGATTCCGGGTTCGCGACGGAGCTTGTCATCGGGCCGGCCCAATTGCGCCGGGCCCGTTGGGCGCGCCCCGGAACGACGCTGCAAGCTGGCTCACGCATTCGGCAGGTTCCGGGACATCGCCTCCAGCACCGCCATGCGCACCGCCACGCCCATCTCGACCTGCTCGCGAATGAGCGACTGCGCGCCGTCGGCGACGATGGAATCGATCTCGACGCCGCGGTTCATCGGGCCGGGATGCATCACCAGCGCGTCGGGCTTGGCGTAGGCGAGCTTCTTCTGGTCGAGCCCGAAATAGGCGAAATACTCCTGGGTGGACGGCACGAACGAGCCGTTCATGCGCTCGCGCTGCAACCGCAGCATCATCACGATGTCGGCGCCGGCCAGCCCCTCGCGCATGTCGCGGACCACTTCGACGCCGAAGCGCTCGATTCCCGGCGGCAGCAGCGTCGACGGCGCCACCACGCGCACGCGGGCGCCCAGCGTGTTGAGCAGGATGATGTTGGAGCGCGCCACGCGCGAATGCTGGATGTCCCCGCAGATCGCGACCGTGAGGTTCTCGATGGCGCCCTTGTTGCGGCGGATGGTGAGCGCGTCGAGCAGGGCCTGGGTCGGGTGCTCGTGGCTGCCGTCGCCGGCGTTGATCACCGAGCAATCGACCTTCTGCGCCAGCAGTTCCACCGCGCCGGAGGCATGATGGCGTACCACGATGATGTCGGGGTGCATGGCGTTGAGCGTGATCGCGGTGTCGATCAGCGTCTCGCCCTTGCGGATCGAGGACGAGGCGACCGACATGTTCATGACGTCGGCGCCGAGCCGCTTGCCCGCCAACTCGAACGAGGCCTGGGTGCGGGTCGAGGCCTCGAAGAACAGGTTGATCAGCGTACGCCCGCGCAGCCCCGCGGTCTTCTTCTCGATCTGGCGGTTGAGCTCGACGAATTCCTCGGCGAGATCGAGCAGACCCACGATGTCCGCATGCGAAAGCCCCTCGATGCCCAGCAGATGACGGGTGCCAAGCACGAATGTGGACTTGTGGGCGATGTTCATTAAAGCGGAAGCTATAGGCGCGGCGGCGGGCGGCGGCAAGCCCGCCGAACAGCGGTCCACAAGCGGCGCGAAACCCCACGGGCGTGGTACATTTCCGCCGCCGGCACCTGGCGCATGTCCCGGCGAAGTGGAACCCGGTTCGCCGATCAGAACGTGCGCAATGTCAAAGAAACTGGAGCCTTTCCCGGTTCAGTTGAACCGGGGCAGGCTCCAGGGAACCGTCATGGCCGCGGGCTTCGAGACCCACCAGGTGTTCAATCAGTCGCCGCCCTATCGGGACGTCGACCTGTTCGGCAGCGACCGCGCGCTGCAGGACGCCGTGGCGGCCAACGGCGCGGCGGGGGAGGCGGTGGCGCTGTCGGCCTTCGGCCGGCACTGGGGCTCGGCGGCGATGTTCGAGCAGGCGCGGCTGGCCAACGAAAATCCGCCGGTGCTGCGGGCGTTCGATGCCTCCGGCGACCGCCGCGACACGGTCGAGTTCCACCCGGCCTACCACCACTTCATGGCCGAGAGCGTGGCGGCGGGACTGCACGCCTCGACCTGGCGGGCCGACGCCACGCGGGCCGCTGCGCCGGCCGAGGTGGCGCGGGCGGCGCGCTACGTCATGGTGGCGCAGGTCGAGAACGGCCACATGTGCCCGATCACCATGACGCGGGCCGCGGTCGCGGCGTTTGCCGCCGAGCCGGCGCTGGTCGGCATGTTGATGCCCAAGCTTGTCTCGCGGCAGTACGACCCGATGTTCCGTCCCTGGCGGGAGAAGGTCGGCATCACGCTCGGCATGGGCATGACCGAGAAGCAGGGCGGCACCGATGTGCGCGCCAACACCAGCCGCGCCGAGCGGTCGGGCGATGCCTACCGCATCACCGGCCACAAGTGGTTCATGTCGGCGCCGATGTGCGACGCCTTCCTGGTGCTGGCGCAGGCCAACGACGGGCTCACCTGTTTCTTCCTGCCGCGGTTCCGCCCCGACGGCAGCGTCAACGCCATCCGGCTGCAACGGCTCAAGGACAAGCTCGGCAACCGCTCCAACGCCTCCTGCGAGGTCGAGTTTGATGATGCCTTTGCGCTGCGGGTCGGCGACGAGGGCCGCGGCGTGCGCACCATCCTGGAGATGGTGCAGCTCACGCGGCTCGACTGCGCGATCTCGTCCGCCGGCATGATGCGGGCGGCGGTGGCGCAGGCGCTGCACCACTGCCGGCACCGCAGCGTGTTCGGCAGGCGCCTGGCCGACCAGCCGATGATGCGGGCGGTGCTGGCCGACATGGCGCTCGAGGTCGAGGGCGCGCTGGCCGCGACCCTGCGGCTGTGCCGCTCCTACGATCTGGCGCAGGCTTCGCCGGCGGAGGCGGCGCGCGCGCGGCTGTTGACGCCGGCGATCAAGTACTGGGTGTGCAAGACCGCGCCGGCGCTGGTCTACGAAGCGATGGAGTGCCTCGGCGGCAACGGCTACGTCGAGGATGGCACGCTGGCGCGGCTCTATCGCGAGGCGCCGGTCAACGCCATCTGGGAGGGCTCCGGCAACGTCATGGGCCTCGACGTGCTGCGCGCCTTCGGCCGCGAAGCGGACGCGGCTCGCGTCACGCTGTCGGAACTGAGCCAGGAGGCCGGCGATCTTGCCGGCGCAAAAGACGCCCGCGCGGACATCGAGCGAATTCTCGCGGACCCGGAAGGCGAGGGCGCGGCACGTCGCGCGGTCGAGCGGCTGGCGCTGCTTGCCGCCGTCGCCGCGCTCAAGGCCGGCGCGCCGCGCCAGGTCGCCGAGGCGTTCGCGCGCACGCGGCTCGCCGCGCGCCATGGCGCGACCTTCGGTACCGCGACGATCGATTCGTCCGAAGTGTCGATGCTGCTCGGCCGCGCGTCCGCCGACGGCTGAATGGTTGCGCCTGCGTTGCGCGGCGGGTTCCAACGCCCGCAGACACTCACGCATTTGTGTTGGCCATGTTGCGGTTTTGCGCGCGACCGCCGTCGGAACCGCCCATTGGCGCCTGCGTTGTCATCCCAATCGCGCATTCGCCAAACCGCGCGGCAGGGAGGGTGCGGCCCAAGCAACCTCGATGTGGAGAATGGCAATGAAAACGACGATGTTGAAACCCGCAATCGTCCTGGGGCTCGCAGGAGCTTTGACCCTCGGCGCCATGACGTCGTCACAGGCGCGCGTCCGGCCGTGGGTCGCCGCCGGCATCGGGCTCGCGGCCGGCGCGGCGCTGGCTTCGGCGGCTGCCGCCAACGCCTACTACTACGGCCCCGGCTACTCCTACCATCCGGTCTACCCGGTGTATGGCTATGGCCCGTACTACCCGGCGAGCACGGTGTATGTGGACCCGGGCTACAGCGCCTATGCCTACGCGCCGGCCTATGCGGCGCCGGCGATCGCTGCGCCGCGCTACCGGCGGGCCTACCACGGCTACGACACCAACTACATCGGGCCGTTGCGCGAGCGCCAGCTTGAGGGCCGCGACTACTGACATCGCCGAGACGGGATGTTGATTGGAGGGCCGGCGCGAGCCGGCCCTTCAGTCGCGCCGGGCCAGGCGGTCGAGCGCGCCCTGCAGGATGAAGGCCGCGGCGTGCTGGTCGATCACCGCGGCGCGCTTGCGCCGGCTGACGTCGGCGGCGATCAGGTCGCGCTCCACCGCGACGGTCGACAGCCGCTCGTCCCACAGCGCGATCGGCAGCGCGGTGAGCCTGGCGAAGTTGCGTGCGAAAGCGCGCACCGACTGGGCCCGTGGGCCCTCGCTGCCATCCATGTTGAGCGGCAGCCCCAGCACGAAGCCGACGCAGCCGCGCTCGCCGGCCAGCGCCAGGACGCGCTTGGCGTCGATCTGGAAGGTCTTGCGGGCGATGGTCTCGACGCCGGTGGCCAGGCGACGATCGGGATCGGAGGCGGCAACACCGATGGTCTTGGTGCCGAGATCGAGGCCGAGCAGCGCGCCGCGCGGCGGCCAGCGGCCCGCGGCCTCGCTCACTTCGATCACCGGTGCGGGCATGGGCTGCGATAAGCGCGCTGCGGTCAGGCCTGGAGGAAACGGATGCGGGTGCCCCAGGGGTCGGCGGTCTCAAAGCCGCCGTCGATGGCGGTGACCGGCGCCTGCGCCACCTCGAGGCGGGATTGCATCGCGGCGAACGCATCCCGGTCGGCGGCCTCGACCGAGAACCAGCCAAGCCCGGCGCGGTCGTCGTCGCGCGGGCCCGCGCCGTCGCTGTGCCAGACATTGGCGCCGACGTGGTGGTGATAGCCGCCCGACGACATGAAGGTGGCGCCGCCGCGCCGGCGCGTCAGTTCGAGCCCAACCGCGCCGCGATAGTATTCCTCGGCCTTGCCGACCTCGCCGACCCGCAGGTGGATGTGGCCGATGCGCAGGCCTAAGGGCGCCGCCGGATAGTCGGCGGTCGCCGGATCGACCTCGCGCAGGATCGCCTCGATGTCGAGCTGCCTGGTCGGCATCGTCACCAGGCCGTTTTCCCAGTTCCAGCGCTCCGGCGGCCGGTCGTTGTAGACCTCGATGCCGTTGCCCTCGGGATCGTCGAGATAGAACGCCTCGCTGACGCCATGGTCGGAGGCCCCCGAGATCGGCACGCGGTTGCGCGCGACATGCAGGATCCAGCGGGCGTGATCGGCCCGGGTCGGCATCAGGAAGGCGGTGTGGTAGAGTCCCGCGGTCCGCGGATCGTCCGGCCGGGCGTCGGGGCGATGCTCGATCTCGATCAGCGTCACCCCGCCGACGCCGAGCCGCGACCGGCGATTGTCGCGCGCAAGCTCGGTCAATCCGAGCAGATCGCGGTAGAACCCGGTCAGAAGATCGAGGTCGCGGGCGAGGAGCCCGATCGCCCCGATGTGCAGCGGGGTGCGGCTGGCGAGCGTCGGGGTGGCGGAGGGATTGGGCGCGTCCATCGGCTCTATATCGACCCTGGCGCGGCGCAATTCAACCGCAGCCGCCGCGGCGGCCTGCGGTCGCAACCAACCCGATCCAAGGCCCGCGGCGGCAGTTGCCGGCGAATTTGAGGCTCTGCTATACGCCGGTCGGGAACCGGAGGTCGCGTCCGCCGGTCGATCGAGAGAACACCATGGCTGTCGACGCCGATACCGTCCGCCGCATCGCGCATCTGGCGCGGATCGCCGTCGCCGACGACGAGGTCGAGCATCTGCGCGGCGAGCTCAACGCCATCCTGGCCTGGGTCGAGCAGCTTTCGGAGGTCGACATCGCGGGCGTCGAGCCCATGACCTCGGTGACGCCGATGGCGATGAAGAAGCGCGCCGACGCGGTCACCGACGGCGGCGACGCCGAAGCGGTGCTGCGCAACGCGCCGGCGCGCGAAGGGAACTATTTCGTGGTGCCGAAGGTGGTAGAATGACGCGCCGGGTGCGTCATACCACCAGCCCCTGGGAGCGTGGCGAGACCCGGGACGATCGTGCGATAAGACCTGGATGGCCGGGGCATAGGCGGGCGAAGCGACGCCGTCCTTCGGACGGCTATGCCCGGCTGCGACGGCGGTGAGGACGGACCGATCTCATGTGCATGGCCTGTGAAGAGATGCAGCTCTACTACGCCTACCTCGACGCGATCGAGGAGGAGAAGCGCAAGGCGCAGCCGTGGCAGTGCGAGGTGACGGTCATCCCGCCGGAGGATGAGGCGGCCGCAGCGCCAAAGCCCGCGGCCAGGAAGACGGTCTCCGCCAAGCCCGGGTTCGCGTGCGACGACCCGGAATGAGCGATCTGACCACGCTCACCGTCGCGGATGCGCGCGAGGGCCTCAAAGCAAAAGAATTCTCCGCGGTCGAACTGGCGCAGGCGCATGTCGCGGCGATCGAGCAGGCGCGCGCGCTCAACGCCTTTGTGCTGGAGACGCCGGAGCGCGCCGCGGCCATGGCCGAGCGCTCCGATGCGCGTATCGCCAAGGGCGAGGCCGGCCCGCTCGAAGGCATTCCGCTTGCGGTCAAGGACCTGTTCGCGACGCAAGGCGTGCGCACCACCGCCTGCTCGCACATCCTCGACAATTTCGTGCCGACCTACGAATCGACGGTGAGCGCCAATCTCTGGCGCGACGGCGCCGTGCTGCTCGGCAAGACCAACATGGACGAGTTCGCCATGGGCTCCTCGAACGAGACGTCGTATCAGGGCCCGGTCACCTCGCCGTGGCGCCGTCGCGGCGCCAACACGCCGCTGGTGCCGGGCGGCTCGTCGGGCGGCTCGGCCGCGGCGGTGGCGGCCAAGCTTGCGCTCGGCGCCATCGGCACCGACACCGGCGGCTCGATCCGGCAGCCGGCGGCGTTTACCGGCGTGGTTGGCGTCAAGCCGACCTACGGCCGCTGCTCGCGCTGGGGCATCGTTGCGTTCGCCTCCTCGCTCGATCAGGCCGGGCCGTTCGCGCGCACGGTGCGCGATGCCGCGATCCTGCTGCGCTCGATGGCCGGCCCCGACCCCAAGGACACCACCTGCGCCGACCGGCCGGTGCCGGACTACGAGGCCGCGATCGGCCGCTCGCTCAAGGGCATGAAGATCGGCATCCCGAAGGAGTATCGCGTCGAGGGCATGTCGGCGGAGATCGAGGCCATTTGGGAGCAGGGGCGCGCATGGCTCAAGGATACCGGCGCCGAGCTTGTCGACGTGTCGCTGCCGCACACCAAGTACGCGCTGCCGGCCTATTACATCGTGGCGCCGGCGGAGGCCTCGTCCAACCTCGCGCGCTATGACGGCGTGCGCTACGGGCTGCGCGTGCCGGGCCGCGACGTCATCGGGCTCTACGAGAACACCCGCAGCCAGGGCTTCGGCGCCGAGGTGCGCCGCCGCGTCCTGATCGGCACCTATGTGCTCTCGGCCGGCTACTACGACGCCTATTATTTGCGCGCGCAGAAGGTGCGCACGCTGATCAAGAAGGACTTCGAGGACTGCTTCAAGCAGGGCATCGAGGCCATGCTGACGCCGGCGACGCCGACGCCGGCCTTCGGCGTCGGCGAGAAGGGCGGCGGCGACCCGATCGAGATGTACCTCAACGACGTGTTCACGGTGACGGTCAACATGGCGGGCCTGCCGGGGATCGCGGTGCCGGCGGGCCTCGACGGCAACGGCCTGCCGCTCGGGCTGCAAATGATCGGCCGGCCGTTCGGGGAGGAGACGCTGTTCGCGGTCGGCCAGGCGATCGAGGACGCCGCCGGGCGGTTTGCGCCGGAGAAGTGGTGGTAGCCTGAAATCAAAGCTGAGGCCTTGATATCGACGCACATTTTGAAATAGGTAGTGTGTACATTTTAGGTATATGAACTAAGCAGAGGTTAGCTATGGGAAAGTACCAACCTTTGACGGAATTCCTGAGCAAGCAGCCAGCGAACGAAGTCCGAATGAGCTTTGAGCAAATCGAGCGCGTTGTCGGCGCCAAGTTGCCGCCAAGCGCGATGGAGCACCGCGCCTGGTGGAGCAACAATCCAAGCAATAGCGTGATGACCAAAGCTTGGTTGGACGCTGGCTTCCGCAGCGAGCAGGTCGATATGGAAAGCCGCAAGCTGGTGTTCCGTCGCGTCGAACCCCAACCGCCAATCCCAAGCACGTCCCAGGTCCAACAGTCGGAGCGTGCGCCCCAGCAGCATCCCCTGATCGGGCTCATGAAGGGGACGATCTGGATCGCGCCGGGAGTCGATCTCACCAAGCCCGCCATGCCCGAGTGGGGCGAAGTGGCGTACGGCGACAAGACTTGGGAAGACGTCAAGTGACGCTGCAAACGCCACTCTTGCTCGACACCTGCGCTGTGGTCTGGTTTGCGGACGACGAAGTGATGGCGCAGCGGGCAACGGACGCCTTGAACCACTCGTTTGCGAGCGGCGAGCCCGTCTATCTGTCGCCCATCACGGCATGGGAGATCGGAATGCTGTGCGCTCGCGGTCGCATGCGATTTCCCATGTCTCCGCAAGCATGGTTCGACCGTATCCAAAACGCGCCGGGAATGGCGCTTGCGCCAATGCCACCGAGTGTCCTGATGGCGTCGTCATTTCTGCCGGGCCTGCCGCCGGCCGATCCGGCGGATCGGATTCTGGCTGCGACCGCGCGCGAGTTTGGATTTCGCCTGATGACGCGCGACCGACCGCTGCTGGCGTATAGCGACCAGGGCTTCATTCACGCCCTGGCTTGTTAGCATGGGCGCGACTTTGACCCCCGCAGCCTTCAAGCGCACGTTGTCCCACCCGGTGCCGCCAAAGGCCCTCGATGCGCCGCTCCGGGCGCTGTGGTGGGTGAAGAAGGGCGACTGGGACAAGGCCCATCGCATCGTCATGGACGAGCATTCGCGCGACGCCGCCTGGGTGCACGCCCATCTGCATCGCGTCGAGGGTGACGAGGGCAACGCCGGCTACTGGTATCGCCATGCGAAGCGGCGGCCGGCGTCGGGCGCGTTCGAAGCCGAATGGGACGCCATCGTCGCCGCCATGCTGTAGCCCCGCCATCGGCCGCGGCCGGGGTCGCAAGGCCGGCGGTGGGCCGTGCCGGTTCCCTTCGGCCGGGAATTCGGCCGTTAACCAAGATGGCGGCGCGGTCCAGCCATAAACCATTCTGGCCAAAGCACAATTTACCTGTTGACGGGTCCGCGCAGGGACGCCGATAAAGAACCCCTAAGAGGGCGTTAAGGCCCTCAATGGGCCGTCAAAGGTCCCAGGGGGTTGCGTATTTTGGCCCGGCGATTGGCATTCGCCCGGATTGTTGCGCCCGCCACCGTGCTCGCGGTCTGGCTTGCGGGATGCAGTTCCGTATCGGTGCGCGACGCGCCGCTCAACCAGCCGATCACCGGAAGCGCAGCCGAGGCCTTCGCCGCGATCCGGCCGGCCACGGGCAGCGCGCCGCCGGCGGCGGCCGACGACGTTCTGGTCGGGCTTGCATTCTCCGGCGGCGGCACCCGCGCCGCGGCCTTTGGCTACGGCGTGCTCTCCGAGATCGACCGAACGCAGGTGCGAAGCCGCACCGGCACGCACTCGTTGCTCGATCGTGTGGCCTTCGTGTCCGGCGTGTCCGGCGGGTCGGTGCTGACCGCCTATTACGGCTTGAAGAAGCGCGCGGCGCTGACCGATTTCCGCGAGCGCTTTCTCATTCGCAATGCCGAAGAGGGGCTCTCGACCGGCATCAACCCCGTCAATCTGGTGCGCGCCATCGGCGGCGGCGTCAACGACGCCAGCCAGTTCTCGGATTGGTTGAGCAAGAACCTCTACGACGGTGCGACCTTTGCCGATTTCCGGCGCACGCCGGGCCCGCAGATCTGGATCAACGCCTCCGACATCTATAACCGCACCGCGTTCGTGTTCGGCGAGGCGGCGTTCATCGCGCTGTGCAGCGATCTTGCGGCCTATCCGGTCGCCGATGCGGTGGCGGCCTCGGCCGCGGTGCCGATCGTGTTCACGCCGGTGGTGATCAAGACCTATCCGCAGAAATGCAGCGACAAGCCGCCGGAATGGGTCGAGCGCGCGCGCGGCAACGCCAACGCGCCGCCGATGCTCAAGGCCTTCGCCGACGCCCTGCACCGCTACCACGAAGGCTCGATGAACTACGTCAAGCTGCTCGACGGCGGGCTGGTCGACAATTTCGGACTGTCCGGCTTCACCATCGCGCGGCTGTCGGCGCGTGCGCCCCATGAGCCGATGTCGCCGGAGCAGGCGGTGCGGCTGCGGCGCTTCATCGTCGTCATCGTCGACGCCGGCCGCGGGCCGTCCGGCGACTGGGTCAAGACCGTCGAAGGACCGACCGGCACCGAACTGGTGATGGCCGCGGCCGACACTGCGGTGGCGGCGAGCGTCAACGCCGGCTTCACCGCCTTCGATCGCACCATGAAGGACTGGCAGACGCAGCTCATCCGCTGGCGTTGCGGGTTGTCGGCGCAGCAGCGCCGGCGCTACCAGGCCCCGCCCGGATGGAACTGCCGCGACCTGAAGTTCTACGTCGACCGCATCGGCTTCGAGCAGCTCGGGCCGGATCGCGCCAAGGCGCTGAACGCGGTCGACACCCGCTTCCAGCTGCCGACCCAGCAGGTCGACACCGTGATCGCGGCCGGCCACGACGCGCTACGCGGCAACCGCATCTTCAACGAGTTCCTCGCGGGCGTTGGCGCCCGCCGCCGACCCGGCCCGCCGCCGCCGGCGCCGGAATCGACGCCGGTCGCCCGCGCGCCGGCGCCGTCGACCGTCGGGCTTGCGCCCACCGCACGCTGATTTAATCGTGGTTGGTGCTGGACCGGCCCAGTGTCGGCCAATCCCGTCAGCCTGATAGCGTCAGGGCAATTCCAGCCCCGCGGCCTTGTAGGCGGCATGCGCCGCCGGGGCCGTCAGAAACGCGACCAGCGCCTTGGCCCCGTCCGGATTTTGCGCGCCGGCATGGACGCCGCTGCAGAACACCGTGATGCACTCGATGTCCCTGGGCAGCGGCCCGACGTAATCGATGCCCTTGATGTGGACGAGCTCGCTGACCTGCTGGAAGCCGATCTCGGCTTCGCCGCTGGCCACGATGGTGCCGATGGTGCCGCCGGAGGGCACGCCGCGGTGCCGGGGCTTGATCCGGTCGGCGATCCCCATGCGCTCGATCAGGCCGGCCATGTAGACCCCGCTCGGGCCCGAGGTGTAGCCGACGGTTTTGGCGGCGAGCAGCGCGCGCTTGACCGCCTCGCCCGAGGAGATGTCGGGCCTGGGCGCGCCCGCGCGCACGGCAACGCCGATGTTGGATTTTGCCAGGTCCACCCGGCTGCCGGCGACGATCTTGCCCTGCCGGGTCAGCTCGTCCATCTCCTTGCTCGAGATCAACACCAGGTCGTAGGTCTCGCCCGCCGCCATCCGCTTGACGATGTCGGTGGTGCCGGCCCAGGTGGTCGCGACCTTGCGGCCGCTGTCGCGCTCGAACTGCGGCACCAGTTCGTTGTAGGCCTCGCGGGTGGCGATGGAGGACAGGACTTTGATTTCGGCGTTTTCCGGCATAGTTAGCAAGCAACGCATTCCAGGCGGCGGCGATCAAGCCCCAATTTGAGGTTTCGGCGCCGGGATGACGGCGCAAGGTCGAGGCGCCGCGCGGGCGATCAGGTGAAGACATGAGTGTGCAGAGCAATCCGTCGAAGCTGATCCGCGGCTCCACCGGCGAGTGGGAGGTGGTGATCGGCATGGAGGTGCACGCCCAGGTCACCTCCCATTCCAAGCTGTTCTCCGGCGCCTCGACCGCCTTCGGGGCTGCGCCCAACAGCCAGGTCTCGCTGGTCGATGCCGCCATGCCGGGCATGCTGCCGGTGATCAACGAGGAATGCGTGCGCCAGGCGATCCGCACCGGGCTCGGGCTCAAGGCCAAGGTCAATTTCAAGTCGGTGTTCGACCGCAAGAACTATTTCTATCCCGACCTGCCGCAGGGCTATCAGATCAGCCAGTACAAGCAGCCGATCGTGGGCGAGGGCGCGGTCGAGGTCGACCTGCCCGACGGCGAGCGGATCGTGGTCGGCATCGAGCGGCTGCATCTGGAGCAGGACGCCGGCAAGTCGCTGCACGACCAGCACCGGACGCTGAGCTTCGTCGACCTCAACCGCTCGGGCGTGGCGCTGATGGAGATCGTCTCCAAGCCCGATTTGCGCTCGGCGGAGCAGGCGCAGGCGTTCCTGTCCAAGCTGCGCTCGATCCTGCGGTACCTTGGCACCTGCGATGGAAGTATGGAGCAGGGCAGCCTTCGCGCGGATGTAAACGTGTCAGTCCGTCGCCCCGGAGAGCCGCTCGGCACCCGCTGCGAGATCAAGAACATGAACTCGATCCGCTTCATCGGCCAGGCGATCGTGCACGAGGCACGCCGCCAGATCGATCTGATCGAGGACGGCGGCAAGGTCGAGCAGGAGACCCGGCTGTTCGATCCGGGCAAGGGCGAGACGCGGCCGATGCGCACCAAGGAAGAGGCGCACGACTACCGCTATTTCCCCGACCCGGACCTGCTGCCGCTGGAATTCGACCAGGCCTATGTCGATGCGCTTAAAGCGCATCTGCCGGAACTGCCGGACGAGAAGAAGTCGCGCTTTATGCGCGTGCACGGCCTGTCCGCCTATGACGCCGACGTGCTGGTATCGGAGAGGGCGCTCGCCGATTACTTCGAGGCGGTCGCAAAGGACCGCGATCCCAAGACCGCGGCCAACTGGGTGATCAACGAACTGACCGGGCGATTAAACAAAGAGGGCAGGGCCATCGAGGCTTCGCCCATGGGCGCCGATCAGCTCGGTGCGATCCTCGACCTGATTGCGGAGGGCACCATTTCCGGCAAGATTGCCAAGGACTTGTTCGAGATCGTCTGGACCGAGGGCGGCGATCCGCGGGCGCTGGTCGAGGCGCGCGGCATGAAGCAGGTCACCGACCTGGGCGCGATCGAGAAAGTGGTGGACGAGATCGTCGCCAACAACCCCGACAAGGTCGCCGACGCCAGGTCGAACCCGAAGGCGGTCGGCTGGTTCGTCGGCCAGGTGATGAAGGCCTCCGGCGGCAAGGCCAACCCGCAGGCGGTGAACGCAGCTCTCAAGAGCAAGCTCGGACTCTGATCCGATGGCCCACCGGGTCGCGCGCCGCCGCGGCGCGTGATCGCG
>Ga0326597_10007816_pt1 | contig 14495 bp, 10 predicted proteins | sample RVTome_12_FD_203789 | JGI IMG/M metagenome (GOLD analysis project Ga0326597, IMG submission 203789) | Soil microbial communities from uranium-contaminated site in the Upper Colorado River Basin, Wyoming, United States - RVT100D185 | ecosystem: Environmental > Terrestrial > Soil > Contaminated >... | reverse complement strand
GCGTGAAGCGCGGCCAGAAGATCGCGCTCGTCGGCTCGACGGGACTTTCGACCGGCCCGCATCTGCACTATGAGGTGTGGGTGAGCGGCAAGCCGGTGAATCCGATGAAGTACGTGCTGCCGGACGCCATCGTGGATTGAGGGCGTCCGTCAGCGGGTGCGGACGATGATCGCCCCGTCGCCGTGCCCCACGCCGAACCGGATGCTGGCTTCGGATCCGTTCAAGTACTCCATCTCCACCACCGTCCCGGCCTGGATCCGCTCCAGCGCCTCCGCGCCGCCCAAGCGCACCCCGTCGACATACGCCACGACCTGCCCCGAGCCCGGATTCCGCACGCTGCTCACGCCGCGCGGCCGCAGCCAGAGCGGACGCAACCGCGCCACCGCCTGGTACGCCGTCGCGACGGCCATGGACTGGATTTCCTCGGCCCGAAGGACACGCTGCGACGATGGTGCCGGCGCCGATGGCTGGGCAGCGGTACCGGATCCGGCCGCGCAGCCGGCAGTTACGACGAGCGCCCCGAGCACGACGACCCATTTGGAGCTGTAGCTCACGCCGCACCTCACTGTGAGGAGGAACGTTGGAAACCTCGTCGGCGGACCCACCCCTCGCAAGAGGGATCAGGGACGACTTGACGCCGCGATACCAATGGGTTCCATTGAGAGAACCCGGCTCGCCTTCGAGGCTCCTATGGGCTCCGTTCCGCCGATCCCTCTCCTGCTCGTTTCCGTCGCCCTGAGCGTCAGTGTCGCGTGCGCCCGGGCCGCCCAGCGGAGCCATGCCGAGCTCGAGCGCCCGGGCGAGGACCTGATCACGGAGGAGGAAATCACCGCCACGGGGGCCCGCACGGCGTGGGAAGCGCTGCGCCGCACCGCCCCGTATTTGAACATGAGCGAGCGGGGGAACGGTCAGCCGGCACTGATGCGGCGCCGGGGCAAGTCCAGCATCATCCTCAACGACGCGCCGATCGTGATGCTCGACGGAGTACGCGTTCCCGACTTCCGAAACCTGGCCATGATTCCGGCCAACACCATCGATCATATGGTGGTCATCCGGGGCATCGACGCGACGACCTACTACGGCACGAACGCGGTCGGCGGTGTCGTCCTCATCAAGACCAAGACCGACTAGGCGGATCCGCGAAACGAACGGCGGGAGGAGTGGCCATTGCGCCGCCCCTCCCGCCGTTTTGCTTCAGCGATGACCTCCTACGGCAACCGATCGGCGCACTGCGTGAAGTTCGGGTTGTTCTCCTCGTCGAACGGAACCGGCAGATTCACGTCCGTACCGTCGTACTGGAGGTTCTGCTTGAAGTACGGACCCGTGGGGAACACCGTGTTCTCCGCCCGCGAGTATTGCCGGAGGAGCCGGCGCATGTCCGACAGCCGGTGCCCAGTGAGCCAAAGCCAGAACGCCCGCTCCCGGAACAACTGGTCCACCCGGCCGGCCGGCGTGCCGGGATCGGTCAGGTTGGCAAGGACCGGGATGGGCGAGCCATTCGCCGTGATGTACGCCGGCGGTGCGCCCCGGACCCCGTTCAGAAACGGCAGGTACGTGTTGCTCGCACCCGGCCCGCCGATGTTCATCGCCGCCTCGGCCTCGATCAAGCGCGCTTCCAGGCCGGACGCCAACGGAATCGACCCGTCGCGACCGAGGTAGCGGAGCTGGTCCCACTGCGGCGTGGCGCGGTCGAAGCCGACATCAGTGCCGCCGCTCCGCACGAACGACAGCCGCGGGTCCCCGGCGCTGCGGTACGGCAGGCCCACCCCGGCCTCAACATCGGCCACGGAGTAGCGTTCGTTAAAACTGTTCGCGTTGACCACGCCGTTGTTCTGTCGGGCGCTGTTCAGCGAGTATGTGACGAGGTACACGAAACCGGTCGGGACGGCCGCCACGGCCGTGGCCGCCGCGCTAAAGTTACCCTGATCGAGCAGTGCCCGCCCCTGGCCGACCCGCGCCAAGTCCGCGAGGTCGGCGTCCCCAGCGTTCGTGGCGGCGGTGAGCGCTGCGCCGAACCGGGCCAGGGCCGTGTCCAGCATCTCGGCCCTGGTCAATGGCTGCCCGAAGGTGGTCGAGCCGTCCGGATTGGCACGGCTGAACGGAATCCCGGAGCACCAGTTTTCCGCAAAGAACAGGTACGTGAAGCCGGCGAGCGCCAGCATTTCGGCGTAGCCGGCCTCCGCGTCCAGATCGGGTGAAAAGTCCTCGTACCCGCGGGCCGCGAACTCCGAGCGGACGCGCGCCCGGCTCAACGTCCGGAACCAGTTCCCCATCGTGCCGTTCGTGATCTGCGTGTTCCGCCGATCGATTTCGATGCGCGTGGGGAACGTCTCGGAATTGATCCACTCATCGCCGAGCAGGCCGCTGTACATGATGACGCCTTCGGTGCCACCAGACCCGTCGGCGCCGGAGCCGCCGTAGGCGAGCGCGAACTCGCCCAGGGCGGCACGACGGACGGTGGGCAGCGCTTCGGGCCCGGAAATACTCCCGGGCGTCAGGATATCGGGATCGGTCACTTGAAGAATCTTCTGGGTGTCACAGCCCCCGAGCGGGAGCGCGAGCACCGCGATCATGGCCAGGGCGCGCGAGGGAACGGCGGCCCGGCGAGTGATGCTGTGCAGCATGGTCCGGATCTCCTCGCTCAGAAGTTGACGTTGACGCGCGCCAGGAACGTGCGCACGGGTGGCTGGCTCAGGAACTCGAACGTGTTGAAATTACCCTGCCCGCCGCCGAGGATTTCAGGGTCGAAGCCGGTGTACTTCGTCCACGTCCCCAGGTTGCGCCCGGTGAGCGTGAAGCTCAGTCCCTTGGCGCGTAGCTGTGCCGCCCACGCTGCCGGGGCCACGAACGTCACCGAGATCTCGCGGAGCTTGACGAAGCCCGCGTCCTCGACATAGCCCCCGTCGCTGCCGAGCAACACCGTTCCCAGCGCCTTGGCCTGCTCTTCGAGCGAGCTGTTCGGGTCGTGCAGGCCCGCACAGATCGTGAAGGCACAGCGGAACTCTTCGGTGTCGTTGAACTGCTTGTGGCCGAAGCGCCCGTCGAGCAGTCCGTACACGCGCACGCGGCCGCCGCCGAGCGTGACCGTCGTGCTCAGGCTCCCGCCGTGGGTCGGGAACGGCGTCCCGAGGAAGACCGGCGTCGGGCCGAGCGAGACCTCGCTCGATCCGATGAGGCCGTCACCGTTGGCGTCCGAGTAGATGATGGGCCGGAGGAAATAACTGCCCAGGGGATAGCCTTCCTGGTGCCGTTGCGACGCGCCGCCGAGCCCGAAGATGATCGGCTCGATGCCCTCCCCCAGCTCGATGAGCCGGTTGCGGTTGCCCCACGCCGAAGCGCTCAGGTCCACCGCCACCTGGGGGCGATCGATAACACGTGCGTTCAGCGCGATCTCGACCCCCTTGTTGCTCACGCGCCCGAGATTCTCGAACTGCGTGACCGTCTCGCCTACGGATGGCGCCACCCGGCGAGCGATCAACGCGTCCCGCGTGTTCTTCGAGTAGAAGGTGAACTCGAACTGCACGCGGTCTTGGAACAGCCCCGCGTCCAGACCCACCTCGACCTCGCCCGATTTTTCGGGCTTCAGGCCGGGGTTCCCGAGGTTCCCGCTGGTGAATCCGAGCTCGTCCGAGCCAGCCTCGGTCACGGTGACGGGCACGTAGAAGAGCTGCGCGTCCGTGGCGCCCGGCTGCAGCCCCGACTGACCGTAGGCGGCCCGCAGGCGCAGCGACGAGACTTGGGAGACGGCCGGGAAGAACGACTCCTCGGAGATCACCCAGGAAGCGCTGATCTTGGGATATGCGACGAAATCGAAGTCCTGCCCGAACGCCGAATTGTCGTCGCCGCGCAGGGCCGCGGTGAGGAACAAGCGGTCACGGAAGCCGACGCGCTCTTCCACGTAGGCCCCCAGGGTCTTGGCCTCTCCGGTCGCCTCGTCCACCGTCGGCAGCGCCGTGCCGCCCAGGGAGTTCGTACCCGCGATCAGATTCTGGCCGAACGCGGAAATCGTGTTCGCGTACTCCCGGAAGTACTGGACCCCCACGGACGTATTCGCCCGCCAGGCCGGCGTGAGATCGTAGGACGCCGTGGCGTTGAAGTTCGCCGTCGTGCTGTAGAGCACCGCGCGATTCGCCGCCCGGCTGCCCAGGAACAAGTCGGTGTCGAAACCCTCTGGAATCTTGCCGGGGAAAGCGGTCTCCTCATCCGTCCGCCCCGTCATGTCCACGCCGATCACGCCGCGCGTCGTCAGGAACGAGAACGGCCGGAAATCGACCGTGACGCCGCCCGTGAAGCGCTCGATCCGCTGGAAGTTGGCGATCGACATGCTCTGCCCGGGCGTCAAGAACGCGTAGCCGCCGTTGGTGGTATCGGTCAGCCCCAACAGGCCGCTCGGCAAGATCCCGAGCGAATTGTTGTCGTTCTGGGGACGCTGGAGGTCGCTCGAGACGTAGCCCGCCGACACGTTGATCGCGGTCTTTGGACTCACCTGCGCCGTCAAGTTCGTGCGGAGGTTGTACCGCTTGAGGTTGCTGATGGCGTAGATGCCGTTCTCGTCTTCCATCTCCCCGGACACGAAGTACGTCATCGCCTCGCTGCCACCCGTGACGTTCGCCCCGTACTGCTGGCGGCTGCCGTTGCGGAACGGAGCATTCACCTCCAGAGGGTTGAAACTGGTGAGGCTGGTCTGGGTGCAATCCCCGTCCGCGACCTCGAACAGGAAGCAGTCGGAGGTGAAGTTGGCCGGGTAGGTCGTGAAGTCCCGCACGCTCCCGCCTTCGGTGTAGACCGTCCAGCGGGCAGGCCCGGGCCTGCCGCGCTTCGTGCGCACCTGGATGATGCCGTTCGCCGCCGCCGTACCGTACAGCGCGGCCGCAGCCGGACCCTTGATGATCTCGATTGACTCGATGTCTTCGGGATTGAGGTCGTTGATCCGGGACGGTGACTGACCGCCGACGCCGATGGTTGCCGAGTTGGCCCCATTCTCTACGCGGACGCCGTCGATGATGAGGACCGGGTCGTTGGCAATCGACACGCTGTTCGACCCGCGAATCCGCACGCGCACCCCTGCGCCCGTCGTGCCGCCCGCCGACGTGACGGTCACGTTGCCGGTGCGCGAGTTCAGCAGGTCCGCCATACTCGTGACCGGCGCTTCCTCGGTCACTTTCGCGGCGTCGATCGTCGCCACCGAGTTGCCCAGCTCGCGCGCGCGCTGCTCCTCACCGCTCGCCGTCACCACGATGGCCTCCAGTGCGACGGCGCTCGCGCTCAAGCCGAAGTTGAGCTCGACGCTCGTCCCCGCGCTCGCCGTCACGACCCGCGACACCGAGGCGTACCCGATAGCGCGGACGAGCACCGCCACGCGTCCGGGTGCTACCTCGATCCGATAGCGGCCGTCCCGATCCGTGGCCGCGCTGATGTTCGTCGCGCGGACGAGGACCTGGGCGCCGGCCACAGGCAGTTGGGTGGTTTGATCGATGACGCGCCCGGTGATGGCCGCCTGCTGCGCCCACGCGGTACTCGCCATGCCGACGAGCAGACCGGCGGCCAGCACGGCGGTCAGCCTGCTATTGCCAATGGAAAATCGCATAGTTCTTCCTCACGCTTAGAGGTTGCACACGTACGGCTAGAGGTTGCACACGTACGGCGTGAACGCAATCACACATGCCCCAGCCCGCCGGTCCGGAGACCGGGTGGCCGCGCAACTCGAGGGTGCGCCAGCCTACCGCCTACATCGGCCGGGGATGATGATGTTGCGCTGGAGGTGAGGAACGCAGCGCACGGAAATTTGGGTCATGCATCGCCTCCTGACGGGAGAAGGGAACGACACCTCTATATTGAAGGGCGCCCGCCGAGTCCGCAAGGGAGGCTTGGCTCCCCTCGGGTGGGTCGAGGGAAGCCAGTGCCTGCGGCCTTCAGTTTGCAGTGTTCGGCGGCCGGCGGTCCACCAAGTACACCACACCGGGCGCCGCGAACGCGCCGCCTTGCGGCGCGGCACTCCCCACCACCGAGGCCGGCACGACGATGGCGGTCAACACCGACCCTGCGATCCGTGCCCCAGCGATCGGATTCGTCGTGGACGTTCCGGCGGAACCCGCCGGGGCTTTGAGAGTCACGAGCACCGGCGTCTTGGTCCCCGCCGCGGTCACGACGATCCGCACGGAGTCGGCCCCGACCGTATCGGACGGCACGGTGAGGTAGCCCATGGCGCCTCCGTACGCCACGTTGGCGAACAGGGCCATATCCGGCAGCGTGTCCGCCGCCCGTCGCGTGACGTTCACGTCGACGTTCCCCATCCCGGCACCGGCGTGGATGACCCGCACCCCGATGGCAGCCGCGCCAGGCGTCGGCGGGGCTTCCGGAACGAGCAGGATGACGTCTCCCGGCGTCTGCCCGGGCCGGGTGAAGCCGGTATGAATGAAGGTCTGGGCGGTGTTCTGCGTCAACGTGATCGTCGTATCGATCATGACCGTCGAGGCGATCGCCGCATCGGTGCTGCTCATGAACGCGCGGATCCTGCGCTGGCCCGCCTCGATCGGTTCCGGGAACATCTCGCTGATTCGGAAAACCGCGTCGAACATGCCGGCGTTCGACGCGATGTCCACCACCCGGTAATCCATCTCCCCGGTGTCTGGGACGGCGTTTACCCAGTGAATGGAGGCAAGGGGAATGACATTCTCGCCCAGCACCCCGTCGTCGTCGCAACCGATAAGCGCGAAGGCCAGCATGCAGGCTGATAGCAAACGGAATCGCTTCATGGCACGCTCGAACGAAAGAGGTTCGTACCGCTCATTGTGTGCCTCCACCATCGCCCGGAGGCTTCCCGGTCTTATCGCCGCCACCCAAAACGCCGAGCCCCTGCGTCGCGATCAGCGCGACCACCGTCCCGCCGAACCCGACCGCGGCCGCGACCGTGCGGCCGGTCGAGAACCGCCGTTCCAACACGTTCGCGACATAGTCGCGCCGCAGCGTCACGATCTCCCCGGTCCACCGTTGCCGCGCCCCCGAGATCCCCTCGACCGCCGACACGCGCAACACGTACCCCGTGTCCGTCGCCTCGACCAACATACCCTCCACGCGAACCGCCGCCGGCCCGATGTCGCTCCCGGCTCCCACCCGGCCCTGATCGTTCAGCACCAGGGCGAGGTGGGTGTCGGGCGCCGGCGCGGAAGCCAGGGGACGATACGTGTAACACGCGGCGACGACGCCCGGCACGAACGCGATCGCCGCCCCGCCGCGCAGGCGGCGCCACGTCACCCTCAGTACACGCCTCCCGTGAACAACCCGTACGTGCCCTGCGCGGCGCTGGATGGGCCGCCCACGCCGCCCAGCTGGTAGAACGCCTGGCGCCGGGCGTCCATCTCCTGGAACGGGACGGCCCAGTTGTAGGCCGTGCCCTCGGGAAGATCGCCCCAGCCTCGGCCCGCGAAGTACCACAGGCCGTAGCCGGCGAAGGCGGTCTCCATGCGGTACTCCCACTTCAACGCTTCGAGGATGTTGCCGCAGATCGTCGACTGGTAGTTCGGCGGCGCAGGCACCCTCGGGACGCAGGCGCTCCCACCCGGAACCGGGGTGGTCAGGTCGCTGATCCCGGCCACCGACGGCAACTGACCCGTACCCACGCGCGAGACGTCGATCAGCGCGGCGGCCGCCGCGAAGTTTGGAGTCGCCAGCCGCAGGTATCCTTCGGCCGCCAACAGGTTCATCTCGGCTTTCGTGATGACCGGATACCTCCCCACCCGCGCCGCGTTGAAGAACGCGCGCGACCGGTAGAAATCGTACATCGAGATGCCGATGGGATCGCCCGGTTGATCCTCGCCGGACGGCCGGTTGCGCAAGTACGGCGTCGCCGACCACGCGAGCGGCGCGGTGGGCGTCGGCGAAGCGGTGTTCTGGTCAGTGCGCGTCGTGCCCTGCGGCAAGCGCCGGTCCGGCGTGACCACGAGGAACGGCGCGCGGCTCGCCGGCGCCAGGGCCAGCCACGCCGCGTAGCCGCCCGAGGTGTCCGCCATCCCCAACACGAATTGCCACATCTGGTGCCAGTTCGCCGACCCCGTCGCATAGTGCTGGACCGGCCACGCCACATCCCAGCCGGCGGAGGGATTCATGTCGATCTCGAAATCCGCCGTGATGCCGTTCTCCGCGTCCGCGATGACCTGGGTCCAGTCCACCGCAGCCCGCTCCGCCGGCGTGCGCGCCACGCCGGCGCGGAACCGGGCTTTGTACGAGCGCACGAACCGCACGAAATCCGCGGCGGAAAGGGAGTTACCGTTGATCCAGTTCGACGGCAGCGGGAACCCCGCCGCGGCGCTGGGCGACTGCGCCAACGCGATGGCGGAATCGAGGTAGCCGAGCGCCGCCGGCATCAGCGTGGCGTAGTCCGAGAGCGGTACGATCGCGCCGCTCGCGTCGTTTTCCGTGATGATGGAAGCGGAATCGTAGGCGAGCGCCAAGTTGCCGAGCGCCACACCTTGCACCATCCGCGCGAACGCCTTGGCCCGCGTATCCGCGCCCGCCGTGCCGAGCGTGAAGCCGGGCTGGAATTGCCCGAGCCCGATGGCGGCGACCCGGGCGGCGCGGTGCATCCGCTGGTAGTCGCGGAAGTTCTCGCTCTCGCCCGGATTCCCTCGCGTGTTGGGGATCGGATTCCGGGGGACGGCGCCGAGCGGGCCCATCTCGAAGTTGGCGAGCGTAGAGTAACTGTTGAGCCCCATCACCTGGAGCTTCGGCTGGAGACCGCCGTTGCTCCCCAGGGTACCGTCCTGAATGGTGGCGTAGGCGCCCGCGATCAGCGCTTCCACATCCGCCGGCGAGGCCAGAGCCCGGTCGCGGTCGGGCTCGTTCTCATTCGCCACCTGCAGCGGCTCCTGACACGCGACGAGCGTGAGCGCGACGAGCGCGACGCTCGAGGCGAAGCGAAACGGTCTCATTGATCCTCCTGCCGGGACGGAGCCGGCGGGGCGGGTGGTGCCGCCCCGGCCGGCCCAACCCCCGGGCTCTAGAAGCTCGTGGACACGCCGAACGTGAGCGTGCGCGTGTTCGGGAACGTGAACGCATCGACCGCGTTGATCGCCTGCGAATTCGCCTCGCCCCCTGAGAGTCCGACCTCCGGATCGAAGCCGCGGTAGCCCGTGATCGTGAACAGATTCCGTCCGACGAGGCTCACCGACCAGTCGCCCACACCGCCCAGCGGGCCGAGGTGGTAGGCCACGAGCAGCTCGCGCAGCTTGGCGTAGCTCGCGTCCTCGACCGTGAAGTTGTTGGGCTCGAGAATCGAGTAGAATCCACCCAGGCCGGCCGAGTTGTCCGGCGGGGCCGCGCGGTAGTAGTACCCGATCGGCTTGGCGGCCTCGACGGACTTGCCGAACTGATCCACGTCCGCCGACAAGAAGTCCAAATGGGCCCAGTGGTAGCCTTGGTTCCACACATCCTGGCCGATCGATGCATCGAGCAGCGCGTACACCGTCAGCCGCTTCCATTGGACATTCTGCGACACGGAGAAGCGGAAGTCGGGGAGCGCGTTCCCGAGCGGCACCCGGGCGGCCGAGCAGCCGGCGGTCGGGGCCGCGGCGCAGGCCGGGTCACGCACGGTGATCGGCATGCCCCAGTTCACGGCCACGCCCCAGGGGGAGCTGGTGCCGGGGAGCTGGGTCTCCCACAGGTTGTTGGTGATCCCCATGCGGGGGTTGTTGCCCGCTCCCACCCACACTATCCAGCCTTCGTCGTTGCGCTGGAACGAGCTCGTGGGCCCGCCGCAGTCGGCGGCGAACGACGCCGGGAGCTCGCTGCACGAGGTCACGAACCGGCGGCCGTAGAACGTGCCGATGCGCTCGCCCTGGCGCGCCTCGAAGATCGAGCCGGTCGCCTGGAGCGGCGCCCCATAGGAGAACGGCGGCACGTCCAGTTGGCTGATCACGGACCGGTTGCGATCCCAGTTGAACCGTGCCGACCACGACAGCTCGGATCGCTGGATCAACGGGATGTTGAGCGAGAGCTCCCAGCTCTTGTTCTGGAGGGTCCCCGCGTTTTGCCACTGGTTGTTGAACCCGGTCGTAACCGACGGAGTCACGAGCAGGATCTGGTTCTCGATCTTGGCGTGAGAGTACGTGACGGTGAGACCGTAGCGGCTCAGGATCTCGATGTCGGCACCGACCTCGGTTTCCTTGTTCAGTTCCGGCCGGAGGTTGCGGTTACCGGCCGTTTCAAGCGTCAAGCCGCTCGACGTGATGGCGAACGTCTCATACTGCGCCGAGAAGCGCGGCGAGCCGCCCGCGGTGCCGTAGGACCCGTGGAGCTTGAACTCGGTGACGGACGGCAGGAACCACCACGGCTCGAGTGCCATGCGCCAGGCAACGGACAGCCGGCCGAAGGTCGCCCAGCGGTTCGCGGCCCCGAACAACGAGGAGCCGTCGCGCCGCACGAGCGCGTCGAGGAGGTAACGGTCCTTGTAGTCGAGTCCGGTCCCGGCGAACAGCCCGATCTGGCGGATCTCGGTGGCGCCCGAGAAGACCGTCACGTTGGTCGGATCGATATTCTCGAGCGCGGTCACGCCCTTCACGCGCAGCAGGTTCCCCTGGCCGTTCTGGTCTTCGGTCTCCCGCCGCTCGTACAGGTAGCGCAGGCTCGCGCGCCCCCGCAGATCCGGGCCGAACTCGTGCCGGAACGTCGCGTTCAGACTGGTGTTGAGCGCCTGCCGGCCGAGCTCGCTGCGGAACAGGAAGCCGTTGTTGGTCGTGGCGCTCGCGCTCGTGCTCCGGAACCCCTTGTCGCGGAACTGTATGGTCGTTCCGCGGCGCAGGTCGTAGCTGAAATTGCCCTCGAGGTTGGCCCACGCGGCCGGGGTGTAGCGCAACGTGACCCCGCCGATGAATCGGTTCGTCTCGTCGTTCTGCGTCCGGTTCTCCAGGTAGTACAGCGGATTCTCGTTCTGGCCTCCGCCCCCCTGGAGGTTGGGCCGGATGTAGAGCCGGCCGAGGGTGTCGCGCTGCAGCACGTTCGCGATCGCCGGCACGCGAGTCAGGCGGAAAAACGACCGGCCGCCTTCCTCCTGGTCCGCGCCGTCCGACAAGCTCCGGCTGTAGAACGAGCGGAGCGACAGGGTCCAGCGGTCCGCGATCGCCTGATCCAGGTTCAGGCGGACCGACTGGCGTCGGAAGCCATCCAGGAACCGGATGGCTCCCTCCTGCATGAGGTTGGACGCGCTCGCAAAGAAGCGGGTGCCTCCCACCCGGCCCGTGACGTCCAGGCTGTTCTCGGTGTACACGTGCGGCGTGATCACCTGCTGCACCGCGTTGTATGTCGTGCCGGGCCACGGATTCACTTGGAAGCGCTGGCGCAGGATCGAGCCGCGGATCGTGGAGCCCGGGTCGACCGGGAATCCCGGCGGGGACAGGGAGACATCGCCGGGCGCGTTGTTGATGCGCGCCGCCTCGGCCTGATAATCGAACGTGCGCGCACACAGCGGCTGCCCGGTCGCCGATTGGCAGAAGCGCGTGCCCGTCTCGTCCATCATCAGCGCCGTATAGCGCGCCAAGCCGAAGTCCCGCTCGATATCGCTGACCCCGGTCTCCGAGCGCACGGCGAACTTGACGCCTTCCGCGCCCCGGCGCCCGGACTTGGTGGTGATCTGAATGACGCCGTTACCCGCCCGCGCCCCGTACAGCGAGGCGGCGGCGGCGCCCTTGACCACCTCGACCGTTTCGATGTCCTGGGGGTTGAGGTCGGGCAGCACGCCGTTGATGATGACGCCGTCCACGATGTACAGCGGCTCCTGGCTCCGCCCCGACGCATTGAGCGACGTGGGGCCGCGCAGGATCACCGCGGGGGCCGCGCCCGGGCGACCGCTGGCCGAGACGATGTTCGCCCCGGGCACCTTGCCCTGGAGCTGCGACAACGGATTCGCCGCCGGCACCGGCATCGAGGCCGCGTCCACCTGACTCACGCTGAACGGCACCTTGATCCGCTCGGTGGCCTCCTGCACGCCCGTGACGACGATCGCCTCGAGCATGTTGACATCGGTGACCAGTGTGAAGTTGAGCTGGTGCTCACCGGGCGCGAGGGTGAGCGCGCGGATCAACGGCTTGTAGCCGATCTGGCGGGCGCGGACCGTGACCTGCTGGCCTTGCACCCGCGCGCCGGGGACGAGCAGCTGATACCGGCCGTTGGTCCCCGTGGTCGCCGTGATGCCCAGCTCGAGGATCAGCACGTCGGCCACGGGGATAAGCTCCCCGCGATCCGACGTGACCGTCCCCCGGATAATGGCGTCCTGGGCCTGCGCGCTGACGGCTCCGCCGAACAGCAGGGCGGTCAGCAACCCCAAACGTGTGTGGTTCATACCGACGAACCTCGGATGAGGAGTGAGAAACCTCCGCCACGCCGGAACGTGAGCGGAAGAGGTGGAGAAAAACGCGAAGCGGATGAAACCAGTCCCCGACCGCGCGGCTCTCCCACTGGGGAGCCACGGGACTACCAACAAAACCGCGCGTCGCGCAACGCGGTCAAAGACGGACGGCAAGACGGCCATACGCATCGTTAATACGGGCCGGCGCGGCGAGCGTCAAGGGGTGCAAACGGTGGGGGGTCGGGCCCACCTTTCCATGCGGCTCACCGGCCCATAGAATGTAGTAAACAATGAGGAATGGGGCGCCCCAGTGAACTGCCTCCGCCTCGACCGGTTCGTCGCCGGGCTCCTGCTCGCGGGCGGGATGTGCACGCTGGCACCGGGCGCGGGGAACGCCCAGCAGCGCCTCGGGGAGCTGCGCGGTGCAGTCGTGGACCGGACGAGCGGCGCCCCGCTGCCGGGCGCCCGGGTCACGCTGCTCGGTGCGGCCGTCACGACCACCTCCGATGCCGAGGGGCGCTTCGCCCACCGCAGCCTGCCTGCGGGCACCTACCTGCTTCAGGTTCGTTCCATCGGGTACGTCGCCGGGGCCTGGGTGATCGTGCTGGCCGAAGGCGAGGTGCTGGACCGCAGGTTCCTATTGGAGGCCGCCTACGAGCTGCCTCCCGTGGTCGTAGAAGGCCTCGCGGATCAGCGGCTGGCCGAATTCGAGGCGCGGCGCCAGCAGGGGCGCGGGCACTTCATCACCGCCGAGGAGATCCGTGCGCGTGGGGCCAAACGGCTCTCCGACGTGCTCCGCACCACCCCCGGCGTGCGGACGATCTGCCGGGCCTCGGGGTGTCTCGTGCGCATGATGCGGGCGCCGCGCGAGTGCCCGCCGGATTACGTCGTGGACGGCTACTCCGCGAGCTACTCGACCAGTCCGGAAATGTCGCTGACCGGCGTCATCGGCATCGAGGTCTACCGGACGTTGAGCGAGACCCCGCTGCAGTTCCTGCGCGCCGACAATCGCTGCGGCACCATCGTCATCTGGACGAAATCGGGGCTGTAGCCGGGCGGAATCTCACCACGGAATCGATCCCGCCGCGCCGCAGGACCCACGCCTCGGACCCGTCGGCGCGCACGATGCCGACGTCGCCGTCAGTGTCGAACGCGATGAACTGACCGTCGGGGGACCAGCTGGGGAGTTCGTCCGGAACGGAGCTCGTGGTCAGACCGACCACGCCGGTCCCGTCCGCATTCATCACGTAGATGGCAAAATCACCGTCGCGGTTCGACATGAAGGCGATGCGGGTCCCGTCGGGCGACCACGCTGGCGCGAGGTCCTCGGCCGGGGCGTTCGTGACATTGACGAGCCCCGTACCGTCACCGTTCATGACGTAGATCTCGCCGTTACCGTCCCGACCACTCGTGAACGCCAAGCGGCCGTCCGGCGCCCAAGCGGGGAACCGGTCGGCCGCCGGATCATCGGTGAGCGGCGTCACGCCGGTGCCGTCGGCGTTCATCGCGTAGATCTCGAAGTCGCCGTCGCGCCCCGATACGAAGGCGATCCGCAAGCCATCCGCCGACCAGGCCGGCTCCGTGTCGGTGGCCGTGTCGGCCGTGAGTCGCGTGACGCCCGTGCCGTCCGGGTTCATCACATAGATGTCCGGGCCGCCGTCGCGCCCGGACACGAATGCGAGCCGCAACCCGTCGGGCGACCACGTCGGCCAATCGTCGTAGGCGAGCGAGTCCGTCAGGTTCACGACGCCCGTCCCGTTCGCGTTCATCAGGAACACGTCGAACTGCCCGAACCGGCCCTGGCTCACGAAGGCCACCTCCCCCGGCACCGGTGGTGGCGGCTCCGGCGCCGTATTGTCTCCGCACGCGCAAGCGGCGAGCGCGGCGAGTGTCCTCACGAGGTCCCTGCGGGCGATCATGCACCGGTTCCTGGACGGCGGATCCTTAAGCTTACTCGCGGCGCCGGAGAGTGGCAAAGCATGCCGTCCGACGCTATCGTACGGAAACCCGCTCGACGAGCTCATGACGTTCCAGGGGGCGCGCGCAATCCCTTCATCTTATGTCGACCCTATCCACAGCGGTCTTCCTGAGTCGCTCGCTCTCGCTCGCCCGTCGGGGAATGGCGGGCCGGGGTGAGCCGCCCTGCCCTCCTCTACCG
>Ga0326597_10007815_pt1 | contig 14496 bp, 9 predicted proteins | sample RVTome_12_FD_203789 | JGI IMG/M metagenome (GOLD analysis project Ga0326597, IMG submission 203789) | Soil microbial communities from uranium-contaminated site in the Upper Colorado River Basin, Wyoming, United States - RVT100D185 | ecosystem: Environmental > Terrestrial > Soil > Contaminated >... | reverse complement strand
CGACACCCGGGATGTCCCGCATGAGGTCCTCGACCCGGCGCGCGAGGTTTCTGAGCGTGGGCAGGTCGTCGCCGAAGATCTTGACCGCGATGTTGGCCCGCGTGCCCGAGAGCATGTGGTCGATGCGATGGCCGATCGGCTGGCCGAAGGTGGCCCGGATGCCAGGTATGGAGGCCAGGTCCCTGCGCAGTGCCTCGAGCAGCTCCCCTTTCGAGCGCCGCGGAAGGCCGAGTCTCGCGGGAGCTCCCATGTCGAGGGTCAGGTCTATCTCGCTCCCCTCCACTCCCTGCACGTGTTCGTCTTCCTCGGCCCGCCCCGTTCGCCGGCCGATCGCCTTGATCTCCGGATGCTGCATCAGCGTGGTCTCGACGATGTGCGCGAGCCCGTCGCTCTCCTCGAGCGACGTGCCCGGCAAGGTGACGAGTCCCACGACCAGAGCGCCTTCGTTGAACTCCGGCAGGAAGCTCTTCCCCATCCGCACCACACCGACGACCGCGAGGACGAGCATGACGACGGCAGGCGCGGTGACCAGCAAGGGGTGCCTCATCGCCCAGCGCAACGGTGCGGCGTAGGCACGCTTCAGGATCGCCACCACCCATGGCTCTCCGCCCCGCGCCACGGTCCGGCTGGACGGAAGCAGGTAGTAGCAGAGCGCCGGCGTCAACGTCAGCGCCGTGACGAGCGATGCCGCCAGGGACACGCAGAACGCGAGGCCCAGGGGCCGCAGCAACCGCCCCTCGACTCCGGAGAGGAAGAACAAGGGCACGAAGACGAGCAGGATGATGAACGTCGCGAAGACGATCGACGTCCGGACCTCGACGCTGGCATCGAAGATGATCCTCAGGGCGCTTGCACGGCCCTCCGGTGGCAGAACGCGATTCTCACGAAGCCGCCGGACGACGTTCTCGACGTCGATGATCGCATCGTCGACGAGGGCGCCGATGGCGATGGCCATGCCCCCGAGGGTCATCGTGTTGATGCTGGCCCCGGACAGTCGCAACGCGAGCACGGCCGTAACGAGCGACATCGGGATGGCGAGGAGTGTGATGAGGCTGGCACGCAGGCTGCCCAGGAACAGCACGACGATCAGGAGGACCATCAGGCCGCCCTCGATGAGAGCCGCCGTCGTGTTGTCGATGGAGTGCTCGATGAAGTCCGATTGCCTGAAGAGCTGCTTGTTGATGCGCATCCCGGCCGGCAGCGCCCTCTGGATCTCGTCCAGCACGCCGTCGAGCTCCTTCGTGAGCTCCAGCGTGTTCGCGGCCGGCTGCTTCTGGATCGCGACGATGACGGCGTCCTGGGTGATCGGCTCCCAGTTCGGACCGCGCATGGAGGCCGAGCCCGTGCCGCGCTTGATCGCCGCGCCGATCTGGACCACCCCCACGTGGCCCACCGTGATCGGGCGGCCGCGTCGGGCCGCGACCACGGTGTCGGCGATGTCGTCCGTGTTGCGGATCCGTCCGATCCCCCGCAGGACGGACTCCTCGCCTCCGCCGATCAAGAAGCCTGCTGAGACGTTCTCGTTGCCCCTGCGGAGAGCGCCGGCGACATCCTCCATGCTGATCTGGAGCGCCTTCATCCGCTGCGTCGAGAGCACAACCTGGTACTGCTTCTCGTCGCCGCCGATGGGAGTCACCTGGGACACGCCGGCTACCGAGAGGAGCCGTCGCCTCATCTGGGACTTCGCGACCGACCGCAGCTCCAGGGCGTCGTGCTCGTCCGAGGTGAGCGAGACGAAGAGGATCTCGCCCATGATGGACGAGACCGGCGCAAGAACAGGTGGCTCGACCTGCTCGGGCAGGTTGCCGGACACGGCGGCCAGGCGTTCGTTGACGGTCTGTCTGGCCCGGTAGATGTCCGTCCCCCACTCGAACTCGACCCACACCACGGCGATCCCGACCGCGGTGGCCGAACGCACGCGCCGTACGTCAGCGGCGCCGTTGACCGCCGTCTCGACGGGGAACGTCACCAGGGTCTCCATCTCCTGCGGCGCCATCCCGTGCCCCTCGACGATCACGGTCACCGTCGGCGCCGTCAGGTCGGGAAACACGTCGACCGGCATGCGCAGCGTGGCGTAGGATCCGAACGCGAGCAGGATCGCCGACACCAGAAGCACGGCCAGGCGGTTGCGCAGGGACCACTGAATCAGGCTGTTGATCATCTGTGCGTCCCCTCCCTCAGTGGGCGTGGCCTTCGCCGAACGAGGCCGGGGAGGCCGAGGCGAGCTTCACCAAGTACGCACCCTTGGTCACGACCCGCTCGCCCTCCTGGATCCCGGCGCGGACCTCCACGAACCGTCCGTCGCGGATGCCCAAGTCGAGCGCGCGCTTCTGGAATGCTTCTCCGTGGAGAAGGACGAACGCCACGGGGCGGCCGTTGTCTATGACGATCGCGTCCTCCGGCAGCGCGACAGCGTCGATGGCGCGCTGCGTCTCGAGGAAGACGTCGGCGAACATGCCGGCCCGGAGCAGGCCCTCGGGGTTGGCGGCCTCGTAGCGCAGGGGAACGGTTCGTGTCGCGGGATCGATGACACGCCCGACGTTGACGACGCTGCCGTCCATCGCTCCCAGGAGGTCGAAGCTCCGACCTGGGTACGCGGCGAACGTCAGGAGTGCTCCCGGCGCGTCTCCGATCTCCGCCAGGTCGAACTCGGAGACGTGCACTGCGATCCACACGCGACTCATGTCGAGCAGGCGATAGACCGCCGCCTGACTCTCGATGTGTTCCCCCAGCACGTGGTCGGCCGCGACGATCTCTCCGGAGATCGGAGCCACGAGGGGATGGCGGATCCGGCCCGGTGCACCGGTATCCGCGCGGACCACTGCGCTGCGAGCTCGGAGGTCGTCGAGCCGCTCCTTGGCTTGCGCGAACGAATCCTTCAATGCCTGGGAGCCCTCGGTTTCCCGCAGGGCGATCTCGACGTCCCGGCGGGCCGCTTCCAACTCGGCGACGGTCCCCAGATCCTTCCCGCGAAGCGCTTCGATGCGAACGAGGGCCTGGCGCGCGAACTCGAGGCGAGCCCGGGATTGCTGCAGAGCCTGATCGATCTCCAGCACCCTGGCTTGAACGTCGAACTCCCGGACCAGCAGCTCCATCTCGAGCGTGTCGTGATAGACCGCGTTGGCGGCGAGCTGCGCCGCGTCCGCGGTCGTGAGCGGCGGCTCGAGGAACGCCAGCACCTGCCCCTCCTCGACCCGATCACCGATGCGCGGGAGGACCCCCGACTCGGCCGGCAACAAGCGGCCCGCCAGCGGCGCGCTGACGACCGCCAGATGCCCTTGCGGGGCTTCGACCTCCCCCGGCACCTGCAGCCTACGAGTCAGCGAGCGCCGCTCGGCCTGCTCCATGAGCAAGCCGATCCTCCACTGCTGCTCGAGCAGGAAGGGAACGACGTCCGCCGGCTCGTCTCTCCCATCCGCCTCCGCCGCCGCGTGAGCGCTGGCCGGATCGGCATGGACCACGATCGGTTGCAGGGGAATCGTCACTTGCACTTGGTCGCTCTCGACCACGACCCTCGCTTCGTACCGACCGGGCGCCTCGAGCGCCCCGACGGGTATGAAGAGTCCGTCGCGTGCCGGTCGCGGCGCTTCGAGCACCCTCGGCGCGCCGCTGCCTGGGGACAGCTCCAGTCGGAGCTGTCCGCTCCGGACGGGCTCTCCCGTCGCCAGCACGGTGACGTGCGCCAGGAAGCGCGCCTCGAGGCCCGGCACCAACCGGGGGTACTCCATGAAGAGCTCGACCTCGTCGGTGAAGACGGTCACGGCGACCGGCTTCGGCCCTTCGTCCGCTGCTCGAGATCCCGAGGCGGTCTGGTGCGAGCGTGGGGCGCACGCGACGGTCAGGAGCATCAGCGCGCACGATGAGGCGGAGGTCAAGCCGCGGCGGGAGAGCTCCCGCAGCCTCGCTGATGGTGTGGGTCCACGCTCGGGCGCGCGCGAATCGGAGACGAACCGGGCGCGCTCCTCGCCGTTGTCGCGGGAGTGTGCGAGAGCAACGGGGACGACGGGGACGGTGCAGGCGAACGAAGCGCGAGGAGTGGAGAGCACGGGAGCCTCCCAGGGCCAGGGACACGGACGATCCGAGCGCGGCCGCGGAGCGTCTCCGCAACCGTGCGACGACACGGATCAGGCCGTGGGAGGCGCGCGCGAAAGGCGGGCCGCGGGCGAGCGCGATCGGGGCCGCCGGGACCGTTCGGCGGCGAGGCGGCCGACGATCGTCGCCGGCGGCGGGAGCGTCACTCGCGCGGGGACCGGCGCCAGGTCGCCGATCGGCGCACACCCGGTGCGCGCGGCGACGAGATCGGGCAGGTGGTCGGAGCCGGCGTGCTCCAGCTCGCCGTGGTCGCCGTGCCCGACGCCCTGCGGCGCGTGGTCGTGCGCCACGTGTCCCTGAAACCACAGGGCCCTGAGGCAGAACAGGAGCACCAGCAGCAAACCGGCACTCCTGGAGCTCACTCGCGGGAGTCGATGGACCAGGCGGGATCTCATGCGTCGGGGCGGGACTCTATTGGAAGTCGGCCTCAGGGACAAGCCGCGGCCTCACGGTGACGGTGCCGGGTACGGTGCGGCGCACGTTTCTCGCGAAGTGACCGGGGCCGACCGTTACTCGACCTCGCCGCCGGCGGCGAGCCAGCGCGCGGTCCAGTCGACCAGGCGCTGCAGGGTCACGCGCGGCGGGCCGAACAGGGCCAGGGCGCGCGCGCCGTCCCCGAGCGGGGCGCTCGCGCGCTCGTCGCCGGCGAGCACGGGCTCGCAGCCGAAGGCCTGGCCGAACCAGCCCGCCAGCTCGCGCAACGAGACGCGCTCGGCGCCGGTCAGGTTGAGCACGCGCGGCGGCGACTGCCCGAGCGCGATCGAGCGCAGGGCGGCGGCGACGGCGTCGCCCTGCCAGATCACGTCCAGCGGGCCGGCCGAGAGCTCGATCGGCTCGCCGGCGAGCACCCTGCTCGCGACGTCGGCGACCACGCCGCGGCGCAGCTCGGCCACGTGGCCGCAGCGCAGCAGCACCGAGGGCGTGCCGTGCTCGCGCGAGAAGCTGTCGAACACTCGTTCGCGCGCCAGCACCGACAGGGCGTACTCCCCCGCCGGCTCGGGCGGCGTCTCCTCGTTCGCGCCCTCGCCGTCGACCGGCACGGCGGGGTAGACGACGTCGCTCGAGAAGACGACCGTCGGCGCGCCCGCGTAGCGCCCGGCGACGAGCCCGGGCAAGAGCGCGTTCACGGCCCAGGTGCGCGCGTCGACGCCGCTCCCGCGGCGCCCCGCGCCGACCATGAAGACCGCCGCCCCCGCCTCGGGCAACGCGGCCACCTGCGCCGGGTCGAGCAGGTCGGCCGCGATCGTTCGGACGCCGGAGGCCTCGAGCGCCTCGCGCGCGGGGGCGCCGCCGAAGCGCGAGACCGCGATCACCGCGCGGCGCGAGCCGGCCTCGTCGAGCGCGCGCCGCGCCATGGTCGCCAGCGACAGTCCCAGCCGGCCGCCGGCGCCCAGCACGACCAGGTCGCCCCGCAGCCGCCCCAGCTCGCGCGCCAGCTCCCGCGGCGGCCGCGACAGGAGCTCCTCCAGCTCCGTCGCGCCCCCGACGGTGGACGGCCATTCGCTCCCTCCTGCTCCGGTCGCTGACACGGCTCTGGATCGTACCCGACCGGGGACCGTCGCCCGCCCGGTCTAGTGCTCGGATCCGGCCGCGCGCCGCGCCAGCTCCTCGGGCGGGACGTCCTCGACGTGCGTGGCGATCCACCACTGGTTCCCGGCCGGATCGCACACGCCGCCGGAGCGGTCGCCGTAGAACTGGTCGGCCGGCTCGCGCAGCGACGCGCCGCCCGCCGCGACCGCGCGAGCGTACACGGCGTCGACGTCCTCGACGTAGAGGTACAGGCAGGCGGGCTTCGGCTGCCACTCGCCGCCGGCCTGGCCCATCATGACGACGGAGTCGCCGATGACGGCCTCCGCGTGCCGCACGCCACCGTCCGGTCCCTTAACGCATTCGGCCACCTCGGCGGCGAAGGCGCGTTGGACGAAGTCGAGCACCGCGACTACGTCCGGGACGACGAGGTAGGGCGTGACGGTGTGGTATCTGTCGGGGATCGGCTGGGTGGTCATGGGAGCTCCTGCTCGGCGGCGTGCGCGAGCGACGCAGCGTAACACCTCGGACGACCTGCCGGTCGCGACACCATGTGCCTCTGGGGCCAGAGATGTTGACCGGCGTTCAAGAACCGACTCGCTCGCAGGGGCCTGCAACCGGCGCCGGAGGCGCCGCGCCGCCCATCAGGCGGCGAGGAGGGGGAGGCCGCGTGTCGCGGCCGATGCGGGGGAGGGTCCGCCTCCCCCGCCAACAGGATCAGCGCGGGCCGAGTCCTTCCATTGGGTTGCGGGCGTTCAGCCCGCGCTATGAGGACCAGCGGATCGGGTAGTGCGTTGCGGCGTGCTACTCGGCCCGGCGGATCGTCAGCAGCGCGTCGAGGGGGACGTCCTCGACGACCTGCTCGGCGCCGTCGGGCCAGCGCACCGTGACGCGCTCGACGGCCTCGACCGGACCGAGCCCGAAGTGCAGGCGCGGGTCGTGCGAGGAGTAGAGGCCCTGCACGGTGCGCATCTCGCGCGTCCACGTCCGGCCGCCGGCCTCGACCGCCACGGTCGCTCCGAGCGCGTCGCGGTTCGCGCCGCGGCCGACCAGCCGCACGGAGATCCAGCGCCCGCGGCGCGGGCTGCGGTTCTCGAGCAGGCGCGGCGCCTGGTCGATGTCGATGACCAGCGCGTCGACGTCGCCGTCGTCGTCGGGGTCGCCCAGCGCCACGCCGCGCGCCGAGCGCAGCGGCTCGAAGCCCGGCCCGGCCGCGCCCGTGACCTCCCGGTAGCGCGGCAGCGGCCCGTCGCCGAAGGCCTCGAAGAGCTGCGTGCGCTGCAGCCAGGGGTTCATGCCGACCTGGTCGGCGTTCGGCGCGACGTGCCCGTTCGCCACGATCAGGTCGAGGTCGCCGTCGCAGTCGGCGTCGAGGAAGCCGCCGCCCCAGCCGAGCACGTTCTCGCTCGGCCCCGCCAGCCCCAGCTCGGCGGCCCGGTCACGGAACCAGCCGCGCCCGTCGTTCACGTGCAGCGAGTTCGTCTCCAGGTCGAAGTTCGTGCGCAGCACGTCGAAGTCGCCGTCGCCGTCGAGGTCCTCGACGAACAGCCCCATCGCCGCCGTCGCGCGCCCCTCGCGGTCGAAGGCGAAGCCGCGCCGCTCGGCCTCGTCCACGAAGCGGCCGCCGCCCCGGTTGATGAACAGGTTGGCGGGCTGCAGGTCGTTGGCGACCAGGATGTCCTGGTCGCCGTCGAGATCGACGTCGCAGAACACGACCGCGTACGAGCACAGCGCCTGCTCGAGCTCCAGCCCGGCCGCGGCCGTGGCCTGCGTGAAGTGCCCCTGGCCGTCGCCGAGGTAGAAGACGTCCGGCGCGCCGGGGTTGAAGCCCTGCTTGTTCTCCTCCTCCGGCCCCCAGCCGATCTCGACGCCCTCGATCAGCGCCCGGCGACCCCCGTCGGGCGGGTTCTCGGGGTCGAACAGCACGTAGTTCGCCACGTACAGGTCGAGGTCGCCGTCGCCGTCCGCGTCGGCGAAGGCCGCCCCCGCGCCCCACAGCTCGCAACCGAGCCCCGCCTCCTCGGTCGCGTCCACGAAGCGCCCGCCGTCGTTGCGCAACAGCACGTCGCGCCCGAAGCAGGCCAGGTAGACGTCGGGATCGCCGTCGCCCTCGACGTCGGCGGTCGAGACGGCGTTGATCCAGCTCGAAAGGCCGGCGCCGGTCTCCGCCGTCACGTCCGCGAAGCGCATTCCGCCGTCGTTGCGGTACAGCCGGCTGGACGCGTCGTGCACGACCTCCAGCCGGCGCCCGTCGTCGTGGTAGCGCAGGCCGGCGCCGTTGCCGACGAACAGGTCCATGTCGCCGTCCCCGTCGTAGTCGAGCCAGGCCGCGCCGTTGCCGTTGCTCTCGACGATGTACCAGCGCCGCGGGTCGCCCGAGCGGATGACGACGTCGATCCCGGCCCGCGGCGCGACGTCGACGAACTCGAAGGCCGGCGCGGCGGCGTCGCTCGCCCCGCCGCAGCCGGCGGCGAGAGCGCACAGGGACAGCGATGCGAGGGCGAACGTGTGTTGCGTCTGCATGGCTCCGCGAGCCTATCAAGCGCGCCGGGAGGCCGGGAAGGCCCGGCCGCGCCGCGCTCGCTCCCGCGGCCCCGGCGCCGCTACGATGTGCCGCCCCGCTGCCGGCCGCGCCCTCGGCGACGGACCCCTCGCGACTCCCGATGAAGTACCCCTCCCCCGGGCGGTTCCGCAGCGCCGAGGAGTTCCGCGCGCACCTGCGCTCGGTCACGCCCGACCTCGACTGCGACCTCGCGCTCGAGGGCGCGGCCGGGCCGCTCGGGCGGCCGCTCGAGATCGGCGGGCGAGCGCTCGCCAACCGCTTCGCCGTGCACCCGATGGAGGGCTGGGACGGGACGCGCGCGGGGCTGCCGAGCGAGCACACCCTGCGGCGCTGGCGGCGCTTCGGGCGCAGCGGAGCGAAGCTCATCTGGGGCGGCGAGGCCTACGCCGTGCGGGCCGACGGACGCGCCAATCCCAATCAGCTCTTCCTGAACGCCGATCCCTCGGTCGACGCGCGCGGCGGGCTGGCGGCGCTCCTGGGCGAGGTGCGCGCGGGACACCGCGCGGTCGGCGAGGATCCGGACGAGCTCTTCGTCGGCCTGCAGCTCACCCACTCGGGCCGCTACGCGCGCCCCGACGGCCGGCCGGCGCCGCGCGCCGCCTGCCGCCACCCGCTGCTCGACGCGCCCTGCGGCCTGGGGCCCGACGACCCGCTCCTCACGGACGGCGAGCTCGAGGCGATCGGCGCCAGCTTCGTGCGCGCGGCCGAGCTCGCGGCCGAGGTCGGCTTCGACTTCGTCGACCTCAAGTGCTGCCACGGCTACCTGCTGTGCGAGCTGCTCGGCGCGCGCACGCGCCCAGGGCCCTACGGCGGCTCGTTCGAGAACCGCACGCGCTTCTTCCGGCGCGTCGTCGCGGACGTGCGCGGCGCGTGCCCGGGGCTCGCGCTCGGCGCGCGCGTGTCGCTCGGCGACGTGTTCCCGCACTCGCCCGACGAGCTCACGGGCGTCGGCCAGGCGCGCGGCTGGGAGCGGCTCGTGCCCTACGAGCACGGCTTCGGCGTCGACCGCGACGACCCCCGGCGCATCGACCCGAGCGAGCCGCTGCGCTTCGTCGGGCTGGCGCGCGAGCTCGGGATCCGGCTCGTGAACGTCACGCTCGGCTCGCCCTACGCCTCTCCGCACCTGCAGCGTCCGGCGGCCTACCCGCCCAGCGACGGCTACCTGCCGCCGGCCGACCCGCTGGAGGGCGTGGCCGAGCACGTGCGGGCGACGCGGCGCTGCAAGGAGCGCTTCCCGGACCTGGTCGTCGTCGGCACGGGCTACAGCTACCTGCAGGAGTGGCTGCCGCACGTCGCGCAGCACGAGCTGCGCGCGCGGCGCGTGGACCTGGTCGGCCTGGGCCGCATGGTGCTCTCCTACCCCGAGCTGCCGCTCGACGTGCTGGCCGGCCGCGCGCTCGACCGCCGGCGCATCTGCCGCACGTTCAGCGACTGCACCAGCGCGCCGCGCAACGGGCTCGTGAGCGGCTGCTACCCGCTCGACCCGCACTACAGGGAGCTGCCCGAGGCGGCGCGGCTCAGGAAGCTGAAGGGAACGCCGCGGTGAGCGACACGACCGGCGCCGAACACCTGGCGGCGCTCGAGGCGCGGCCGTTCCTGCCGCGCACGCTCGGCACCCTGCGGCTCATGGGCCCCGGCTACATGCAGTCGGCGATGACGCTCGGCGGCGGGACGGCGTTCGCCTCGATCTTCGCCGGCGCGGCCTTCGGCTACCGGCTCCTGTGGGTCGCGCCCGTGGCGATGCTGCTCGGGATCGTGGTGCTGTCGGCGGTCGCGCACCAGACGCTCTCGACCGGCGCCAACCCGTTCCAGGCGATGAAGCAGCACGCGGGCGCGTTCTTCGCCTACGGCTGGGCCTTCAGCGGCATCCTGTCGTCGATCATCTGGCAGTTCGCGCAGTACGCGCTGGCGAGCGCGATGCTGGTCGCGATCGCGCGGCGCTACGGCTGGGACGCGCCGGCCTGGGGCATGGGGCTGGTCGCGCTGGCCTGGTCCGTGACCGTCGCGATGCTGTACGAGAGCCGGCCGCGCCTGGTGCGCCTGTACGAGAGCATCATCAAGGGCATGGTGTGGTTCATCGTCGCCTGCCTGGCGTGGGTCGTGATCAAGAGCGGCATCCCGCACCCCGGCGAGCTCGCCGGCGGCCTGGTGCCGTTCCGCATCCCGGGCGCGAACAAGGGCGTCGAGGGCGTGACGCTGGTCGTCTCGGGCCTGGCGGCCGCCGTCGGCGTGAACATGGTGTTCGTCTTCCCCTACACGCTGCGCAAGCGCGGCTGGGGTCGCGCCCACCGGCGCCTGGCGCGCGTCGACCTGTGCTTCGGCATGTTCGTGCCGTACGCGATCGCCGCCAGCCTGATGCTGATCGCGTCGGCCAGCGTGTTCCACTACGGCGACCCGGACCTGTTCACGGGCAAGAAGATCGCGCCCTGGACGGCGGCCGAGATCCTGGCCGCGCCGGACCGCCTCGGTCCGGTGGCGGGCCTGTGGGTCTTCGGCCTAGGCATCGTGGCGATGGCGCTGTCGTCGATCACGATGCAGATGCTGTGCTCGGGCTTCGCGCTGTGCGAGATGATCGGGGCGAGAGCGGAGGGCACGCCGTACCGCATCGGCATGCTGCTGCCCGCGGTGGGCGTGCTCGGCTCGGTCTTCTGGAACGACATCAGCCTGTGGCTGGCGGTTCCGACCAACGTCGTGTGCGGCTTCCTGCTGCCGCTCGCGTACGTCGGCTTCATCATCCTGCAGCGCAAGCGCGCCTACCTCGGCGACGACGTGCCGCGCGGGGCGCGCGGCGCGGCGTGGCTGGCGGGCATGGTCGTCAGCACGGCGGTGATGATCGGCTTCCTGGGCTGGTTCCTCGTGAACGAGGTCCCGGGCTGGCTGGAACGGATCGGCTGAGATGGAATTCCGCGCGCTCGATCCGTACCGCGCAGAGCTCGAAGCGCGCGGCCCGCTCGAGCCGGTGCGGCGCGCGCTCGCAGCGCTGCACGTGGTCGTGCGCGCGGACCACGGTGCGGACGAGTCGGCGGATGCCGTGGACGCGATCGACTGGGAGGCGACGATGCGCCTGCGGCGGCGCGCGGACGGGCTGGGCTTCGGCGTGGCCGAGGCGATGGACACGGCGCAGCGCTTCCGCATCGGCTGGCCGGCGGCGCGGCGCCTGATCGAGGAGTGCGGGCGGCTGGGGCTCGCGCACGGCTTCGTGGCGGGCGCGGGCGCCGATCAGCTCGCGGCGGTGTCGGGGCGCGAAGAGCTGGTGGCGGCGGTCACCGAACAGGCGCGCCTGATCCAGGCCGCGGGCGGCGAGGTGATGCTGCTGCCGCTCGCGTGGCTCGCGCGCGAGAGTGTCGGCGAGGAGGGTTACGTCGAGGTCTACGGCGCGATCGTGAGTGCGCTGGACGGCCCGCTCTACGTGCACTGGCTGGGTGAAGAGTTCCTGCCCGAGCTGAAGGGCTACTTCCCCGGCGACAGCTTCGCGCGCGTGATGGCGCTCGACCCGCACAAGGTGCGCGGGGCCAAGCTGTCGCTCTTCGATCCAGCGCGCGAGGTGCACCTGCGCCGCGATCTCGCGGCGCGCGACCAGGTTCTGTTGACAGGCGACGACCTGCACTTCCGCGACCTGATCCGCGGCGCGGGTCCGATCGAGCGGCACACGACGATCGGCGGCCGGCGCGTGGCGCTGGGCGACTTCAGCCACGCGCTGCTGGGCCTGTTCGACGCGATCGCCGAGCCGGCCGCACTCGCGCTCGGATTCCTGGCCCACGGCGACGCAGGGCGCTATGAGGAACTGATGAGCCCGTGCGAGGAGCTCGGCCGCTGGCTCTTCCGCGCGCCGGTGATGCACTACAAGGCCGGGCTGGCCTTCATCGCGTGGCTGAACGGCCTGCAGCAGAACCCCATGCTGTTCGCGCGCGAGGAGCGCGGCCGCGACCGCGCCCACCTCCTGCGCGCCGCCGAGCTCGCCGCCGCCGCCGGGTGTCTCTCCGACCCGATCCTGGCGGCCCGGCGCCTGGCGTCGCCCGGCATCGGCCGGGAACACCTGTGACCGGGTCGGGTGGGCACTCCTACTGAGGGGTCGGGTCCCCGCCCCCGCTCGCACGCACCCCCGATCCGGAAACCGGTCGCCCAGGAGGACCCATGCATCCCGCTCGTATCCGCATCGCACTCACGGCGCTCACCTGCGCCTCGATCACGGCCGCGGCCCCGGCGCGGCAGGAGCTCCAGACGGTGACCTCCAACCAACCCGGCCTGTTCGAGCGGTTCGGATCCGCCGTCGCCACGCAGGGCGACCTGCTCGTCTGCAGTGGCGCGACGGCCTGCGCCCTGTCGCGCTTCGCCGGCACGACCGAGGTCTTCCGCCGCGTGGGCCACGACTGGGTCTTCGAGCAGGAGCTCTACGCGCCCGACGGCCAGCCCTACGACCGCTTCGGGAACTCGCTGGCCCTCGACGACGGCTTCCTCGTCGTCGGCGCTCCCTTGAACGACGAGGTCGCGAACGACGCGGGCGCGGCCTACGCCTTCCAGATGACCGGCGGCGCCTGGGTCCAGACGCAGAAGCTCGCCCCCGGCGCGGCCCAAGCCGAGGAGTGGTTCGGCTGGTCGGTCTGCGCGCGCGGCGGCGTGCTCGTGGTCGGCGCGCCGAGGAGCCCGGCGACGTCCACGGAGCCCGGGGCGGCCTACGTCTTCCGCCTCGAAAACGGCGAATGGGTCAGGAAGCAGCGGCTGCGCGAGCCCGGCGCGGCGATGTTCGGCTGGCAGGTCTCGGTAGCGGGCGACCTGATCGTCGTCGGCGCCGTTCTCGAGGGCGCGGCCTACGTCTACCGCTTCGACGGCAGCGCCTGGACGATGGAGCAGAAGCTCGTCGGGCCGTTCGGCAGCTCCGGCAGCTTCGGGTACTCGGTCTGCACCGACGGCCGGCGCGTGGCCGTGGGCGACCCCAACGCCTACACCGGCAATCCCGGAGGAGGGGCCGCGTGGGTCTACCGGCACGACGGGACGCGCTGGATCGAGGAGCAGGAGCTGCGGCCGGTGGGCGCGGTGCCTTCCAACGCCAAGTTCTGGACGGGGCTGAAATTCGGCACGACGGTCGCGCTCGACGGGGAGGCCGTGGTGGTCGGCGCGCCCTGGGACAGCGAGGTCGCCTGGCTGTGCGGAGCCGGCTTCCTGTTCCGCCACGACGGAGTGCGCTGGACCCAGGAGAAGAAGATCAGCGCTCGCGCCGTGACGGGCGGGCAGGCGGGCACCTCGGCCGCGCTCGCGGGCGAGCGCACGGTGCTCGACGCGCCGCTGGACGTGGCCCTGGCGGTCGGCACCGTCTACGTCCACGACGCGGGCGGGCCGCACTGAGCGCGCGCGCCGCCAACCTGGAAGCGGGTCGCGGGGTCGCGTACGGTCTCTGCGACCGAGGCGGCGATGAAACGACTGCGCGTGCTCGTCCTGATGCACGAGGATCTGGTCCCGCCGGACTCGGTCCGCGGCCTGTCGCGCGACGAGCTGCAGCCCATCCAGGCCGAGGTCGACGTGCTGCGCGCCCTGCGCGGGCTCGGGCACGAGGTGCGCGCGCTCGGGCTGGGCGACGGGACGGCCCCGCTGCGCGCGACGGTCGAGGAATGGCGGCCCGACATCGCCTTCAACCTGCTGGTGCACTTCCAGGAGGTCGGCGTGTACGACGCGCACGTGGTGAGCTTCCTCGAGCTCCTGCACACGCCGTACACCGGCTGCAACCCGCGCAGCCTGATGATCGCCAGCGACAAGGCGCTCTCGAAGCAGATCCTGGCCTGGCACCGTGTGCGCACGCCGGCTTTCCACGTGCTGCGGCGCGGCCGACGGGTGCGCGCGCCCAAGCGGCTGGCGTTCCCGCTGTTCGTCAAGTCGACGGTCGAGCACGCCTCGCAGGGCATCGCCCAGGCCTCGATCGTGCACGACGAGAAGGCTCTGGTCGAGCGCGCGGCCTTCGTCCACCGGCGCATCGGCACGGACGCGATCGCGGAGGAGTACATCGAGGGGCGCGAGATCACCGTCGGCGTGCTCGGGAACGAGCGGCTGAGCGTGCTGCCGGTGTGGGAGATGACTTTCGACGACCTGCCGGCGCGCAGCGCGCCGATCGCGACCTCGCGCGTGAAGTGGAACCGCGCCCACCGCGCGAAGCTCGGGATCGAGAGCGGGCCGGCGCGCGAGCTCGACGACGGCACGCGGGCCAGGATCGAGGCCATCGCGCGGCGCGTGTACCGCGCCCTGGGACTGTCGGGCTTCGCGCGCGTGGACCTGCGGCTGACGCCCGCCGGCGAGGTCTACGTGCTCGAGGCCAACCCCAACCC
>Ga0326597_10007814_pt1 | contig 14497 bp, 12 predicted proteins | sample RVTome_12_FD_203789 | JGI IMG/M metagenome (GOLD analysis project Ga0326597, IMG submission 203789) | Soil microbial communities from uranium-contaminated site in the Upper Colorado River Basin, Wyoming, United States - RVT100D185 | ecosystem: Environmental > Terrestrial > Soil > Contaminated >... | reverse complement strand
GAACTGTTCAAAAACAGGCGCTTTCCTGAGGGCGGCAGCTTCTCTTGGTCTGCTGGTGGCTCTTCTCTGGGGCTGCGCTTCGCCAAGAGCCGCCCTGGACAGCGAGACCCCGGCTGGAACCGGACTCGCAGACATCCAGGGACCTGCCGAGTATCGAATACTGCCGGGCGACCAGTTAGATATCAAACTCTTCTTCAATCCTGAACTCAATGAAACCATCCTTGTGCGGCCTGATGGAAAGATCTCTCTCCAGTTGATTGACGAGGTCCAGGCAGCCGGATTGACGCCAGCACAGTTGGATGACGAACTCAGCCGGCTGTACGCGCAGGAGCTTAGAAGGCCTTCCGTCACCGTCATCGTCAAATCGTTCACGGGCCTGCGGGTTTATATCGGCGGCGAGGTAACAACCCCCAGCCTTATCCCTCTTACGCCGGGCATGACTCCTCTTCAGGCAGTCATGAACGCGGGAGGTTTTAAAGAGACGGCCAAACCTGCAGGCGTGATAGTCATCAGAAAAGGACCAGACAACCGGCCCATTCCGCTGCGGGTGGACCTCCAGCGGATCATAGACGGAGAAAGCACCCCAGAGGACCTTCAGCTCCAACCCTATGACATCGTGTACGTGCCCAAGACCTGGATCGCCAAGGCAAACCAGTTTGTGAATGAATATATTGAGCGGCTCCTTCTCTTCAAGGGAACGACCCTAGGCTTAGGCTTTGTCTATGACCTCAACTCCTCGTCAAGGCGTTAGAGGCGGATCCGGGATCCTTTGCAGCATTGATGGGAGAGTTTCATGGCCTTGGACCAATACAGAAAGGGAAATGGAAGACAGGGCATTCTCTCTTTTCTGGGGGTTGGAGCGAAGGGCTTACGCCAACCGGCCATCTCGGGCTTCTTAAGCAGCAGAGACTTTGAGCGAGCACTCCTGAGAGAACGAGCCCGCTCGGACCGGACCGGGTCGCATTTCCTCCTTCTCGCGTTGAAGGTAGTTCACTCGGATATCCAGTCGGAGCGCGACGAAGAGACTATACATACTCTTGCTCAGGCTGTTCGGGAGCGGTGCAGAATCAGCGACGTCGCAGGCTGGTACCGCGCGGAAAACGAGGCGATCGGTCTCATCCTTCCCTCTAGCCCCCAGGAGGCGGCGGCTTCCCTGGTTCACGCAATCGAGGCGATCTTCCGTGAGCGCACACGGCGTCGCATTCCGCCCGATCACCCATTGCCCGAAATCGCCTGCGAAGTCTATAGCTATCCCAGCGACCTGGATGCCCAGAACCTCGACCGGGTGGCTCGGGCACCCGCGCCTGTGAAGCACGACCCAGGGCTTGCAAGCCCTATGGACCTCCCCTCCTAAGGCACAACGTCCAGCCCGGTATCGAAGAAATCCGAGCAAACAATGGCCAGAATAAGCTACATGCCTGGCGAATCCATCTTTGCCCGCCCGCTTCCTGCTTGGAAGCGCGCGATAGATGTCGCCGCCTCGTTGTTTGGCATCATCGCTCTTTCTCCTGTACTTCTCATCATCGCCGCCTATATCAAGCTCGTCTCCCCCGGGCCCATCTTCTTCAAACAGAAGAGGGTCGGCTATTGCGGGAAAGAATTCACGATCTGGAAATTCCGCACGATGAGATCGGGCGCAGACACCACAATTCATGCGAACCACGTAATGGCCCTGATGAGATCGGAAGAACAGTTGACCAAATTGGACACATACAAAGATCCCCGCATTCTCCCCCTCGGAAAGATCATTCGCCAGACCGGCCTGGATGAATTGCCGCAGCTCTTCAACGTCCTCCGTGGAGAGATGAGCCTCATTGGCCCCCGGCCTGATCCCGACTATGCCGCACACCAATACGGCCGCTGGCAACGCGCCCGCCTCGATGTTGTTCCCGGAATCACCGGCCTCTGGCAGGTCAGTGGAAAAAACCGAACAACCTTCAGCCAAATGATTCGTCTGGACATAACCTACGCCAGAAAACGATCATTCTGGCTGGACGCCAGGATCCTCACCCTCACCCCTTCTGCGATACTGCACCAGGTGAAGGACGGCTTCGTCAGGCACAAGTCCCACTCGAACCTTCGATTTGACGTCTCCTTAAATCCCGCGGACAGGCAAGATCCTTTGCCTCCGCGTAATCGGCCCATGTTGGGCCACGGAGAGACACCATGATTAGAGTAGGCATCATCGGCTTGGGCTACTGGGGACCAAACCTGACCAGAAATTTCGCCAGCGTTCCCGGTTCGCAGCTCTCAGCACTATGCGATCTCAACTCGAAGCGTCTGGGTCAGGTCGCGGCTCAATATCCCAATACGTACGCCACCCACGACGCAGAGGAAGTGCTTACCTCGCGTATGATCGACGCCGCCGTGATCGCGACACCCACAAGCTCTCACTATCGTCTCGCCAGAAAAGCCTTGGAACGGGGCCTGCATACCTTCGTCGAAAAGCCTCTCGCCACATCTTCTGAGGAATGCGAAGAACTCATTCGGCTGGCCGACGACATGGGTGTACTCCTGTTCGTCGGCCATGTGTTTCTCTACAGTGCTCCGGTCATCAAGCTCAGGGAGCTGATTGCCAACGGTGACCTCGGCAATATATCCTACATCAGTTCCGCCCGACTCAACCTGGGTCCCATCCGGCATGACGTGAACGCCCTGTGGGATCTGGCGCCGCATGACATATCCATCGTCCTCGAGTTGATGGGACGCCTCCCCATAACTGTCAACTCCCAGGGTCTCGCCTATCTCAGCCGCAAAGTACATGATGTGTGCTCTCTCACTCTTCACTTTGGAAACAATACGATGGCCCTGATCCATGTGAGCTGGCTTGACCCCAACAAGCGACGTCTGGTGACGGTCGTAGGCGACAAGAAGATGGCAGTGTATGACGACATCGAACCACTGGAAAAGATAAAGATTTATGACATAGGAGTCGAGGCGCCCGGCTACCCCGACTCTTTCGGCGAGTTCCAGTATAGTTATCGGTACGGCGACACGTATTGTCCAAGGCTGGCGCAGGTCGAACCCCTGAAAGCGGAATGCCGGGATTTCATTGACTGCATCAGAGAAGGGAAACGGCCGAAGTCGGATGGCCGGCACGGACTCGAGGTTGTCCGCGTACTCAAGGCCGCAGAGTCATCCCTTCTCAACGGCGGTGGAAGGGTGCGCGTCCAAGACACTGAAAGCGTCGTCACAGCATTTGCAGGGGTGCGTTCTTGATCGTCCATCCAGCCATCATGGCGTCCCATGACTGTCGGAGGACTGGACATTTTCTCCATCTGGTGTACTTCCCCTCGCCATAGGTCTGCCGCAACGTAATCACATTCCATCGTTCGGCACGCATAGCGCCGTAAGGAGCTAATGAATCATGGCAATTCCCTTTGTGGATCTGGTCGGCCAATACCACACCCTCCGGCAGGAGATTATTCCTGCCCTGGAAAGAGTCATGACGCAAGGTCAATTCATTCTTGGCGAGGATGTGGACCGCTTCGAGGAAGCCTTCGCCCGCTACTGCGGAGCCAATCATTGTGTTGGCGTATCCAGCGGAACGGAAGCGCTCCATCTCGCGCTTCGAGCGCTCGATATTGGTTCCGGGGATGAGGTGATCACCGCGGCCAACAGCTTTGTGGCTACGGCCTTCGCGATATCCTATACCGGCGCAACCCCCGTCTTTGTGGATGTCAAGCCCACTGATTACAATATTGATGTGGACCTGATTGAGCGTGCTATTTCCCCCCGAACCAAGGCGATTATCCCCGTCCACCTCTACGGGCAACCCGCAGACTTGGCGGCTATCCTCGAGGTGGCCCGGGCGTACAATCTGAAGGTGGTGGAGGACGCCTGCCAGGCCCATGGGGCCCAATACAGGGGAAGACCGGTCGGCTCGTTCGGCCACATGGGCTGCTTCAGCTTCTATCCCGGCAAGAATCTCGGCGCGTACGGCGATGGCGGTGCCGTGGTCACAAACGATTCGGACCTGGCTGATCGCATCCGCCTCCTTCGCAATTACGCGCAGCGGGTCAAGAATGTGCACTCGGGGATAGGATTCAACAGCCGTCTGGATACATTGCAGGCCGCATTGCTCCTGGTCAAACTCCGCTACCTGGACAACTGGAATGAGAACAGGAGGGCTGCTGCTCGCGAGTACGACCGGCTCCTGGCTGATAGCAAGGCGGTCATTCCGGTAGAAAAGCCGGACGTCCGGCACGTCTATCACCTTTACGTCATCCAGCATCATGACCGTGACAGGTTACTTACTCATTTGAAGGAGCTAGGCATTGCGTGTGGCATCCATTACCCACTGCCTATAAACCGGCAGCAACCCTACCTCTCGTGCAAGGCCGTTCCTGAGGGTGCCCCCGTCAGCACGATGCTGTCCCACAGGATACTCTCCTTGCCCATGTTTCCTGAACTTCGGAAGGAGCAGATTCACACCATCGCCGAGGGGATCATCTCCTCTGAGCATATGGCGATCGAGCGTGCGTCCCCCCTCTGATTCTCCCCACGCTATTCCCAGCCGGCTGCACCCGTCTCGCTATAGCCGGGGCATGACACCCTAGCCAGTGACCCTCCCCGCCCAAAGGGCGGGGCTTCGCCAGCGTTGCGGGTGGTCGCTCCGCGCCCAGGCATTGGATAAAGGGGAACTCCGTCCCCCTTTATAATCCCACGGCAAGGATGCGATTCCCCCCTGCCCAAAGGGCAGGGCTACCTCGCATGGCGAGTGTCGGTGGCACGTGGAACTGTTCTTCAAGTGGATGGCGCTGTTGGCATCTCAGGAACCATTTTTCTCCCCTCTATCTCTCGGCTTCACGGCGCCTTTAGTCGGCCAAATGGTCCACATGTTGTTTGACATGTTCCATAGTCGACCGCAAGTGCAACATCTATGGCTTACCGCAGCCCTCTCCACCGCTATGAACCCGATCGCCATCATCCGCATCACACAGGGCGCTCATACGTCAGACCAGGCAACACACTTCAGATCTGGCGATCTGCAAGCGTTGCCTTCCGGGATTCCTCGGCGATGAACGCCGTCCAGAGGTTCGCGAAGAATTCCCTCGCCTTGGGTCTTGCCAGGCTGTTTCGAATCGTGAGTAATCTGATCCTTATCCTTTTTATTTCTCGCTTCCTCAAAGCTGACGGATTAGGGGTTTACGCCACTGCCCTCGCGTTCTACGGGACCGGCCGCCACTGGGTTGATCTGGGCATGTTCAACTTCATATCCAGGGAGGTCGCTCGGAACCCAGGAAAGACAAATCGGTATATCCTTCATCTCGGTGCTCTGAGCTTGGCTGTCACACTGCCCCTATTGTCGGTCCTCGTTATCGTTGTTCGCCTGCTGGGGTATTCCTCCGAAACGACGATGGGCATTTACATCATGTTGCTTGCCCTCGTTGCGGCCCCACTGAACACCATTCTGGAAGCGGTCACGGTGGCGTACCAGCGCGTTGAGCTTACCACCCTGTCTCAACTGGTGGGAAACGCGGGAGAAATCGTTGGCACTATCTCTTTGTTGGCGATCGGCTACGGCATTATTCCCCTGATTCTCAATTTTGTCTGCTGGCGATATGCTACATTTCTGGTCATGGCATTACTGTTCAGCCGTCACATCATGGTTCCGAAATGGGAATTCTCCCTCACGCATATGAAGATCCTCTTTGGCGAGGTAAAGTACTTTGCCCTGTTAGGAATTTGCGGCGGCTTCTTCACCTCGGAAGTGGAGATTATCCTCCTCTCGATCCTCACGAATGACCTCGCTGTTGGACTTTACTCGGCCTCACTCAAGATAATCACGGTGTGGTACTTCATCCCCCACACTGTCCTCCCCATAGCCTTTCCGCTTCTTTCCAAGTCTTTCATCGAGTCACGCGAGCGGTTTACTCACCTTCAAGCCCGCACAGTGAAATACCTCATGCTCACTGCATTCCCATTAACAGTCGGGCTCTTTGCTTTGAGTGACAGAATCATTCTGATTCTCTACGGGCCTGGATTTGAGGCCGCCGTGCCCCTCCTTCAGTTGATGGCATGGATGCCGATCCTCTTCTTCTTGAGCGACGTACTATGGCGAACGCTTCTCGCGAGGAATGAGCAGCAGCTTGCTTCACGGGTGCAGATCATCAGCATCATTGTACGGCTCGCATCTGGCGCAGGACTTATCCTGGCCTTCGGTTACATTGGAGCGGCCCTTGCTCTTGGGGTCACGTTCGCCATCTTCGTGTCCCTCCACATGCATTACGCGGCCAAGGGTGGAACGCCAATAGCGTTTTTCCGTCTCAGTCGAAGTTTCTTGATCAGCTCGTTCATTATGGGCATCGCCACCTGGACACTCGAGCACCGCATGGCGGCACCTCTTGCCCTGAACGTGGCGGTCTCGCTGATCCTGTACGGCACCTTGGTCTACCTCTTTCAGGGCCTTCAGCGAGAAGACCTCGATGTCTTTCGGCGTCTCGTTGCTTGCCGTGAGAAATTGGCAGCCTGATACCTACGAGGGATCCCATTCTGATTCTGTTTGGCCGGGCTGGAACCGCGGGGACCTTAGCTGGCCTTCTGCCTCGAAGATCAGCTACTTTTCAATTGCTCTCGCGTACGTGTGGATCGCCAGGCAACTGCCACAGCTTCTGCCCTATTAGGCGACCACTTGGCCAGCGATTACATTGTGTCAGTGCGGGGAAATCGGTGGGATGTCCAAGTAGCTGTTGGTCCTGTTGTTTTGGATTTCGCGACAAGGAATCCGTGTTTCTCAGTCTAATCAAACAGTTTGGGAAAAGAGCAGCCTCCTTGATGTTCCGAAAGCGGCACACGCAAGGGGAGTTTGGCTACTGGACAGGGACCGAACACAATCTCGAGAGGGATGTACCGACAGCATGAGGAGATCATTGGGATATGGGCGCAGCCGGGAAGTTTCTCGCGCGGTCCGAGCATCGGCGGGCGTGGGATGGACAGAAGCCAGAAAGCGACGGGCGAGCAGATGAGAGTGGCATTGCTTTCTTATGGTTTTGGCGAATATTGTGTCCGTTTTGCCAGCGCCCTTGCCCGGGAAGCTCAGGTCTTGCTAGTGCTCCCGGATGATCTACTCAAGGCCTATGTCTCCCTGCTGGACAACACTGTCGAAGTCTACACCTTCCAGAAGCCGCGCTTGCGTCAGCCCCTTCGGCAACTACTCGCCATCCACGCTATCATTCGGCGAATCCGCGAGTTTCGCCCTGATGTCCTGCATCTTCAACAGGGCCACTTGTGGTTCAACATTGCCCTGCCGTTGGTTCGGCGCTACCCCCTGGTTGTTACCATTAAGGACCCGAGGGTTCATCTCGGCGACAGAGATTCAGCCCGTACACCCCAGCTGATGTGGGACATCGCGTATCGGCGCGCCGATCAAATCATCGTACACGCCGATGCGTTGAGACACACCGTCGTCGCGGAGCTACGTATCCCCAGCGATAGAGTACATGTCATTTCCCTTATCGCCCTGGGCGATCCCGAGGCCGCAATCGGTTGTGAGGAAGAGGACCTGGTCCTCTTTTTCGGCCGGATATGGCCCTACAAAGGATTAGAGTACCTCATCCGAGCGGAACCGCTCATTGCTGAGCAGGTGCCTGGTGTGCGCATTATCATCGCCGGGCGGGGGGAGGACTTGACTCGCTACAAACGATTGATGGTTCATCCAGAGCGATTTGTCATCCATAACGAGTATGTATCGGATGAAAGGCGGGCTGATCTCTTCCGACGTGCGAGCATTGTTGTGCTGCCGTACGTCGAAGCAACCCAAACTGGCGTCATTCCACTTGCGTACACGTTTGCCAAGCCCGTGGTGGCTACGCGGGTGGGCGGGCTGCCTGAAATGGTCGATCACGGTTCTACTGGCTACGTCGTACCGCCGCGCGATGAAGGAGCATTGGCTGACGCAATTGTCCGTCTGTTGCGGGACACAGAATTGCGCCGGCGGCTCGGGCAGAATGCGAAACACAAGGTGCACACACAGCTCGCCGCTGATGTGACGGCACGCCAGACGCTAGCAGTCTACGACCGAGCCATCCAGGACCACGCCGAAAGATGAGCCTTGATCGAGGCGTGCCGCTCATGACCGAATACACGCAAGCGATACTGCGACTTCATCGCTACTTGGTTATCCATCATTGGCACGGAAGAGCACTTATCGATCCGGATGGCAGAACTCGATTTGCCGACAGTGAAGTTCTCCCCCTCCGTGACTGGAACCACAATCGAGAAAGGGCGTCTCCACTTCCAGTGCTATCAGTACACCGCCTTTCAATCTATCGATCTCATTAGCCCTTACGAAACCACCAGAGACATCGCTTGCCTTCCTCCTATTGTCAAGGTGATGGAATTCCTTCGCGGTGGCGTGGCCGACGATGGCCGCGTCCATTCCTATGTCCTCGGCGTTCAACGATAGGATGGAGGCTTCTCCCACTCCAGGGGGGATTATTATCTGTTCAACGATCATCGCTCATATCCAAGATACCTATCCATGATTATGTACCATCTCTTGAAAGCGGTGCCTGTTTTCCTATAAAACGCCTCGCTTGGTGCCATATGAGAACCGAAGGGAGTCCGGCGACATGAGGGTCCTCCTTGCCACAGCGATGTATCCAACACCGGACCGGCCCGCCTGCGGGACATTCGTTCGAACTCAGGCTGAGGCGTTGAAGCGAGCCGGGGTCGACCTGGAATTGCTAATCCTCAACGGCCGCTTCCAGAAATTGGCCTACCCCAAGGCGGTCATCCAGCTTCGTCAACGCCTTTCCAGGGCCTCCATTGATCTCGTCCATGCGCACTATGCCCTTGTTGGAATTGTTGCTCGAGCCCAATGGCAGGTTCCGTTGGTTGTCACTTACCACGGGGATGACCTTTTAGGAACGATAAACGCGCAGGGCAGGCACACACGCTTAAGCAGGATTCTTGCGGCTACCGGCCGCCTGCTTGCTCAGCTCGCTGATGCGGTCATCGTACAAACAAAACACATGGCCAGCAGGCTTACGCGCGCAAATGTGTATGTTATACCTCATGAAGTCGATCTGGAAACGTTTCACCCAGTAGATCGGAGTCACGCTCGCGAGATTCTGGGGTTGGATCCCGAAAAGAAATACCTCCTATTTGCAGCCAATCCGAGGATCTCAGTGAAGCGCTTTCCCTTGGCGAAAGCCGCTGCAGAATACATTTCGACACGGGACCCTTCCGTCGAGTTGCTTGTTGTCTGCAAGGAGACGCAGGATCGGCTTGCGCTATATATGAGCGCCTGCGATGCTCTCGTCTTCCCCTCTTTTCAAGAGGGGTCACCAAATATCGTTAAGCAAGCAATGGCGTGCAACCTGCCAATAGTTGCTACCGATGTAGGGGATGTGCGGGAGATCATCGGCCAGACCAAGGGATGCTATATCTGCAAACCTGACCTCATCGAGTTTGCCGATTGCCTCTGGGAGATCCTTTGTCAGCCAATTCGGACACAGGGACGAGAGCACATCCGCCATCTGGATGGTCCGAGCGTGGCCAGTAGAGTCATCGAGGTCTACTCGGAAACGTTGGTTCGGTGGCAGTCATACCGACACGGCTGCAAGAGCATCCGCATTTGAGCAGGGCGGGAGGAAACGGAGCGTGTGCGGGATTTGTGGCGTATTTGAGTACAGACACCAGCGACCCGTTCTTCGGGAGACGCTCGGCGCAATGCTTCGGATCATTCGACATCGGGGACCGGATGACGAAGGGATGTATTTCGACAATGAGCTGGCCCTCGGGATGCGCCGGCTGAGCATCATTGACCTGGTCAGCGGCAAGCAGCCGATCTTCAACGAAGACGGCAGCATCGTCGTCGTTTTCAACGGCGAGATATACAACTACCTCGAGCTCACTGAGCAGCTTCGTGAGCGCGGGCACGTACTCAAGACGGTCAGCGACACGGAAGTGATCGTCCATCTCTACGAAGACCTTGGCGAGGACTGCGTGCACCAGTTGCGGGGCATGTTCGCTTTCGCCGTATGGGATGTTCGCCGGCGCAGGCTGTTCTTGGCGCGCGACCGGCTCGGGGTGAAGCCGCTATACTACACTCAGGCCGGCGGTCGCCTCATCTTCGGGTCCGAGATCAAGGCTCTCCTGCAGCACCCCGAGGTGGAAGCCCGCTTGGACCTTGACGGGCTCAGGAACTTCCTGTCCCTCAAGTATGTGCCCGCCCCCCAGACGATGTTCGCCGGTATCCTCGCCTTGCCACCGGGCTGGCGGTTGACCTGCGACCGCAACGGCGTGGCCGCGGGGCCGTACTGGGACCTGTCGTTCGCCTGTGATCCTGCGGATAAACGGGATGAGCGGGCGTATGCCGAACAGCTCGAGGCGCTGCTACGCGAATCGGTTCGGCTGGAACTGCGCAGCGATGTGCCCTTCGGGGCCTTCCTCAGCGGCGGTCTCGATTCCAGCACGGTCGTGGCGCTGATGAGTCAATTCCTGGACGAACCGGTCAAGACCTTCTCCGTCGGGTTCAAGGGTGACGGCGCGGCGTACAGCGAGCTGCCATACGCGCGCCTGGTTGCCGCGCATTATCACACGGATCATCACGAGGTGCTGGTACGCGCTCAGGATCTCGTCGATTCTGCCGAGAAGGTGGTCTGGCATCTCGATCAGCCCATTGCCGACCCGGCCACGTTGGCCAATTATATGGTGGCAGAACTTGCCTCGCGGCACGTGAAGATGGTCTTGACCGGGGAAGGCGGCGACGAGCTGTTTGCCGGTTACGCGCGCTATGCGGGCGAGCGGTTATCCCCCCTGTTCCGCCTCATGCCGGCGCCCATGAGGTCGCTGGCTTTGGCTGCGAGCGCACAACTGCCTGGGCTGCGCCGCGCGAAGATCGCGCTGTACGCGCTGTGCCAACGACACGAGGTCGCCCGCTTCGCCAACTGGTTCCCCCTCTTCAACACGGATAAGATGTCGGCCCTGCTCTCGGGGGACGTGAAGCCACGCCTGAACGGCGTATCGGCTGAGCAGGTTTTCGCATCCCACCTGGCGCGCACTGACGCCAGGGATCCGCTGAATCGTATGCTCTATGTGGACACGAAGCTCTGGCTGCCCGACGATCTGCTGGCCCGCGGCGACAAGATGAGTATGGCTGCCTCGCTGGAGGCGCGCGTGCCCCTCCTGGATCACAAGCTCGTCGAGTTTGCCGCCCTGCTGCCACCACACCTGAAACTCAAGCGCTTCACGCGGAAGTACATCCTGAAGAAGGTGAGCCGCGCCTGGCTTCCTCCGGAGATTCCCGATCGAAAGAAGAAGGGCTTTCCCATGCCCATCTCCGTCTGGTTCCGCAAGGAGGCGCGCTCATTCGTACGGGATATGCTCTCCGGGCGTGCGTTCCGGGAACGCGGGCTGTTCAACTCCACCTACGTGGAGCAATTGCTGGACGAACACGACACAGGACATGCCGACCATGGGAACTTGCTGTGGGGCCTGCTCGGCGTGGAGCTCTGGCACCGCCTGTTCATCGACCAGCCGGTAGCGCGTGAGCACGGAACAGCAAGTCGCTCCATCGCTGGGAACATGCTTAGGTAAGACGGAGGCACCCATGAGAGTTAGCGTTTTTGGCCTTGGCTATGTCGGTTGCGTGTCCGCAGCCTGCCTGACCCAGGACGGCCATACAGTCATCGGAATCGACTTGAATCTGCAGAAGATGGAGCTAATGGCAGCGGGCCGGGCGCCGGTCGTCGAGCCGGGCTTCGAAGAGCTTATGGGAAAGGCGGCACGCTCCGGAAGGTTGCGGGTGTGTCACGACAGCCAGGCTGCGGTGATGGAGAGTGACGTGAGCCTGATCTGCGTTGGAACCCCCAGCAATGCAAACGGCAGCCTCAACTCGCGATACGTCGAGAACGTCTGCTCCGAGATCGGCGCGGCGCTTGCGGCCAAGCCGGGCTACCATGTAGTCGTCATCCGCAGCACCGTGTTGCCGGGCACGGTGCAAGAGCGGTTGCTGCCCATCGTGGAACAACAGTCGGGCAAGCGCGCTGGGGTGGCTTTCGGCATGTGCACGAACCCGGAGTTCCTCCGTGAGGGCAGCGCGATCCGCGACTATTACCATCCCAGTCAGGTTGTGATCGGCGAGCTCGACCGGTCCAGCGGCGACGCGGTCCAGCAGTTATACACTGCCGTGGACGCGCCGATCGTGCGCACCACCATCCAGGCTGCCGAAATGCTGAAGTATGCGTGTAACGCGTTTCACGCCGTCAAGATCGCCTTTGCGAACGAGATCGGGAACCTGTGCCTGGCGCACGGGATTGACGGGAACGAATTGATGGAGCTGTTCTGCCAGGATCGGCAGCTCAACATCTCGCCGGCCTATCTCATGCCGGGCTTTGCCTTCGGGGGGTCTTGCCTGCCGAAGGACATCCGCGCCTTGCTCCATCGCGCGAAAGAGCAGGAACTGGACTTGCCGCTGCTGGGCGCGGTCCTGGAGAGCAACCGGGAGCAGATCCAGCGCGGCATCACGCTCGTCGAGCAGACAGGGCGCAGGAAGGTCGGTGTGCTTGGTCTCAGCTTTAAGGCAGGTACCGATGACGTCCGCGAGAGCCCCTCGGTCCCGCTACTGGAAACCCTAATCGGGAGAGGCTACCAGGTAAGCATCTACGACGAGAACGTGAAGCCAGAAAGACTGATCGGCGCGAATAAGGCGTATCTCGATCGAGAGCTTCCGCACATCGCTTCGCTGATGTACTCCACGATGGAAGAGGTTGTCGAGCGGGTCGAGGTCGTGGTCATCGCCAACGGGACGCCAGCGTTTGCCCGTGTTCCGGGACTCCTGCGTGAAGACCAGATTCTGATCGATCTCGTCGGGCTCACGACGGCTAGGGCGCCGTGCAAGAGAAGCTCACCCAGTATCGGCGGACCGCGTCGCCAACCAGTGTCAATCGGCGTGTGACTCATTCGACCTCCTATGCGCTTGAAATCAGAATCTAATCCGCCGACTGCTCAGACGGCCGAGCACATGCGGAGCAATGCGGGAATCCGGCGCACACTCCGTGGTCGGCGCGTCCTCATGCTGGTGGAGAACAATCCGTATCCTCAGGACCCCCGCGTGCGCCGCGAAGCCATGGTGCTCGTGGATGCCGAGTGTCAGGTTACGGTGATCGCCCCCGCGCGACGGGGCCAGCCCTGGCGCGAGAGTGTCAACGGCGTACGCGTCTACCGGTACCCGGCCCCGCCACTAGCCAACGGGTTCTGGGGATATCTTTGGAGGTACGGCTACTCGACGGCAGCCATATTGATCCTCTCCCTCCTCGTCCTCTTCCGCGAAGGCTTCGACGTCATTCACGCAGCCAATCCACCTGACACGCTCGTCCTGGTCGCCGCGCTATACAAGCTGCTCGGCACGCCGTTCGTGTACGACCACCACGACTTGGCCCCGGAGATGTACTGCGCTTGCTTCGGCAGCACTGGCAGCCGGGTTGTGTACTACGCACTGACCACACTCGAGCGCCTTTCGTGCCGGCTCGCCGATCACGTGATCGCCACGAATCAGTCGTACAAGGCGGTCGAGATGCAGCGGTGCGGCGTGCCCCCAGAGCGGATCACCATCGTGCGGAATGGGCCTGAGCTAAACGGCCGGCAGGTCGTCGCGCCCGTCCCAGCCCTGCGGGGGAAAGGAAAGGCGATCATCGCGTATGTAGGTGTCATGGGAATTCATGATGGTGTAGATTACCTGTTGAGAGCGCTTTACCGTCTCGTGCACGACTTGGGGAGGACGGACTTCTTTTGTCTCTTGGTTGGCGGCAGGGGCGGGGCAGAGGCCAGCCTCCGAAGCCTTACAACACAACTCGGTTTGGATGCGCATGTGCAATTCACCGGCTGGATACAGGACACCAGTCTCGTGCGTCGGTACATCTCCACCGCAGACATATGTGTGGTACCAGACCCATCGAACGCGTACAATGATCGCTCCACTATGATTAAGGTGACGGAGTACATGGCGCAGGGCAAGGCCATTGTGGCCTTCGACTTGCCCGAGCATCGCATCACGGCGCAAGAGGCAGCCACATACGTGAGGCCCAACGATGAACTGGAGTTCGCCCGCGAGCTGGCCCAACTGATGGATGACCCGGCGCGCCGGCAGAGGATGGGCGAATTCGGCCGCCTCCGGATCGAGACGGAGCTGGCCTGGTGCTATTCGGCTCCGAAGCTCTTGGAAGTGTACAATACTCTGCTGTCTGCCCAAGACCGCAAGAGATAACCACGTCACTCGGAGAAGGACGATGCTCCTGGCAAGTCATTTCACAGCCAGGACGGGGCAGTTCGCCCATTGGCTGGGGCGGCGAAATGGCCGCTACATCACCAGCCGCCTGCTCGCTCTACTGAACCCGTACGGAGTATCTTCGGCCAGGGCAAAGGAGCGGGTAATAGCCTGTGTCAGGCTACTGGGTCGTCATGGTTGCTATCCCACATTCCCCACACCAGGCTGCGTGGTAGATAGGGATTCGGAGTTCCTGCGCGAATTGAAGCGAATGGGTGCGGAATT
>Ga0326597_10007813_pt1 | contig 14497 bp, 7 predicted proteins | sample RVTome_12_FD_203789 | JGI IMG/M metagenome (GOLD analysis project Ga0326597, IMG submission 203789) | Soil microbial communities from uranium-contaminated site in the Upper Colorado River Basin, Wyoming, United States - RVT100D185 | ecosystem: Environmental > Terrestrial > Soil > Contaminated >... | reverse complement strand
GTGGGCGAGGGTGCCGGCGTCGCGGGCTCGTCCACGGGCGCCTTGTCGGGGGAATGGAGGGCGCCCTGGAGCAGGAGGCCCGCAACGAGAAGGGCGAGCACGAGGGGCAGCCAGAGACCGCGGGAGCCGATGGCGTGAGTCAGGGAGGCGAGGCGTCGAGGTGCGGCCACCGTCGCATGTTATCCCATGCGTTCGCCGACGCGCGCCGCCGCAGCGTCGGCGAACACGCGCAGCTCGCCCCGAGCCGGGCGCACGCGCTGGGCGGGCACGGGGTCGAGGCGCGCCGGACCCTGCATCCGCTCGAGCATCTGTGCCTTGCCCGCGCCGCTCACGAGGAACAGGACGCAGGCGGCGCTGTTGAGCACCGGCATCGTGAGGGTCACGCGCGGGACCTCCGGCGTCCCGCCCTCGGCGACTGCCACCCAGCGCTCGCGCTCGGCGAGGGCCACCGAGCCCGGAAACAGCGACGCGACGTGTCCGTCCGTCCCCAGGCCCAGGAGGATCAGGTCGAATCGCGGCCACGCCGCGCCGGGAAAGCAGGTTCGCAGGTCGGTCTCGTAGATCACGGCGGCGCGACGGGCATTGCCGCCCTCTCCGGGCGCGCGGTGCACCTGGTCGGGGGGCACGGCCAGGCGATCGAGGCCCGACGTCCAGGCGGTGCCGTAGTTGCTCGCGGGATCGGCGGGGGGGACGATGCGCTCGTCGCCCCAGAACAGGTGGGTGCGGCGCCAGAGGGAGGCGCGCGCGGAGGAGCTGCGCCCCAGAGTGTGGTAGAGGGCGAGTGGAGTGCTGCCCCCCGCGAGCACCAGATCGAAGCGGCCCTTCTCGCGCGCGGCGCGCCGGCCGCGCCGAAGGATCTCGGCCGCCGCCGCGCGCACGAGAGCCGTCGGGTCGGGAAAGATGAGCGGCACGACCCCGGTCCTTTCCGGGCTCAGCCGATCGCCTTCCACTCGCGGCCCTCCCGGGCGAGCATCTCCGATGCCGCCTCGGGTCCCTGCGAGCCCGCCGCGTACCGGGGCAACCCGTTCGTGCGCGCCGCTTCCCAGGCGTCGAGCACCGGCTGCACCACGCGCCAGCCCTCCTCGACGTTGTCGGCTCGTTGAAACAGCGTCGCGTCGCCGCGCATCGCGTCGCGCAGCAGCGTCTCGTAGCCGGTGGAGGCGGTCTCGCCGAAGTACTCCGCGTAGGCGAAGTCCATGTCCACCTCTCCGAGCTTCATCTCGAGGCCGGGGCGCTTCACGTCGAAGCGCAGGGCGATCCCCTCGCGCGGCTGGAGGCGCAGGACGAGCTCGTTGGGACGGGTGCAGGCGATCGGCGTGTCTTTGAAGAGGTGCAGAGGCGCGGGTCGGAAGCGGACGATCGCCTCGCTCACCCGCTGGGGCAGGCGCTTTCCGGTCCGGAGGTAGAACGGGACCCCGGCCCACCGCCACGAGTCGATCTGGAGACGCAGGGCGGCATAGGTCTCGGTCGCCGACCCCGCCTCGACGCTCGTTTCCTCGGCGTAGCCCGGGGTCGGAGCGCCGTCTTCTCCCCGACCGGCGCCGTACTGGCCGCGCACGGCGTCGGTCCCGACCTGCGCCGGGGAGAACGTGGGGACGGCGCGCAGGACCTTGGCCTTCTCGTCGCGCACGGCGTCGGCGCCGAGCGAGCTCGGTGGCTCCATGGCGATGAGGGTGAGCACCTGGAACAGGTGGTTGGGCACCATGTCGCGCAGCGCTCCCGCGTGGTCGTAGTACCCGCCCCGGCCTTCGACTCCGAGCGTCTCCGCCACCGTGATCTGGATGTGGTCGACGTAGCGGCGGTTCCACACCGGCTCGAAGATCCCGTTGGCGAATCGGAAGGCGAGGATGTTCTGGACGGTCTCCTTGCCGAGGTAGTGGTCGATCCGGAAGATCTGGTCCTCGTCGAACACCCGGCAGAGACGTCGGTTGAGGGCGAGGGCGGACTCGAGGTCGTGACCGAACGGCTTCTCGATCACGATCCGGCGCCACCGTCCGTTCTCCTCGCGATCGAGGCCGTACGCCCCGAGGTGATCGGACACGTCGCCGAAGAACCGCGGGGGACACGCCAGGTAGAAGAGGTAGCGGCCGGAGGTGCCGTGCTCCCCGTCGACCCTTTCGAGCTCGGCCTTGAGCTGCCCGTAGGCGTCCTTGTCGTCGAAGCGCCCCCGCACGTAGCTCACCCGGGCTCGCAGTGCCTTCCAAAGTTCCGGGTCGAGGTCCTTGTGGACGTGCTCCTTCACCGCCGCGTCGAGGCGCTCGCGCAGGGTCTCGTCGTCGAGCTCGGTCTTGCCGTACCCGACGAAGGCGAAGCGCTCGGGAAGTCGACCTTCAGCGGCGAGATTCAGGAGCGCCGGGATCAGGAGCCGCCGCGTGAGGTCCCCCCCCGCCCCGAACACCACGAGGACGCACCCGTTCGCCCGATCGCGGTCGGCGGCGCTCACGGCCGGCGCTCTCGCGGCATGCAAGATCCTCCCCGGGACGGGCGCGCCCCCTGTCCTCGGTCGCGCTTCCTCAAGGCAGTGTACCCGCTCGAAGGACCGCGCGGCAGACAGCTGGGCCATCGTGAGCTCCGGGCGGCAGGCGCGTGATCGGCGTCACACCGAGCCCTCCCGTGAGGTGGGGTGTCAAATCTGGTGGCCGCGGCGCAACCGGAGCTGAGAGGCGCTTCTCTTCTGGTAGAGTTTTCGTCAATGAGTCCACATTCGCGCCGCGCCCCCACCCGCCGTCTGCCGCTGAGCGCGGGGCGGGTGTCGGGCCTCTGCGTCGGCCTCCTTCTCACCGCGGGAGCCGGAGCCGTCCAGGGCCAGGAAGCCGTCGTCGAGCCCGCAAGAGCCGAGCGGGCGTCGCTCCCCGAGCGGATCGAAGGCGCGGCGCAGCGGATCTCGGACAAGCTCGAGCAGATGGGACTCTACCCGCACGTCACGAGCCTCGCCACCGGGGGAGGGGCGGCGCCGGGCCTGAGCTACTTCGACCCCGCGGCGGGACCCGGGCGCACCGGGCTCTACGGCAGCGTCTCGCAGTCGATCAAGGGGGACAGCCTCTACGAGCTGCGCTTCGGCCGCATGCCCTACGAGCCGGGGAGGCCCCCCTCGCGGCGCCCCGGCTTCGAGTGGATGCCGGGCTTCGTGGTGGGACAGGGTGAGGCCCGCTTCTTCTTCTACGGAGAGGCGAAGCGTCTCGACCTCGGCGCCGGGCGGTACCTGCAGGGCTACTCCGACCCGTTGCGGCAGGAGTCCTTTGGGGTCGTGGCCGGGTACCGTCTCTCGTCGACGCTGGCCGCGCGCGTCGAGACCGGGTGGCTGTCGGTCTCGCCCGGGGCGGCGGCGCAGTCGCTCGGCGTGGACTTCCGGCCTTCGCTCGACGCTCCCGGACTCGCCTGGAACCGCGACTACGCGCGCGCCAGCTCGGAGCTCGCCTGGGACAACCGCGGCAGCGCGCGGCTGACCACGGGCGGCCAGTTCGTGAGCCTGCGGCTGGAGAGCTTCCAGGGAATCGGCCAGACTCCCGGCTTCAGCCGGGTGAGCCTCGACGCGCGACACTACCAGCCGCTCGGCTCGGAGCGTCACGTCCTCGCCCTGCGGGGGGTGGCCTCGTTCGCCGACTCCGATGGTGTCCACGTTCCCTACTACCTGCAGGACTCGCTCGGCGGGGGCTCGCTCCTCCGCGGCTACCCCGAGCACCGCTTCTCCGGAGACAAGCTCTTCGCCTTCTCCGCCGAATACCGCTTCCAGGCGCTGCGGTGGCTCCAGCTCGCCGCCTTCTACGACGGCGGGCGGGCGTGGGACGGGTTCGACACGCTCGGCTCGGACGGCTTGCGCTCGAGCACCGGCCTCGGTCTGCGGTTCACGACCAGCAGCCGCGTCTTGTTGCGCCTCGACGCGGCCCGCGGACAGGAAGGCACCCGCCTCAACGCGAAGATCGGCTACTCGTTCTAGCTCCTAGAACGCGAGGCCGAGCCGCAGGTAGAAGCGCGTCCGGCCCTCGGCCCGGGCCAGAATGATCCCCACCGCGTTGCTTCCCCTCGGCGAGCCGAGGAGGAGCCCGCCGCCTATGCCCCGGTGCCATCGGCTCGAGCTCTCGCTCTCGAGGTAGACGCGCCCGACGTCGACGAGCCCGACGAGGCCCACCTGTCCGGGGGCGAACGCCGAGACCCGGAACAGACGCAGGTGCAGCTCGGCGCCACCCCAGACCGCGGCGTCTCCGGCGTAGCGCTGGCGGTCGAGGCCGCGCACCGTGTCCTGGCCACCGATGAACGCGGCTTCGTAGAAGGGGTACGTGCCGAAGACCTTCTTGCCTCCGACACGGACGCTGACCGTCGGAGCCAGAGGGGCGTCCCGGGCCGACGCCCAGGCCGCGAAGTCGCCGTGCACCTCGCCGAAGGCCGAATCGAGCCCCCACACCGCCGGATATGCGGACCCTCCGAGCTCGGCCCGGACCCCGCGGCTGGGCAGCCCGACGCGGTCCGTGGTGTCCAGGTTCAGGGCGCTGTGGAGCCCGAGCTGACCCGTCTCCTCGATCCCGTACGGAGCCACGCGGTCGAGGACGCTCCCCTCGATGCGCGTCGTCCGAAGGTACTTTCCGACGACCCCGAGGGAGATCTCCGCCGAGTCGCCAAAGGTTCGCCGCAGTGAAGGCGCCACCAGGTACTCGCGCTGCTTGACCCGGGTGACCGAGTCGTCGTCGCCGCCGGGATCCTCGGTCTGGTTCCCGAAGCCGTAGAACCGGATCACCTCGATTCCGGAGAATCGGGCGTCGAGTCCGGTCACCAGCTTCGAAGCTTCCGGTCGGAAGCGGCCGGAGTAATCGGCGCGGAACCGCTCGAGCTCCGTCGAGTAGGCGACCCGCGCGGTCTGCTGGTCGGCCCAGGGCAGCTTTCTGAAGCCGTAGCCGGTCGTCTGGAACCCGAGGTTGAGCAGCAGTCCGAGGTCGCTCGAGCCTCCGAGGCGGAACATCGGGAACAGAGTGCGCCGTCCCCAGTCCCGAGGCGGGATCCACGACGCGTAGGTCGGCACCTCCGGCTGGTCGTATGGGTCGCGGTCCCAGTGGGTCCGCGGCCCCGGCAGGACCCGGTCGCCGGGGTCCGGCGCCGCCACCCGGGCGCCTCCCGAGGCAGAATCGTCGATGACGTCGTTGCCCTCGCCGCCGATGATCCGCACCGTGATCCGGGGACGGGCCCCCTCGACGGCCACCTCGTCGTCGCCCCCGAGGAGATACAGTCGCACCTCCTCCGTCTCTGCCGGGCGGAACACACGCTCGAGGTAGGGGACGGCGTCGCCGTGGGCGAACAGCCGCAAGTGCAGCTCGCCGTCGTCGCGGTGGACGAGCTCCGCGCGGTCGCTCGCGTTCGTTCCCCTCACGTCGACCTTCTTCGAGAGGAAGCGGTAGTACCGGCGGGCGTGCTCGGGAAGCGCGTCCCGCCGGGCCCGCAGCGCTCTCACCATGCGTGAGGCCTCGATCGCCGCGTAGCCGGCGGGCATGCGGCCCACCGCCTCGTCGATCACCTCGTCGGTGAGTCGGGCCTGGACCGTCCGCGCCACCTCGTCCCACTGCTCGGCGTCGAGCCCGGCGAGGAGGCGACGGTCGACGTCCCAGCTGTCGAACAGGAGGCCCTCGAATGCGGGATACGTGGGACCGAACTTCACGAGGAGGGGCAGCACGGGCCGCACGAAGGTGATCACCGCTCCCTCGAAGCGGACGAAGGCCTGATCGCGATCCTCGGAGTAGGGCTGCCAAAGGGGCTCGTCGGGCATCCGGGCGAACAGCCACTGGCCGAGGTGCCGGTCCCAGTCTCCGATCAGGTGGTCGACGAGCCGCACCTTCAGGTACGTGCGCGCGTCGACGCGGTCGTCGGGCGACGCGTCGAGCCGCGCCCACATCGCCTCGCCCTCGATGACCTCGAGGGCGCCGGCGTAGCCCTTCTGACCCTGGTACTCCTCGATGTCGCCGACGACCCCGGCGAAGTCCGCGCGAAACTCGCCGAGGGCCGGGTCGTCGGGCATCACCACGAGGCGGGGCGTGTTGTGGATGACCCCGAGGGCCTCGAGCAGGGACGGAACGACCATGTGCCCGGCGGGGTGCTGCGAGGACATCTGGTCACGGACGAAGTCGGCGGCCACGCTGTTGCGCAGCTCCTCGGGCAGCAGGCCCACCGGGTCCTTCACGACGGGGCGGAAGGTCCACGCCCCTCCCCCGGCGTCGCGCAGGGCGAGGGCCTGCGTCTGCCCGTGTCCCACGCGGCGCACGGGAGCGAGGCCGCCGGCGAAGGACTCGAGGTCGAGCACCGGCAGGCGCACCGGCGTCGTCCACAGCCGGCGGTAGTTGCCGCCGAAGAGCAGCTTGTGAAGCGAGCCGGCCTCGAACTGCTCGCCGGCCACGACTTCGACCTCGTGCGACCCGGGCGCGGGTTGGGCGCGCACGAGGCTCCCCATCGAGAGCAGGGTGGTGACGCCGAGGATGACGACGCGTTCCTTCATGATGCCACTCCGCGGGCCTGCGGGCGCATCACCGCTCGGGGAGGAGCCCGCCGAGGGCCCAGCCGAGGACGGCGATGATGCCGGACCCGATCGAGTTGCCGACGAGCCCCCCGAGGCGGACGACGAGCGCATGGCCGAAGGACACGGCCTCGTCGGCCGGCGCGCCGAGAGCAGTGGGATGGTTGAAGTACGTCTCGATCCCGACCGCGTAGGCGATCGCGGTGAGCACGAGGATGAGCACCTGCCCCGCCAGCCCCATCACCACCCCGAGCACGGCGGTCTGGATCAGGCGGTAGTCGCGCCACCGCCGGCAGAAGGCGCCGTAGAAGAGGCAGGCAAACGACGTGAGGATCACGATGCTGAAAACGCCGGTGCCCTTCGCGTAGGGGATTCCGAAGGCTCCCATCAGCAGCCGGCCCGTCGCCACTACGCCGAGCAGGACGAAGTACAAACGCGCGACACGGAGCATCTCCGCCATCCCGGACCTCGCTTTCCTCCACCTGGTCAAGGGGTCGTCGGCATCAAGTGTATATTCGAAATGAATGCCCAGCCAGACCGGCGTGCTCCCCGAGGAGCGGCGGGGCGTCGTCCTCGCCTTCCTGACACTGCTCGGGATCCTCGCCTCCTACACGGTGCTCGAGACGGCGCGCGACGCCCTCTTCCTCGCTCGCCTGCCGCCCGCGGAGCTGCCATGGATCTACCTCGTGATGGCGGCGGTCGCGGTCGGCCTCGCCGAGGTGCCGGCGCTGGGCCTGCCCTCGTCGCGACGGCTACCGGTGCTCCTTGCTCTTGGAGCGATGGTCACGCTCGGGTTCTTCTTCGTCGGGCCGCAGACGCACCCCTGGCTCCTGCGCGCGTTCTACGTGTGGGTGGGGGCGATCGTCACGCTGGTCGGGGTGCAGTTCTGGGTTCTCCTCGGCGACCTCTACACGATCACCCAGGCCAAGCGGCTCTACCGCTCGATCGGGACCGGCTCGCTCGTGGGAGCCGCCGTCGGCGGTGGCCTGGCGCGCCTGGCCACCGGATCGCTGCCGCCGCAGGTGCTCATCGCGCTGGCGGCGGCGCTCATGGCGGTGGCCGCGGCGGTGGCTCTTCTCCTGGGGCGCGAGGCGGCCGACGCCGGCCGCGAGGACCTGGCCGAGGCTCGCTGGAGCCTCGGAGAGGCCCGGGACATCCTGGCCGGCGAGCCCTACGTGACGCGGCTGGCCGGGCTCGTGCTGGTCTCCTCCGTGGCGGTGACCCTGGCCGACTTCGTCTTCAAGAGCGAGGTGGCCCGGCACGTGGCGGCCGACGACCTCGGTCGCTTCTTCGCGACGTTCTACGCCGGGCTCAGCCTGCTCGCCCTCCTGGTGCAGCTGGTGCTCATGGGGTGGATCCTGCGCGCGCTCGACGTCCACCGCGCGCTGTGGGCCCTGCCCCTGCTGATGCTGGGGGGAGCCACCGGGGTCGCGCTGGGCGGGGGACTTCTCGCCGCGATGCTCCTCAAGGGAGCGGACGGCGCCCTGCGCCCGTCGCTCAACCGGACGAGCACCGAGCTGCTCTTCCTGCCCATCCCCGACCGCCTGCGCTCACGCGTGAAGCCGGCGATCGACGTGATCGGCCAGCGCGGAGGCCAAGCGGTAGCGTCGCTGTTCATCCTCGCCCAGCTCACGATGGGCCGCGGCGACACCGTCCTCGCTCTCTCCGCCGCCGGACTGTGCGTAGCCTGGATCGCGGCCAGCGCCGAGCTGCGCCCGCACTACGTCGAGATGTTCCGCCGCGCGCTGCGTGAGGGCATCATCGAGGCCCGGGGCGGGCTGCCCGAGCTCGACCTCGTCTCGCTCGAGGCCCTCTTCACGTCCCTCAACAGCCAGGACGACGGCGAGGTCGTCTCCGCTCTCGAGCTGCTCGACGCGGAGGGTCGCACGCACCTCGTGCCCGCCCTCATCCTCTACCATCCCACCCCCGCGGTCGTGGTGAAGGCGCTCGAGCTCTTCGAGGCGTCGGGGCGCGCCGACTTCGTCCCCGTCGGCGAGCGGCTGCTCTCGCACTCCGACCCCGAGGTGCGGGCGGCCGCGCTGCGCGCCCTCTCGGTGGTGGCCCCCGACGAGAGCCGACTGCACGCCGCGGTGGGCGACGCGAGCCCCCTCGTCCGGGCCACCGGGCTCGCCGGTCTCCTCGCCCTCGTGGGCCCGGACGAGGACCCGGCGCCGCTGCGGGACGTCATTCTCTCGGAGACCTCGCCGCAAGCGCGTCGGGCACTGGCGCGAGCCATGCAGCGGCGGCCGGTTCTCGCCTTCGTTCCCGTACTGCACACGCTCCTCTCGGAGCCCGACCCCGAGGTCCAGGCGGCGGTCGCGCGGGCCGCGGGAGAGCTCAAGGACGCGTCGTTTCTTCCCGCCCTCCTCGAGCAGCTCCGCCGCGAGACCGTCCGCGGGGAGGCCCGGGCCGCGCTGCGGGCGTTCGGGTCGGAGGGGCTCGAGTTCCTCGAGGCCGCGCTCGCCGACACCCGCCTGCCCCAGGAGCTGCGTCGCCACATTCCCCGCGCCATCGCGTCGTTCCCACCGCGCGAGGTGGTGCCGGTGCTGCAGCGCCACCTGCTGCTGGAGGAAGACGGTCTGGTGCGATTCCGAGCCCTCCGGGCGCTCGGACGGGTGGCGGCGCGCAATCCCGACGTGCCCCTCGACCTCGAGCTCCTCACGACGGCGGCCGGTCGCACCCTCGAAGCGCTCGGCCGTCTCGAGCACTGGCGCCAGGTGGTCGACCGCGGTGCCCGTGACCGGGCCGTCCGGCAGGCACCGGGCCACCAGATGATCTCGGCGCTCGTCCGCGACAAGGCCGAGCACGCGGAGGAGCGCCTGTTCCGCCTGCTCGGGCTCATCCACCGTCGCGAGGACTTCCGGCGAATCTACCGCGGGCTTCGCAGCGCGAACGCTCGCGTCCGGGCGAGCAGCCGCGAGCTGCTCGAGAACGTCCTTCGGCCGCCGCTCAAGGCGCCGGTGCTCGCGATCGTGGACCGCGTGGCGCCGGCGGAGAGGGCGCAGGCCCTGGCCCCTTACTACGATCCGCCGGCGCTCGACTACCAGGGCCTGATCGAGACGCTGATCGAGCAGCCGGGCGAGACGGTCCGCAGTCTCGCCGTCTTCCATGCCGGCGAGCTGAACCTGCCCGGGCTCAGGGAGAGGATTGCTCGGCTGCGGCGGGGCGAGACCTCGCTGTTCGTGTCCCAGATGCTGGACCGGGCGCTCGTCGCTCTCGACCTTCGGGAAAGGGGCGCGCATGCGGGCTGAGGAGCGGCGCGTCGGCCGCGTCGAAAGGTTGCTGCACCTGCGGAAGGTGCCCATCCTGGGGACGCTTCCCCCCGAGGAGCTGGGCCTGGTGGCCGAGCAGGGCCGATCGGTGCGTTTCCGCCGCGGAGAGTTTCTGCTGCGTCGCGGCGAGCCGATCACCGCGGTCTTCGTGATTCTCGAGGGTCGCGTCCACCTGCGCCGGGGCGATCGCGAGCTCGGCCACGCGACCGCGGGGAGCGGCGTCGGGGGTCTGGGCTTCCTCGCCCGCGACGAGGAGGGGATCGACGCGGTCTGCGAGTCGGACACGCTCGCCTTCGAGCTCGACACCGACGCGCTCGGCGAGATCCTCGAGGACCGTTTCTCGGTCCTGCGACACCTCCTGCGCGAGACCTCCCATCAGCTCATCGAGCTGTGGCATCGCGCTCCCCGCGAGTGCGTCCTGGCCGGACCGCTCTCGGCGGCACCGGACTTCCGGCGAGGGCTCGATCTCGTGGAACGGATGCTCTTCCTTCGTCACGCGCTGCCGTTCCTTCGATCGGGCGCGGCGGCTCTGGCCGATCTCGCCCGAAACGTGGTCGAGGTCGAGTTCGAACCCGGCGTCGTGCTCTGGCGCCGGGGGGAGCCCGCCCGGCAGGTCCTGATGATCGTCAGCGGCTCGGTGTCCTGCTCGGCGCCCATTCCCGACTTCGAGCTGAAGCACGGTCCCGGCTCGGCCCTGGGCGGCCTCGACGCCGTGGCCGGGGTGCCGCGGTGGTACGACGCGACCTGCGACGGGCCCGTCGTGGGCCTCAGCGGCGACGTCGAGGGGCTCTACGACCTGTTCGAGGACAGCGCCGACATCGCCCTCGACTACCTCGCCCAGATCGCGCGGCGCCAGCTCCGCGCCCTCGAGCTCGTCGCTCGGGGCGATCGGCGCTCGCTGCTCCTGCCCTTCTTCGGCTGCGACGTCGCCCCGAGCTGAAGGGGTTCTCTCACGGCATCGCGACCCTGCTGAGCGCCATCGGCGACTCGACGGTGGTGTCGAAGGCTCGCAGCCGGAAGCGGTAGCTGCGGGGCTCGGGCGCGATGCGGAACTCCTCGTGGGGGAGAGCGCCCCAGCTGTCGTCGCCGCCGAGCCCGCGCTGCACTGCGTCGAGGTTCAGGTAGACCTCGTCCCGGCGCGTCATCTCGTGCCGGTAGCCGGCCTGGTCGAGGTCCTCCGCGGCGTAGTGCAGCGCCCCGACGGAGAGGAGAGGATCGCCCACTGCAAGCAGGCCGACGCCCTCGGTGCCGGTCAGCGTGGCCCACCGCACGTCGACCTTGTTGCCCGTCTCCTGGGGCCGGGAGTAGTCGAAGTAGTTCGCGTCCACGGTCGTGCGGTAGACGCCCACCGGCAGATCGCGGCGATCGACGTAGCTCTCCTCGGGGCCCGGCCCGTACCACTGCAGCTGCTCGAAGCCGGGAACGAGGGTGGCCTGCATCCCGAAGCGGGGCAGCTCCGGCAGCGGCCGGTCTCCCGGCTCGAACGCCATCTGCACCACCACGTCGCCGGTCCCGTAGACGGTGTAGTCGAGGCGCAGCGTGGAGACCACCGTCTCGAGGTCGGCCACCACCGCGATGCGGAAGACCCCCGGGGAGGGAGTGCTGGTGCGGAAGCTGCGGACCCGGAGATGTTGGTGGGCATCGCGCCACACGCCGAGGCGCCGGGGCATGTCGTTCCCCCGGTCGTTGTCCACGGATGCCCGCCAGAAGTGGGGGTGCAGGGCCGAGGCGAGAAGCTCCACCTCGCCCCGGCGGAACGAGGTGAGCAGTCCCCGGGCGGGGTCGAATGCGACGGCGAAGCCCTCGCCGCGCACCTCGATGCGCGAGGTCGGGTCGCCGACCACATGCAGGGCGGGCAGCGCGGCGGTGGCGAGCGGAGCCTTCGCCTCCTCCACCGGCAGCTTCCACTGATCGCGGGCGAGGACGTGCCCGGCGCTGGCCCATGGAGTGTCGTTTCGCAGCCGGAAGTCGACGTCGAGCCAGTACTCGACGCCGGGCTCGGGCGTGAGCGGAGGCAGGGGCACCTCGACCTCCCGGGAATCCAGGGGAGGGACATCGAGACCGAAGAGCGTGCCCTCGGCGATCACCACGTCGTCGGCCCGGACGGTGTAGCGCCCGGTCGCGATCTCGGAGAGCGTCGTGAAGTCGTAGCCGTTCTTGACTCGGATCACCGAGGCCGGCCCGCGGGGGCCCGGCGACGTCCCCGTGGCCCCGTCCCCGGCCGAAGCCGCGTCGCGCAGCAGGAGCATCGGCACGAGCTCTATGGGCTGCTGGACCTTGCGGATCGCGGCCAGTGCCGGGTGGGGCGTGCGGTCCGCGGAGAGGATGCCGTTCATGCAGAAGTTCTCGTCGGAGGGAGTCGACGCGGGCCCGAAGCCTCCGCCGTAGGCGAAGTACGTCCCTCCCGGGACGGGGCCCGACGTCGCGATGTCGGCCGAGCGCACGTCGAGCACGAGACCCTCGCTTCCGCGTGAGCCGGGATTCGCGACCTCGACATCGGAGAGGGCCCGGGCGTAGACCCGCGCTTCGCGGAACCGGGTGGGGGTGCGCGCTTCGATGTGCTCCGGCGAGCGAGAGACGTTGAGCGGGAAGTGGCCAGGGCGGGGATGGCCCTGCTGCTCCACCGCCGCCACCGCCGTCCCGTCCACGTACAAGCGCCCCACCCTCCCGTCGTAGGTGCCGGTCAGCCGGTGCCAGCGCCCGTACCAGTCCGCGGGGGCGGGGGAGCGGACGACGAGGGGCCGGGCCTCGTCTTCGAGGCGGACCCACAGCTGCAGCTCCTCGTCGTCCTGCTTCAGCTGGAAGCCGCGTTCGCCCTTGCTGACGAACGGATGATGGCGGGAGATCATGGGGTTGGCCGCGCCCTTGACCACCGGGACCGGATATAGCTCGGCTTCCAGGGTGAGCGGCCCCCGCAGGTCGAGGTGGCGTGCGTCGGGGAAGGCCACGTAGCCGTCGGCCCCTCCGTCCCCGTCGACGGAGCCGACGAAGCGGCCCTCGAGGGCGTGCGCCGAGCGGTCACGGACTCTCTGCGGGGCGGGGATGGGCTTGACGAGGCCCTGGTCCACGAAGTCCCAGATCGCGCCCCCGATCGCCCTCGTCCCCTTCCGGAAGAGGTCCCAGTACTTGAAGAAGTCGCCGCTCGAGTTGCCCATGGCGTGCGCGTACTCGCACTGCATCAGGGGCCGGGGGTCGCCGTTCGCGGCCTCGCTCTCCATGTCCCAGACCTTCTGGTACATGTGGCTCACGACGTCGACGTGGGGCTTCTGCCCCGCCCCCTCGTAGTGGACGGGGCGGGTGGGATCGTGCTGGTGGATCCAGTTCGAGGCGGCCACGAAGTTGACGCCGTCGCCCGCCTCGTTGCCCATCGACCACACGATCACCGAGGGGTGGTTCTTGAGCGTCTCGACCATCCGCGCCACGCGGTCGACGTGCGCCTTCTCCCACTCCGGCTTGTTGGCGAGTGTCCGCTCCGGGTCGTAGCCCATCCCGTGCGACTCGATGTTGGCCTCGCTGATCACGTACAGGCCGTACTCGTCGCACAGGTCGTACCACTCGCGGACGTTCGGGTAGTGGGAGGTGCGGACGAGGTTGAAGTTGTTCTGCTTCATGATCCGGATGTCCTCGACCATGTGCTCGCGGGTGACGACGTGGCCCGTCCGCGGGTCGTGCTCGTGGCGGTTGACTCCCCGGATCATGACGGGCCGGCCGTTGACGAGAAGCTGCGCGTCCCGGATCTGCACCTCGCGGAAGCCGATCCGCGTCGACACCACCCCGAGGATCGTCCCCCCCGGGGTTCGCCCGGTGATCCGCAGCGTGTACAGGTTCGGCGTTTCCGCCGACCACTTCAGGGGGCCCTTGACCTCGGCCCGCAGCGTCGAGCTCACGCGGGCCCCCGGGTCGACGTGTCCGCCGGCGCTCATCGGGGCGAGGACGGGGCGAAGGGCGGCGTCGAGGAGCTCGGCCTCGAGGACGAAGTCCTGGCCCGACGTCCCCGAGTTGGCGACGTCCACCCGGACCCGCAGCGTCGCGTCGCGGTACTCCTCGTCGAGGTCGGTCACGACGGACACGTCGGCGACGTGCACCGGCTCGGTCGACCACAGCGCGACGTCGCGGAAGATGCCGGAGAGACGCCAGAAGTCCTGGCACTCGAGATACGAGCCGTCCGAGTAGCGGTACACCTCGACCGCGAGGAGGTTCTCACCGGATCGAACGACATCGGTCACGTCGAACTCGGCCGGTGTGCGGCTGCCCTCGCTGTAGCCGACCGCCTTTCCGTTCACCCAGGCGTAGAACGCCGAGGAGACACCCTCGAAGGTCAGGAAGACGCGACGTCCCTGCCACGACCGGGGCACCTCGAAGCGCGTGCGGTAGGAGCCCACCGAGTTCTTCGCGCGGGGGACCCGGGGCGGCGTGCCCCACCCCCAGGCGTAGCCGATGTTGACGTAGATCGGCACGCCGTGGCCCTCGAGCTCCATGTTCGAGGGCACCGGGATCGAGCCCCAGGACGAGTCGTCGAAGGCCTCGGCCTCGAACCCCACCGGTCGCACGTCCGGGTTCTCCGACCAGCGGAATCTCCACTGGCCGTTGAGCAAGCGGTACCAGGGTGACGTGCCCGGGTCGACCGGCGCTTCGTCGCCCTGGGGATGGGGAACGACGAGGGCGTGCGGTGGCTGCTTGCCGATGCCAATGATCTGGGGGTCCTCCCAGTCGGGAAGCTCGGCGGCCCGGG
>Ga0326597_10007812_pt1 | contig 14497 bp, 11 predicted proteins | sample RVTome_12_FD_203789 | JGI IMG/M metagenome (GOLD analysis project Ga0326597, IMG submission 203789) | Soil microbial communities from uranium-contaminated site in the Upper Colorado River Basin, Wyoming, United States - RVT100D185 | ecosystem: Environmental > Terrestrial > Soil > Contaminated >... | reverse complement strand
GGGGACAACGTGACGATGACGATCGAGTTGATCCAGCCGGTGGCGATGGAGAAGGAGCTGCGGTTCGCGATCCGCGAGGGTGGGCGCACCGTGGGCGCCGGCGTCGTCGCGGAGATCCTGGAGTAGGCGATGCGCGACATCATCTCGCTCGCGTGCACCGAGTGTCAGCGGCGGAACTACACGACGACGAAGAACAAGCGGACCCATCCGGACCGCATGGAGATCAAGAAGTTCTGCAAGTGGTGCAGGAAGCACGCTCCGCACAAGGAATCGAAGTAGGGCGGACCATTACAAGATTCGTAGGCGTGTAGCTCTAACGGCTAGAGCACCGGACTCCAAATCCGGGGGATGGGGGTTCGAATCCCTCCACGCCTGCCAGATTCGGGAACCAGTGAGAGGTCATGGGATTCTTCGAGCGCGTCAAGCAGTTCGTCCACGAGGTGGCGGCCGAGTTCCGACGGGTGAGTTGGCCCAACCGGGCCGAGGTCGTCAACTCGACCGTCGTGGTCCTGGCGGTGGTGGTGGTGCTGGCCGTGTTCCTGGCGGCCGTGGACATGGGGCTCTCGTGGATCGTCGAGCGAGTCCTTCGGTGGGGTTAGGTCACGGGACGGGGGTCAGGCAGGCATGAGCGAGACGAGCACGTCGGCGAAGCAGTGGTTCGTCGTTCACACCTACTCGGGGTTCGAGAACAAGGTGGCGGCGGCGATCGAATCGCGAGCGAAGATCTTCAACCTGCAGGAATTGTTTGGGCGGGTCATCGTTCCGACGGAGAAGGTTCGTGAAATCCGGAAGAGCAAGAAGATCGAGACCGAGCAAAAGTTCTTCCCGGGCTATCTGCTCGTGGAGATGGAGCTGACCGATGACACCTGGCACTTGGTGCGCTCGACGCCCAAGGTGACCGGGTTCGTGGGGTCGGGCTCGAAGCCCGTGGCGCTGCCGGCGGAGGAGGTCGAGGGCATTCTGAAGCAGATGGAGGAGGGCGCCGAGAAGCCCAAGCTCAAGTCCACCTTCCAGAAGGGGGACAAGGTGCGGGTCATCGAGGGACCGTTCGTGAACTTCCAGGGCTCGATCGACGATCTCAACCCGGAGCGCGGGAAGCTCAAGGTGATGGTGGCGATCTTCGGGCGGATGACGCCAGTGGAGCTCGAGTACTACCAGGTGGAGAGGCTCTGATCCATGGCGAAGAAAGTTCAGGCGATGGTGAAGCTGCAGATCCCGGCGGGCAAGGCCAACCCTTCGCCGCCGGTGGGTCCCGCGCTCGGCCAGCACGGCGTCAACATCATGGAATTCTGCAAGGGCTTCAATGCCCAGACCGGCTCCCAGGAGGGCCTGATCCTGCCCGTCGTGGTGACGATCTACCAGGACCGGTCCTTCACCTTCGTGGTGAAGACGCCCCCCGCGGCGGTGCTGCTCAAGCGGGCGGCGGGCATCGCCAAGGCGTCGGCCGTGCCGCATAAGGACAAGATCGGCAAGGTCACGCGCGCCCAGGTTCGCGAGATCGCCCAGACCAAGCTGGTGGACCTCAACACGGACTCGATCGAATCCGCCATGCGGACGGTCGAGGGCACCGCCCGCAGCATGGGCATCGAAGTCGTGTAGTGCGAGGTGAGACGCGGCCGAGTTGCAGGAGGCACGAGCGCATGGCAGTTCGAGGTGAGCGCCCGAGCCGCGAGACGAGGGCTGAGACGATCACGAGCGGTGAAATGATCGGAATCGGAGACCAAGACTGATGCCAGTGATGACGAAGCGGTTGAAGGCGACCGAGGCGCTGATCGACCGGACAAAGACGTACTCGGTCGAGGAGGCGATGGACATCGTGAAAAAGGCGCCCGCGGCGAAGTTCGACGAGAGCGTCGATCTGTCGCTCCGGCTCGGGGTCGACCCCAAGCACGCCGACCAGATGGTCCGCGGGGCCATCGTGCTTCCCCACGGCATCGGCAAGACGGTGCGCGTGGCCGTGTTCGCGAAGGGTGAGAAGGAGCGCGAGGCGCGCGAGGCTGGGGCCGACGTGGTGGGCGCCGAGGACCTTGTCGAGAAGATCCAGGGCGGTTTCATGGACTTCGACTCGACGATTGCGACGCCTGACCTCATGGGGCAGGTCGGCCGACTTGGCAAGGTGCTCGGCCCGCGCGGGCTCATGCCGAACCCGAAAATGGGCACCGTGACGTTCGACGTGGGCCGTGCCGTGCGCGAGGTCAAAGCCGGCAAGGTCGAGTTCCGCGTGGACAAGGCAGGCAACGTCCACGTGCAAGTGGGCAGGAAGTCGTTCCCGCAGGAAAGCCTCGTTACCAACACGATGGCGCTGCTCGAAGCCATCGTCAAGGCCAAGCCGGCGGCATCAAAGGGCGTGTACCTGCGCTCGCTGACGCTGTCCACGACCATGGGGCCGGGCATCCCGGTGGACGCCCAGCGGGTCGCGAACCAGTTCAAGAAGCAGATCTAGCCGGACTAAGGAGCGGGGACGTGCCGACTCAAGCGAAAGTGGAGAGCGTCGAGGCCCTGAAGGAACGGTTGGGCACCGCAAAGAGCGCGGTGCTGACCGAGTATCGCGGGCTCAGCGTCCAGCAACTGTCGGACCTGCGCAAGCAGCTCAAGGGGGCCGCGGCGGAGTACAAGGTGATCAAGAACCGCCTGGCCCGGCTGGCCGTCAAGGGTTCGGCACTTGACGCGCTCGGCGCGCACCTCAAGGGGCCCACGGGAATCGTGTTCACCAAGCAGGACCCGGTGGCGGTGGCGAAGGCGTTGCAGGCCTTCGTCAGGACGAACCCGCAGCTGCAGATCAAGCTCGGGTTGGTGGAAGGCAAGGTTGTTCAGCCGGCGGAGCTCAAGGCCCTGGCGGACCTTCCGTCCAAGGAGCAGCTCCGGAGCCAGATCGTTGGCGCCGTGCAGGGACCGATGGCTCAGCTCGTGAGCCTGCTGCAGGCGCCGCTCCGGGAGATCGTGTACGCGCTCGCCGCCAGGGGCAAGGGCGCGGCCGAGTCGGCCTGAGGCAGGCTTCATATTACGACGTAGCAACCACACACGGAGGCGGATGACATGGCGACAAACATCGAAGAGATCGCGGAGAAACTGGACACGCTGACGCTGCTCGAGGCGTCCCAGCTCTCGAAGCTCTTGCAGGAGAAGTGGGGGGTGTCGGCGGCGGCGGCGGTGGCCGCCCCGGCGGCCGGCGGCGCGGCGGCGGCCGGCGGCGCGGCGGCAGCCGAGGAGCAGACGGAGTTCGACGTCGTGCTCATGGCGGCAGGCGAGAAGAAGATCCAGGTGATCAAGGTGGTGCGCGAGCTCACGGGTCTGGGCCTCAAGGAGGCCAAGGACCTGGTCGACGGCGCGCCCAAGGCGGTCAAGGAGAAGGTGGCCAAGGCCGAGGCCGGGGACATGAGGAAGAAGCTCGAGGAGGTTGGGGCAACGGTCGAAGTGAAGTAGCCTCCGCACGCGCGGGAGAGCATGGAACGGGGGCGCGCGCCCCCCTCAACCAACGTGTGGCCCCGGCCCGTCCGGCGGGGTTGAGCACCCGGCGGCTCGCTGCCGTCGGGGCGCGGAGGGTGTATGGCAGACACGATCCAGTGCGGGCGCCGGGTCCGAAAGGACTTCGGCAAGATCCCGTCCATCGTTGAGATCCCGAATCTCATCGAGATCCAGAAGCGGTCGTACGAGCAATTCCTACAAAAGGACGTGGCGCCCGAGCGCCGCGAGGAGACAGGGCTGCAGGCGGTGTTCAAGTCCGTGTTTCCCATCGCGGACTACAACGACAACGCCCTGCTCGAGTTCGACAGTTTTCACTTCGGCGATCCGAAGTACACAGTCGAGGAATGCCACGATCGCGGGATGACATTCGCCATCCCGCTCAAGGTGACGCTGCGGCTCGTAGTCTACGACCACGACAAGGAGGCCAAGACCCGTACCATCCGCGAGCAGCGCGGCCAGGAGGTCTACCTGGGCGAGCTGCCGCTGATGACCGACAAGGGCACCTTCATCATCAACGGCACCGAGCGCGTCGTGGTGTCGCAGCTGCAGCGCTCGGCCGGCGTCTTCTTCGACGACGACAAGGGCAAGACTGTCGCCTCGGGCAAGCTGCTTTACTCGGCGCGCGTCATCCCCTATCGCGGGTCGTGGGTCGAGTTCGAGTTTGATGCCAACGACATTCTCTTCGTCCGCGTGGATCGCCGCCGGAAGATGCTCGCGACGGCTTTCCTGCGCGCGTTCACGTTCCTCGAGAAAGGCGTTGTCCTCTCGGACGCCGAGATCCTCGGGCAGTTCTACGAGCTTGAAGAGGTCCTGAGCTTCGAGGACCGCACGGCCTGGGTGAAGCTCCACCCCGAGGCCCACAACGGCGTCAAGGTCTCCGATGACGTCAAGCCGCCGCGGCACCGCGAGCCGATGGTCGCCAGCGGCAAGGCGCTGAACCCCAAGTTGATCGAGAAGCTCCTGGAGGCGGGGGTCACGAGGATCCCGGTCAAGGCCGATTCGCTGGTGGGTCGCCGCACGGGTGATCGAGTCGTCGATGCCGAGACCGGCGAGGTGCTGGTCGAGACCAACCAGGAGATCACGCAGACGCTCCTGGCGCAGCTCATGGCGCGCAAGATCTCGGCGCTCAAGCTGCTGACGATGGTGCCCGGGAAGGCGGACGGGTCAATCTACGAGACCCTGTCCCGCGACCACTTCAAGAACCCGGACGAGGCGCTCGTCGAAATCTACCGGCGGCTCCGCCCGGGCGACCCGCCCACGGTGGAGTCGGCCCGCGCGCTGTTCCGCGGGATGTTCATGGATCCGCGCCGCTATGACCTGGCGCGTGTGGGCCGCTTCATGATCAACAAGAAACTCGGCATCAACGCCAATCTCAACGCCAAGACCCTGCGAGGCGAGGACGTCGTGTACGTCATCCGGCATCTCCTGCAGGTGCGGCTCGGCACCAAGCCCACGGACGACATCGACCACCTCGGCAACCGCCGCGTGCGGTCGGTGGGCGAGCTGCTGGAGAATCAGTTCCGGGTCGGGCTCACCCGCATGGAGCGGGCCGTCAAGGAGCGGATGTCGATCTCCGACATCACGAACCTGATGCCCCACGACCTGATCAACGCCAAGCCGGTCTCGGCGGTGGTCAAGGAGTTCTTCGGCTCCTCGCAGCTCAGCCAGTTCATGGACCAGACGAACCCGCTGGCCGAGTTGACCCACAAGCGCCGCCTCTCGGCCTTGGGTCCCCGGGGTCTCTCGCGCGAGCGCGCCGGCTTCGAGGTGCGCGACGTCCACCCGACGCACTATGGACGCATCTGCCCCATCGAGACGCCTGAAGGCCCGAACATCGGCCTCATCTCGTCGCTGTCGACGTACGCCAGGATCAACGAGTTCGGCTTCATTGAGACGCCGTACCGGAAGGTGCAGAACGGCGCGGTATCGGACGAGATCGTGTTCCTGTCCGCGCTCGAGGAGGAGCAGTTCGTCATCGCCCAGGCCAATGCCGAGCTGGACGCCCGCAGCCGCTTCGTGCGCGACCGCGTGTCGGCCAGGAAGAGCGGCGAGTACAAGATGGTCTCCCCCGAGGAGCTCAACTACATGGACGTGTCGCCGAAGCAGCTCGTGTCGGTGGCGGCCGCCATGGTGCCGTTCCTCGAGAACGACGACGCGAACCGCGCGCTCATGGGCTCGAACATGCAACGCCAGGCGGTGCCGCTGCTGCAGCCGGAGGCGCCGTACGTCGGCACGGGTATGGAGCACATCGTGGCGCGTGACTCGGGCGCGGTCGTGCTGGCCCGGCGGCCCGGCGTAGTCGAGTACGTCTCCGCCAATCGCGTCGTGGTGCGCGCCGAGACGCGCTCCAAGAAGGCCGACCCAGTCCAGGACCTTCCGCTGGACATCTACAACCTGACGAAGTACCGGCGCTCGAACCAGAACACCTGCATCAATCAGCGGCCTATCGTGAAGAAGGGGGACCGGGTCCACGCCGGTGATTGCATCGCTGACGGGCCCGGCACCGACCAGGGCGAGCTGGCCCTCGGGCGCAACGTGCTCGTCGCCTTCATGCCGTGGGGCGGCTACAACTTCGAGGACGCGATCCTGGTTTCGGAGCGGCTCGTCAAGGACGACCGCTACACCTCCATCCACATCGAGGAGTTCGAGGTCCAGGCGCGCGACACCAAGCTCGGCAAGGAAGAGGTGACCCGCGACATCCCGAACGTCTCCGAAGAGGCGTTGAAGGACCTCGACGATTCGGGCATTGTGCGCATCGGTGCCAAGGTCAAGGCCGGCGACATCCTCGTCGGCAAGATCACGCCGAAGGGTGAGACACAGCTGACGCCCGAGGAGAAGCTGCTGCGGGCGATCTTTGGCGAGAAGGCGGGTGACGTACGCGACACGTCGCTGACCGTGCCCCCGGGCATCGAGGGCACGGTGGTGGACGTCAAGGTCTTCTCGCGCCGCGGCGTCGACAAGGACGAGCGCGCCAAGTCTATCGAAGAAGAGGAGGTCGCGGGCCTGGAGAAGGACTACCAGGACGAGATCGCCATGGTCGAGCTCGAGCGCGACCAGAAGCTCAAGAACATCCTAGTGGGCAAGACGCTGACGCAGGACCTCGTCGACCCCATCAAGAAGGATCGGATCGCCAAGAAGGGCGACAAGATCGACCGGCCCGAGCTGGAGAATTTCTCCTGGCACGAGTTGAAGAAGGTCAAGATCAAGGAAGACGACGGGTTGGTCAACACCATCAAGCGCATCGAGGAGCTGGCGGACGACCAGATCGCCTTCTTCGACCGCATGCTGGAGGAGCGAGTCGGCCGGCTGCGCCGCGGCGACGACCTCCCGCCCGGCGTCATCAAGATGGTCAAGGTCTACGTGGCTGTGAAGCGAAAGCTCTCGGTCGGCGACAAGATGGCCGGCCGCCACGGCAACAAGGGCGTCGTCTCCCGTGTCCTGCCCGAGGAGGACATGCCGTACCTGCCCGACGGCACGCCGGTGGAGATCGTCCTGAACCCGCTTGGCGTTCCCTCACGCATGAACGTGGGACAGATCCTCGAGACCCACCTCGGTTGGGCGGCCAAGGCCCTCGGGATGTGGGTCGCGAGCCCGGTGTTCGACGGCGCCACGGAGAGCGAAATCCGCGGACACCTGACGCAGGCGGGGCTGCCCGCCTCAGGCAAGACGCGCCTCTGCGACGGCCGCAGTGGCAAGCCCTTCCACCAGGAGGTGACGGTCGGCCAGATCTACATCCTCAAGCTGGCCCATTTGGTGGACGACAAGATGCACGCGCGGTCCATCGGGCCGTACTCCCTCGTCACTCAGCAGCCGCTGGGGGGCAAGGCGCAGTTCGGCGGGCAGCGCTTCGGTGAAATGGAGGTGTGGGCGCTCGAAGCGTACGGCGCGGCCCATACGCTGCAGGAGATGCTGACGGTCAAGTCTGACGACGTCGAGGGCCGCAACCGGATCTATGAAGCCATCGTGAAGGGAGAAAATTTCCTCGAGCCCGGCACGCCGGAGTCCTTCAACGTGCTCGTGAAGGAGCTGCAGAGCTTGGCCCTGGATGTGGAGCTCGTGCCAAAGGACAGCAAGAAGCCGTCCTAGCGCCGGGGTGTGAGCCGCAGGACGTCGCGGGGCTGGGGCCCCGCCGTCCGAGGCGAGCGGAGATGGAAGGCTGAGCCGCAGGACGTCGCGGGGCTGGGGCCCCGCCGTCCGAGGCGAGCGGAGATGGAAGGCTGAGCCGCAGGACGTCGCGGGGCTGGGGCCCCGCCGTCCGAGGTGAACTTAGCAAAAGGAGATTCCCAGAATGCTGACGGACCGGACATTCGGAAGCCTGGTTCGGGACGAGAAGCCCACGAAGGACCTGTGGGGGATCCTCGATCGGCACCCGAAGCCCACGACCTTCGGCGCGATCCGCATCAAGCTGGCCGCACCGCAGAAGATCCGTGACTGGTCGCACGGCGAGGTCAAGAAGCCGGAAACGATCAACTACCGGACGTTTAAGCCCGAGCGGGACGGCCTGTTCTGCGCTCGCATTTTCGGGCCGACAAAGGACTACGAGTGCGCCTGCGGTAAGTACAAGCGCATGAAGTTCGCGGGCGTGATTTGCGACAAGTGCGGCGTCGAGGTGACGCGTGCCCGGGTGCGCCGGGAACGCATGGGGCACATCGAGCTTGCGTCGCCGGTCTCGCACGTCTGGTTCTTCAAGGGCCTTCCCTCGCGCATCGGCCAGCTGCTGGACATGTCGCTGCGGGAGCTCGAAAAGATCCTGTACTTCGAGGAATACGTCGTTCTCGAGCCCGGCAAAGTGCCAGGGCTGAAGAAGAAGGATCTCGTGGCGGTGGACAAGACCCGCAAGCTCCAGGAGGAGCACGGCCACGACGCCTTCACGATTGGCATGGGTGCCGAGGCGATTCGCGAGCTGCTGCGCGCCATGGACATGGATGTGCTTGCGCGCGAGCTGCGCACCCAGATGGGCGTCGAGACCTCCGCGCAGAAGCGGAAGAAGATCGTCAAGCGGCTCAAGGTCGTCGAGGCCTTCCTCAAGTCCGGGAACCAGCCGGAATGGATGATCCTCGAGGTGCTGCCGGTCATTCCGCCCGAGCTGCGCCCGCTGGTGCCGCTGGACGGCGGGCGCTTCGCGACATCGGACCTCAACGACCTCTACCGCCGGGTCATCAACCGCAACAATCGGCTGAAGCGGCTGATGGAGCTGCGGGCGCCCGAGATCATCATCCGCAACGAGAAGCGGATGCTGCAGGAGGCGGTGGACGCGCTGTTCGACAACGGGCGACGCGGCCGGGTCATCACCGGGCCGAACAACCGGCCGCTCAAATCGCTCTCCGACACGCTCAAGGGCAAGCAGGGACGTTTCCGGCAGAACCTGCTCGGCAAGCGCGTGGACTACTCCGGCCGTTCTGTCATTGTCGTCGGCCCGTACCTCAAGCTCCACCAGTGCGGCCTGCCGAAGAAGATGGCGCTCGAGCTCTTCAAGCCCTTCATCCTTCGAAAGCTCGAGGAGCGAGGCATCGCCTCGTCCATCAAGGCCGCCAAGAAGTTCGTCGAGAAAGAGCGGCCGGAGGTGTGGGACATCCTCGAGGAGGTCATCACGGAGCACCCGGTGCTGCTAAACCGCGCGCCGACGCTCCACCGCCTGGGCATCCAGGCCTTCGAGCCCATCCTGGTCGAGGGCAAGGCCATCGAGATCCACCCCCTGGTCTGTACCGCGTTCAACGCCGACTTCGACGGCGACCAGATGGCCGTGCACGTGCCGCTCTCCATGGAGGCACAGATGGAGGCGCAGGTGCTGATGCTTTCCGCCAACAACATCCTGTCGCCATCAAACGGCGCACCAGTGGCGATCCCGACGCAGGACATGGTCTTCGGGATCTACTACCTGTCCAAGGAGCGTGCGGGCGCCAAGGGCGAGGGGCGGCTCTTCGCCGACCCGGAAGAGGTTCGCATCGCCTACGACAACGAGGATGTGGATCTGCAGGCGCGGATCCGGCTGCGGTATGACGGCAGTGTCGTCGAGACGACGGTCGGGCGCACGCTGCTCAATGACGCCGTGCCCGAACCGCTGCGCTTCGTGAACAAGGAGCTGAAGAAGAAGGAGATTGGCGCGCTCATCGCCGACTGCTACAACCGGCTCGGCAATGAAGCGACGGTCGCCTTCCTGGACGACCTGAAGGACATCGGGTTTCGCTATGCGACGCTGTCGGGTCTTTCGATCGGCATCCAGGACATGCACATCCCCGCGGCGAAGGGCGAGCTGATCGAACGCGCCCGCAAGCAGGTCAACGAGGTCGAGCAACAGTACCAGGACGGCGTCATCACCAACGGTGAGCGGTACAACAAAGTCGTCGACATCTGGGCGCACACGACAGAGCAGATCGCCGACGCCATGTTCCGCGAGCTCGAGGGCGGCGAGCAGGGCGGCGAGTTCAACCCCATCTACATGATGGCCGACTCGGGCGCCCGCGGCTCGAAGCAGCAAATCCGACAGCTGGCCGGTATGCGCGGCCTCATGGCCAAGCCGTCGGGTGAAATCATCGAGACGCCAATCACGTCCAACTTCCGCGAAGGCCTGACCGTGCTCGAGTACTTCACCTCCACGCACGGTGCCCGAAAGGGCCTGGCCGACACCGCGTTGAAGACGGCCGACTCCGGCTATCTCACGCGGAGGCTCGTCGACGTTTCCCAGGACGTCATCGTCTCCGAGTACGACTGCGGCACGGTCAAGTACATCGACGCGGCACCGCTGGTCGAGGGCGGCGACATCATCCAGTCTCTGCGCGACCGCGTGCTGGGGCGCGTGGCCGCCGAGGACATCCGCGACCCATTCACGAGCGAGATCATCGTACAGGTCGGCACCGAGATCGCGGAGGAGCTGGCCCAAAGGATCGAGGACTCCGGTCTCGAGCGCGTGCGCATCCGCTCGGCGCTGACCTGCGAGTCGAAGCGCGGCATCTGCGTCATGTGCTACGGGCGCAACCTGGGCACGGGCCGGCTCGCCGAATTTGGCGAGGCGGTGGGCATCATCGCCGCCCAGTCCATCGGCGAGCCCGGCACCCAGCTGACCATGCGGACCTTCCACATCGGCGGCACGGCGAGCCGCGTGGTCGAGGCCTCCAAGCACGACGCCAAGCACGCGGGCATCGTGAAGTACCACAACATCCGCTCCGTCGTGAATCGCGATGGGGACATCGTCGTGCTCAACCGCAACGGCGAGATCGTCGTAGTGGACGAGCGCGGTCGGGAGAAGGAGCGGTACCCCGTCGTGCCGGGCGCCCGGATCAAGATCACGGACAGCGGCAAGGTGGCGCTGGGCAAGCTGCTCGTCGAGTGGGACCCGTTCACGACGCCGATCCTGACCGAGGTCAGCGGCACGGTCACGTTCCGCGATATCGTGGACGGCGTCACGATCCGCGAGGAGTTCGACGAGGTCACGGGCTTGGCCCGGCGCGTGATCATCGAGGACCAGGAGGGCAAGCTCCAGCCCCGGGTGTCGGTCAAGGCGCCGAGCGGCGGGGACAACTCGCCGGACAGCGAGTCGGCCGGCGAGACGCGCGGTCGCTACATGCTGCCGGTGGGCGCCCATCTGCTCGTGGCCGACGGCGCCGAGGTGCACCAGGGCGACATCATCTCGAAGATTCCGCGCGAGACGACGAAGACCAAGGACATCACGGGCGGTCTGCCGCGGGTGGCAGAGCTCTTCGAGGCGCGCAAGCCGAAGGAGCAGGCGGTCATCACCGAGATCGACGGCGCGGTCGAGTTCGCCGGCTTCGTCAAAGGCATGCGCAAGATCGTGATCCGCGCCGACGACGGCGAGACCAAGGAGTACCTGATTCCCCGCGGCAAGCACATCTCCGTCCACGAGGGCGACCGGGTCAAGGCGGGCGAGGCGCTGATGGACGGGTCTCCGAACCCGCACGACTACCTGGCAGTCCTGGGCGACCGGGAGCTGCAGCGGTACCTCGTCAATGAGGTGCAGGAAGTCTACCGGCTGCAGGGCGTGACAATCAACGACAAGCACATCGAGATCATCGTGCGGCAGATGCTGCGCCGGGTTCGCATCGAGGAGGTGGGCGGCACCGACTTCGTGGTGGGGGAGCTGGTGGACAAGTTCGTCTTCCAGGACGAAAACGACAAGGCCAACGCGGCCGGCAAGCCGCCGGCGACGGCCAAGCCCGTGCTCCTCGGGATCACGAAGGCTTCGCTTTCGACCGATAGCTTCATCTCGGCGGCGTCGTTCCAGGAGACCACCCGGGTGCTGACGGAGGCCGCGATCAGCGGCAAGCAGGACGACCTCCGCGGCCTCAAGGAGAACGTCATCGTCGGCCGGCTGATCCCTGCGGGCACGGGCCTGGGGCACTACACACGGGCCGAGGTGCTCAGCCAGGGCGGCGAGGAGACCGCCGTGGCCGTCGAGGAGCCTCCCGCCGAGGCCGCAGTCGAGACCGCCGAGGGCGACGGCGAGGAGATCGCCCAGGCAGGCTAGCAGGGGCCAGGTGTCAGCGACTTGACAATGGCCCCTATTTCAGGTAGAAAGTTAGAGTTTTGGCCCTATTGACCGGAGCTTAGGCTGACCGGGGGTCGGTTAGAGCCACAGGGGAGATATGCCGACAATCAATCAGTTGGTGCGGCAGGGCCGCGAGGCGATGCGGAAGAAGTCCAAGACGCCCGCGATGGAGGCTTGCCCGCAGAAGCGCGGCGTATGCATTCGCGTGTATACCACCACGCCCAAGAAACCGAACTCCGCCCTGCGGAAGGTGGCCCGCGTGCGGCTGACTAACGGCCTCGAAGTCACATCCTATATCCCAGGCGTCGGCCACAACCTGCAGGAGCACTCGATCGTCCTGATCAGGGGCGGTCGGGTAAAGGACCTGCCCGGCATCCGGTACCACATCATCCGCGGGTCGCTCGACACGGCCGGCGTCGCCGGGCGGAAGCAAAGCCGCTCCAAGTACGGAGCGAAGCAGCCCAAGGCCGGGAGCGCGGCGTAAATGCGTCGGGCGGGCGCGGCGAAGCGGGAGATCCTGCCGGATCCCAAGTACGGGAGCCGGATCGTGGCAAAGTTCGTCAACATGATGATGTACGGCGGAAAGAAGAGCACGGCCGAGAGGATCATGTACGAAGCCATGGGCGCCATGGAGGACCGGGCCAAGCAGGACGCGCTCAAGCTCTTCAAAGCGGCCGTGGACAACTGTAAGCCCGCCGTGGAGGTCAAGTCGCGCCGCGTGGGCGGCTCGACCTACCAGGTGCCCGTCGAGGTGCGGCCGGACCGGCGGACGGCGCTCAGCATGCGCTGGCTGATCGGGGCGGCGCGGCGCCGCGCGGAGAAGAGCATGTCGGAGCGGCTCGCCGGCGAGCTGCTGGACGCGGCCAACAACCGCGGGACGGCCGTGAAGAAGCGCGAAGACACTCACAAGATGGCGGAGGCCAACAAGGCGTTCGCGCACTACCGCTGGTAGCGACCGAGATTCGAAGAGGGGGGCCGGAGCCTCGACCCCCCTCTTCTCTTGAGTAGCGCCGAGCAGAGGGGAAGGCAGCGTCGTGGAAGCGCAGTACCCGCTGGAGAAAACCCGGAATATCGGCATCATGGCCCACATCGATGCCGGCAAGACCACCACTACGGAACGGGTGCTCTACTACACCGGCCGGTCCTACAAGATCGGCGAGGTACACGAGGGCACGGCGACCATGGACTGGATGGTCCAGGAGCAGGAGCGCGGGATCACCATCACCTCCGCCGCGACCACCTCCTTCTGGCGGGACTGCCGCATCAACATCATCGACACGCCCGGCCACGTGGATTTCACGATGGAGGTCGAGCGCTCGCTGCGGGTCCTGGACGGCGCCATCGCCATCCTGGACGCCGTCTCTGGTGTCGAGCCCCAGACCGAGACCGTGTGGAGGCAGGCGGACAAGTACAAGGTGCCGCGCATCGTGTACGTCAACAAGATGGACCGCGTCGGCGCCGACTACTTCCGCTGCCTCGCCATGCTGAAGGACCGCCTGGGCGCCCACGCGGTGCCCATCCAGATTCCGGTCGGCCGCGAAGACAAGTTCCGCGGCATGGTCAACCTCATCGAGCAAATCGCCTACATCTGGTCCGACAGCGAGGATCTCGGGCAGACGTTCGAGACCGTTGACATTCCCGCCGACGTCAAGGAGCAGGCCGCCGAGTACCGGGAGAAGATGATCGAGGCGCTGGCCGAGGTGGACGACCACCTGATGGAGAAGTATCTCGCCGGCGAGAAGGTCAGCCCGGAGGAGATCAAGGCCGCCGTGCGGGCGGGCACGATCTCGATGAGGCTCTTCCCGGTGATCTGCGGCGCCTCGTTCAAGAACAAGGGCGTCCAGCCCATGCTCGACGCCGTCATCGACTACTTGCCGTCGCCGCTCGATATCCCGCCGCTGATCGGGATCAACCCGGAGACCCAGCAGCATGAGACGCGCGCGGCCGACAGCAAGGCGCCGTTTTCCGCGCTGGCCTTCAAGATCATGAACGACCCGTTCGTGGGCCAGCTGACTTTCGTCCGCGTGTACTCCGGGTTGCTCGAGTCCGGCACCGGCGTCTACAACTCGACCCGCGATAAGAAGGAGCGCATCGGCCGCCTTGTGCGGATGCACGCCAATAAGCGCGAGGAGATCGAGTCGATCTCGGCCGGGGACATCGCCGCCGTGCCTGGGCTGAAGGACACACGCACGGGCGACACGCTGTGCGATCCCAACAAGCCCATCGTGCTGGAATCGATGGACTTTCCCGCGCCGGTCATCGCCGTGGCGATCGAGCCCAAGACCAAGGCCGACGACGAGAAGCTCGGCCAGTCGCTGGCTCGCCTCGCCATGGAGGACCCGACCTTCAAGGTCAACGTGGATCCCGAGACGAACCAGACGCTGATCCACGGGATGGGCGAACTGCACCTCGAGATCATCGTCGACAGGTTGCTGCGCGAGTTCAAGGTCGACGCCAACGTGGGCAAGCCGCAGGTCGCCTACCGCGAGACCGTCCGCCAGAAGGCCGAAGCGCAGGGGCGTTTCGTCC
>Ga0326597_10007811_pt1 | contig 14498 bp, 7 predicted proteins | sample RVTome_12_FD_203789 | JGI IMG/M metagenome (GOLD analysis project Ga0326597, IMG submission 203789) | Soil microbial communities from uranium-contaminated site in the Upper Colorado River Basin, Wyoming, United States - RVT100D185 | ecosystem: Environmental > Terrestrial > Soil > Contaminated >... | reverse complement strand
CAGCGGCTTCGCCGGCTTGGCGGGCCTGGCGGGCGCGGCCGCCGGCCGCGGCGGCGGCCCGATCATCCGGTTCGTCAGGTACTGCTGGCCGATCGCCAGCAGATTGCTGACGAACCAGTAGACGACCAGGCCGCTCGGCGCGGCCAGGAACATCGCCGTGAAGACGATCGGCATGAACAGAAAGATCTTCTGCTGTACCGGATCCGCGGTGGTCGGCATCATCCGCTGCTGCCAGAACATCGTGCCGCCCATCAGAATCGGCCAGACGTAGGTCGGGTCCTTCGCAGACAGATCGTGAATCCAGCCGATGAACGGCGCGTCGCGCAGCTCGATGGCCTGGCTGAGCAGATTGTAAAAAGCCAGCAGGATCGGCATCGTCAGCAGCATGGGCAGGCAGCCGCTGGCCGGGTGCACGCCCCGCTGCTTGTAGAGCGCCAGCATTTCCGAGTTCATCTTCTGGCGTTCGGGATCGGTGACCTTGTATTTCGCGTAGCGATCCTGAATCGCCTTCACTTCCGGCTGCAGCGCCTGCATCTTCTTCATCGACACCATGCTGCGATGCCGCAGCGGGAAGATGATGATGTTGATCAGCACCGTGAGCGCGACGATCGACCACCCGTAGTTGCCGATGAAGCCGTAGAGCCACTTCAGGGCCAATAGGAGCTGGACGACGAGCGGCGCCAGCACGCCAAAATCGATCGCCCGCACGAGCTCGAGCCGCGAGTCGACGGCCCGGAGAATGTCGAAGTCCTTGGGTCCGAGAAAAAACGGCAGCGACAGTGAGCCCGGCACGCCCACGGCGTAGGCGATGAGTGTTCTGGTCTGGTCGGGCGCGCCGTTCGGCACGCCCATGGTGGCCGAGCGGTATGCGACCGTCACGGGCGCATTGCCTGGCAGAGCGGCATTGAGAAAGTACTGGTCGTCGACGCCCACAAACTGGAACTCGCCGAGCCGCGGTGCCGCCCAGGGCGCCAGATCGTCGGCGTCGAGCCGCTCCACGTCTCCCGCCGCGTGATAAATCGCCCGCACGGATGCCGAATACCAGCCGCCCGACGAATGGCCGCTCCCGACGCCCAGGCCTGCCGAGACCGTGACCGGCCGCGACGACCCGTTCAGGTCAACCGCCGCGTCGATCTTCAGGAGGTACGCACGGCCTTCCGGCTGGAAATAGAACGTCTTGCGGGCAGTCAGGCCCGAGGCATCGCGATATTCGAAGGTCAGCTGTCCCGCGGTCTCCCCCAGGTCCAGACTGCCAGCACTCGGGCGGAAGAGGGCCGTCGCCAACGTACGGGAGATCGCGGGGTCGTCGGTCGACAGCGTGAACGCCCGCGGGACGTCAGCCGGCACGTCCTGGGGAATCAGCTCCAGCGGCGCGCCGTCCTGGAGGTATCGCTTGAGCTTCCAACTGGTCAACGTGCCGCCGGCAGACGAAAACACCGCTCGGACGGTATCGGTGTCCACCACGATGGCGCGCGCCTGGCTGTCGGCGACGAGCGGGGTGGCGCTGGGTGCCGGGGCTGGCGCCTCCGGGATGCCGTTCTCAGGGGCCAAAGCGGTCAGGTCGGGGGCCGACGCCGATGTGCCCGGCACTCCGTTGGTGGCTGATGGCGGCGCCTGAACCGGCGGCGGCGGCGGCGGGAAGAGGGCCTGGTAGCCCGCCAAGACGACGAACGACAGAAAGATCGCGAGAAAGACGCGCTTTTCCATGAATAGGTATCGATCAGAACCGAGTCGCCCTCGGCGGGACCGGATCGAACCCGGGGCGCGCGAGTGGATGGCAGCGTATCAGGCGGCGGAAAGCCAGCCAGGCACCACGCCTGGCGCCGTGTTCTTCGATGGCCTGCGCAGCATAGACCGAGCAGGATGGCTCGAACCGGCAGGCGCCGCCGGCAAACGGAGAGAGCGCCAGTTGATAGCCGCGAACGAGCAGCAGCGCCAGGCGCGCTCCCCAGCTCACGAGCGCGGCCTCACGCCCACCCGGCCGAGGGCGGCGTTGAAGTCGGCTGACAGGTCGGCGAACGGAGCCTCGACCGCTTCGCGCCGGGCGATGACGACCAGGTCGAACCCTGGGCGAGCCGGAGCCTCGCCATGGCCCGCTCGATCCGGCTCGAGGTGGCGGAACAGCTCCCGCAGGCGGCGCTTTACTCGGTTTCGGACCACGGCGCCCCCGATACGCCGGGAGGCCACGATGCCGAAGCGAGTGCGATGAAGTGAATTGGGGAGGGCCAGCATCGTGAGATAGCGCGCCGAGACCCGGCGGCCCCGGTCCTGGACCGCCACATACTCGCGTCGCGAGCGCAGGCGGACGTCAGGACGGAACCTGAAAGACATCATGGACACCAGGTGTCCATTTGGGGCGCCGGTGCCAGCCTCACCGATGTCCCGAATCACCAGCCGTCGCCTACGACGGAGACGAAACCGTGAGCCGCTTGCGGCCCTTCGCACGGCGCCGCTTGATCACGAGCCGCCCGTTCTTCGAGTGCATGCGGACGAGGAATCCGTGAGTCCGCCGGCGACGGCGGCGATTGGGCTGATACGTGCGCTTCATGGGGCTCCCTGCCAGGCGTTCTCGTACCCTGGGGAAACACAGATCGTAATGACGCGGGAAAACTCTGTCAACCTGCCATTTCCGGGACGAGCGTCCGACCGCCGGATGCGAGTTGGATTCGGCGGCCGCGAGACTCCGGTTGTCAGGGTGCCGAGGCTTGTGGTAGATTCGCCAGCCTTCCGGCCAACCGGGCGGTTCGGGTCACGGTTTTCCACAACTGTGGAAAAACCTGTGGAAATCATTAAATTTCGCCCGTCTGGTACGTAAGTTGCTGTCTCAAAAGAACTAACCGCAGTAGCGACGGTCCTCCCGGACCGCGATAACCTTGGTCTTCGCATGGCTGGCACGGTCTGGAACGACGTCCTCGCACGGATTGAAACCAAGGTTAATCGGTTCAGTTACCACACTTGGTTCCGGCACACCTCGCTCGCCCGCGACGACGGCCAGACGCTGACCATCCGGGTCACCGATCCCGGGGTGGTCGACTGGCTCACCAAGCACTACACGGTCATCATCGAAGAGGCGCTGGCCGAGGTCGGGCGCGCCGGCGCGATCCTGAAATACCAGGCTGACACCAGTCCGGACGCCCCCGCCCCGGATCCCGTTCGGGAGCCGGACGCCGCCGGGGATGACCCCGACAACATCGCCGAGGCCGTCGATCCGGGCGGGCTCAGCCCCCGCTACTCGTTCGAGACATTCATCGTCGGCGCCTCCAACCAGTTCGCGCACGCGGCCTGCCGCGCGGTGGCCGAGGCTCCCTCGCGATCGTACAATCCGTTGTTTCTCTACGGCGGGGTCGGGCTGGGCAAGACCCACCTCATGCACGCGATTGGCCACTACGTGCTCACGCAGAGCGCCACCCTGAAACTGACCTACATCTCGGCCGAGCGGTTCATGAACGAGGTCGTCAACGCGATCCGCTACGACCGCATCATGGAATTCCGCGAGCGCTATCGAAGTGTCGACGTCCTGCTCGTCGACGACATCCAGTTCATCGTCGGCAAGGAGCGGACGCAGACCGAGTTCTTTCACACCTTCAACGCGCTGCACGACGCGCAGAAGCAGATCGTCCTCAGCAGCGACTGTCCGCCACACCAGATCAGCGAACTCGAGGAACGGCTCCGCAGCCGCTTCGAGTGGGGCTTGATCGCCGATCTCCAACCGCCCGATCTCGAGACGAAAATCGCGATCCTCAAGCGAAAGGCCGAGGCCGAGGGCGTGCGGCTGCCCGACGACGTGGCGCTCTACATCGCAGGACGAATCAAGTCGAACATCCGGGAGCTCGAGGGATCGCTCATTCGCCTGCTGGCCTATGCCTCGCTTACGGGCAAGGACGTGTCGATGGCGCTTGCGCAGGAGGTGCTGCGCGACGTGCTCCGGCATGAAGATCGGGCGGTCACGATCGACATGATTCAGAAGTTCGTGGCGGACTATTACCAGCTCAAGCTCGTCGAACTGAAGTCGAAGAACAATTCCAAGTCGGTGGCGCTGCCACGCCAGGTCGCGATGTACCTGTGCAAGGCGCTCACGCCGGCCTCGCTTCCGGAAATCGGCAAGAGCTTCGGCGGCAAGCACCACTCGACGGTGATCCACTCCATCAAGAAGGTCGAGGCGCTGCGACAGAAGGACGTGGCGTTCAACAGCCTTATCCACACGCTGATCGAGTCGTTCCGCTAGGATCCCGGTGTGCCGGGGCCTCCCAGCGATTTCATCCACAGGTCAGTTTCTGAACGGCTGTGGATGGCTGCGGACCAAAGACGGTGGACCTGGTTCCCCACAGGTCCCGCGTTTGACATCACGGCCGGTAGCACACGTTTTTCCACACCCTAAATCCTTGACGCAGCGGTGGTTATCCCCAGAGTTTCACTTACCAACAGGCCTTTATTCCTGTTATACTTCTTTGTCTTGTTTTGATCCTCCATCAGGGTAGAGAAGAGCCCGCCCTGCTGGTAGTCCGACCAGGCCGGTTGTAGACGGCCACTCTGTGAGGTCGTCCTCCCTATGGAACTCGTCGTCCGCAAGAACGATCTGGTGAAAGAACTCTCCCTTCTCCAAGGCATCGTCGAACGGAAGAACACGATTCCGATTCTGGCCAACGTGCTCCTGGACGCGCGTGACGAGGCGGTGTCGCTGCTGGCAACCGATCTCGATGTGGGGCTGCGCAGCCGGTCGCCGGCCGTCGTCTCCCGGCCCGGCGTGATCACGCTGCCGGCCAAGAAGTTGTTCGAGATCGTGAATGCGCTGCCCGATACTGAGATTCGCATCGAGGAGGACAAGGGCGGTAAGAGCGTGACGGTCGCGGCCGACCGGTTCGAGTCGCGGATGCAGACGCTGCCGGCCGGCGAGTTTCCGACTCCGCCCGACGACGCCGGCGCGGTGCTGGCGACGCTGCCGGCCGCGGCGCTCAAGCGGATGATCGCGCAGACGCGCTTCGCGATCACGAGCGAGGACACGCGCTACTTCCTGAACGGTGCGCAATTGGTGCTCGAGCCCGAAGCCATGAGCATGGTGGCCACCGACGGCCACCGGTTGGCCTACGTGCGTGTGCGGCAGTCGCCGGGGGATGCGGCCCGCACGGAAGTGCTGCTGCCGCGCAAGACGCTGAACGAGATCGCGCGGCTGATCGACGGCGTGGAGTCGATCGAGTTCTCGCAGGGCGAAAATCACCTGTTCTTCCGCGCGGGTGAGCGGCTCCTGATTTCGCGGAAGATCGACGCAAACTTCCCCGCTTACGAGCGGGTGATTCCGAAGACGAACGACAAGCACATCGACTTCGATCGCGATCGGCTCGCCGCGGCGATCCGGCGCGTGCGGCTGCTCTCGAACGAGCGATCGAAGGCCGTCAAGTTCGCCATTGCGAACGACCAGGTCGAGATCACGTCGAGCACGCCGGATATTGGCGAGGCGCACGAGGTGCTGCCGGTCGACTACGCCGGTGCCGGCATGCAGATCTGCTTCAACGCCGACTACGTGGACAACTTCCTGACCGTGGTCGAGACCGAACAGGTTCAGCTCGAGTTCAAGGACGAGATGAGCCAGGCCGTGATGAAGCCAATCGGTGCGGAGGGCTACGACTACACTTACGTGATCATGCCGATGAGGATTTGACCTGACAGCCGCACGTCCTGGTTGTCCAACACCACATGTCGAACACTGAACTGGAGAAGGCGGGCGGCAGCCCGCTGGCGGGGCCGGCCCAGGCCGCTGACGACTACGGCGCCGATCAAATCAAGGTCCTCGAGGGACTGGAGGCCGTCCGGAAGCGGCCCGCGATGTACATCGGCTCGACCGGCGTCCAGGGGCTGCACCACCTCGTGTATGAGATCGTCGACAACTCGATCGACGAGGCGCTGGCGGGTTACTGCCGGAACGTCGATGTCACGATTCACATCGACGGATCGGTCACGGTCGTCGATGACGGCCGCGGCATTCCGGTTGGGCTGCATTCGAGCGGACGCCCGGCAGCCGAGGTCGCGCTCACGGTGCTCCACGCCGGTGGCAAGTTCGAGAACTCCGCCTACAAAGTGTCCGGCGGCCTGCACGGCGTCGGCGTGTCGGTAGTCAACGCGCTCTCGGAGTGGCTCGAGCTCGAGATCTGGCGCGACGGGCACGTGCACCAGCAACGCTACGAGCGTGGCGTGCCGAGCTGCGATCTCACCGTCGCCGGCCGCACCGAGAAGCGCGGCACGAAGATCACGTTCAAGCCCGATCCCGGCGTGTTCGAGACGACCGACTACAGCTTCGAGACGCTGTCGCAGCGGCTGCGCGAGTTGGCGTTCCTCAACGGCGGCGTCACCATCACGATTGCCGACGAACGGGACGGCAAGAGCCACCGCTTCCTCTACGAGGGTGGGATCCGTGAGTTCGTCGAGTACCTGAACAAGGCCCGGACGGTCACCAACGAGAAGCCGATCTACATGACCGGCGAGCGCGAGGGCATCATCGTAGACATCGCGCTGCAGTGGAACGACAGCTACACGGAAACGACCTACGCCTTCGCGAACAACATCAACACGACCGAAGGCGGCACGCACCTGTCTGGCTTCCGGGCCGCGCTGACGCGCACCGTCAACAGCTACGCGGCGCGCCACAACATGGCCGACAAGCTGAGCGAGAGCGCCACGGGCGAGGACATCCGCGAGGGCCTGACCGCGGTGATCTCGGTCAAGATTCCCCATCCGCAGTTCGAGGGGCAGACCAAGACCAAGCTGGGCAACACCGAGGTCAAGGGCATTGTCGAGGCGATCGTCAACGACCGGCTCGGGGCGTTTCTCGAAGAGAACCCGGCGGTCTCGAAGAAGATCATCGCGAAGGCGATTGACGCGGCCCTGGCGCGCGAGGCGGCACGCAAGGCGCGGGACCTGGTGCGCCGCAAGGGCGCGCTTGACAACACGGCCCTTCCCGGCAAGCTGGCCGACTGCCAGGAGCGCGACCCGGCGCAGAGCGAGATCTACATCGTCGAGGGAGAGTCGGCCGGCGGGTCGGCCAAGCAGGGGCGCGATCGCCGGTTCCAGGCCGTGCTGCCGATCAAGGGCAAGATCCTCAACGTCGAGAAGGCGCGCTTCGACAAGATGCTGGGGCACGAGGAGATCCGGACGCTCATCGCGGCGCTCGGCTGTGGCATCGGCGCCGACGAGTTCGATCCGTCGAAGCTGCGGTACCACCGCGTCATCATCATGACCGACGCCGACGTGGACGGATCGCACATCCGCACGTTGCTGCTGACGTTCCTCTACCGCCAGATGCGCGAACTGGTCGATCGCGGGCACATCTACATCGCACAGCCGCCGCTGTTCCGCGCCAAGCGCGGACGGCAGGAGACGTTCATCAAGGACGAGCGTGAGCTCGAGCTGTTCCTCATCCGGCGCGCGGCCGAGTCGCGGACGCTCGTGCTCGGCGATGGCCGGGAGTTCTCGGGGACCGACCTCGAGTCGCGGCTCGAACGGCTGATGATGTTCCGCAAGCTCCTGCACGTCGTCGAGCGGCGCGGGCCCGAGCGAAATGCCGTCATGGCCCTGCTCGAGGACGAGGCCCGCGACAAGATGTTCTGGGGAAACCGGGACCGCGTCGAAGCCCTGGCGGCCCAACTGCGCACCCCGAACGTACAGGCCCTGACCGTCGAGGACGCGGAGCATCAGGCGTATGCCGTGGCGCTCGATGACCGCAGCGCCGGGTACGCGCGCCGCCATCGTCTCGACCTGGATTTCGTCACCACCGGTGAGTTCCGGATGCTGGCCACCGCGTTCGGGGAGGTCCGCGATCTGCTCGGGCCCGTGACCATCAGGACCGCCACTGGACCGGAGAAGGACAAGGACGAGAAGGACGACCAGGAGGGATCGGACGAAGCCGCCGCCGAAACCGCACGGGGCGACGCGGCGGGCGAGGCCGCCCGCACCGGGGAGGCCGCCGAGGAAGCGCCGGCGGGCGCGGCGGCCGCGGCGCCGGGCCGCAAGGCACCTGAAGCGGATCGTCATGTGGAGTCGCTCGACGAATTGGTGGAATTCTTCATCGCGGCCGGCCGGCGTGGTCTGGCGGTCAACCGGTACAAGGGCCTGGGCGAGATGAATCCCGACACCCTGTGGGACACCACGATGGATCCGGACAAGCGGACGCTGCTGCAGGTGCGCGCCGAAGATCACACCGAGGCGGACCTGATGTTCACGACGCTGATGGGCGACCAGGTCGAGCCACGCCGCCGCTTCATCGAGGACAACGCACTGGACGTGAAGAATCTGGATATTTGATCCATGGATCAACACCTCTCCCGCATTCCCGTCAACATCGAAGACGAGATGAAGCGCTCGTACATGGATTACGCGATGAGCGTGATCATCGGGCGCGCGCTCCCAGACGTCCGCGACGGCCTCAAGCCGGCCAATCGGCGCGTGCTGTTCGCGATGCGCCAGATGGGCCTCGCGTCGAACCGGGCCTATCGCAAGTGCGCCAAGATCGTCGGCGAGGTCATCGGCAACTATCATCCGCACGGGGACGCGCCGGCCTACGACACGCTCGTCCGGCTCGCGCAGGACTTCAGCATGCGGTACACCCTGGTCGACGGCCAGGGCAACTTCGGTTCGATCGACGGCGATCCGCCGGCGGCCTACCGGTACACCGAAGCGCGGCTCGAGTCGCTTGCCGAAGCGATGATGGCCGACCTCGACAGGGACACGGTCGACTTCCGCCCGAACTTCGACGAGACGACCGAGGAGCCGGTCGTTTTCCCGACGCCGTTTCCGTGCCTGCTGGTCAACGGATCGACGGGCATCGCCGTCGGGATGGCGACGAGCATCCCGCCTCACAACATGCGGGAAGTCATCGACGGGGTGATCGCCGTGATCGAGCGGCGCACCGAGCCCCGTGACGAGCGCTTCCGGGCCGTGCTGCAGGCGATTTCCGGTCCCGACTTCCCGTCGGGCGGCACGATCGTCGGCCGGGAGGGCATCTACCGGGCCTACCGCGAGGGACGCGGCGGTGTGGTCGTGCGCGGGCGCGCGACGTTCGAGGAGCAGAAGCGCGGCGGCGATCGCGTCGCGATCGTCATCAGCGAGATTCCCTACCAGGTCAACAAGGCCAATCTGATCACCGACATCGCCGCGCTGGTGCGCGACAAGAAGCTCGAGGGGATCTCCGACATTCGCGACGAGTCGGATCGCGACGGCATGCGGATCGTCGTCGAGCTCAAGCGCGGCGAGCTGCCCGATGTCGTGCTGAACAATCTCTACAAGCACACCAAGCTGCAGATGAGCTACGGCATCACGCTGCTGGCCATCGCGGGCGGGCGGCCGCGGGTCCTGAACCTGCTCGAGATCCTCGAGCACTTCATCGACTTCCGGCGCGACGTGGTGCGGCGCCGCATCGAATTCGACCTGCGCAAGGCCGAGGCCCGGGCTCACATCCTCGAGGGCCTGCGGATCGCCCTCGACCATCTCGACCAGGTGATCGCGCTCATCCGCGGGTCGCGCAATCCGGCCGAGGCGCGCACGGGCCTGATGACCGGGTTCGGCCTCACGCAGATCCAGGCGCAGGCGATCCTCGACATGCAACTGCAGCGGCTCACCGGCCTCGAGCGCCAGAAGATCCTGGACGAGCTGGCCGAGCTGGTCCGCACGATCGAGCGGCTCCGGGCCATCCTTTCCGATGACGACCTGCTCATCGGGATCGTGGTGGACGAGCTGCGGGAGGTGCGCGAGAAGTACGGCGACGAGCGCCGGACGGACTTCACCGAGGACAGCGGCAGCTTCCGCGTCGAGGATCTGATCGCCGACGAGGACGTCGTCATCACGGCCACCAGCACGGGCTACATCAAACGCACGGCGCTCGACGCCTACCGGCAGCAGCGCCGAGGCGGCAAGGGCCTGATCGGGATGCAGACGCGCGAGGAAGACCTCGTCGAGCATCTGTTTGTCGCCAACACGCACGCCTACATCCTGATCTTCACGGACCGCGGGAAGTGCTACTGGCTGCGCGTCTACGACATCCCGGACGTCGGCCGGAGCAGCAAGGGCAAGGCCATCGCCAACCTGGTGCACATGGCGGAGGGCGAGAAGATCGCCGCACTGCTGCGCGTGCAGGGCTTCCCCGAGGAAGAGGACCAGCGGTTCATCGTCATGGGCACGCGGCGGGGCACCATCAAGAAGACCGACCTCGGCGCGTTCTCCAACCCCCGCGCGGCCGGCATCATCGCCATCCAGGTGGACGACGACGACCAGCTGATCGCGGTCGCCGAAACCGACGGGACGATGGATCTGGTCATCGGATCGCGCAACGGCATGGCCATCCGGTTTGCCGAGGCGGACGTGCGGCCGATGGGCCGGACGGCGTTCGGCGTCCGTGGCATGCAGCTTCGCGACGGCGACGAGGTGGTGGCCATGGAGGTGGTGACCGACGACGCGACGCTGCTGACCGTGTGCGAGAAGGGCTACGGCAAGCGCACGGCCGTGTCCGAGTACCGGCGGCAGTCACGCGGCGGCATCGGTCTCAAGAACCTGCAGGCCAGCGAGCGCAACGGCTTCGTCGTCGGCCTGGCCTGCGTGAGCGACGGCCACGAGCTGCTGCTCGTGACCGAGCAGGGCCAGATCATCCGGATGCGGGTGGCGGACCTGCGGCCGATCGGGCGCGACACGCAGGGCGTCCGCCTGATGGACCTGGCCGAGGGCGACCGAATTGTGTCGATCGCGACCTTGGCCGAGCCGGAAGTGGTGGCGGGCGACGATACCATCGCGGTCGAACCAGGAACGCCAACGGACGGGGAGCCGTCAGAAGGCGAACCGTCAGACGGTGCCGCTGGTGAGCCTGAGCCCGGGGAGTCGGAATAGGGGCGCGTCCGGGCAGGCCTACCGATAGCGGCCTCGAACCGGCAGGAGGCTCCATGTTGCTGAGACTCGTCGTCATCTACGGATCCGTTCGTTCCGAGCGACAGGGGATTCGTGCCGCCCGTTTCATTGTGAACGAATGCCGGGCGCGCGGTCACGAGGTGGCGCTGATCGACCCGCTGGAGTATTCCCTGCCGCTCCTCGACAAGATGTACAAGGAGTACCCGAAGGGCGAGGCGCCCGAGACGCTCCAGCGCATCGCCGATCTCGTCATCCCGGCCGACGGCATCATCGTCGTCTCGGGTGAATACAACCACTCCATCCCGCCTGCTCTCTCGAACCTGCTCGACCATTTTCTCGAGGAGTGGTTCTGGAAGCCGTCGGCGATCGTCTGCTACTCGGCGGGATCGTTCGGCGGCGTCCGCGCCGCGATGCAGCTGCGGATGATGCTCGGCGAGCTGGGCATGTCGAGCATCCCGTCGATCCTCCCGGTCCCGAAAGTCGCGCAGGCATTCGAGGAGAACGGCACGCCGACGGAGGGCCGCACGCGGGATCGGGCACAGAAGTTCCTCGACGAGCTCGAGTGGTATGGCTACGCGCTGCGCAACGCCCGGAACCAACCGTGTGAACGAGCCGCCTGCGATGGACAGGGAGACTTCGCGAAGACCCCCTGACAGTTCTCTAGCCAGCGTCGGTCGAGCCCCACACTGAGAGGACCATCGGTGACGAGTCCGTTGTCTCGCATCCGTCCCCTGCCGCTCCTCGCCCTCTGCATAGCGCTGATTCTGGAGGGTTCGCCGCTCGATGGCCAGCGCGCGACGGGTGCCCCAGTCCGCGGCGTCTCCGCCGACGCCGCGGCGCGGGTCGACGCGCTGTTCGCGCCCTGGAACCGAACCGGCTCGCCGGGTTGCTCAGTCGGCATCAGCCGCAACGGGGCGACGATCTACGAGAAGGGCTTCGGAACGGCGAGCATTGAGTCGCGCGTGCCGATCACCCCGGCGTCGGTCTTCCATGTCGCGTCGATCTCGAAGCCGTTCACGGCCGCGAGCATCCTGCTCCTGGCTCGGGCCGGGAAGCTGTCCATCGACGACGACGTGCGCCGTTATATTCCGGAGTGGCAAGGTCAGCCGTCAGTCACCATCCGCCACGTGCTGTCCCATACTGCGGGGCTGCGCGATGCCTTTCTGCTGATCGAGCTCGCTGCGCTCGACGGCATCCAGTCAAGGAGCGATCGACTGGTCTCGCTGCTCGCGCGACAACAGGGCTTGAGTTCGCCGCCTGGCAGCGAGTTCGCCTACAACAACAGCGGCTACGTGCTGCTGGCCGAAATCGTCAACCGGGTGAGCGGCCGGTCGTTGCGCGCCTTTGCCGAGGCCGAGCTGTTCGGGCCGATCGGCATGAGCCACACCCACTTTCACGACGATACGTCGATGATCGTGCCGAACCTGGCCACGGGCTATACCCGCCTGGGCCAGGAGCTGCGGCTGGCACGACCGCGGAGTGGCGTGGTCGGGAACGCCGGTCTGTTTACCACGACCGGCGACCTGCTGCGCTGGGCGAGCAACCTCGCCGACGGTCGCGTCGGCGGGACGGCTGTGGTCGAGGCGATGCAGCAGGCGACGCTGCTGACCACCGGGCGGACCAGCGACTATGGGTTGGGTCTGTGGTTCGGCCGCGATCGCGGCTTGCGGACGGTCTCGCACGGCGGCGGTGATCCCGGGGTCAACGCGTACTTCGTGCGCTACCCCGATCAGGGCTGGGCCACTGCGGTCCTCTGCAACATCGACGACATCGACTCGGCCGCGTTGTCGCAGCAGATCGCCGAAATCTATCTCGGATCGGCCATGAGCGCGCCGGCACCCCCAGCCAATGCACCAACGTCAGTGCCGCTCGCGCCACAGCAGTTGGCGGCGTACGAGGGTCTCTATCGCGACCCGACCAGCGACTTCCTTCTCCGGATCATGGTTCGTGATGGCGAGCTGCGAGGCAGCCCAGGTGCCGGCTTCGACGAGGGCTGGCCGACGATGGCGACGGGCCCGGATCGGTTCACCATTCCGGGAACCGAGATCAGTCTGATCTTCGAGCCATCAGGCGACGGCGGACGCGCCCTCCGCATCGAGGGCGAGCGCGAGACGCCGTTCGTGTTCGAGCGGATCGCTCCGTTCACGCCCGCACCCGAAAGCCTCGCCGCGTTCGCCGGCGACTATGTCGGCGCCGAGCTCGACTCCACCTACTCGATCGCGTCGAACAGCGACGGCCTGACCGTGCGGATTCCCGGCCGCCAGCCCATCGACCTGCAGCCGATCGATCCTGATGGCTTTGCGGGACCGCTCTTCGGCGTGATCAGGTTCACGCGCGACTCCGACCGCCGGATCACCGGCTTCATCATCAACGCCATCGGCGCGAGCGGTCTGCGCTTCGTGCCGGCAGTGTCATGCTGCCCACGGTAGCGGCTCGCACGTCAACGCTTCCCCTGGTGAGGAGCAGCCGGGCGAGCATGCCCGCCATGCGGTTCTACGCGACGACCTTCCGAACGTGGTCTGCCAATGCCGCATTCATGAGGGTCTGACAGCCAACGCGCCGGCGCCGTGCTTCCTTGCGGAACTCGTCGAGTACATCTGGGTCCACGCGAATCGCGATCGATTGGCGGGACCGCGCACCGAGCGGGGGCCTGCCCACCCGACGCATGGCCCGTAGTGACGACTCGCGCGGCGCGCGCTGATGAGACGGATCGTTTCGGCATCGCCTGCTCTCTTCTGTCGCCCTCCATCCGGCCGAGCGGAAGGCGAGGGGTTTGCGATGTGCTCACCGAGGTCAGAGAGCGCCTGAGAGCATTGTTGGAGCTGTAACACGGGAATCACGCCACCGTGTCCCTCACACTTGGCACCCGTCTCGGCGGTCTACGAGATCTCGCGATACCGTTCGAGCCAGGCGCTTGCGTCCGCGAGAGGCGTGCCCTCGAGCCGGCGGGGCCGCCGCTGCGCGTCCTGCCCGACGCTGATCAGCCGTGCCCGTTCCAGGATCTTCAAGTGCTTGGACACGGCGGGCTGGCTGATTGCAAACGGCTCGGCGAGCTCGGCGACCGAGGCGTCTCCGAGCGCCAGTCGCGCCAGGATCGCGCGCCGGGTCGGATCGGCGAGCGCCCGGAAGGTGGCATCGAGGCGAGCCCTGCGACGCGAGCGTTCCGCGGTCGGAATCAGCTACAATGACCACGCTGCTCGAATAGAGCAATCTTGTCAGCTGAGAGGCACGACCGCTGTTTCTGGACCAGGAGGCGGCCTGTGCCGCGTCGGTTGACAGCGCCGGTGCCGTTCGTGCCGCGCTGAGCTGAAAAGGAGTGAGGCCCGTGTCGTTTTCTTCCAGACTGTTGCTGACACTCGTCGTTTCGGCGGCGATGGCCGTCCCTGGTTTTGTCCCGAGCGCCCAGGCTGCAGCCGGCGCTCAGGCGCCGCCCTCGGATACCGTGCCGGCAGACACTGGCGGACTGATCACGATCACCCCCGTTGGGCACGCGACCCTGCAGGTCGCTCATGGCGATCTCGTGATCGACGTCGATCCCACGGGCGGGCGGGCACAGATGGCGCTCGACCAGCCGGATCTCATCCTCATCACGGACGTCCACGGTGACCACATGAACG
>Ga0326597_10007810_pt1 | contig 14500 bp, 17 predicted proteins | sample RVTome_12_FD_203789 | JGI IMG/M metagenome (GOLD analysis project Ga0326597, IMG submission 203789) | Soil microbial communities from uranium-contaminated site in the Upper Colorado River Basin, Wyoming, United States - RVT100D185 | ecosystem: Environmental > Terrestrial > Soil > Contaminated >... | reverse complement strand
TCACGTCCTTGAAGTCTTCCGCGATGGCGCCGTTGTTGAACATGTCGCGCATCGCCAGGTTGGTCGCCACCGCGTTGTTGGTGTGGATGAAGGGCAGCTCGAAGACCTCGGAGCGCGGGAACAGATTGGGCGTATAGCCGTTCACCGTCCATACAATGTCGACGACGCCGTCGCGCACCTGGTTGATGAGCTCGGGCGGCTTGCCGCCGAGCGCCATGGCGGGGTAGAGCTCGATCTTGATCTTGCCGCCCGCGGCCTTTTCGATATCGTGCGCCCAGGGCGCGAGCATCTGGGTGTGCGCTGGCGCCTTGGGGGGGAGAAAATGGTGCAGCTTCAGGGTGGTTTGCGCGAGCGCGGGCGCGGCAAGCGCGGCGCCGGCGGCCACCGCCAGCAGGGAAATAGTGCAATGCCGGGACTTCATCGCCGATCCTCCTCCTGTTGTTGGATCCCTCCGATATATGATGCCAGAGGCGGCGCGGGCCGTTTTGACTATCCGCGCACCCGGGTTAGCATCCGCAGCCACCCCCTCCCGACTGAACCATGTTGCAGGAACGCCTGCGCGACCTGACGCGCGACACGCTGCGCGGCATGCGCCGCGGCATCGAGAAGGAATCGCTGCGCACGCGGCTCGACGGCGCGCTCGCACTCACGCCGCACCCCGCCATGCTCGGCTCGGCGCTCGCGCACCCGCAGATCACCACCGATTTCAGCGAATCGCAGCTCGAGCTGATCACCGGCACCCACCTCACCGTGGAGGGCTGCCTCGACGAGCTGACGCGCATTCATCAGTTCGTGTATCGCGCCGTCGGCGAGGAGCTGCTGTGGGCGGGCAGCATGCCCTGCGTCCTTCCCGCCGAAAACGAAATTCCGATCGGTCGCTACGGCAGCTCCAACGTCGGGCGCGCCAAGACCGTCTATCGCAACGGCCTGTCCTGGCGCTACGGCCGGCGCATGCAGACCATCTCGGGGATCCACTACAACTGGTCGCTGCCCGGGCTGGGCAACGCCGAGTACTTCGCGCTGATCCGCAATTTCCGCCGCCACGGCTGGCTGCTGCTGTACCTGTTCGGCGCCTCGCCCGCGGCCTGCGCGAGCTTCGTCGACGGCCGCCCGCACCCGCTGCGTGAGCTGTGCCCGGGAACGCTGTACCTGCCGCATGCCACGTCGCTGCGCATGGGGCGCCTCGGCTACCAGAGCGATGCGCAATCGTCGCTGGCCGTACTGTGCAACGACCTCGAGACCTACGGCGCCACGCTGCAGCGTGGCCTGACCCAGGTCTATCTGCCGTACGCGAAAATCGGCATTCGCGAGCCGGGCGTGAAGGGCGACATCCCCGACAGCTACCGCCAGCTTTCCACCACGCTGCTGCAGATCGAGAACGAGTTCTACGGCAAGATCCGCCCCAAGCGCCCCATTCGTCAGGGCGAACGGCCGCTGCACGCGCTGCGCGAGCGCGGCGTGGAGTATGTCGAAGTGCGGCTCATGGACCTCGATCCCTACGCCGCCATCGGCATCACGGCGCCGGTGATGCGCTTTCTCGACGTGTTTCTCTTGCACTGCCTGCTGTCCGAGAGCCCGCCGGACACGGTGGACGAGGTTGCCTGCGTGGCACGCAACCAGGAATGCGTGGCGGCGCGCGGCCGCGAGCCTGGCCTGCGCATCGGCTGCGGGCCGCAGGACATCGGCCTGCAGGAGTGGGGTGCGCAGCTGCTCGCTGAATGCGCACCCGTCGCCGATGCGGTGGATGCCGCGCTCGGCGGAACTTTGTACCGCGAGGCGCACGCCGCGCAGCTCGCGGTGGTGCGCGACCCGGCGCGCACGCCCTCGGCGCGCATGCTCGCGGACATGCGCGGCCATGGCGACGCGTACGGCGACTTCGTGCTCGCGCAATCGCGCCGTCACCGTGACGCGCTCATGTCGATGCCGTTCGCGTCCGCGGACGAGGAGCGCTTCGCGCAACTGGCGGTGGCGTCGATCGCCGAGCAGCAGGCCATCGAAGCCGCCGACACCCTGCCGTTCGAGGAATACCGCAAGAACTACCTGGCCGTGGCGCGGCTGGGCGTCTGACGCAAAGGAGAACATCGCGTGCCGACCACCACCGCAAGCGGGCTTGTCTACGAAGAAAAGGTCGTCGGTATCGGCGACACGGCGCTATCCGGGCAGGAGGTTTCCGTTCACTACACCGGCTGGCTGCTCTACGGTGGCGAGCGCGGCAGGAAGTTCGACTCCAGCAAGGATCGCGGCGAGGCGTTCGGCTTCGCGCTCGGGGCGGGCCAGGTGATCAAGGGCTGGGACGAGGGCGTGCAGGGCATGCGCGTCGGCGGCACGCGCGTACTCACCATCCCGCCCGGGCTCGCCTACGGCGCGCGCGGCGCGGGCGGCGTGATCCCACCCAATGCGACACTTATTTTCGAGGTCGAGCTGCTGGCAATCGAGAAATAGTTCCGGAAGGCACAGCGCCGGCTGCGCTAGAATGCCGCGGGTAGGGGGCGATTCTAAGCTGTAGAAAGGAGTGCCTTATGGCGAGTTCTCCGCTCTGGATGATCTGGCCGGGCAACGCGGCGCTCTCCGCGCTGATTTGGTTCCTCATCGCCATGCCGTTCCTGTACGCGGCGCGTACGCCCGTGCATGGCCTGCTGCGCTCGCTCGGCGCTCTCGCCGGCGGCCCGTTGCGCCTCGCGGCGCGTTCGCTCCTCGCCACCGCGCGCGAGTTGCGGGAGCGCAACCGCGCGGTGCTGCTCGCGCAGGGGCGCGAGGAGTCCGAGGAAAGAATCGCGCGCGAGTTCGAGCGCGTGGCGGCGCTGGTGAAGCGCGACCTCGAGGGCTATCCGGCACTGCAGCGGCGGCTGCTCGACGAGATCACGCGCGTCGAGGAGGACTACCGCAAGTGCGGCGAGGTGCCGCCGCCGCCCCCAGAGTGGGTCGAGGCAGTCGCCGCGGTGGCGAAGATCAAGCCCAACGGCAACGAGCTGGTGCAGCACCTGCTCGAGGAGATCAACGTCTCCATCAAGGCGATCCACGACAAGGCGCTCGCCGAGTACCGCCGCTCCTATCAGGCACGCCACAAGATCCTCGATGGCTTCATGCCGTTCTGGCGCTCCCTCGACAAGACGCTGGCTCAGGCTGACCGCAAGATGACGAGCCTCGCCGACCGCGCCGCGGCCATCGACGCCCAGATGGACCGCTACGAGGCCGTCGTGAAGAAAACCGACAAGGCCGAGCACGCGCTCACCGTGTCGGCGGCGACGCAGTTCTTCATCGCAACGCTGGTGCTGGCCATCGCCGCGGGCGGCGCCCTCATCAACTTCAAGCTCATCGCGCTGCCGATGTCGGAGATGGTTGGGGCGGGAGACTACCTCACCGCGTCGCTGCGCACCTCCGAGGTCGCCGCCCTGGTGATCATCTTCGTCGAGGCCACCATGGGACTGTTTCTCATGGAGACGCTGCGCATCACGCACCTCTTTCCGCGCATCCACAGCTTGCCCGAGAACATGCGCAGGCGCATGTTGTGGGCCTCGTTCACGCTGCTGCTCATCCTGGCGGGGATCGAGGCGGCGCTCGCGCTGATGCGCGACATGCTGATCGCCGACAAGCAGGCGCTGCTGCAGTCGCTGGCCGCGACTCAGGCCCATGCGGCGGACGGCTGGCTGACGAGCATCCCGACGGCGGGGCAGATGCTGCTCGGCTTCATCCTGCCGTTCGCCCTCGCCTTCGTCGCCATCCCGCTCGAATCGTTCATCAATTCGGCGCGCACCGTGGGCGGCGCGGCGCTCGTTGTCCTGGCGCGCGCGGTGGGCGTGGTACTGCGCGTCGCGGGAAATTTCTTCCGCCACTTTTCCAAGGTGCTCATCACGCTCTACGACATCGTCATCGTGTTGCCGCTTTTGGTGGAGCGTATGGCGAAGAACGCCCGCCCGCCGGCGGTGCGCAGCGGGCGCGCAGAGCTAAAAGTGGGAGAGCGGCCATGAGGCGGCGCACGTTTCTTCTATCGGTACCGATTCTTGGTCTGGCGCAGGCCCTGGGGTGCACGGACCCGCGCAGTCACTCGCACGCCGTGTACCTGCTCGTGGACACCTCCGGCACCTACGCCCAGGAGGTCGATAAGGCGCAACTCATCGTGAACTACCTGCTGGGCTCGCTGCAGCCGGGCGATTCGCTCGCCGTGGCTCGGGTGCGCAGTCGCAGCTTCAGCGAGAAGGACATCATCGCCAAGGCGACCTTCGACCAGCGCCCCTCGCAGGCCAACGCGCAAAAACGGCTGTTCAAGGACCGGATCGCGGACTTCACCGCCAGCGCGCGCGGCAGCGTGAAAACCGACATCACCGGCGGGCTGATCCAGGGCGCCCTGTTTCTGAACGAGACGGGGGCGGGAAGAAAGACGATTCTCATCTTTTCCGACATGCAGGAAGAGCTGGACAGGTCCACCATCCGCAATTTCCCGATCGACCTGAAGGATATCCGTGTGGTGGCGGTGAACGTGGTAAAGCTGAACACCGACAACATCGATCCGCGACGCTACCTGGGACGGCTGGAGGACTGGCAGAAGCGCGTGGAGGCCGCCGGGGCGCGCGAATGGCGGGTGATCAACGACCTCGAGCACCTGGATGCGCTGTTGAAAAGCTGACTTGGCGGGCGTAGCATGGCTGTGCCGTGTCGACGCAATGGAGGTGCGCCATGTGCTGGGATTACGACGTCGAGTACCACCTGCGCCGCGCCGAGGAAGCGCGCCGCGCAATGAGGCAGGCCGAAGAGAAGCTCAAGCAGTCAAAGCAGCCGGCAGCACCGGCTGCACCCGTAGCGGAGCCGGGCGCGAAGGAGTCCGTCCCGGCCTGAGGTCCACACACCGCTGACCTTCAAACCCCGCGCCCGCGGGGTTTTTATTGCCCGGCCCGCAGCGTCGCGCCGCGACAACGCGCGTCGAGGCAGCTGGCCACGCGCTCGATGAGCGCGTCGCTCATGCCCGCCAAGGGGCGCAGCCGGCCGAAGTAGTGCCGGATGCGGCTCGCCGCCAGCACCGGGTTGCCCGAGACGTCGGTGCGCCGCACGCGCCAGCCCGGCAGCACCACCACCGGCTCAGCACGTCCCACAGCCGCCACAGAACCCAGACCTGCAACGCGGCTGCGACGACGGTGAGCAGGAGAGCGTTGCGTCGCGCTCGGGCCTGCGCACGCGAAACGGCTGCGCCAGACGGCGAGCACCGACAGCGTGCTGAAAAACGCGAGCGCAATGCCCGCGAGCGGAATCCAGTGCAATAGTGCGGCAGGCGAATTCATCGTGGAAAATGTACTCCGCCACCGCGCGGATTTGTAGCGCTCGACTGTTGCCGACCGACGACAGTCCGAACGGCTGCACGGGCGCTTTCCGTCTTGCAGCGCCCGTGGTCTACCCTCGCATCGTCCATGGCCCGTGCTGGCACGCGTTGTGCATGGTTGCCACCTCGCAGAAAAGGAGAATCCCGATGCTCGAACAAGGACGTTATCCGACACACGAGGAAATCGAAGTCATCATCGCGCGCGCTCGGCGCATGCGCGCGCAGTTTATCGCGGCGATGTTCGCCGGCGCGCTGCGGCGCGTGAAGGAGGCGCTCTCTGGCGCGCGCACGAGCACGCGCACGAAGCGCGGCGCTCGCGCGCGGCAATTCCGCCCCGACATGGGCTAGTTGTCATGAGCCGTTCGTTCTGGCTGCAGGCGCTCGACGCGCTGCACCCCGCAGTGCGCGAGCGCTACGCGCCGTACTTTCATCAAGCCGAAATCTGGGAGCGCCGTTTGGATGCGGCGCTGATGCTTTGGCGCCGGCTCCGGCTGGGCATCTCGCTGCTGCTGTTTCGCGCCGCCTGCGTGCTGCATCCCGACGTGCGCTAGCGCCAGCGGCGGGGTCGCAGCCTTCCCGGCAGATAGAGCGGGTGGGCTGGCTCGCCGCCAGCATTGAGGCGCAGCACGTGCAACGCCATGCCGGCCTGGCGCAGCAGGCGCGTCACGCGGGCGGCGCGATCGAGGTGTGTGCCGTGGTTGCCCCAGGCACAGACGACAAGCCGCGCTCTTCCGGCAGCGCCCAGGATCGCGGCATCGTTGCCCGCGCCCACCGGATCCGCGGCGGCGCGCATCGCGCCCGGATCGGTCGCGCGCCAGGCGAACACGTTCGTCACCAGCAGCGTGCCGTAGCCCCAGCGTTGCGCGTAGTCGCGCGCCCTGGCGCAAGTCGGGTCGAGGACCCGCTCGTCCGCGGTGCTCGGGTTGAGCATGAGGAAGTTGGCTATCGGCCCCGCCTCGTCCCAGCGGCGCCAGAGCAGCGTGCGCCAGCGCCGGCACACGGAAAACTCGGCGCCGGCCGCGTTCACGGGGCGGCGCGCACGCGCAGCACCCGCGCGCGCCACGCGGCCGCGCCTGCGGCCAGGCCGCAACCGGCCGCAATGGCGAAGGCGAGCATGTAGCTCCCGGTGCGATCGAACAGGAAGCCCGCCAGCCACGGCCCCAGCGCGCTGCCGACAGCGGCACCCATCAGGCCGACGCCGACGATCGTGCCGAAGTGCGGCCCGCCGAAGCGGTCGCTCACCATCGCCGGCGTGAGCGAGGCGGTGGCCGAGTAGCCGACGCCGAGCAGCACCGCGTAGCCGTAAATCGCCCAGGCCGCGGGCGCGCCGGCGAGCCCGACCAGCGCCGCGACGGCTCCCAGCATGATGGCGATGCCCGCCACATACACGAACTCGCGCTCGACGCGGTCGGAAAGCCAGCCGCCGCCGGTCTTGGCGACGATGCTGGAGAGCCCGACCACGCCGACCACCGAGGCCGCGACCAGCGCGGACACGCCCTGGTCGACGAGATAGGCGACCTGGTGCACGTGCAGCGTCTGCGAGCAGACGTTGCCGAAGAAGAATGCAGCCAGCATCAGCCAGAAAGGTGCGCCGCGCATCGCCTGCGCCAGCGTGACGACGGGAAGGGATTTCGCCGTGACCGACGCGGGCCCGGGCGCGGGCCGGTGCACCGGCGAGCGCAGATGCAGGAACAATGACGACGGCAAGATCCACAGCACGCAGATCGCGCCCAGCACGCGAAACGCCGTGCGCCAGCCGTAGGCGTCGATGAGCACCTGCGTGAGCGGCACCACCAGCAGCATGCCCACGCCGACGCCGGAGCTGACGATGCCGAGCGCGAGGCCGAGCTTGTCCTGGAAGTCGCGCTGCACCTGCACCAGCGCCGGCACCCAGCCGGCCGCCGCCACCGCGATCGCCGTGAACACCCCAAAGCCCAGGTACAGGTGCCACGGCGCAGAGATGTGGCTGTCGGCCCAGAGCGCAAGGCCAAGCGCGACGCCGCCCGCGGCCATCAGCCGCATCGGCCGCAGCCGGTCGCACAGCGCGCCGACGACGGGATTGACCGCGCCGTGCACCAGCGTGAACACCGAGAACGCGCCGGCGAGCACCGAGCGGCTCCAGCCGAACTCGTGCAGCAGCGCGACCAGCACGACGCTGTAGGCGTACCAGACGCCGTAGGCGAGCGCGAGCGTGAGGGCGATGACGCCCAGGCTCAGGGCGCGGCGCGGCTGCGGCAAGACGCGTTCAGCAGCCGCTCAGGCCACGCCCTCGACGAGGCGCATGTCGCGCTCCGCGGCGTCTTTGCCGAGGACATCGAGCGCCTTCCTGTAGGCCGGCCCTTCGTATGCGGCCCGCGCCTTCTCTACGCTGTCGAACTCGACGACCACCGTGCGCTGGTTCATGCCCAGCTCGTAGGTCTTGGTCGGCATGCCGCGCACCAGGAACCTGCCGCCCGCGGCCTGGACGGCGGGGCCGGCGAGCTTCGCGTACGCCTCGAGGGCTTTGGGGTCGCTGAGCGAACGGTAGGTGACAACCATGTAGGCCTTGGCCATCGCGATCTCCTCTGGCAGTGGGGTGAGGCCGCCATTTTCACATGGCGCCCGGCCGCCGCCGCGCAGTTTCGCCCGCATCGTTGCTATAGTCGGAGCGTTCCGATCCCGAGGAGAACTGCGTGAGCACCGTCCCCAATCACGCCCTGCGCCAGCTGCGCGCGGGGAAGCTCGCCATCGGCCTGGGCCTGCGCCAGGCGCGCACCGTCGACATCGGCCAGATCCTGAAGACCGCGGGCTTCGACTGGATGTTCATCGACTGCGAGCACAATTCGATGGGCACCGACTCCGCCGCGCAGATCGCCTGCGCCGCGCTCGCCATCGGCATCACGCCGGTGGTGCGCGTGCCGGGCAAGGAACACTGGCTGGCCTCGCGCATGCTCGACAACGGCGCGCAGGGCGTCGTCGTCCCGCACGTCGACAGCGAGCTGGAAGCGAAGCGCATCGCCGACCATTGCCGCTTCCCGCCGCTCGGGCATCGCTCGATGGGCGGCGGCCTGCAGCAGCTCGGCTTCGCCGCCCTGCCCGTGGGCGAGGCGGCGCGCATCGTCAACGAGGAAACGCTGGTCGTCGTCATGCTCGAATCGCCCAGGGGCATCGAGAACTGCGAGGCGATCGCCGCGGTGCCGGGCATCGACGCTCTGCTCATCGGCACGAACGACCTGTGCTTCGAATTGGGCATCCCGGGGAAATTCGACGACCCGCGGGTGGCGGAGGCCTACAAGAGGGTGATTGCTGCCTGCAGGAAACACGGCAAGTTCGCCGGCATGGGCGGGATGTACACCAAGGAGCTGCTCGAGCGCCACATTGCCATGGGCGTGCAGCTGATCCTGTCCGGATCGGACTTCTCGCTGCTGCAGCAGGCGGCGAAAGCGCGCGCCGAACTGGTGCGCGGCTTCGAGGGCAAGGCATGACTGCGCGTATCGCCAGCGTCGTCGTTCGCCGCAGCTCGATGGAGGTGTTCCTGTTCGCGCCCGCGGGCGCGGGCCCGCGTCCCGGGATCGTGCTCTGCCAGCACATACCCGTCGGGCACACCGGCCTGGAAAACGACGTCGTGACGCTGAAATCCGCGGAACGCTACTGCGAGAACGGCTATTTCGTTGCCGTGCCCTTCATCTTCCACTGGTGGCCGAAGAGTGCCGACATCGAGCTGAAGCGCGCGCAGTTCCGCGACGACTGGACGCGGCTCGACCTGGACGCCGCCTACGAACTGCTCGCCGCGCACCCGGGCGTCGACAAGGCGCGCATCGGCATCGCCGGCCACTGCTGGGGCGGGCGCGTGGCGTGGCTCGGCGCCTGCACCAACCCGCGCTACAAGGCGGCGGCGATCTTTTACGGCGGGCGCGTGAAGCTCGTCATGGGCGAAGGCAATCCGCCGGCGATCGACCTTGCGCCCGCCATCCGCTGCCCGGTGATCGGCTTCTTCGGCAACGAGGACACCAACCCCGCGCCCGCGGATGTCGACGACTACGCCGCCGCCCTGACCAAGGCGGGCGTGGAGCACGTTTTTCACCGCTACGACGGCGCCGGCCACGCCTTCCAGTCGTTCAACAACCCCGAGCGCTACCGCCAGGAGGCGAGCGAGGATGCGTGGAACAAGGTGCTGGCGTTCTTCGCGGAAAAGCTCGGCGGGAAGTAGCCATCTACTGCGCGGTCCAGCCGCCGTCGACCAGGAGGCTGGAGCCGGTCATGAGCGAGGCCGCGGGCGAGGCCGCAAACACGACGGCGGCCGCGACGTCCTCGGGCTGCCCCACGCGGCCGGCGGGAATGCGCTCCTCGACCCACTTTGCGAATCCCGCGCGCGCCATCATGGGCTTCGTCATCGGCGTCTCGACGAACGTGGGGGCGATGGCGAGCACGCGGATGCCAAGCGGCGCGAATTCCAGAGCCATCGCCTTGGTGAGGCCTTCGATGCCGTGCTTGGTGAGGCAGTAGACCGTGCGATTGACGGCGCCCACATGCCCCATCTGGGAGGACATGTTGACGATCACGCCGCCGCGGTTCTTGCGATCGGATGACTCGAGCATCTTCCGTGCCGCGGCCTGAGCGGCAAGAAACGCGGCGCGCACGTTGAGCTCGAGCAACCGGTCCAGATGCTCTTCGCTCACCTCGACGAACGGCTCCGGGATGTTGAAGCCGGCGTTGTTGACGAGGACATCGAGCACCGGGATCGCCGCGACGGCCTTGCGCATCGCCGGCGTGTCGGTGACGTCGCAAACCGCCGTGTGCGCCTTGCCGCCCGCGGCGCGGATCTCGGCGGCGGCCTGGTCGATCTCGCCGCGCGTGCGCGCCATGAGCCAGACCTCGGCGCCCGCTTGCGCGAGCGCGAGGGCGCAAGCGCGCCCGATGCCGCGCCCGGCTCCGGTCACCAGCGCGACCCGGTCGTCGAGCCGGTAGCGCGCGGTGATGTCGCTCACTTGGCGCCCAGGCCGACGTTCTGGCCGCCGTAGCGCCGCAGGCGCAGGTCGGCCTGCTCCTTGTGGCCCCAGAAGCGCTCGACGGCGCATAGCCGCGAGCAGTACTCGCCGACCCTGACGCTCGCCTCGCGTGTTATCTCCTGGTAGGTGCAGGTCTTCAGGAACTTGCCCACCCACAGGCCCCCCGTGTAGCGCGCCGCGCCGAGCGTCGGCAGCGTGTGGTTGGTGCCGATCACCTTGTCGCCGTAGGAGACGTTGGTCTCCGGCCCGAGAAAGAGCGCGCCGTAGTTGCGCATGCGCTCCAGGAAGAAACGCGGATTGCGCGTCAGGATCTCGACGTGCTCCGCGGCGACGCGGTCGGCCTCCGTCACCGCCTCGTCGAGCGATCCCACGAGGATGATCTCGCCGTAGTCGCGCCAGGCGAGGCCGGCGACGTCCGCGGTGGGCAGGACCTTGAGCTGTCGCTCGATCTCCGCGGGCAGCGCCTCGGCAATCGTCTTCGAGGTCGTGAGGCAGATGGCGGGGCTGGTCGGCCCGTGCTCGGCCTGCCCGAGCAGGTCCGTGGCGATCATCTCCACGTCGGCCGTGTCGTCCGCCACCACGAGGATTTCGGTAGGTCCCGCGAACAGATCGATGCCCACCGTGCCGAAGAGCTGGCGCTTGGCTTCCGCGACGTACGCATTGCCGGGGCCGCAGAGCATGTCCACCGGCTGGATCGACTGTGTGCCCAGCGCCATGGCGGCGATCGCCTGCACGCCGCCGACGACGTGGATCTCGTCGGCGCCGCCCAGCACCATCGCGGCGATGGTCTCGGCGTGCGGCTCGCCCTGGTTGGGAGGCGTGCAGGCAATGATCCGCTTCACGCCGGCGGTGCGCGCGGTGACGATGCTCATGTGCGCCGAGGCCACCATCGGGTAGCGGCCGCCGGGCACGTAGCAGCCCACGCTTTCCACCGCGATGTTCTTGTGCCCGAGCCTGACGCCGGGCAGGGTCTCGACCTCGATGTCGCGGATCGCCGCGCGCTGGTGCTCGGCGAAGTTGCGGATCTGCGCCTGCGCGAACTTGATGTCGCTGAGCGTGCCCGGTGCAACCTTCGCCATGATCGCCTCGATGTCCGCCCCGGATAGCTTCTTCGGCGCCCACTTGTCGAACTTCTCGGAGTATTCGCGCACCGCTTCATCGCCGCGCTTGCGCACGTCGGCGAGGATGCCCTCCACGGTCTGGCGCACCTTCTGGTCGATTTCGTCGGTGATGGTCCGGGCGATGCGGCGCTTGAGGTGGGTGGCCATGGGATCCTCGGAAAATCGGGGTCAGCGCCGCATTCTAGACTGGCGCAAATGAAAGGCCCCGCTCGTGGCGGGGCCTGTGGCCCGAGTCTACGGGCAGCGCTTATTGGGCGCTCTGTTTGCGCGAGATTCCGCGCTTGGACCACTCGCCGGGGGCGCGCTATCCCGACGGTCGCCGGGAGTCACGCTGCTACGGCCGGAGTCTCCGGCTGCCCTCGCTGGTCAGCCTCCAACTTACCACCGTGGCGCACGGCGTCAACGCCAAAAGCGCGTTCGTTTGATCCAGGTCATCCAAATTCAGGAGCGCAGCACCCGACCCGCGGCAGCGCCGGTGAGCGCACCCTTTTCCCAGGTCACCACGCCGTTCACGATCGTGCACTCGATACCCTGCGAGCGCATCACCATGCGCTTCGCGCCGCCGGGCAGGTCGTAGCGCCGCTCGGGTCGCCCCACCGACCCGACCGTGGCGGGATCGAAGATCGCCAGGTCGGCAGCGAGCCCCTCTTTGAGCCGCCCGCGATCCCGGATGCCGAAGAAATCCGCCGGGTCTGACGTCATGCGCTGCACCGCGTGCTCCAAGGTCAGCACTTTTCGCTCGCGCACCCAGGTGCCGAGCACGTAGGTCGGGTAGCCGGCATCGCACAGCATGTCGAGATGCGCGCCGCCGTCGCCGAGACCCAGCAGTATCGCCGGGTTGTCGAGGATCTCCGCCATGCGCTCGGCGCGCGTGTTGAACGAGGCCATGGTGAACTCGTTCTCCAGGTCGTCGGCGAGCGTGACGTCGAGAAAGGCGTCGACGCCGTCCTTGCCCTGCGCCCTGGCGATCTCCGCCACGGTCCGGCCTTCCAGGGACTTGAGCGCGGCGGATTGCACCTCGTGCAGCGTGATGCGCTCCCAGTTGCCGAAGCCGGCCGGGCGCTTCAGCTCCTCGCGGAACTGCGCCCGGAAAGCGGGGTCGCGGTACACCGCGGCCTGCGCCGCCCTGGACTTGTCCTCGAACACGCGCTTCCACGACGGGAAGCCCGCGAACGAGAACGGGTTGCGCATGTTGAATTCGCGCGTGAGCGGCAGGGGCGAGGTCTGCGGCCGCGCGCCGCGCGCGATCATCGGCGCGGCCTTGGCGAGCGAGGTGCGCACCGCTTCCGGGATGTCGTCGCGGTCGAACAGGGCGATGAAGGTGATCGGCCGCGCGCTTTCGGCGAGCATGAAGTCGAGCAGCTCGAGCTCCGGATCGTCCATCACCCCGATCTGCCTGGTCATGGCGATCTCGATCGCGCCCTTGCCGCGCTCCTTCAACGCGTTGCAGTACGCCTTCAGCTCTGCGCGGCTCGCGTTGCGGCAGGCGAGCGGGCGCCCGCCGAAGCCCATGTGCTGATTGAGCAGCGTGCTCGAGAACCCGAAGGCGCCCGCATCCATCGCTTCGCCGAGCAGCCACTTGATGCGCGCGGTCTCCTCGTCGATTGCGGCGCGCTCCATTGACGCTTCACCCATGACGTAGTGCCGGAACGGCGTCAGTGGCGCGAGGAACGCCAGGTTGAGCGCGGGCTTGCGCCGCGCCGCGGCCTGCATGTACTGCGGAAAGCTCTCCCAGTCCCAGGTGATGCCCTGCTCGAGCACTTCGAACGGAATCGCCTCGACGTTCACCAGGTCGCGCATCGCGATCTCGCGCGCCTCCGGCCGGCAGGGCGCGATGCCGACGCCGCAGTTGCCCATCACCACTGAAGTCACGCCGTGCCAGGAGGAGGGCGTGAGCGCGCCGTCCCAGCAGATCTGCGCGTCGTAGTGCGTGTGCGGGTCGATGAAGCCGGGCGCCACCGCCAGGCCGGAGGCGTCGATGGTGCGCTTCGCCGTGCCGGCGATGTTGCCGATCGCGGCGATACGCCCGCCGGTGACGGCCACGTCGGCGCGCCGCGCCGGCGCGCCGGTGCCGTCGATCACGAGGCCGTTCTTGACGAGGAGGTCGCAAGCCATCGGCGGCCTCACCCGGCGCCCTTGGGTTTAGTCCACGTCTCCGACCACGCCAGGCAGCAGCTCGTCGCCGGCCGGCCGAAGCGCTCCTGCGCGAAGACGCTCGCGCTGGCCGCTTTGCCGTTGACGCAGAGCTGGGCGCTGCGCGCGGGAAGGAAAGTGCTGTAGACCCCGAGGGGGCGATTCATGGCGCCGGGAGGCAGGGTGAGCACGAACGGCGGCATCAGGTCCCACCAGCTGAGAACGATCTCTTCGTCGCGCGAGACGATGCGCTCCTCGACGGTGCTGAGTGCGTTGCCGCCGCGCTCGAATCGCGCATCGATGACGGGCAGCTTGTCGTCGGCGAATTCCTTGTAGAGCAGGATCTCGATCAGGCGCTGCAGGTAGCGCGCGACGCCGGCGTTGTCGGCGTACAGCCGCGGGCCCTTGCCGGTGAGTGTGCTTTCGACGAACAGCGCGTGTCCCTGCCCGGCCGGCGACCACAGCACGCGCCAGTGGCTGACGCGCTCGACAAGCGTCTTGCCGCCGTCGTCCGAGAGGCGAATGAAGGAATTCTCCCCGGTCATTACCGGGTCGTGCGGATCGACCATCTGCGGCTCGGCCATGGGCTCCTCCCTATTTCTGCGCCGCGGGCGCGTCAGGCTGACCGGGGTACTGCTTGCTCGCCGGGTCGATGTACGCCCACGGGCGGGCGCTGCGCGTCCAGATGTTGGCGGTAATTTTCATGTCTCCGGCGTCGTCCAGCGTTCCGGCGCGCACCACGAGGGTGTCGAGCGCCGTGGCGCGCTGGCTGTAGATGGGCGAGCCGCAATCGCCGCAGAAGCAGCGGTAGAGCGAGCGCCCGCTGTCGGCAAGCGAGGCGAAGCGTTTCAGCGCGCCCTGGGTCAGCTTGAAGGCCGCTGCCGGGATCACGGCGTTGACGCTGCCTTGCGTTCCAGAGCCCTTCTGGCAGGTGGTGCAGTGGCAGG
>Ga0326597_10007809_pt1 | contig 14502 bp, 16 predicted proteins | sample RVTome_12_FD_203789 | JGI IMG/M metagenome (GOLD analysis project Ga0326597, IMG submission 203789) | Soil microbial communities from uranium-contaminated site in the Upper Colorado River Basin, Wyoming, United States - RVT100D185 | ecosystem: Environmental > Terrestrial > Soil > Contaminated >... | reverse complement strand
ATCATAGTACTTTTAGCCGGTCTTATCATGAGGCCGGTTTTATTTTTTTGCTAAATACGCCACCCGTGTGGCGTATTTATTAAACAAACAGGAAAACCGGTTTTCCTGTTTGTTTTGTTATATGCTATTATTGAAATTATGGGATCATCTGAAATTCGTAAAAAATTTTTAGATTTTTTTAAAGAGCGCGAGCACACTATTGTGCCCTCTTCTAGCTTAATACCCGACGATCCGTCGGTACTTTTAACTACGGCAGGAATGCAACAATTTAAGCCGTATTTTGTGGGTAAGGCAGACGCGATGCGTGATTTTGAATCTCTCAACACTACTTCTGTTCAAAAATCTTTTCGCACATCCGACATAGATGAAGTTGGAGACGAAACTCACTTAACTTTTTTTGAAATGCTGGGTAATTTTTCTTTTGGTGGGTATCTTAAGGAAGGGGCGATAAAATATGCATATGACCTAATAAAAGAATATGGACTAAAAATTCAATATGTAACTATTTTTGAGGGCAACAAAGAAGTGTCACGGGATAATGAATCGGAAAAAATTTGGAAAAGTTTGGGTGTAAAAGACATACGCGAACAACCCAAAAGCGAAAATTTTTGGGGACCTACGGGTGCAGAAGGTCCCTGTGGTCCGACAACAGAAATTTTTGTGGATGATGTTGAAATTTGGAATATTGTTTTTAATGAATATTATTGCAAACCAGATGGAAGTTTAGAAAAATTAAAAACTCCGGGAGTTGATACAGGAATGGGGTTGGAGCGTTTGGCGACTGCTTTGCAGGGTAAAAAGCATATTTTTGAAACCGATTTACTCGAGCCAATAGTAAAACTTTTGCCGGATACATTTGAGGAAAGGAAAAAAAGAATTATAACGGATCATACGCGTGGTTTTGTATTTTTAATTTCTGACGGTGTTAGGCCAAGTAACAAAGAGGCGGGATATGTTCTGCGTCGACTAATGCGTAGAGTTATTACTATTTTATATATAGAAGGAGAGAAAACTCAAAATAAATTTGATTTAGCTCCCGTGTTTGAACAGGTGGTTAAAATGTACAAAGATTTTTATCCGGAACTTAACCTAAAAACAGTTGAGCAGGTTTTTGAAGAAGAGGATAAAAAATTCACACGTACTTTGGGCAGGGGGTTAAATGAGTTGGATAAACTGGAAAAAATAGATGCTCCGGGTGCGTTTAAATTGTACGAAAGTTATGGCCTGCCATATGAGGTTATAAAAGAGGTGGGGGCTCAAAAAACTGCTGGTTTGGCGCGCGAGGATTTTGATAAAGAGTTTGATCGCCATAGAAAAATATCACGTGCGGGGCAAGAGGCAAAATTTGGTGGACACGGACTTGCATTAAATACGGGTGAGATTAAAGCAAAAGATGAGGAAGAGATAAAAATTGTAACACGCTTACACACCGCTACACATCTTTTGCAGGCGGCTCTTCGGAATGTCGTTGGTCCGCAATTAACCCAGGATGGAAGCGATATAACCGCCCAACGTCTCCGCTTTGATTTTACACTGGACAGGCGTTTAACCGATGAGGAATTGCAAAAAGTCCAAGATTGGGTAAACGATAAAATAAAGCGTGGCCTACCTATGGTTTGTAAAGAGGTTCCATATGAGGAGGCAATAAAAAGCGGCGCATTATTTTTTAAAAAAGAAAAGTATCCTGCCACAGTTAATGTTTATATGGTTTTGGACGAGGATGGTAAACCTGTATCTAGCGAGCTTTGTGGTGGTCCGCACGTTGAAAATACAAAAGAATTGGGGAGTTTTAAAATTAAGAAACAAGAGAGCGTTGGCGCCGGAGTTAAGAGAATTCGAGCTGGGGTCTCGGAGTAGAATAAGCTCACGCTACGCACTATCTAACAAATAACAAAATAACAGATTAACATCGATGTTGCGTTATTGTTAGGTTAATATGTTGGTCGGTTATTAAGTTATTATGTTTTTGTGTGGTTAAGTAAGTAAAATAAATGAAAAAAATAATTCAAAAAATAAAAAGCAAACTCGATAACAGTTATGAACATTTTTATATTTTGGACTTGGGAAATTTTAGTGTAAAAGCGGCTTTGTTGGAGGTGGATAAAAACACTAACGAGGGAACTATTTTAGACATAACTCAATCTCCCTATCCCATCGACTTGCCCAAGGTGGGGGATAAAAAAACCGAAGAACTAAAAGGACTTGTTGATGTAATAAAAAATTTGTTTGCCGATTTAAAAAAACCCAAAAATAAATCTAAAACAAAAAAATTAATAATTGGATTGTCCTCGGAGCTAATTGGGGGATCCAACTATTCCAATGTATACACAAGAGAAAAGCCCGACCACCCAGTTGATGAACGAGAAGTTAAGAACATGATTCACAATATGTTATTGAGAGCTTACGAAGATATTAGGCATAAATTTACAACCGAAAGCGGATATGCAGAAACCGGAGTTGTGTTAATAAACCCCACAATTCAAAAATTACAAATAGACGGAAAAGATACCCAAGATCCTATTGGGGATAAGGGCAAGGAAATATTTGCTAGTCTTTTTAGCGCTTATGCCCCCAATTTTCATAAGGAGGTTGTAGACCGCCTTAGTAAGGAATTGGGATTTGCTACATATGAACTGATTTATGTTCCGCATGCTGTGTTTTGCGCTCTCAATAAAATTAAAAAAGATTTACACGGACTTATAGTGGATATGGGCGGAAGAAGCACACGGGTTGTTTTGGCGAAAAAGGGGAAAATAGAAAATATCAAACTTTTTTCTTTTGGAGGGGTGTCGTTTACAAAAAGAATAGCGGGAGCTTTTGAAATATCGGACGAAGAGGCCGAAAGCGTTAAGTTGCGTTATATAAATGGAGATGTTTCAAAACAGGCAAAAGTGTTTATAGATAAATTATTACAAACAGAGTTAGATTTATTTTTGGGGGGATTTGAATTAGTATTAAAAGATTTCTCACAAGCAGCGTTTTTACCTAGCGACATTTATTTGTACGGAGGAGGTGGAAGCATTACTATAATGGATGCTATAATAAGAAAAAGAGATTGGAAGAGGGATTTAATTTTCCCGGAAAAATTAAAGCTACACAGGGTGGATGTTGATTACATAAAAAATGTTAATTTTGCGGATAATCTAAAAGTAGGACCGCAGCATGTCTCGATTGTGGCTTTGGCAGATTATGCGCAGGATACGTATCAACAACAATCCAATGTTGTAAATAAAATTTTGCATCGTACGCTTAATTTAGTTAACGAGTAAATTTATGGAAAATAATATTATACAGGTGGGTCCTTCAGACGAATTGGCGTCTATTATAGATAAAATTTTGGAAGAGGATTCAGATATTATATTTTTAGAAGTTTCTGATGACGCATACATTGCGCAAAATGTATTGAATTTTAGGTTATTAAAAAGAGAGGCCGATAATGCCGATAAAACTATTGTTATTGTCTCGGAAAATCGCAGGATAAAAGATCTTGCATCTAAGGCATCGTTGCAAACAAGAACATCTTTACCGACAAATTTGGATTCGAGCACTGGGTCCAAAAAAGCAATAAGCAGACCAATGTCGGTTATAGACATTGTTCCGCCACAAGATATATTGAAAAAAAATGATTCGGGTGATGATTTGCCCAGAGAACAAGACGTAGAACTTATATCACCTCTTGATACTCCTGCCACCGAGGATTTACCAAAAAGAAAAACCAAAAAAAGAGACGAGTTTTTACAAAGCATTTCGCTTGCTAAGCCAAAAGAAAATATTGAAGAGGAAGTTTTAGAAGGCAATAGTGAGAGCGACGAAAGTATTGTTAAAAAAATAAACAATTACGCCGACAACGAAGGTCAAAAAGATATTTTTTACAAAAAACCAAAAAGGCGTGATAAAAAAATAGGTCCGAAACTTTCGGGATTATTTGTCCGTATAAAACGCAATCCAAAACGATGGGCAATTTATACACTTTCCTCTGCTGTAATTGGCGTGGGGTTGTTTTTCTTAGTTTTTGTATTGCCGTCCGCCTCCGTAAAACTTTTTGCACAAACATTTCAGGATAATTTAAATACAAATGTGTTGATGGACTCTAATATTTCTTCGGCAAATTTGTCGGCAAGAACAATACCTGCACAATTGATAGAAGAGGTGAGAGAAAATAACTTCACTTTTGAAGCTACAGGAGAGGCAGATATTGAGGAGTCGGCTACCGGGCAAATTAGAGTGTATAACGAATATAACTCCTCACCACAAACCTTGGTTGCAAATACCAGATTTTTATCCTCCGGAGGCTTGTTGTTTAGAACTGTTGAAACCGTTGTTGTTCCTGGGGCAAGCGTAGAGGGCGGAAAAGTTGTGGCCAACTCCATCCTTGTAAATGTTGTTGCGGATGAGGCTGGTTCGGAGTTTAATATTGAGCCTACAGCATTTTCTATACCCGGCTTTAAGGGGACAGATAAATACTTGGCTTTTTATGGAAAAAGCGAAACAGCCATGGAGGGAGGATTTAAGGGCAAAACAACGGTTGTAACCCAGGATGATATTGATAATGCAGTTGATGGATTGAACCAAAACTTTTTGCAGGAGGTGGGGGATACTTTAAAAGAAAAAATTCCTGATAACTTAATTGTCATAGAAGATACTTTTGAGTCTAAATTTGAAACTTTAGATATTGGTGCTGTTGCGGGAGAGCCAAAAACAGAGTTTTCGATTCGAGTCCGCGCAGTGGCAAGAGCTTTTTTAGTAAAACAAGAGGATATCTTGGATTTGGTGGAGCACTATTTTGTAAATTCTGCCGAATATAGCGCAGAATTTGAACTATCCGATGAAAGGACCATAGAGTATGTTGTAAAAGAAATAGATTATGGAAAAGGATACGCTAGTGTAGATTTAAATATTACACAGGTGTTTAACAAAAAACTTGATATAACAAATTTACACAATGAAATTAGGGGAAAAAATGAATCCGAAGTAAGGCGCATATTGTTAAATAAAGATGGGTTGGAAGAAGCGCAGATTAGGTTTTGGCCATTTTGGGTAAGAAAAATCCCAAATGATGTAGAAAAAATAAATATAAGTGTGGAGCATAAGGAACAATTAATCGAAGAATAAAAGGGTGAGGGGTTGACTCTTGCCAAACTATTTGTTATCCTTTATTAGTATACATGGTACAAAATAAACAAGCGGATGAAAAAGAGGGTGTTGTAGTCGAGGCACTACCCAACACCCTTTTTCGTGTCCAACTTACAGATGGATCCGAAATTTTGTCTTATATTTCGGGAAAAATGAGAATGAATCGCATTCGTATTTTGGTAGGCGATAAGGTTACGGTAGAAATTCCCGAAGGTAGCACAAGAGGCCGGATAACATATCGTTTTAAATAAAAGTAGTCCTTATTGGGCAATCATGACATGAAAGTACGCTCATCAGTAAAACCTATGTGTAAACAATGCAAGGTTGTTCGGAGAAAGGGCAAGGTTTTTGTAATTTGTAAAAGTAACCCTAAACACAAACAAAGACAAGGTTAAAATTTCGCAAAGCGAAATTTTAACCTTGTCTTTGTAATAATCAATAACCAAAAAACAAACACCAAACAAACATCAATAACCAATAAAATTGATCATCAAAAATTTGGTTATTGTATCTTGTATCTTGGTGATTATTTTTTAAACTCCGTTTAAAAATCTATGGCACGTATTGCTGGGGTAGAGATACCCGATAACAAAAAAATAAAAATAGCATTAACCTATATTTACGGAGTAGGTAGAACTTTGAGTAAAGATATTTTGAAAGCTACAAAAATAGATCCGGAAAAAAGAGTAAAAGATCTTAACTCGGAAGAACTTAATGATTTGAGGGGATATATTACTAACCTGGATGTTATGTTGGAAGGAGATTTAAGAAGAGATGTTAGAAACAATGTTAAAAGGCTAAAAGATATAGGAACATACAGAGGATCACGACATGCCTCGGGTTTGCCGACCAGAGGACAAAGAACAAAAACAAACTCACGCACAGTTAGGGGAAACAAGCGCATTACTGTTGGTTCGGGAAGAAAACCGCCATCAACACCCACATAATGGTTGCGTTTATATAATGTTTTTTAATAATAAAAACTATGGGTAAAAAAAGAATAACAACAACATCTGAAGAAGAGACATTAAAACAGGAGCAAAAACTTAAAGAAGTGGCTGAAAAGGGTGCGGGTAAAAAGAAGAAGGGTCGTACAATAAAACGAGCTGGCATTTATGTTAGGGCAAGTTACAACAATACAACAATAACTGTTACGGATGAAAATGGAAATGTGGTAACTTGGGGTACGGCAGGTTCGGCTGGTTTTAAAGGACCAAGAAAGGCTACCCCCTATGCATCTACACAAGTTGTAAATATATTGATGGAAAAATTAGAAAAGGTTAATATAGAAAAATCCGAATTGTTTGTAAGAGGAGTTGGTTCCGGAAGAGACGCCGCCATTAGAGCACTGAGCGGTAATAGGGACTTAAATATAGTGGCTATTAAAGACATAACACCACTTCCTCACAATGGTTGTCGTCCACCTAAATTAAGAAGAAATTAGAAACAACAATAAAGTAATAAAATGGCAAAAGGTAGAACAGGTGCAAAATCCGAATATGGTCTTCAACTTTCTGAAAAACAAAAAATTAAGCGCGAGTACGGCTTAAGAGAAAAGCAATTTAGAAAGTATGTAGATAAAGGTCAGAATCCGGATAGTATATTTAATTTACTTGAGCGTCGCTTGGACAGCGTGGTTTTTGCTGCAGGCCTTACCCCCACTCGTTCGGCAGCTCGTCAAATGGTTAGCCATGGACACGTTATGGTTGATGGTAGAAAGGTTACTATTCCGTCTTTTCGAGTGGAAGCCAAAAACTTGATACAAGTAAAAGAGTCCAGCAAAATAAAAGGAATGTTTGCCGATTTTGAACTTAGGACCAAAAATTACGAACCGCCATTTTGGTTGTCGGTGGACAAAAAAAAGTTAGAAATAAAATTAAAAGGGGAACCGGATATTAGACAACAAGTTCAACCGTTCAATTTCCAAACAGTTATAGAGTTTTATTCACGTTAATAGTGCTTACAAAATAAAAATTAATAAATTTTTGATATTAAACTTTTTTATAAGCCGCAGGTAAATAAAAAAGTTAAGACACATGCTTACTTTACCTAAAAAACCCAAGTTAGTAAAAAAAGATGGCAACAACGCCATAATAGAAATTACTGAATTATACCCCGGATACGGGGCTACAATAGGAAACACCCTACGCAGGGCTCTTTATTCGTCTATTCAGGGTGCTGCTGTTACATCTTTTAAAATAGAAGGAGTTCCACATGAGTTTCATACGGCGGAGGGAGTTTTGGAGGATGTTATAGAAATAGGACTGAATCTAAAAGAATTGAGATTAATTTTACATGGGGATGAACCACAAGTTATGAAATTAAAAGTTAAGGGAGTTGCCGGTGTTAAAGAAGTTACTGCAAAAGATATAGACACCCCCTCACAGGTGGAAGTTGTTAATAAAGATGCACACATAATGACATTAACATCTCCAAAAACCACCATTAATATGGAGCTTGTCGTTGAGCGCGGTATGGGTTATGTGCAGACAGATAAATATGCGAAAGATAAAAAAGATATTGGTATGGTGCGCCTTGATGCAATATTTTCACCGGTGGTTAAAGTAAATTTTGAAGTTGAAAACATGCGAGTTGGAGATAGAACTGATTATAATCGTTTAATATTAGATATTACCACAGACGGAACAATATCGCCCGAAGAAGCATACGAAAAAGCGACGGACGTGTTGTTTGGTTATTTTGAAGCAATAAAATCCCTGGAGGGCAAAACCAAAAAGAAAACTACAGCTAAAAAGGTAACAGGTAAAACTAAAACCAAAACCGCAGTCAAAAAAACCACCAAAACTAAAAAGAAAACAACAACGAAAAAGAAATAAATATGAAGAAAGGTAATAAGGGTAGAAAATTTGGAAGGAAGAGAGACCAGAGAAAGGCTTTTATGCGTGATTTAGCAGAGGCCTTGGTTAAACACGAAAGAATACAAGTTACAGAAGCAAGGGCAAAAGAGTTACGTCCTTTTATAGAAAAATGGGTAACAAAAAGCAGAAAAAATACCGTACATACAAGACGAGTGATGAATAAACTATTTTCCGACGCAACAAGCGTTAAATTATTAAACGAAATCGCACCACGTTTCAAAAATAGACCTGGTGGATATACACGAATAATAAAAGTGGCTCCACGTAAAGGTGATGCTGCGGATATGGCGATTATAGAATTTGTAAAATAATAAAATATACAGCTTAACAAATTATGCCGACTAAAACTAAAAAAAACAGTAAATCTGCTCGTTCTACAAAGGATGCGGAGCGGGAAAAAGCTCAAATAATAGAGCTCGATGGGAAGGACCAAGTTCTGGGGCGTTTAGCTGTGCAAATTGCGGGATATTTACAAGGAAAGCATAGCCCGAATTATCAGCCAAATAAAGATGGAAATACGGTTGTGAAATTAAAAAATGTTCACAAAGTTCAGGTAACAGGAAAAAAGAAGACAGATAAAATATATTGGAGCTATTCGGGTTATCCGGGAGGAATTTACGGTAAAACTTATGAGGAAGTATTTAAAAATTCTCCCGAAACCGTTATTCAACATGCTGTTGGTGGGATGCTTCCAAAGAATAAATTAAAAAAAGAAAGACTAAAAAGATTAATAATAGAGAAATAATCCGTGCATACTGCTCAATTATTCGATGTGCGGTGGATGTGATAAACATATGGCAACTGAAACCAAAACAAAAACAAAGATAAAAAAAGCTGAAAAAAATCCTGTTGCAAAAAAGAGTAGTCCCGTAAAAAAGGATAAGTATTTTGAAGCGGTGGGGCGAAGAAAAACATCTACTGCAAGGGTGCGTATTTGGGCGGACGATTCCGGCACCATCTTGGTTAACGGAAAGGATTATAAAAAGTTTTTTGCGACAGAAGATTTGGCAACAGTTGCTAATGCTCCTTTGCGCAAATTAAAAATGTTGGAAAAATTTAAGGTTTCGGTTTTGGTTTCCGGCGGTGGAGATACAGGACAGGCCGAAGCAATGAGACACGGATTGGCCCGTGCATTAGTAGAGTTTGACCCCGAACTTAGGTTGCGTGTTAAAAAATCAGGATATCTAAAACGAGACCCAAGAAAGAAAGAAAGAAAGAAATATGGCCTTAAAAAGGCGCGAAAAGCTCCACAGTGGAGTAAAAGATAATATTTTAAACAAAACCCATAAATACGCCACACGTGTGGCGTATTTATTAAAAACGCCAGAACATACAGTTCTGTCGTTTTTTATTACCCATTTGTAAATGGTGAGGGGTTGACCCAATATTTTATAAAGGTTATAATGTTTAAGGTTATTTACGGAGTGTGGGAGGATAAAATGAGTCAAAACGTAATGATTGTGCGACTTCTTTCGGAGCAAAAAAAGAGGGAAAGCATAGGGGAATTCCTCAAAAGCCCTCTATGCGTTGCCATTGGTAGGGAGCTGGGGGTTAAACCCAAAAAACTTAAAATCAGAAAAATAAGAAGAAAGCGCACAAACGAGTGTTGGTTAGAAATTACAGCATAGTTTCATTTATCAGGAAGGTCTATTGGGCCTTCCTCTTTTTATGCTAAAATAAACTAAATTATTAAAACGTTTTTAAATATGAAAAAACAGAACGCAGGTAAAATTCCCAAATCTTCTAGAGTAGCAGAGATTCTTAAAAGAACCGAGGAAATGGAAGAAAGATTAAAAAGAATAGAAGACGAATTTCGTTTGGGATTTGAATTTTTGTTAAATTTTGACAAAGCTATTTCTATATTTGGCTCGGCCAGAGTAAAATCTAGCCACAAATACTATAAGGAAGCATTAAAGTTGGGGCAAATCCTTGCCGAAGATGGATTTACGGTAATTACAGGCGGGGGACCGGGCATAATGGAGGCTGCAAACAAGGGTGCTCACGACGCCGGAGGGCGCTCTGTGGGGCTAAACATAATGCTGGACGACGAACAGAGGGTTAATGCATATGTAAACGAAGCTAAAGCGTTTCATTATTTTTTCTCCAGAAAGGTAATGCTTGCATTTGCTTCGCAGGTTTACTTTTTCTTCCCGGGTGGGTTCGGCACCCTCGATGAGTTTTTTGAAATGATAACACTAATACAAACCAGAAAAATAAAACCAATACCCATAATTTTAGTTGGAAAGGAGTATTGGGGACCCCTGTTAAAATGGATTGATAAAGAATTGTATAAAGAACACAAAACGATAAGCAGGAGTGATAGGAATATTTACACTTTGGTTGATAATGCTCAAGAAGCTGGCCGTATTGTTAAAAAGTTATTGGATAAGTAATAAATAAAAAAATGCTCCGCTTTGGAGCATTTTTTATTTAAAAAAGAATATTATTTTTTCTTTTTCTTGTGTCTGTTTCTGCGTTTGATTTTTTTGCGCTTTCTACGCTTTACGGATCTTCTTTTGTTTTTTAATTTAGTTCCCATTGTTGTTTTTGTAAATTACTATTTGTAAGTTAACCTTACCAGGTCGTTGTTTACAATAACATATATACTTTCCTGGTTCAAGTTTAAAGAAAACAAATCAGTGTCTCGCTGAAGATCGTAACTAACCACCTGCCTTGTGTCTCGGTAATCAGTTGAAGCCATAACAAGTGGTCCGGTTGTTTCGATTGCTAAATAATTTTCGGACCCAAACGCCCAGTAAGCGTTTTTTATATTATCCACCTCAATTATTTCTCTATCGGCAACAAATCTTTGTGGTGGACCAAATACTGTTTTTAACCAATATACATAAACTTTGTTAGTATTCCAGTAAATTAATTTTTCCTCTCCGCCGTTCCAGCGAGCGTCTTTTATGTCCGAACCTATTCTTTGTAGATGAGAATCCTTTTGCCATAAAAACAAATCTTTGTTGTTAATTACAAGGAGTGCCCCCCCGTCGTTTCTTACCCTTACTTTACTTTCCAATACCTGTGGTTTTGCTATTGCAGTTGGGCTTAGCTCAACATTGTTGTTTTCGGAAACATTTAATTTATGCACCAAACCACCGTCGTCTAAATAAAATATATCATTATCCAAAATATCCAAAGAGATAATTTGCTGTAACAAATTGCTATTTACAACGCCGCTTTCTATGTCTAGGTAAGCGACATTTAATTTAGCATTAACACCAGGCCGTACAACAAACATTGCATTTGGAGAATTTGTGGGTACAATTTTACTATTTACACCAAAGGCCTCTGGCAAGTTTACGGAAAGAAAATTAGTCCAATTTTTTGGCGAGCGGACATCATCTATAGAAACTAAAAATACCCTGCGCTCTGTTTTAATGGAAGATACTGTGGATTTTTTATTCCACTCCACACTTACAATTGTCTCATTTTCATTTAAATCAAAAACAGGGGATAGAGATGAGTTTTCTAAATTCATTAAAATCACCTGCTTTTTGGTTTCAGGCGCTGTTGGCGTTTGTTGTATCAGGGAGTATTTACTATTTGGAGATATAAACACCCTTTCTACATTTTTTGCAACGGTGAATTCCAGTAGGGTTTGAGGGAAAAGTCGTATACTCGGAAAGCGTGTTACTTGCTCGGATTCAACGAGTACATTTTTTTCCCAAGGTATATAGTTCTCCTTTTCTATGCGTACGTTATAGGTTTTGGGAATAATATTTCGGAAAATGGCATTTCTAAACAAAAAACTGGTTTCTCGCTTTAATTTGTCATCTAGGTATATTTTTGTATCTAAAGTAGCCAGATTTAAATCTATTCCACCGGTTTTTACCAATTTTTTATTTTGAAAATCCACCCTGTATCCTTGAGCGTAAAGCACTATTACGGGAACGGTTATAAAAAATATTATTGTAAAAATAATAAATAAGCGTTTTCTATAAGAATATGTCATTTATGGTTTGATATGAAATTAATTACTCGGGAGTTATTGTACAACAAATCACAATAAATTGGAATAGTTTTGGGTTAAATTGTGTGCTACTATATACTCGTATATATGGAATCATTTTTAATAAAAGGGGGAAATAATTTAAAGGGGGACGTCTATGTTAGTGGAAGTAAAAATGCGGTATTAAAGTTAATTGCCGCCACTTTGCTTACGGATAAGGAGTGTATTTTGACAAATGTTCCAAAACTAAAAGATGTTGAGATAATGCTAGATATTTTGCGGAGCATGGGTTCGGAGATAGGAATTAATAAGCAAGTTGTAAAAATAAATAACAAAAACATTAATTCCAACTTGTTAAACTACGAACTCGTGAGCAAATTGAGGGCGTCTATTGTTGTAATGGGTCCGCTTTTGGCAAGATTTGGAGAGGTTTCACTTTCATATCCCGGAGGAGATAGAATAGGTGACCGCCCCTTGGATTTTCATTTTAATATATTTCGTGATTTGGGCTTTGTAGTTGAGCAGGATAATAAAAAATTTAAGATAAAAAAACCTAAAAAACTACCTAGGGTAGATAAGGTTACCTTAGATGGTTTTAGTGTTACTGCAACAGAAACGGCATTGATGTGGGCTGCCGGACAGAATAGAAGAATTGAATTATCTATGGTTGCCGAAGAACCGCATGTGCAAAATTTGGTTCAAATGTTGCGTGGTATGGGGGCAAGAATAGAGGTTAAGCCAGGGCATAGAATTATAATACAGGGCAGGAGTAAATTAAAAGGGACCAAGCAAAAGGTAATTTATGATTATATAGAGGGGGGAACTTGGATTGTTGCCGGACTGGTTGTGGGCGGAGACATAACTATTCATAATTTACCGGTGGAGGATTTAGAATTATTTATACACAGGTTGCAAAGAGTGGGTGCGGATATAAGTATTTTGAACAAAAATAAGGTTCGCGTAAAAACAAGCCCAAGCATCAAGGCATTTAAAATTGACGCAAGATTGCATCCGGGAATTGCAAGTGATTTACAATCTCCGCTTGGAGTTTTGGCTACGCACTGTCACGGAACAAGTGAGATTTTTGACACATTGTATTCTGGGAGATTAAATTACTTAAAGGAGTTGAAAAGAATGGGCGCTAATGTTAAAATTCTTGATGTACACAGAGCACACATAAGCGGACCAACGAAATTAAAAGGGATAAGATTTCTAAAAAAAGATGATATTCGAGGCGGAATGAGTTTAATTATAGCCGGGCTTTCTGCAAGCGGAGAGACATTTATAAAGAATGCGTACCAAATAGATAGGGGATACGAAAAAGTAGAGGAAAAATTAAAAGCACTGGGGGCGAATATAAAAAGGGTTTAAACTTTTTTATAAAATAAATATGGCATCACCACGTAAAATAGGAATAGATTTAGGAACTGCAAACTCACTTGTGCATGTTCCGGGGCGAGGAATAGTTATAAACGAACCCTCGGTTGTTGCTGTGTCTGTTTGGGACAACAGCATTTTGGCTGTGGGTAAAGAGGCAAAAAAAATGATTGGTATGACTCCAGATAGCATAATCGCACACCGTCCGCTTAAAGACGGTGTTATTGCTGATTACAGGGTAACCGAAGCCATGATTAAATATTTTATAAGTAAGGTTTCGGGTAGGATGCGCTTGTTTAAGCCGGAGGTTATGGTTTCTGTTCCGGCCGGAATTACCTCCACCGAAAGACGTGCGGTTATACAATCCAGTATGAATGCGGGCGCAAAAGCCACCTATGTTGTAAAGGAGCCGGTTTTGGCGGCCATAGGCGCGGGAGTACCAATTAACTCCCCAAGTGGCAACATGGTTGTAGATATCGGTGGTGGTACGACAGAGGTTGCGGTTATTTCACTGGGTGGAATTGTTTCGGCAACATCTGCTCGTGTTGGAGGAGATAAGTTGGATTATGCAATTTCAAATTACATAAAGACAAAATACAATTTGGCAATAGGCGACAGGACTGCCGAAGAAATAAAAATAGAAATAGGCAGCGCACTTCCTCAAAAAGACGAGGAGATATACGAATTGAGGGGTCGGGATCTTAACACGGGACTACCTAAAAATATCGAGGTAAAAAGTAATGAGATAACCGATGCAATAAGCGAGCAGTTAAAAGATATTGTTTATACAGTAAAATCTGTTTTGCGCGAAACACCACCGGAATTATCGGCCGATGTTATGGATAAGGGAATGATAATATCGGGAGGAGGAGCCCTGTTGCGCAATATCGACGAACTTATAACCGAAGCCACAGGCGTTCCCGCCTATATTGCAAAAGATCCTTTGCTTTGTGTTGTTATGGGTACGGGGGTGGCGTTGGAAAATTTAGATGTATATAAAAGAAGCTTAATGACCAAAAAATAATCTTTATATTTTTTTGCGTTGTTGTAATTGAAAATTTATTTTTTATGGGCGAAGCTAACAAAAAATTAAAAGTTGCTCTTGTTCACGACCACTTAAGTACATTTGGAGGAGCTGAGCGTGTTTTATATGCCTTG
>Ga0326597_10007808_pt1 | contig 14503 bp, 8 predicted proteins | sample RVTome_12_FD_203789 | JGI IMG/M metagenome (GOLD analysis project Ga0326597, IMG submission 203789) | Soil microbial communities from uranium-contaminated site in the Upper Colorado River Basin, Wyoming, United States - RVT100D185 | ecosystem: Environmental > Terrestrial > Soil > Contaminated >... | reverse complement strand
TCCCTAAGTTATCGCCTTGTAGGGTGCCGCGATGGGCGCGTATTATACACCCGCCTTGCCCGTCGCGCCCATGAACGCTCCGCCGTGATCGTGCCGCGTCCCGCGCTCGCCGCGACGATCCTGCTCCTCGCAGGGGCGGTCGTTCCGGCCGTGGCCCAGGAAGGTCCGCCCGATACCGTCACGAGCGCGGACACCACGCCCGTGCCGGGGCTCCGTCTGCGGATTCTCGTGGACAGCCTACCGTTGCGGATCCCGGCGGCCCTGCGCCCCGGTGGCGTGCTTGGGCTCCGGGTGTCCGGCGGGTACGTGGCGGCGCTGTGGGAGGTGGCCGTGCGCGACCAGCTCGAGGCCCAGCGCCGCACGCGCGCGGAGTGGCCCTCGCCCACGGCCTTTGCCGAGGCGGAGGTCCCCCGCGGCGCCCCGCCCCCCCCGCCCTGGGCCACGCGGACCCGCGAGGGTGCGGCCCGGTCGGCCGCGGCCCAGGCCCTCTCCCGGTACGCCGATCTGGGACTCCAGATGCGTGCCCGGTTCGAGATGAAGGCCGACCAGTTCAAGAACCGGCGCTGCACGCCCGCCGACCTCGCGAACCCGGTGTCCGGCTGTGAAGCCGGGTTCCCGACCCCGGCCCTGGACGCGCAGTTCCACGTGCAGGCCGGCGGCATCGTCGGTGACCGGGTCCACCTGAACGTGGACTACGACAGCGAGCGGGAGTTCAGCGCCAACAACAACATCAACGTCTATTACCTGGGACTCGAGGACGAGATCCTCCGCCGGGTCGAGGTCGGCAACGTCACTTTCAACGCGCCGGCGTCCCGGTTCATCACGGCCGCCATTCCGGCCAACTCCTTCGGCGTGCAGGCCGAAGGGCAGCTCGGGGCGTTCGAGATCCGCGGCATCCTGGCGCAGCAGAAGGGGTCCCAGCTGCGCTCCAAGGTGTACACGGTCGGGGAGACCACCACCCAGCCCGTGGACCGCGAGCTGCGGGATCTGGACTACGAGGCGGGCCGCTTCTTCTTCGCGGTCAATCCCGTGCTCCTGCCGGGCTACCCCGACGTGGACATCCTGGGCGTCGCCGCCGATCTCGTGCCCGCCCCGCAGCGGCCGGTGCAGCTGCGCGTGTACCGCCTGCGCGCGCAGACCGCCCAGAACCCCAACAATCCCAACCTCGGCGGGATCCAGGCGGTGGCCGTGCGGGACGACAGTCCCCAGCGCGTCGGTCCATTCCCCTGGGAGTTGCTGGTCGAGGGGCGCGACTACTTCCTCGACCCGTCGGGACTCTGGTTCGCCATGGCCACACGGGTGGGCGACCAGGACTTCCTGGCCGCCTCGTACGTCACCGCCGCGGGTGACACCGTGGGGACGTTTCCGGCCATCAACCGGGGCAGCGACACGCTCCAGCTGATCTACGAGCCCCGCAAGGGTCCGGAGGTGCCGACCTACGTCCATGAGATGCGGAACATCTACCGGCTGGGATCGGGCGACATCGACCGTGGCTCGATTGACGTGACGGTGGTGGTGAACGAGTCCGAGCAGCCCCTCGACGGGCTGGGGACGTACCTCGCCCGCCTGCGGGTCGCCCGTCCCAACGACGAATCGACGATCGACGAGTACAATCGGGTATTCCCGCGGCTCCGCGACCCCAACGGCGGCGCCCCGATCCGCGATCTCTTCCTGGTCTTTCCCCACCTCGCGCCGTTCGCGGACAGCGCGCGCCTGCGGGCGGGGGAGCGCAACGACTCGCTGTACCGGACACCCAACTACCTGCTCACGACGCAGGGACCGCCGCCGCGCTTCCGCCTGCGCCTGCACTACGAGGCCGCGGGCGGCGGCGACCGGGGCTCCCTCGCCCTCGGCGCCCTCCAGATTCGCGACGGTACGGAACGCCTGTTCGTCGGCAATACGGAGCTGACGCGGGGGCGCCACTACACGATCGAGTACTCCATCGGGCTGGTCACGTTCCTCAATCCCGATTCGCTGTTCCGCGGGCCCACGCAGGTGCGGGCCCAGTTCGAGGAGAATCAGGCGTTCGACGTGGCGCCGAACAGCATCCTCGGGCTCAGTACGACGTATAGCCTGGGCTCGCGCGGGCGGGTGAGCGCCATCCTGATCTCCCAGAGCGAGAGCAGCCTGCTCACCCGCCCCCAGCTGGGCTTCGAGCCCAAGACCAATCTGCTGAGCGGTCTCAGCGCGGAGTTCGGGTTCCGCGCCGATGCCCTGACGCGCGCGCTGGATGCCCTGCCGCTGATCTCGACCACGGTTCCCTCGAACCTCTCGCTGAGCGGCGAGATCGCCACCTCGCGCCCGAATCCGAACCGCGCGGGCCAGGCGTACCTGGAGGAGTTCGAGGCCAGCTCGTTCCGGTCGATCTCGCTGATCGAGAACCAGTGGCAGTGGGGCAGCCGTCCCGCGTCGGGCCGCGGGCTGTCCACGCCGTTCCTGGACCCGCTCGGCGGCTTCGCCGATGCCGACGCGGTGCCGCTCGTCTGGCAGAACATCATTCAGTCGGGCAACGACATCCTCGAGTTTTCCCCCACGCACATCGACTCCACGATCATCATCACGGGAACGGCGCGGCAGATCGAGACGGTGATGTGGCTGACGCTGAAGCCGGATACCGTGGGGGGTGCGCCCGACCCGCTCACGGGCGCGCCGCGGTGGTTCCGCCCGCATACGCCGGGGCCGCGGTGGCGCAGCATCAGCCAGCCGCTCGGCGGGAGCGGTTTGGGCGTGGACCTCTCGCGCGTCGAGTTCCTGGAGTTCTGGGTCCTCGAGGACACCGAGCGGCGGGCCAAGGACGCCGGCGTCCAGCTCCTGTTCGACTTCGGCACCCTCTTCGAGGATGCCGTGGCGTTCGGCCCGGACTCGTTCACGGTGGTCGGGACGGATACGACCTTCTCCGGGTTCCAGTTCATCGGCACCGGCCGGCTCGACACCGAGCGCGACACGATCACCAATATCTTCAACGCCTCGGTGAACGATGTCGGCATCCTCGGAGACCTGCTTCCGCGCGTCGTCAACACCGGCACCGGCGAGACCCTGGCGGACTTCCCCCTGTGCACCAAGCTGGCCGGGACGGGAATCCCCGTGTTTCCGCTCGCCGACCTGGGGGCGCGCTGCACCCGAGGCAACGGGCTCGCGGACGGCGAGGATCTCGACGGCGATGGCCGCCTGGACGTCACCGTGGGCACCGTCCAGGAGGACGTGTTCCGCTACGTGTACCCCCTGGGCGACGAGCGCTTCTTCGTGCGGAACGGCAACACCCTGACGGACGCGCAGGGCCGGCCGCTCACGTGGCGTCTGTACCGGATCCCATTCCGCGAGGACACGCTCCAGGTGGGGACGCCCAACATCCGCCAGATCGAAGCGGTCCGTGTGACCGTGGTGGCCCCGGATCGCGGCCCGGACGAGCCGGAGGTGTTCTTTGCCATCGCGCGCCTGCGGCTCGAGGGTGCTCCATGGATCAAGCGCGCCGCCACGCCGATCGAGGGGCTGAGTGGTGCCCTCGGGCAGCCGCACGGCGAGGTGGTCGTGTCCACCGTCTCGACGGAGAACCGGGACCTCGGGTACACGTCCCCGCCCGGCGTCGTGGATCAGGCGGCGCAGCAGGGGGCGAACCTCCAGTTCTCGTCCCAGCAGATCAATGAGAAGGCGCTCCGGCTGCTGGCGCGGGACCTGCGGGTGGGCGAACGCGCCGAAGCGTACGTGCGCTTTGCCGACGAGGCGGACAAGAACTTCCTCCGCTACGGCACCCTGCGCGTGTGGGCGCGGGGACGGGGTCCGGGTTGGGAGGACGGTGATCTCGAGTTCTATCTCAAGGTCGGCCGGGACGAGTTCAACTACTACCTGTATCGCACGCCGGTCCGGAGCGTGGACTGGCGTCCCGAGGTCGTCATCGACATCCGGCGGTGGCTCCTGCTGCGGGCGGCCATCGAGAGCCGGCGGCTGCGGGGGGAACCGCCTTCGGGCGGCGCCGAGTGCGGCGGCGATACCACCGCGTACGTCGCCTGTGACGGCCCCTACCTGGTGCAGGCCCGCGACCCCGCCGTGGCGCCGCCCAATCTGGCGCGCGTCTCCGAGATGGCCGCGGGCATCCTCCGCACGCGCCAGACCGTGTTCATCGAGCAGGCCGAGCTCTGGGTGGACGACATCCGCCTGGACGACGTCGTGGCGGACATGGGCGTTGCGGGAGCGCTCGACGTCCGGCTCCAGGCCGCGGACGTGTTCGATTTCACCCTTGGCTACCAGACGCGCGATGCCCGGTTCCAGCAGCTCACCGACGAGCCGTCGTTCACCACCGACGGCGCCCTCCGGATGGGGGGGACGTTCCGGCTCGACAAGCTCGTGGGCTCCGGCTTCAGCATTCCGTTCGGGATTCAGTACACCCGCGCGGCGTCGGAGCCGCTGTACCTGAACCGGAGCGACGTCCTGGCCGACGCCATCGGCGGCCTGCGGTTGCCGCACAGCACGAGCACGACCTATTCGCTCGCGTATCGGAAGACCTCGCGCTCCGGCGCGTTGCTCCCCCGCGTGCTCGTGGATCCGTTCTCGTTTCAGGGAAGCGTGCTCCGCGCCGCGGCCACGACCGAGCTGAGCCAGCAGGAGACCGTGAACCGCCAGGGGCGCGTGGACTACAACCTGGTCCCGCAGCCGGTGACCGTGAAGGGGGCGCCCGGGTTTCTCGTGGGTGTGGTGGACGCCCTGCCCGGGTTCATCCGGAGCAGCGAGTTCGCGCGCGCGTTGCGCGGGGCGCGTCTCCGCGTCAACCCCGCGCAGCTGCGCGGCTCGGTGGCGTTCGTGAACAACAGGACCTCCCGGTTCGCGTACCGCGCCCCGGTGGCCCTGGAGGCCGATAGCGCGTTGCGGCCGCTCGAGGGCTTCGTGAAGACCATGCGCGGCGACGCGGGAATCGACCTGCGGCCCTTCTCGACACTCTCGCTGCGCGGCAACGTCACGACGAGCCGGGATCTCCAGAACTACGGCGACACCACCCCCGTTGGGCGCCTCCTCCAGCGCGAACGCCGGGAACTGCTGGGCCTCGATGTGGGGTTCGAGCGCCAGCGCACCGTGACCACGGGGCTCAACGTCACGCCGGTCCTCACGAGCTGGCTGCGGCCCCGCCTCCTCCTGTCCAGCAGCTTCACGTTCAACCGGGATCCCAATCAGCGCGTGCCCGTTCGCGAGATCGGGGATACGGCGGGAGCCTTTCGCGCCCCCGAGACGATCGGCAACTCCCGGCAGACCGAGGTGGGGGCCACCTTCTCGCTGGCCCGACTGATCGGCGGCGCCGTCGGGGACTCCTCCACGTTCGCCCGGATCTTCCGCGGCTTTCAGCCCGTCGACCTGTCCTATTCGCGCGTGCTCCGTTCGTCGTTCGACCGGGTCCCGTTCTCCCCTTCGGCGAGCTACCAGCTGGGGTTCGGGGGCGTCGGGAGCTTCCGCGCGCGCAACGGGATCCCGGCCTCCTCCGCGGGCGACGCGACGTCCATCTCCGCCGGGGGCTCCATCCAGTTCCCGCTGGGCCTGACCCTCCGGCTCAGCTTCCGGGATCAGGAGACCTTCACGTGGTCGCTCCGGGCGGGCCAGACCGAGCAGAGTCAGGTGATCGCGCGGTCGCGGGAGTGGCCATCCGGATCCATGGCGTGGACCTGGAGCCCCCGCGGGGCCCTGCGGCGCGTCCTCTCCATCATCAACGCCAGCGCCCGATATACGGAGAACCACTCCGAGAACCTGCAGCCGGGCCTGGCGGGCGGGGAAGGCAGCGTCGGCGAAACCCGCGGCAAGGCCCTGGCGCCCAGCCTCACGCTCACCTGGCGGGGCGGGATCGTCACCACCGTGCAGTACAACACGGCCACGTCCGACGGCGTCACCTCGGGCAACATTTCGCGGCGGGACCAGGAGGACTGGAACGCCTCCCTCAACTTCGCCTTCCGGACGCCGCGCTCGCTGCTGCGACTCCGCAACGAGATCCGCACCACCATCACGTACGCGACGTCGGCCGTCGCCACCTGCCTGATCCAGGTGAACACGACCGAATGCGTGCCGGTGTCCGAGAACTACCGGTCGGCGCTGGACGTGCGCATGGACACGGGGTTCTCCTCGCAGGTGCGCGGGGGTGCGAACTTCTCCTACGTGATCTCCGGCCAACGACATCTGTCCCGGGAGTTCTCCCAGATGGTGTTCTCCGTTTTCGCCGAGATCTTCTTCGTGTCGGGGCAGCTGCGATGAGGCCCCGCGGGTGGACGGTGCTGGTGGTGCTGGCGGCGTGCGCGGCGGCCGGCCAGACGCCGTTCGATGGCGACGTGGCGCTCGGCTACGTCCGCGAGCAGGTGGCGTTCGGCCCCCGCGTCCCCAACACGGAGGGGCACCGCCGGACGGGAGACTGGATCCAGGCGCATCTGACGCGCACGGCCGACAGCGTCGAGGTGCAGGCCTTTACCCACGTGACCGCGGCCGGCGACAGCCTGCGCCTGCGGAACTTCCTCGGGCGGTTCCGGCCGGAGGTCGCGGAGCGGGTACTGCTGCTCGCCCACTGGGACACGCGACCCACGGCGGATCAGTCTCTCAACCTCGGGGATCAGCGACGGCCGGTTCCCGGCGCCAACGACGGCGCCTCGGGCGTCGCGGTGCTCCTCGGCGTCGCCGACGTCCTGGCGCTTACGCCGCCGTCGCTCGGGGTGGACCTGCTGTTCGTGGACGGCGAGGACTACGGGGCGTTCACCGGCCCCGACGGGGCCATCGGGCCCGACGTCCTCCTGGGTGCGCGGCATTTCGCGGCGACCCTCCCCCCCGACCGCTTCCCCCTCTACGCGGTGCTGCTGGACATGGTCGGGGACGCGGATCTGCGGATCTCGCAGGAGGGATACTCGGTGGCGCGGGCGCCGGAAGTGGTGACCCGGGTCTGGGAGACGGCACGGGGGCTTGGCTACGGGGACGTGTTCGAGCCGAGGGTCAGGTACACCATCACGGACGATCACCTCCCGCTCCTCGACCGCGGGATCCGCGCGATCGACGTGATCGACTACGACTACCCGTTCTGGCACACCGTCGAGGACACGCCGGACAAGGTCAGCGCCAGGAGTCTGAAGATCGTCGGCGACGTGATGGTGGCGCTGGTCCGCTAGCGCAATCCGCCCTGCCGGCGCAGTGATTCGCTTACCTCGGCGTCGGCGCGGTACCGGACATGGCCGCCGGCGGCGCCATCATGCTCCATGCCGTCCTCCTCCGACCGCCGGGCGGCCCTGGTGCTCGTGGGCCTCGCGGGGCTCGGCTTGGGCGTGCGCCTGGTCGTGGGCGGGCTGCCCGCCCCGGGGGCCGTTGCCTATCGCTTCGGCGACGAGCGGCGACCGTCCCGGGACAGCGTCGCGCGTGACGCCGTGCGGTTCGCCCAGCCCCTGGGGGCGGGGGAGCGCGTGGACGTGGATCGGGCGTCCGCGGCCGAACTGGCCCGGTTGCCCAGGGTCGGGCCGGCGCTCGCCGCCCGGATCGTGGCGGACCGGGAGACCCGCGGCCCGTTCGGTTCGCTCGACGGCATGCGCCGCGTCCCGGGAGTGGGTGCGGCCACCGCGCGGGTTCTCGAGCCGCACGTGACGTTCTCCGGGCCGGCGCCGGCGCGGCGCGCGGCCCCCGGCCGGGAGCCGGTGGCCGTCAACCGGGCGGACGTGGCGGAACTGGTCACCCTGCCGGGAATCGGCCCCGCCCTGGCGCACGCGATCGTCGAGGAGCGGGAGCGCAACGGGCCCTTTCGGTCCCCGGACGACCTCCGTCGGGTACGGGGGATCGGACCGGCGCTCGTGACGCGGCTCACGGGACGTATCCGCATACCTTGACACCCCTTAGGGCACCCGTACTTTAGCTGCTTGAGCACCTTCCGCGTCCCTTCGGCGCGCAGACTCTCATCCGCCCGACTCACAGGTGGGTATGGCCACGGCAGCGGCAAGCACGGTTCGGCTCGGCGACCTCCTTGTCCGTGAAGGGCTGATCACGCGCGATCAGCTCGACCAGGGCCTGGTCGAGCAGAAGAACACGGGCATGCGGCTGGGCTACTGCCTGGTGAAGCTCGGGTTCGTCCAGGAGTTGGAGATCACCAAGGCCCTGGCGCGGCAGTACAAGATGCCGGCGGTGGACCTGTCGCGGTTCGAGGTGGACCAGAAGATCATCAAGCTGGTGCCCGCGGACGTCGCGGTCCGGCACATGGTGCTCCCGCTCAAGCGCGAGGGCCGCACGCTCACGGTCGCCGTCTCCGACCCCACCAATCACGCCGTGGTGGACGACCTCAAGTTCATCACGCGCTACGACATCTTCCCGGTGATCGCCGGCGAGTACACGCTGCGCGGGGCCATCGAGCGGTACTACGAGCAGACGGACGCGCAGCTTCAGAACCTGCTCAAGGACATCGAGGGCGAGGACGATCTCGAGGTCATCGAGGAGCAGGAGGACGATGCCGCGCCCGTCCAGCTGGGCGACGACGCGCCCGTGGTCAAGCTGATCAACGGCATTCTGACCGACGCGGTGAAGCGCGGGGCGAGCGACATCCACATCGAGCCGTTCGAGCACGAGATCCGCGTCCGGTATCGCATCGACGGCGCGCTCCAGGAGGTCATGAAGCCTCCGGCCAAGCTCAAGGCCGCGCTGACGAGCCGCGTGAAGATCATGTCGAATCTCAACATCGCCGAGCGGCGCGTGCCGCAGGACGGTCGCATCAAGCTCAAGATGGGCAAGCGGGTCATTGATTTCCGCGTCTCCACCCTGCCCGTGATCTACGGCGAGAAGATCGTGCTCCGGATCCTGGACAAGGGGAACCTCACGCTCGACCTCACGAAGTTCGGGTTCGAGGTGCAGGCGGAGAAGGACCTGATGCGCAGCATCCTGAACCCGTACGGGATGGTGCTGGTCACGGGTCCGACGGGGTCGGGCAAGACCACCACGCTCTATTCGGCGCTCCAGCGCATCAACACCATCGAGGTCAACATCATGACCGCCGAGGATCCGGTGGAGTACAATCTCCACGGGATCAACCAGGTGCTGGTGCGGACCGAGATCGGCATGACATTCGCCGCGGCGCTCAAGGCCTTCCTGCGGCAGGACCCGAACATCATCATGGTGGGAGAGATCCGGGACATCGAGACCGGCAGCATCGCCATCAAGGCCTCGCTGACCGGCCACCTCGTGCTCTCGACGCTGCACACGAACGACGCGCCGTCCACGATCACCCGCATGATCGACATGGGGATCGAGCCGTTCAACGTGGCGAGCGCGGTGAACCTGATCGTGGCGCAGCGGCTGGTGCGCCGGATCTGCTCGCAGTGCAAGGCGCAGCACCAGTATTCCCAGGAAGAGCTGGACTCCCTCGACCTGGGGCCGGAGGCGCTCAAGGAGATGCAGTTCTTCAAGGGCGCCGGCTGCGATATCTGCAACGGGACGGGGTACAAGGGGCGGGCCGGGCTGTACGAGGTCATGGCCCTCACGCCGGAGTTGCGCCGGATGATCCTCCGGGGCGCCTCGACGGCCGAGATGACGGAGCAGGCCGTCACGGAGGGGATGCTGACGCTCCGGATGGACGGCATCGTGAAAATCAAGAAGGGCGTGACTACTCTCGAGGAAGTGGTGAAGGAGACCGCAGGCGCATGACCAATCCAGCAGCCACCAGGGCCCAGGCCCCCGGCCAGGGAGTCAACCTCCGGCAGCTGCTCGAGGAGATGATCGAGCGCGACGCCTCCGACCTGCATGTCACCGCGGGCGAGCGGCCCAAGCTGCGCATCGACGGCGAAATCACGGATGCGCGAATCGAGCACGTGCTGACCCCGAAGGACACGCTGCAACTCGCCTATTCGGTGCTCACGGAGAACCAGAAGAAGCGGTTCGAGACCGAGGACGAGCTGGACTTCTCGTTCGGGATCCAGAATCTCGCGCGCTTCCGCGGCAACTGCTTCAAGCAGCGCGGGTGCGTCTCGATGGTGGTCCGGCAGATCCCGTTCTCGGTGAAGACCTTCGAGGAGCTGAACCTCCCGCCGGTGCTGGCCAAGCTGTCCGAGAAACCCCGCGGCCTGGTCCTGGTGACGGGCCCCACCGGGTCGGGCAAGTCCACGACCCTGGCGGCGATGATCGACAAGGTCAACCGCGAGTGGAAGGGCCACATCATCACGGTCGAGGACCCGATCGAGTTCATCCACCGCCACCAGGGCTGCATCGTCAATCAGCGGGAAATCGGCACCGACACGCATTCGTTCGGGGCCGCGCTCAAGTACGCGCTCCGGCAGGATCCCGACGTGGTGCTGGTGGGCGAGATGCGGGACCTCGAGACCATTTCCGCCGCGCTCACCATCGCGGAGACGGGCCACCTCGCGTTTGCGACCCTGCATACCAACTCCGCCGCCGAGTCCATCAACCGCATCATCGACGTGTTCCCGTCGCATCAGCAGTCGCAGGTGCGCGCCCAGCTGGCGTTCGTGCTCGAAGGGGTCTGCACGCAGACCCTGCTGCCCAAGGCGTCCGGCAAGGGCCGCGTGATGGCCTGCGAGATTCTCGTGGCGACCCCGGCCATCCGGGCGCTGATCCGGGACGACAAGGTGCACCAGATCTACTCCGCCATGCAGGCGGGCAAGAAGCACGGCATGCAGACCCTTGCGGACTCGCTGTACACGCACTACATGAACCGGGACGTGACGCTCGAGGAATGCCTGCGCGTCACGGCGGACCAGAACGAATTCCTGCGGATGGTGGGAGAGCCGGTGCCGGGCGAGGACGCCTCGGCCCGGGCCGCGGGCGGCAGACGATAGGCACCCACGGAGAATCGCCATGGCGACGTTCGAGTACACCGCGCGCAACGCGCAGGGTCAGGAAACCACCGGCACCATGGACGCGGCCTCGCGGGACGAGGTCGTCGCCAACCTCCGCAAGAACCGGATGGTGCTGGTCCGGCTCCGGGAGGCCAAGAAGGCCAAGCGCGGCGTCCGCGTTCCCACGCGCGACATCGTGATTTTCACCCGGCAGTTCGCGACCATGATCAACAGCGGCCTGCCACTGGTGCAGGCCCTCGACATCCTGGCGCAGCAGACCGAGAACAAGGCGCTCTCGGAGGTGACGAAGCAGGTGGTCTACGACGTCGAGAGCGGGCATACGCTGGCCGACGCGCTCTCGAAGCACCCGAAGGCGTTCACCGCGCTGTACGTCAACATGGTGGCGGCCGGGGAAGCGGGCGGTATCCTCGACACCATTCTGCTCCGCCTGGCGGTCTTCCTCGAAAAGAACGACGCCATCGTGCGCAAGGTCAAAGGCGCGATGATCTACCCGGCGGTCATCTTCTCGGTCGCCATCATTGCCGTGCTCGTGCTGCTCATCTTCGTGATCCCCACGTTCCAGTCCATGTTCGCCTCCGTGAACATGGAGCTGCCGCTGCCCACCAAGATCGTGATCGGGATGAGCGAAGTCCTCCAGAACTTCTGGTGGATGATGATCCTCGGCGGCGTCGCCTTCGTCTTCCTCGTCCAGCGCTACTACGCCACCGAGGGCGGGAAGCTGGTCATCGACCGGTTGATGCTGAACGCTCCGGTGCTCGGCGACCTGCTCCGCAAGTCGGCCGTGTCGCGGTTCACGCGGACCCTCGGAACGCTGATTTCCTCCGGCGTCGCGATCCTGGACGGCCTCGAGATCACGGCCCGCACCGCCGGCAACCGGGTGATCCACGACGCGGTGATGGAGTCGCGGGGGTCCATCGCGGGCGGCGAGACCATCGCGCAGCCGCTGGCCAAGTCCGGGGTGTTCCCGCCCATGGTGACGTCCATGATCGCGGTCGGTGAGGCTACCGGCGGCCTGGATGAGATGCTCACGAAGATCGCGGACTTCTACGACGACGAGGTGGATGCCGCGGTCGGTGCGTTGCTCTCCCTCATGGAGCCCATCATGATCGTCGTCCTGGGCGTGATCGTGGGCGGCATGATCGTGGCCATGTACCTGCCGATCTTCGGCATGATCAACGCGGTGCAGTGAGCGATCGCCGATAGCCGATCGCCGATAGCCGATCGCCGAGCGGAGCCATCGGCCATCGGCCATCGGCTATCGGCGATCGGCAATCCACGCCCGCCACTCGTCCTCCGCCGGCCCGATCGAGAGCCGCTGGCTGGCGCGCACGAGCGGCATCCGGAGCAGCAGCGGCTCCTGCGCCAAGCGGTCGAGCCAGCGCGCCTCCCCGTATTGCGCCGCCCCGAGCCCGAGGTCCGCGAAGCGCCGGCCCCCGCGATCGAGCAACGCCTCCACTCCGAAGCGCTGGGCAAACCGCCGCAACTCCCCGACCGAAGCGGGCCGCACGTCGAGGTCCGCGAAGTGCGTCCGGATCCGCCGCTCCGCGAAGAACCGCAGGGCCTTTCGCGTGTCCGCGTCCTTCCGGACGCCGAAGACCTGAACTTGCAGGGGAGAGTGCATCCCGCTCATCCGATTAAGTTATCCCATCCCCACCCACCCACAGGATCCCCCACTCATGACCGAAGCCAAGAACCCCACCGTGTCCCTCAGCACCACCCATGGCGACCTCACCATCGAGCTGTTCGCCAGGGAGGCGCCCATCACGGTGGAGAATTTCCTCGCCTACGTGGACGCCGGCTTCTTCGACGGCACCGTGTTTCACCGCGTGATCTCCGGATTCATGATCCAGGGGGGCGGCATGGACGCCGACCTGCGCCCGAAGGCCACCCGGGCCGCGATCAAGAACGAGGCCGACAACGGGCTCAAGAACACCCGGGGCACGCTGGCCATGGCGCGCACGTCGGACGTGAACAGCGCCACGGCCCAGTTCTTCATCAACCTTGCCGACAACGCGTTCCTGGACCACGGCGCCCGCGACTTCGGGTACGCCGTGTTCGGGCGCGTGACCGGGGGCATGGAGGTCGTGGATGCCATCGCAAAGGTGAAAACGGGTCGCAAGGGGCATCACGATGACGTGCCCGTCGAGCCGGTGTCGCTCGTTCGGGCCCGTCGGGCCTAGCGGGCGCGCCGTGGCGGGTGATCGCCGGACGTTCTCCTCCGGCGCGCCGTGGGAGCCCGTCGTGGGGTACTCCCGGGCCGTCCGTGTGGGCAACCACGTATACGTGTCCGGCACCGCCGCCGTGGACGGCCAGGGCAGGGTCGTGGGTGGGAACGATCCCGGGGCCCAGATGCGCCATTGCCTGAGTATCGTGCTCGCCGCCCTCCACGCGCTGGGCGCCGAGGCCCGGCATGTCGTGCGGACGCGGACCTACGTGGTGGACATGGCCCACTGGGAGGCCGTCGGGCGCGCGCACGGCGAGGTGTTCGGCGACGTGCGACCGGCAACGTCCATGGTCCAGGTGGCGGCCCTGATCCGGCCGGACCTGCTCGTCGAGGTCGAAGCGGAGGCCATCGTCACCGACTGACCGTATTGCATTCTGCAAGGGTCCGTCTGATACTTCGGTCCATGCGGCAGCCAGGATCCGGCGTCCGGCCGGGGGCCACCCAGGCCGATCCGCCGGTCCCCGGCCCTCTCGGCATCCTCCAATGGGTCTACGTCGGGCGAGTCGTCGTAGCGCTGGCCGTCTTCCTCGCCGCGGCCTTCTCCTTCACCGCCGTCCCGCCCGGGGTGCTGCTGACGCTGGCGGTGGCGGCCCTGGCCTCGTTCGTCGCGAGCGCCGCGTCGGCCTTCTATACGCACATCGCCCGCAAGACCCCCGGGCCGACGTTCATCTACGCCCAGGCGTTGTTCGATCTCGTGCTGGTCACGACGGTGGCCCACCTGACCGGCGGGCCCGACAGCGACTTCATTCCGCTCTACATCCTCGTGATCGCGGTGCCCGCGGTCCTGCTGCCGCTGTGGTCGGCGCTCCTGGTCACGGTGCTCGCGAGTGCCCTGCTCGTGGCCGACGCGGTGGTGGCGTTTCCCAACCGGCTGGACTTCACGCTCGGGCTGCAGCTCGCCGTGTTCCTGGCGGTCGCGCTCACCACCGGCTGGATCGCGAGCCGTGTGCGGATCATGGGTCGGGAGCGGGCGGCGCTGCAGGAGGAAGTCCGGCGCCTGCAGCTCGAGGCGCAGGACATCCTCCGCAGCATCGGGAGTGGCGTCCTGACCGTGGACGCGGGGGGCGCCCTGCTGTACGCGAACCCGGCCGCCGGCCAGCTCCTGGGCCTCGACCTGGAGGGACTGATCGGCCGGCCGGTGATGTCACAGCTGGCCGAGCGGTCGCCGGAGCTGGCGCAGGGGCTGGCGTCGTCGCTGCAGCACGGCGTGCGGCGGCAGCGCCAGGAGGGTCGGGTCGTGGTGGACGGGCAGTCCCGGGTGATCGGCATGACCATGACGCGTCTCGAAGCCGCGGACGGGGTGACGCCCTCCGCGACGGCCATCTTCACGGACATCTCCGACCAGAAGCGCCTCGAGGTGCTGAAGGTGCGGACGGAGCGGCTCGAGGCCGTGGCCGAGCTGGCGGCATCGTTGGCGCACGAGATCAAGAACCCGCTGGCGTCCATCCGCTCGTCGGTGGAGCAGTTGACGCGGCAGGCCGGC